>Ga0315284_10017578_pt1 | contig 10148 bp, 10 predicted proteins | sample YL17G09_16_MG_FD_203696 | JGI IMG/M metagenome (GOLD analysis project Ga0315284, IMG submission 203696) | Sediment microbial communities from Yellowstone Lake, YNP, Wyoming, USA - YL17G09_16 | ecosystem: Environmental > Aquatic > Freshwater > Lake > Sediment | place: USA: Wyoming | collected...
GCCTCGTAGTCCGTGAAGCTTGCCCAGTTCGCCGGCTCCAGCCAGAAGGTGTTGCCGGTCAGTCTTAGTCCCGCGAATCCGCGCGCCAGCGCTCCGTTCAGTTTATCCACCCAGCCGTCCAGCACACGGTCGGAGTCAAAAGTGCCGTCATGTATATACCAATCGGAATAAGGAATAATTTCTATCTGTCCCTTGTCCACATACTTCTGAAAGTCAGGCATTGCCCGCCTTATCACGCGGCGGGCGTCGGCGACGTTCAGGGGGTCCGCCGTGACCCACATGCAGAACTCGTTGTTTTCCAACCCGGCTTTGAAATAGGGCACCAGGATGTCAGCCAGGTCCTTTTTAGTCTCGTAGAACTGGCAGAAATGCATGCCCCAGGGCACATCGCCGATGACATTTATTCCGCTTTTGCGCAGTTCCTCAGGAGTCATTTTTCGGTCCTCCCGTCAAAAGGTGTGCAGGTCACGCGCGAAAAAGGATTTCCCCCACAATTCTTTCATAGAAAAGCAGACTGAAGGTCGGCGTTGCCACCGGAGCGGCGGTAATCGCGCGGCGAAAAGAAACCTCATTCCACACTCCGATTATATCGCCTGCATAAGCGAACCGCAACAGAAAAGGGTGGCAGGGGACTGACAGGGAAGGCGCCATGAAGGATTTTCGCGCGGGTTCTTCATCATTGATAAAAAACAAGAAGCCTGGCGCAGATTGCGCCAGGCCCTGATTCCCCCACCGGGAGTGATTTTAACTGACAGGAAAAGGCAGGCCGTTAGACCTGGTAGACCGGTTCCTCCGCCCTGCGCCGTGGCTTTCTACCACCGAAAAACGCCACACCAGCCGCCACCCAGATCGCCACCGGCATCAACATCCCAATGAACAGAAAGCTCAGCAGATATCCCAGTTTCTTCATCGCGCCCACCTCCCTTTCTTACGAGCGGTATTCCCTTACTATCTTGAATTGTAAGTCACCGCCATAGCAGTCACAACGGCAAGGTGATGCATAAGGGGAGGGTAATGCGACCTGTTTTGTCAGGATAAACACCCTGATTTATCGCATACGACTATTTACTGGAGTACACTGAACAGAGTAGTGGGTATGACCCAGGAAGCCCCATCTAACGCTTCGTTTGCACGATTGGTCTCGTGGAGAGTCCGCCAGATTGAGGACGCATATGAGACCACGAGAGAACAATATGGCTGGAATAACGGCCAGCCCGAGGCTGGAGTGGTAAGAGGGCGCAGCCCTCTTACTCAACATGTCCCTTCCCCGCGGGAAGGGATTAAGGGTTGGGGCGTTGTGCGAGAATTGTGTGCCGCCTCAGCCGTACAAGTCCTGCCTGCACTATGGCATTAATTTGCTCATATCTTATAGGGGCGATTCAGCAGTCGGGTTGCACAACTCTCTACAATCAAAGTAAATTCGGGGACCCCATCATGAGGCTCTACGAATCGACGCTGACCAGACCTTTGCGCATGGCGAATTTGATAAGCTCGGTGCGGTTGTGCAGGTCGAGTTTTTCCATGACCTTGGCGCGGTGACCGAGCACGGTCTTCAGGCTAAGGAACAGCATCTCGGCGATTTCACGGCTTGTGTGCCCTTCGGCGATGAGTTTGAGTATTTCCCGCTCGCGCGCCGTCAAACGCTCGTACGGCTCTTCGCCGCCCGGCCGGTTGAGGTAGTCTTCAATTAAGGCAGTCGCCGCCGTGGGATACAGGAACGAATCGCCTTTATAGACTGACCGTATGGCGGAGACGAGTTCGGAGCCAAGCGCCCGCTTGGGCAGGTAGCCGGATGTCCCGGCCTTGATGCAGGAGAGAATGTATTCACGGTTGTCATACTGGGAAAGTATCAGCACCTTCACATCGCGGTTCTTTTTCCGTATGCGGCGTGTCGCCTCCAGTCCATCCATTCCCGGCATGGCGATATCCATGATGACCACGTCCGGAGAAAGCTCCCGCACCTTTTCAATGGCTTCTTTCCCCTCCGCCGCCTCCCCAACGATTTCGATGTCGTCGTGCAGACTCAGCAGGGCGCGGATGCCATCCCTGAGCACCGTATGGTCATCGACTATCAGGATTTTGATCTTGTTCATTACGTTTTTTCCTCCGCCAGCGGAATCTCAAACTTGACTTCCGTGCCTCCACCATATTGCCGGGAATAAACTCGTGGGGGCGTGCCCCGTTCCATTGCATTGTTTTCCTGGTTATATTATACACGATGTGGAAAAAACAGCCCGTTTTGCCCCTGCGGACATACCGTTTCCCGTAAATAAACGGTGGATTTCAGAGCGGTGAAAGTACGGGAGCGGGGGTTACGGCCATAGCACCAGGCTCCGGCTGGCGGCTACCTGACAACCACTTCCTGCGCGGTCACCCGTCCGTCGTGAGTGTAGACATTCATCCGCGCGCCCCTGACGAATCCGACCAGTGTAATGCCAAGCTCATCCGCCAGTTTCACGCCGGCATTGGTCGGCGCGGATTTGGAGATAAGCACCGGCACCTTTCTCCTCGCCACCTTGACGACAATTTCCGAGGAAATGCGGCCGCTGGTAAGAATCATCCGTTCCTGCACAGGCAAGCCCCGGTCAAAACACTGCCCGAAAATCTTGTCGATGGCATTATGCCGCCCGATGTCCTCGTTGAAAATCAATATGTTGCGGCTGTCACACAGCGCCGCGCTGTGCACGCCGCCCGTTGTCCTGAAGACCAGGGAGCGGCGCTGGAACTGCTTCATCAGTTCGAAGATTTCCGCCGCGGTTACAGTCAGCCCCGATTCTACCTTTTCCAGTCCGGTATCAGCCGCACTGTAGAAAGACACGCCGCGCCCGCAACCCGGCGTAATGAGCCGTTTGAAGACTGCCTCCCCCTCCGCCGCCATGTCGGCCCCGGTCTCCACTCTGACCACGCCCTTCCTCTCGTCCACGGTCACCCGTTTCACGTCATCACGGGTTTTTAGCAGGCCCTCCGAGAAAAGGAAGCCGAGCGCCAGGTGTTTGAAGTCAGCGGGAGAACAGAGCAGGGTAACCAGTTCCAGGTCATTGAGCATGATGGTCAGCGGGAACTCCCGGACGATGATGTCCTCCGCCGCCTGTTTGCCTTCGGGAGTGACGTAGTGGATGGCGACTTTTTCGACCTGACCGGCCGGCAGGTCTTCTGCTTCGGGAGATATGCCTCTCGGGGTCATTACTTACCCCCGGCGTTTTTCTGGAGGGCATCGTAGAACGCGCGCCAGAACGGGTCGACAATTGGGTGCTCCAGCTTCTTTTCTTTGCCGCCCTCGACGAGCACCATCCCCTTTTTAACATCGGTCAGTTCACCCACGATTGATGACCTGACACCTTTCGCGGCAAGGCGCTTCACCACGTCTTCCGCTTTATGCGGACGGCAGGAGAGAATCAGCGTGCCTTCACTGATAGAAGCGTACGGGTCGATGCCGAACAGCCGGCAAATCTCCATTATGCCTTCCGTGAGCACAATCTTCTCTTTTTCCACCCTCACACCCAGCCCCGCCGCCTGCGCGATTTCGTAAAGACCGCCCCACACCCCACATTCGGTGGCATCATGCATGGCGCTGACGCCGTTGTCCCTGACGCCCACGCCGATAGCGGTCATGGCATCCTCGACCACCGACATCATGTAGAAAATGTTCTGCGCCTTCTGGCTGAACGCCCGCCCGAACTCTTTCTCGATAAGCCCGGGGAACATGGCAGCAAAAATGCCCGATGCTTCAATGGCGGGACCCTTGGTGATGACGATTTTATCCCCTGCCCTGGCGAATCTCGGTGTCACATATTCGGTCAACTCCCCCACGCCAACTATGGTTGCCCCACCTACCATGGGGTAGTTGCAGTTTTCGTAGCGCGCCGTGTGTCCCGTAATCACCGCAATACCCATTTTCTCGCACTCTTTATGAATAATGTCCCAGGTGACTTCGAGCTGTCCCCGCGTCATTGCCATGGGCAGGTTCAGGTCGATGGACAGAAATTTGGGCTTTAAGCCGCTGGTGACGGAATCGGAGGCGATAATGTGAATGGCGAACCAGGCGGCCCGTTCCCACCCGTATTCCGGCACAATAAACACCGGGTCTGTCGTAAATGAGACAGCTTTATTCCCGATTTCCACAATCCCCACATCCACCCCATGCTGTGGTCCCACCAGGATTTTGTCGCTCTTGGCTCCCAGGCGGGGGAAGATAAGCTCGTTGAAAATGGCCGGGGAAATCTTGCCGATTTCCGGCATTTCAGCTTGTGCGCTCACGCTGTTATCTCCTTTTATTTTTTCGCCAGCGGGGATATGGCGCGAAGTCGCGAAAGGACCGGGGGTAAAGTCTTCAGAACGTATTTAACGTCTTCTTCCGTTGACCATTTGCCCAGGGAGAGGCGCAGGGACCCTCGCGCCATTTCCGGGCTCATACCCATCGCCAGGAGCACGTGGGAGGCTTCCATGCTCTCCGAACTGCAGGCGGAGCCGGTGGCGGCACAGATGCCGGACAGGTCCAGGTTCAGGCAAACCGATTCGCCCTCAACAAACTCAAAACTGATGTTGACGTTATTCGGCAGGCGCTGGGTGGCGTGTCCGTTCAGGCGCGTATGGTCAATGGCGCCGAGAATTCCTTTTATCATTTCATCGCGGAGCGAGATAAGCCGCCGGGCTTCACTTTCCATTTCTTCCGCCGCCAGTTCGGCGGCCTTCCCGAAGCCAATTATCCCCGGCACGTTTTCCGTTCCCGCCCGGCCGCCTCGTTCCTGGCCGCCGCCGTGAATAATAGAGCTTATCCTGGTGCCGCTGCGGACATACAGCGCCCCAATACCTTTGGGTCCGTACAGTTTGTGGGCGGAAATAGACAGCATGTCCACGCCCATTGTATTGACGTCCACCGGGATATGCCCCACCGTTTGGACAGCGTCCGTGTGGAAATACGCCCCCGCGGCGTGTGCTACCCTTACTATCTCGGCGATGGGTTGGATAGTGCCCACCTCATTATTGGCGTGCATGATGGACACGAGAATGGTCCCGGGGGTCATAGCTTTCCTGATTTCCTCCGGGTCGACCATGCCCAGGCGGTCGACCGGCACGTTCGTAATGGAAAAGCCCTGCTCTTTAAGGAAATCGCACGATTCGAGGATGGCATGGTGTTCAATGGGGCAGGTAATGATATGATTGCCGCGCTCGCGGTTGGCGTAGGCTGTGCCTTTCAACGCCCAATTGTCTGCTTCCGTCCCGCCGCTGGTGAAGAATATCTCGTTGCTTTGCGCACCGATGAGGCTGGCGACCTTGCCGCGGGCTTCTTCGACGATACTCCGCGCGTCCTGGCCGCAGGCATGTATGCTGGACGGATTGCCCCAGAGTTCGGAGAAAGCGGGTTCCATCGCTTTTATCACCGCCGGATCCACTGGCGTCGTGGCGGCGTAGTCAAGATAGACCCGCTTCATATATCTCCCTGCGTGCGGTTGCGTTAGGGCAGGCCGGGTTGAAGGGTGTTTTCGAAGGCGGCAACCAGGTCTGCCTGTTTCATCACTATCTTACCATCAATAGTTTCAAAAGGTACAGAGGCTTTAGGGTATCTAACACAGGCGCCGCTCACGCCGGTGCCGTCCGTTGCCTTGAATACCGTGCCACAACTGTCACAAACAAGTGTCCCCTTATACAGAGAGAAATTGATAGAACTGCATGGCACGCAGACATCCGCCCGGACATAGGTCTTGCCACCGTAAACGTACGCCATGAAATATGCAGTTCCCTTATCTACCTGCACCTTAAAATGCGTATCCACCTTGTTTTTGACAACGTCCACCGGCACGGAAACCACGGTGCCATTGACTTCCGGTGTTATCCAGGTCGGGTCTACCCTTGTATTGGAAGAGGGTGTTGATGATGGCGACGCAGAGACTGCTTTGCCCGAACATGCGCCCAGCAGGAGCGTCACCGCTAACGCCGCCAGTACCACAAGTCCACCCATAGTAATAATGAATCTACGTTTATGCACTGCTTCTACCTCCCCCCATTTTGGATTCTCTGCACAACGCGCCCGTCCTGCAGGGCGATGGTTTCTCTGGTGTGCGCGGCTATTTCCGGGTTGTGCGTTACCATAACTATGGTATGACCTTCCCGGTTCAATTCATCAAACAGGCCGATAATTTCATCGCCGGTCTTCCTGTCCATATTGCCCGTCGGCTCGTCCGCCAGGATGAGCGATGGCGCCGTCACCAGGGCGCGGGCAATCGCCACGCGCTGTTGCTCGCCGCCGCTCAGTTCGCTGGGACGGTGGTGCACACGTTTTTCCAATCCGACCCTTTTCAATAACTCCAGCGCCCGCTCCGAGTGCCCGTTCCTGCTTTGAAATACCAGTGGCAGGAGCACATTCTCCAGCGCCGTCAGTGACTGCAGAAGATGGTACTGTTGGAAAACATAGGCAATCTTTCCCCGCCGGATTTCCACAAAAGCGTCTTCCGACAGGTTGTCAATTCGCCCGCCGTCAAGGATGATTTCTCCCGCACTCAGCCGTTCCAGCCCGCCTATGATATTCAGCAGGGTCGATTTGCCGCTTCCGGACGGTCCTGTAATGGAGACGAAGCCGCCTTTCTCGATTTGCAGTGACACGTCATCCAGCGCCACGACACGCCCTTCACCTTCTCCATAAACCTTCGATGCGTTTTTTATTTCAAGCATATTTGTTTCCCTTAGAGAGAGCGGAACGCATCGGCGATTTTGATACGCGTCGCCCGCACGGCCGGGTACAGGGTGGCAACCGCCGCAACTGCCACAGCCACGCCGAGCGAAAGCGGAATGAACTCGGGCAGGAAGGAAATTGATGCGCCTTCAAAGATAAGCGGCCCGATTCCGTACGCCAGCAGAGTACCGCCTCCGTAACCAATCAGCCCGCCGATGACGCCGATAACGAATGCCTCGTACATAAAAGCCATGATTATCTGGCGGCGGGAAGCCCCCACGGCGCGCATGATACCGATGTCCCGCGTCCGCTCGTGCACGGATGTCATCATGGTGTTGACCACGCCAAAAACGCCGATAACCAGAGTTATCCCCGCCAGGGAAATCATCAGGGTATTGACCTTCTTCACCAGGTCCATTTCCGTGTTGGCAATCTGCTTCACGGCGATGGCTTTTATACCCGGGATGTTCTGGTTAATGCTCGTCGCAATAAGGTCGACGGGGCAAGCATTGCACAGCGCCCGGATGTCGACCGTGGACAATAGCCCCTCTTTGTTGAACGCCTTTTGCAGTGTGGCAAGCGGCACCATGACCTGGTAATCTTCCGAAGAGCCGGTCTCATCCAGAATTCCGACTACCGTGACCGTAGCGCCATTGAGAGGTATCAGATCGCCTACCTTCAATGCCAGCAGTTCAGCCGTCCGCGACCCGATAATGGCATCCGTGTCCGTCTTCAGGTAATCGCCATCGCGCACCTGCCACCATGTCTTGATAGCCCGCTCATCTTCAGGCTGAATGCCGGCCACGATGACCGAGACGCCGCGCACGTCCGTGTTTTCATACAACCGCGGCGCGATAGTGGCTATTGGACCGTCACCGTAAATGCTGCGCGCCTGGCGGATTTCACCATCGGTGATTTCACGGATTTTGGGCAGGTAAGATTCCTGAATGTAGTTCTCGCCCACCGCCAGCGTCCCCAGGCTCAGACTCCCCAGTTTCGCATCGATGCTGTTGACCGCAGGCACGATGGTGAGATTGGCTCCGTACTTTTCGAGCTGTTTATAAACGCTATTCTCGCCGGCAAAAGCAATGGTCAGCACACCCACCACTGTCATCGTGCCGATAACCACGCCGAGGGCGGCATAGAGCACCCGCCGCTTCCTCCTCAGGATGTCTTTCAGGACAATCTGATAGAGTTTCAACCACCCCTCCCCTGCGCGCTCCCAGCCGCCCCCGGCACCGGCAAGGAGGTATTGTCTAGTTTTATCATCATGTTACTAAACATTAGCAGACCCTGTCAACTCGTGTCAACATACTAAAGTTACAAAACGGGTTACAAAATAACTGTCATTCCCCCACAAGCTGATAGTCACCCTGTCGTTGCGAGGAGTCATAGAGACGAAGCAATCTCAGGCGGACGGTGGAAGCAGAAGCAATGGATTCAGGAAACGCCATGGCACAGAGTATTTGCATTACGAATGGGCTGATTCATGGGAAAGCTCTTTAGATTGCCACGTCCTTCACTGGAAGGACTCGCAAAGACAGTTGAGAGTAACACGGGGGGGGCGAATCCACCTTCCCTGTCATTCCCGCGCAAGCGGGAATCCACAACCTGGACCTATTGAAATTTGAAACACCTCTGGAAGCTATGTCATACTAATGACTGCCAATGGGATTCCTTTCCGTTCTCCTTATTGCGCTGGGCCTGTCCGCCGATTGCTTTGCCGTAGCCTTGAGCGCCAGTATCGCCAATAGAAACCACCCCCCTGTCCAGGTCGTGCGTGTCTCTTTCTCCTTCGGTTTCTTCCAGGCGCTCATGCCCGTGCTCGGCTGGCTGGTGGGCAGGACAATCGTCGATTTCGTCGCCGGCTTCGACCACTGGGTGGCATTTGCACTGCTGGGGTTCGTCGGCGGCAGAATGCTCTGGGAATCGTTCCATCACAAGGAGAATGAAAAGCCCGTGGATATCAGCCGCGGCTGGCTGCTGCTCACTCTTTCCATTGCCACCAGCATCGATGCTCTGGCGGTCGGGTTAGCTTTTGCCTTCGAGGACGTGAATATCTGGCTCGCCAGCGCCACCATCGGCATAACATGCATCATAATCTCGGCTATCGGCTTCCTCGCCGGCAGAAAAGCGGGGGAAATCTTCGGCAAGCGGGCCGAAATTGTCGGCGGATTAATTCTCATCGGCATCGGTATACAAATTGTCCTGGAGCACCTGCTGGGGTGAGCACGAAATCGCCAATCATCAAATATCAAACTACAATGAAATTCCACTATCCGAATATGCTAAAATGTCATTCCAGACCAGGTCTGGAATCCAGGAACCATTGCATACTATCCAAGAGTAGGATTCTGGATTCCCGCTCCCGTATCGGAGTACGGGACAAGCTCCGCGGGAATGACAGGGTATTTTCAGGTGAAATGTGAATCTGCCTGACTTCAATAAAATGCCCCGCGCTATCGCCATTGACCTCGACGGCACGCTTCTGAATAGCCAGACCCAGCTTTCAGAGCGGAACCATCGCGCACTTGAGCAATGCATTGCTCAAGGCATTCCGGTTATCATCGCCACATCACGCCCCGCCCGCATCTTCGACCGCATCTTCCCGTCTAATCTGGCGCGGAGTTGCTCCTACGTGCTCATGAACGGCGCTATTGCCAGGGGAAATCCGCCCCTTGCCGGCTACTTCAAGGAGACACTGCCAGCGGAAACGTTGCGTGAGCTACTGGCGTTTGGCCGCCGCGTTAACCCCGCCATGCGTGTCACCCTCGAGATTGACGGCTACGATTTCGGCGTGGATTGGGCTATTGATTATTCACTCCTCTGGCAGAGGAACTCGGCCACGCCGGACATGGTGCTTTCCATCGAAGAAGCGCTAAAACGAGAGCCGTGCAAAGTGGCGCTGGGTGGGCCCGGCGTGGACTTGCCTGCCTTGTCTAGCAGACTCCAAGAAAGGTTCGGGAATCAACTATCCATAGTCTCCACATTGACCGGCTCGCTGTTACTCATGGTCACAATCAAGAATGCCTCGAAGTCTGAGGCTATTCGCAAGCTCCTGACTCCACACGGCATTTCCCTGGCAGAGGTGCTGGCGTTCGGTGATGACCTGCCTGACCTGGATATGCTCCATGCTTGCGGCATTTCCGTTGCCATGGCTAACGCGTTCCCTGAAGTGAAAGCCGTGTGTCCTTACCACACCGCCAGCAATGATGAAGACGGTGTGGCGCTGGTGCTGGAGCAGATGCTGGGAACAGACATCCGTACCTGAAAAACCGTAACCATTGCGAGCCCCGATTTTATCGGGACGTGGCAATCTCACACATTCTTCCGGGTCTGTAGCGAGTCTACCCGGGATTTCCCATATCAACTCTAAGTGAGCCGACCTCGAACATTTTTGTCCTTGAAACCGATGATATAGCCCTCCCATCTGATTGTCAACCAGGTTAAAACCCCCCAGATAACCTAAAGCACCCCG
>Ga0315284_10017580_pt1 | contig 10148 bp, 6 predicted proteins | sample YL17G09_16_MG_FD_203696 | JGI IMG/M metagenome (GOLD analysis project Ga0315284, IMG submission 203696) | Sediment microbial communities from Yellowstone Lake, YNP, Wyoming, USA - YL17G09_16 | ecosystem: Environmental > Aquatic > Freshwater > Lake > Sediment | place: USA: Wyoming | collected...
GGTGCGCCCGCGCTGAGCTGGCGGTAGATGCGCAGGTAGGCCTTTGCGCTGTGCGTCCAGGAGTAATCCAGCCGCATGATGCTCGCGACGAGCCCCTGCCACGCCTCACGGTCCCCGTGATAAAGGTGCGCGGCGCGGCGAATTGCTTCGGCGAGCTTGTCCGCGTCGTACTGGCGGAAGGTGAACCCCGAGGCGCGCCCCGCCACCAGCCGCTGGGGCGTGACGTTGCGCACGGTGTCGCGCAGGCCGCCTGTCTCGCGCACGATCGGCACCGTCCCGTAGAGCTGGCTGTACATCTGGTTCAGCCCGCAGGGCTCATAGGCGCTGGGCATGAGAAACGCGTCCGCCCCCGCCTCGATCCGGTGCGCCAATCCCTCGTCGTAGCCCAGGCGCAGCGCCACCTGCTGCGGATACATCGCGGCCAAGCGCCGCGCGGCATCTTCGAACTCATGCAAGCCCGAGCCGAGCAGCACGAGCTGCAAGTCGAGCATCGCCACCTTGGGGAACGCGGCGAGCACCAGGTCCATTCCCTTCTGCGTGTCGAAGCGGCTGATGCTGCCCAGCAGCAGCGCCCCTGACCGCACCGGCAAGCCCACCTCGCGCTGCAGCGCCTTCTTGCACTTCGCCTTGCCCGCGGTCTTGTCCGCGGAGTACCGTGCTTCAATGAGCGCGTCGGTTGCGGGGTTCCACTGCTCCGTGTCCACGCCGTTCAGGATGCCCCGCAGCTTCGCACGGTGCGCGCGCAGCACGCCGTCGAGCCCCCGGCCGAACTCCTCGGTCTGGATCTCTGCCGCATAGCTGGGCGAAACCGTGTTCAGCGCATCGGCATGGACGATACCGCCCTTGAGCAGATTGAGCTTGCCGTAAAACTCCAGGCCCTCCGGGGTGAACATGTCCCAGTTGAGGCCCGTGGCATAAAGGTGGTAGGCAGGGAATAAGCCGTGGTAGCCTAGGTTGTGCAGCGTCAGCAGCGATTTCGCCTGGCCGAGCTCGGGGCGGCGGTACGTTGTGCGCAGGTAGACGGGGATTAGCGCCGCCTGCCAGTCGTGGCAATGAAACACGTCCGGCGGCTCGCCCGTGTGCAGGTAGTACTCGAGCACGCTACGCGAGAAGTAGGCGAAGCGCTCGGCATTATCTGGATAGTCCACCCCGTCGTCATCTACGTAGCAGTGCAGCCTGTCGAAGAACGGCGCGTCGTCAACGAACATGTAGTTGACGCCGTCGCGAGTGAACAGCCGATACACTGCGGCGTGTTGCTCATCGCCGATCCAAAGGCGGTGGGGGAGGGCGAGCTCCCGGGAAGCCAGGCCCTCGCCGGCGAACCACTCCGCGGTGCTGAGGTAGAACGGCGCGAACACCGTGACGTGCACTCCCAGGCCGGCCAAGGCGTGGGCCAGGGAATGCGCCACATCGGCCAGCCCGCCGGTCTTGGAAAACGGGAACACCTCCGGCGTTACGAAGGCGATGTTCATTGCTCGCCGACCTCCGGCGTGATCCTGACTGAACCTGCGGGGTGCAGCCGCGGGCGGATGCTCCCCGGCGGCGGCGTGCTTGGCCCGCGCATCAACGCGCCCCGGCGCGGCACGATCGTGCCCTTGGGGATGACCACGATGCCGCCCGGCGTAACCTGGAATCGCTGGGCGTCTGCGGATGGGTCTTCCCCGATCACCGTGCCGTCCTCAATCGTCACATACTGATCGCAGATCACCCGCTTCAGCCGCGCCCGGCGGCCGATGTTGCAGCCCTGCAGCAGTATGCATTCGTCGATGGCGCAGTAGCTGTGGACGAAGACGTTCGAGAACACCACGGAGTTGCTCACCCTGCCACCGGAGATGATCGAGCCGTTGGCGATGATGCTGTCCGTGGCCATTCCACGCCAGCCCTCGTCGTTGAACACGAACTTCGTCGGCGGGAACTGCAGGGTGGTGGAGCGGATCGGCCAGGCGTAGTTGTACAGGTTCAGCTGCGGCGTCACGCTGCGCAGATCCATGTTGGCTTCGTAGTAGGCGTCCACCGTCCCTACGTCCCGCCAGTAGCCCCGCTCGCGGTCGCCTTCGCCGGGAACCCGGTTATCAGCGAAGTTGTAGGCGTAAACGCGGTAGTCACGGATCATCGACGGGATGACGTTCTTGCCGAAGTCGTGACTTGACGTGGGGTCGAAGTGGTCGCGTTTGAGCGCATCGACCAAGGCCTCGCGGGCGAAGATGTAGTTGCCCATGGAGGCCAGAGCTTTACCCGGCAGCCCTGGGATTGGCTTTGGGTCGGCGGGCTTCTCCTCGAAGCCGATGATCCGCCATTGCTCGTCCACCTCAATGATCCCGAACTGCCCCGCCGCCTCCAACCGGTCGTAGGGCACCGCGGCGACCGTGCACTCCGCGCCCTTCATCCGGTGGTAGTCGAGCATCTGCGCCACGTCCATCTTGTAAATGTGGTCTCCGCCAAAGACCGCCACATCTGTGGACTGCTCATCCTGGATGATCCCCGTGTTCTGGTAAATGGCGTCCGCCGTACCCTGGTACCAGCCAAAATCGCCGCTACCCATATGCGCCGGGATGGCGTCGACGTAATGCTCCGCAAATGAGCCGAAGTTGTAGCCGCGGGCGATGTGGATCAGCAGCGAGTTGCTCATGTACTGCGTGAGCACTTTGATGCGGAAGAAGCCGCTGTTGATAAAGTTGCTGAGCACGAAGTCGATGATGCGGTACCGTGCCCCGAAGGGGACCGCTGGCTTGGCCCGGTCGCGCGTGAGGGGGTACAGCCGCTCCCCCCTTCCTCCGGCCATGATCATGACAAGGGTGTTGATCATCTCACTGCTCCCCAGATGGCGCCTTGTCCAAAACGGCGGGTACATCGCCCGCCCAGCTCGTGAGACCGCCGGATGACGGCGCAGCCTGCCATGCGAGCCTAGGCGAGCCGGGCGCAGCGGGAAGCTGAACTTGTGCGTATTCCCCGGCGGCGGGAGCCGGCAGCGTCACGTGCGGCCAAGAAGCGCGCCGCCGGTCAAGCCCCAAGAGGATTAGTCTTCCGTGCCTGCCGTGGCCATAAGACACCCTCATTTCATCGTACTCGTCCGGCTCGACGACCTCCTCCCGCGGCATGCACAGCGGCCCGGCAGTGTTGAGCAAGAAGCTCTCCGAGCCACTGATGAACCGCAGCTCGGCAAGCACCGCTGCCCCGGGGTGATCGAGCCGGAGGAACCAGCGGCCGATGTCGCCGAAAAGCTCAGACGACAACAGCGCATCGCCCTCACGGCTGTCGCGGTGGAAGAGGACCTTCAGCTTTCGGGAATCGAACGCCTTGTCGCCCAGGGACAGCCGCGCCTGATCCATCTGGTCGGCGGTTACCTCCCACGATACGAAGACATAGCGCGTGTCAACGACGAGCAGCTCGAATAGCGGGATCCCGTAGCGCTCCGGCAGGGCCAGCACAGCCTCCTGCGGCGGAGCGGCCACAGCCAGGTCCAGTGCGTGCTCGCCCATGTGCGAGGTAGCCAGCGAGTAGCGGTGCGTGTCGGATGTTGACTCAAGCTTGTACATTGCGTCCCCGTGCGTCCTCGACGATCAGGTCCATGACAATGCCCTCTACTAAGGCTGAGGGGTTGTACCCAACGAGTACACAAGTGCCCTGGTACGTTCGTTCGAAACCGCCCTCGGACGAAGAGACCGTGTACACAGGATAGCAGACGATGCGCGTGCAGCGCCGAGCGGCGACTCTGAGCCGCTTGCCCTGCCACTCGTCCACCAGACTCACCTCAGCCGGTTCCCGGAAGTCATGCGCTTCGGAGAGGATGAAGCGCCGCCCGCCTACCTCCAGGTATCTGTCCGGTGCCTTGTCGGTGAGCGCTGTCAGGTTGAACTCCACAAAGAACTCGCCATCCTCGGCGGGCAAGGCTCCGCAAGCTAGCTGAAACGCGCATTTCAGCCCAGTTGGCTCGAGCGTGAGCGACTTGCTCAGGGTGAACCCACCGAGATCCACGGTCCCCGCGACCGTCAGCCCGCGCCGCTGCACATCACGTGCGGCGACGAAGTAGTCGTCGTGCAGCCGCGACGGCGCCTGCTCGCCGGGACCGGGCAGCCTGAGCAGTTGCGCCGGATCGCTCAGGTCGCTGAAGAAGCTGTTCGCGCCCACCCGCGGATGGGGGTCCACCACCAGCAGGCGGCTGAGCCCCTCCTCCTTGGCCACGACGCGGTCGTGGATGCTCTCGTGGTCTCCGCCGACCTGCGGAGTGGCCTGTTCGAGCTTGCGGTGATAGGCCTCGCGGCGGCGCGCCAGCACGTCGCTCAGGCAGAAGAACGTGGGCAGGCTGTCCAGCCGCGTCAGGCACAGCCCACGCATTGGCTCGACAATCGCCGTGACGCGCTCGTTGCGCAGCTCGTAGCCCTCCCAGGGCATGCCCCCCTGGCGCAGCGGCCGCACCTCGGCGGCGCCGCCCGGGTTGTAGACCCGGCGTATCGCGGTCTCCGCCTTGAGCAGGTGATAGCTCACCGCCTGGCGCAGGTAGTTCAGGTACAGCCCGCCGAACACGCCATGCCAATAGGCGCAGTTGCACTGCGACCGCCCCAAGTCGTCCGCCGCATCTGCCAAAGCCGCGTCGGCCACTCCGCTTCGCCGCGCCTCCTCCAGCAGCTCCGAGACCATCAGCGTGCGCTGGTACATCGCCTCGCTCTCGGGGTACTTGTGGAAGTAGTTGCGCCAGAACCCCGGCGGGTCGTCCTCCCCCGCGTCCGGATCGACTCGCGTCCACTCGCCCATCTCGGAGTATGACGCGCAAGGGATATACACCGTGCCCGCGGGCTTCCGCCGGAACAGCACCTCGCTCGGCAGAAGCACATCGATCCAACCGGTGTTGTCGGTGACGGCGCTCAGGAAGTTCTCGAGCCAGTGCTTCCCATACACCCACTCGTAGGTCTCCGGCCACACGCCGAACTTCTCGCCGTCGTCGCCGAATACGCAGAGCGGCACTGCGTCCGCATTCCCGGCCAGAGTCTGCAAGTGCTCAATCGTGTCCGGCACAGGCTTGAATGGCATGGTGTAGCGCAGCTTCTGGCTGATGGGCAGCAGGGCGATGGTGGCGTTGGCGTGCGCCGTGAGGAAGTACTCCGTCTCGATCTGGCGCGGCAGTGCGCTGCCGCGGAAGTGGTAGTCGTCGAGCAGCGTGTACTTCAGCCCCGCGCCGGCAAGCAGCGCTGGCAGGTGGGGCTCCCAGACGCGCTCCGGGCACCACATGCCTTGCGGCCGCACCCCGAAGCGCTGCTCGATGAAGCTGTTCATCCGGTCAAGCTGGCGGAAGCCGTCGCGGCGCAGCAGCACGGGCAGGATAGGCTCGTACATCCCTCCGCCGAGCAGCTCCACCTGGCCGCGGCGCACAAGCTCGGCCACCAGCTCGCCGTACTCCTTCCGGTGTGCCTCCAGCCATTCCCAAAGGCAACCGCTCGTGTGCAGGCCAATGCGCACGGCGGGGAAGCGCTCGACCATCCGCAGGAAAGGCAGGTACGCGCGGTCGCAGGCCTGCTCGATCACTTGGTCGAAGTTGCCCACGGGCTGGTGATTGTGAATTACCAGGGATAGCTGCACACGGTTTGCCATCAGCATTCCTTGCCGCTGCGTGAGCCTAACGATATCAGATGTCGGGCGAAAACCAGGCCAGTCAGCCCATCAACTGTCCGTGAAACGGCTAGGCTCCTCTACCTCGCGTCGCTCGCGCCCGACGCCCCCGAGGCGCGCGGCTCACGCGGCTGGAGGGCCGCGGCCCTGGCTGCCCATAGCATATACGTGAAAAGCCAAAGCCCCGCTCCACCTGCCAGGTAGTAGCCCACAAATGGCATTTCCATGTTGTGAAACACCTCTTCGCGCTGGAGGTCGGGGAATCCCGGGATCGCGGACCACAGGTTCCCGTAGTAGAACACGTCGTTGAGCCGCTGCATCGCCTCGGTGACGAAGCTGAGGTAGGTCACCGCATAGCCGAGCATCACGTGGAACGCAGCCGCCAGGCATGCGGCGAGCCCCCAAGGAATCCTAAGGTAGGTGCGCAGGATCATCAGCACGTTGAACGCTGTCAGGCATGCGAGAAACAGCAGCAAGCCGCGCTGAAGCATCATGAGAGGCGTGCTGATGCCCTGGGTGGTCAGCGCGGGATAGCGGTGCAGGTAGAGGACCGGCGCCAGGAGTAGGAGCAGCACCAACGCCAGAGACATAACGGTGGCTAAGCCGTGGAGCGCGTAGCTGAATGGGCGCTCGCCGTAGCGCCTGCTCCACGCGGCAGCGGTCTGCGGCGTGGCTGCGCCGATGAGCAGTGCCGAGATGAGCAGCGCCAGCTCGATGATCAGCGTTAGATAGGCCATGAGCGTGAAGTGCTCAAAGCGGGCGATTCGGAGCTGCACGAAGCTCAACTGGCCGATGAGGAGCAAGGCCATAGCTGCTGCGAGCCAGATGAAGCGGTTGCTGAGCTGGATCGCGGCGATGCGCTCCAGCGCATCCATTGCGCCGAGCCGCGTTGCGGCGGGCGGCGCGCCAGCCTGGGCGGCGTCACGCGGTGATTTCTCAGTGCTGCTCATTCTTCCAGGATGCCCATGATCTTGTCGAAGTAGGAGGTCCAGAATCCGATGGCGATCAGCGCCACGATGATGCCCATGATGATCACCATCACCGGGCCGGCGAGCTTAGCGGAGTTGCGGATCTTGTACTCCGCGCCGGTGCGCAGGAACTGCGCCGCCTTGAGCAGCGCCGCGTCCAGGTTGCCCGCTGTCTCGCCCGCCGCGACCAGGCTCACTACGATGCGCGGGAAGGTGCGCTGGGCGGCGAAGCTCTGCTGCACGCTCGCGCCGTTGCGCACGCCGGCGTAGACGTGCCGCACAGCCATCTCCACTATGGGATGCTGGACCGCCGGCCCCGCCGCCTCCAGCCCTTCGAGATACGGCACACCCGCGCGGATGAGGACCGCGAAGGCGTGGCAGAAGCGGGCCACCGCAAGTTCTTTGATGATGGCGCCGAAGAACGGCAAGCCGATGACCAGCAGGCGCGCGAGCTGCTGCGCCCAGCGGAAGCGCAAGATGAGCCACAGCCCAGCTGCTACAGCCAATGCCCAAGTCAGGCGGACCGCCCATGTCGCGGGCATGAAGTTGATATAAGCGAGAATGGCGACTGCGCAGATAGCGGTGATGAGCACGATCGTTGGGTAGATCATCGCGCTGCGCACCGAGCGCGTCAGGCCGGCCTCGAACTCGAACCACTCCGCCAACTGCGTGAAGGACTCATCGAGGTTGCCGGTGCGCTCGCCGCAGCGCACCATGGCTAGGATGACGCCGTGGAACAGGACGGGGTAGCCGCGAATGCCTTCGGACAGAGGCTGGCCCTGGCGCACCATGTTGGCGAGGCTGTGGGCGGCGCTGCGCAGGTGCAGAGGTCCGGCCTGCGCGGCGTGCTCCAGCGAGTCGTCGAGCGGCAGGCCGGCGCGCAGCAACGCTGCGAGCGTGCGGCAGAACAGTGCCATCGTATCCGCGTTGACGCCGGGCGTCACCCGGCCGGCGATCGTACTGGCCACGCGGGAAGTATAGCCTGGAGGTAGCCCTGGGTATGCCAGGCCAGCTGGAGGAGCCTGTCGCGCAGGCCAGCATGAGAGCGTGCGGCCCCGGGTATACTCTGCGCTGCTTGGCGGAGCGCAGGGAATGAGCCGCATGAGAGTACTGGTCGTCGAGGACGAGGCTGCTATCCTCGAACTCATCGTGTACCACCTCTCGCGCGAGGGCTTTGCCGTCGGCGGATGCCGGGATGGGCTGGAGGCGCTGAAGCGCGCCGGGCAGGATCCCCCGGAGCTGATCCTGCTCGACTTGATGCTGCCCGGCCTGGACGGGCTCGAGGTCTGCCGCCGGCTGAAGGCTGAGCAGGCCACCAGCCGCGTCCCGGTGATCATGGTCACCGCCAAAGGTGAGGAGAGCGACATCGTGCTGGGCCTGGGCATCGGCGCCGACGACTACGTGAGAAAGCCCTTTAGCCCCCGTGAGCTCATCGCGCGGGTCAAGGCCGTGCTGCGGCGCGGGCCTGTGCGCGGAGACGACGAGGCGGCGACAGGGCGCATCGTCCGCGATGCGGACAGTGCACTGGGCGGGCTCGCCATAGACCCGAAACGGCACGAGGCGGTGGCAGACGGTCTTAAGCCCGCATTCACCGCCACCGAGTTCCGCCTGCTGCACCTCCTTGCCGCGAACCCCGGACGGGTGTTTACGCGCGACAGCCTGGTGAGCCGGGTGATCGGCGCTGACGCGATCGTCCTCGACCGCAACATCGACGTGCACATCCGGGCGCTGCGCAAGAAGCTCGGGCGCTTCGGCGAGCTGATCGAGACTATCCGTGGTGTCGGCTATCGGTTCAAGGACGAGGGTGAATGAGGCTCCTTAAGTCGCGGATCCTCTGGCAGCTGTTCGGGGCGTACGCCGCGGTGGTCCTGCTCACTGCTGTGGCCGGCACGTTGATCATCCGTTTCGTAGTCGAGCGTGACGCGCTGCGCGATATCGAAACCACGCTTGCTGCGAAAGCCGTGCTGCTACGGGAGATAGCGGGGCCGACGTTGCATGGGGAAGCCGAGGCGGGCTTCCAGCAGCGCATCGTCGAGCTCGGTGGCGCCACTGGCGCCAGACTGACGGTGATCGCCGCCGACGGGCGCGTGCTTGCCGACTCCGAGCAGGACCCGGCGGTGATGGAGAGCCACCTGCAGCGGCCCGAGATAGTCCAAGCCGCCAATTCGGGAACGGGCACGGCTTCCCGATACAGCGACACCCTGCGCACCAAGATGGTCTACTCCGCGCTCGCGGTGCGGGAGAACGGCGTGACCTTGGGCTACGTGCGCACCGCCCTGTCCGACGCGCTGGTCCATCGGCGGCTGAACCGCGCCGGCCAGCTCGTGCTCGGCGGCACGCTGTTGGCGATCCTCCTCAGCCTGCTGCCTTCCTTCTGGTTCGCGTGGCGCTTGAGCCGGCGCTTGGCGGACATCAGCCGCGGCGCGCAGGCGGCGGCTGATGGCAACTTGAGCTGGAAGCTGGGCGCGGGGGGTGCCACCGAGCTTGACGAGACAGCGCGCTCGATCAACCTGCTGGCGGCGAATCTCCGAGATCAGCTTGATACGGCGGTGCGCGAGCACAATCAGATTGAGACGATCCTCGGCGGGATGGTTGAAGGCGTCGTGGCCGTTGATGCCGAGGAGCGCGTGCTGCATCTGAACCGCGCGGCGCAGGCGTTGTGCGAGGCGGCTGGCGGCGGCTGGCGTGGTGAGAAGGTGTGGAAAGTGCTGCGCGTACCGGCAGTTCTCGCGGCGCTGGAGTCTGTGCTGCGCAACAACCGGACCGCCGAGGCGGAGGTGCGGATCCCCCGCAGTGGCGGGGATCAGGTGGTCGAGACAATCTGCGCCCCTCTGCTGGATGCGCAAGGCAGCGTGATTGGGGCAGTGGCGGTGCTGCACGACGTCAGCCGCCTGCGCCAGTTGGAAGGCGTGCGCCGCGAGTTCGTGGCCAACGCCAGCCACGAGCTGAAGACGCCGATCACCGTGATTCAGGGCATCGTGGAGACGCTGCTGGACGACAATGAGATGGACGCTGCGGTGCGCACGCGCTTCCTCGGCAGCCTGGGCGAGCAGTCGCGGCGGATGCAATCTCTGGTGGAGGACATGCTGGCGCTCTCCCGCGCCGAGTCACGCGACACCGGGTTCGAGATGGCGCCGCTCGATCTTTGTGAGGTAGCCCAGGAGTCGCACCGCGCGCTGGCGCCGGCGGCAGAAGGCAAGCAGCTTGCGCTAACGCTGGCGCTGCCGGTTGAGCCGGTGATGGTCAATGGTGACCGCCGGGCTCTGGCATTAGCCGTGGACAACCTTCTGGACAACGCTATTAAGTACACCCCCGAAGGGGGCAGCATCAGGCTGGCAGTCACCGCCGCCCCTGGCCTGGCGCGCCTCGAGGTGCAGGACACGGGTGTGGGGATCGCCAGCGAGCATATGGCGCACCTGTTCGAGCGCTTCTACCGCGTGGACAAGGCCCGTTCGCGGGAGCTGGGCGGCACGGGCCTGGGGCTTTCGATCGTCAAGCACACGGTGTCCGGCCACGGCGGCGACGTGCGCGTTTCAAGCCAGCCCGGTGTGGGCAGCACATTCACGGTCGAGCTTC
>Ga0315284_10017581_pt1 | contig 10148 bp, 7 predicted proteins | sample YL17G09_16_MG_FD_203696 | JGI IMG/M metagenome (GOLD analysis project Ga0315284, IMG submission 203696) | Sediment microbial communities from Yellowstone Lake, YNP, Wyoming, USA - YL17G09_16 | ecosystem: Environmental > Aquatic > Freshwater > Lake > Sediment | place: USA: Wyoming | collected...
CGGGTCGTACAGCATCAACTGGAAACTCTGCGTGTCAGCCAGGGACGGCGGCCGGTATCCATGGGCGTGGATGCACCGGCTCCACTCCACGATGAAGCGGTGGCTGGCAGCATCGTCAAGCGTGAAGACGCCGGCGCCCATCGTATCGGCGCGGAAGTCGTCCCAGAACGGGGCGACGATGCCATCCGGCCCCATCGGCGAGGGAATGTGCCAGTTGTAGGCGTCCCCGAGCCACTGGCTGCCCATTGCGACGTACCCGTTGTCGCACACGGAAACCGTGCTGTAGTCACGGCCGTAGAATCGGAAGGTGAACGGCAGGTTGACCGGCATGGCGGTGTCGTTCACTAAGGCCACGCGCGTGCCGCTTCCGCCCTGAGCCGGGTCAATCTCGACCCAGTTGAACGTGGGTGTCTCCGGGTAGCCCGCGTCGGTGTCGTCGTAGGCGTGGTATCCGTGCCGGTCCGGGCCGAGGGGCGAAGCCGCGGTCACCGCGCCAACCGTGACCGGGAAATCCCAGTGCTGCTCGAACCCGTCGCTCCCGCGCATCACGAGCCTGAGGCTGAATCGGCGGCCCACGCCGATGCCGGAGTTGGAATGAACCTGGAATCGGTCCCCCGAATTCTCCGCCGAGTCATTCGGCCCAATCGTCCCATAAGTCCCATTCGAATCCAGCACCTGGATCGCGGCCGGGTTCAAGGACCTGAGCGTTCCGGTCATTCCACCGGCTGCACCAGTACCCGAGTTGCGGACGAGCACTGACAGCTCGGCGGTCTCACCCGGGTCGAGCACGCCGTTCGTATCGTGCACGGTGTAGCCGCCGGTCCTGAGCGTCGGCCCCTGAACCGTGACTTCGAAGCTCGACAGCCATGTGCTGTCACCGCTCGTGACCGAAAGTTCGAAAGGTATTCGCTGTCCGCTGGTGCAGGCCGGTGCGACCGTGACCCCGAAAGCCGATGCGGTGCCGGTTCCGCCCGGACTGATGTCGCCATAGGTCCGCACCGAATCGGTCACAGTAGATGAACTGTCCAGCACCCTTAGAGTCGCGTCTACGTTCATCGCCGTCTGGCTCGTGCCGAAGTTCTTGAGCGTTACCGACAGGCTGATGCCGCTGCCCGGGCCGGCAGTCTGCGGGTCATGCGAGAGATGACCGACGAACACGCTGGATTGAGTACCGACGCTCAGACCCAGGTGGGGAATGAAGTCCGCGCCGGTCACGGTCACGAACATCGTGTCCGCGCTGGTGGTCGTGACGGCAAACAACGCCCGGCCCGCACCGTTGCTCCGTTTCACGGCGTGCACCTCGCCCGCCTTGTGCAGGCACACGACCGCGTCACGTACCGGCTGGCCCGAACCGTCCCGGACCACGACGCCGAATGAGCTGGTGCCGACCGGGAACGTTGCCGGGTAGCTGACGTCGAGTGGGCGCGGCACGCCGGTCCACATTTCCAGCGACGGGTCGCCCAGCAGGTTGTACACGTGGAAGTATCGGTCGAGTTCCTCGGAATCGCCGGGCAGTGGGAAGTTCGTGAACTGAGCCATCTTGCCTGAGTACATCGCCGGCCCACAGGTCCGGACGCCCCAGTCGAATATCGCCTGGTAGATGCCGTAGTCCATGCAGTTGTTCCAACGGGTCGAAGTCGCGGTGTACGAACTGCCCCAGAACGCAACCCCGCCCCTGGGTGACTGAGGAACGCCGGCCCTGAGCCACATCTCCCCAAAGCACGGATTCGCCAGGTAGTTGCCGGTTCCGCAGTAAATGCTCGTTACGACCGGCAGCTTCCAGCCGTTGTTCAGGCCCGCGACGTCGTTAATCAGGAAAACCGGATACTCCCACCCGGTGTGATTGCCCCAGCCCCGACCATTGACAAACAGGACTCCACGGTTGACGGCGGTGTCAACCGGCCCGCGGCCGTTCGGGGTCGGCGGGCAGAACACGGTGTCAATCTGCGCGAACCCACGTGCCAGCAACCGCTCGCGGATGACCCGCTTCGTCACCAGCGCCGTAACCGCCGGAGTGCCGCCTCCTTCCTGATAGCTCGTGCCGACCATAAGCGCGCGATGATACCACATCGTATCCGCTACATACGGCGTAGTCTCGTATCCGAGAATCTTCGCGACCATCACGTCGAGCTCGGATGCGTTAGCTGCGGGCAGCCGTCCGACGAACAGGTCGGCCAGAAAGTCGGCCCCGTCAACGCAGGCGTAAGTGTGGTCCGTAACGCAAACCGTACCCGGCGCTTGGAACGCCGGAATCTTGCTGATGGCGCCGACCAGCAGCACGTAGCTCGGCGGTGGACTCCAAGTGCTGTACGCGGTCTGGATGTAGGCCTTTATCTGCTCCTTGGTCGTGCCGGTCTCCGATGTCCTCTTCACCCAGACCGTGAAGCCCTTCCTCTCCTTCCACACAGCCAGCGGCAGCACGTTGTTGTAGAACTCGTCCGGGACGACAATCAGGTAGCCAGTCCCGTCCGCCGGTACCGAGTCATCGCTCCCGAACCCGGCTTTCACCAGCGCGGCCATCGCGTTGTCCGGCCCGGCGTCGGTGTCTCGCCAGCCGCCATCGTAAACGAGCCGCACGCTTGTCCGCACAGGGACATGACCGGAATGTCCGACATTGCGGATCGTGTCCCGAGCCACCCGCTCGAACCGCAGCGGAACCACGCTGACCCCGCCGGCAACCGCGACCTGTCCCAGGCTGACGCGGACTTTGGACTCTGGACTTTGGACTATGGACGGCAGCCGACCACCCGGCGCGGGCACGAGGCATGCGTATGCGCTGTTCGAGTCGTCGGCCGAGAACGCCGGTAGCGTCGCTTCGACCTTGATTGCGGCAGGACCCATCGCGCGCACGTCAAAGAGCGGGCCCGCCGTCAAAGAACCCGTCAGAAGAAGAACAAAGATGCCCACGCAGCTACTCCTCAAGCTTGATTACCACCAGTCCGGAATCACGGTCACCGGCAAAGACGTATCCGTCCTCAGCCTGTGCACACATAGTATACGGCAGGCTGACGGTCGCGGCCAGAACCGGCTGCTCCGGTCGCGCGACGTTGACTACCGCGAGCCCGCCCGCCTCGCAGCTCACGTAGGCCAACGAGTCAGTGACGGAGACGTGCCGGGCATAGCCGGAAAGAGCGAGCGTCGCCACCGGCCGCGGGTTGAGCGGGTCCGAGACGTCGGCGACCACGAGCCCGTTCCGGGTATCGGCCACGTAGAGGTAGTTCCCCGAGACGGCGACCGAGAGAGCGTTGGCGGGCGTATCGAAGCTTGCGACCTGCCGTGGGGGCAGGCTTTCGACTGTCCAGACCGCGACGCCCAACTGGCCGCAGGCGAGGTAGCACCAGTTGCCCTGCACTGACACGCCTCGGCAGTCCCGCGGGTAGCGGTACTGGAAAACCAAGTTCGGATACGCCGGCTGGGCCACATTGACGATGATGAACTGGGCATCGGCGGCGAGGAAAACGAAGGAGTCTCTCACGGCGACGTCGTAGCCATATCCCGGTTGCGGGTACTCCAGTTCGCCCGTGACTTTAAGACTTTCGGGTCGGCTGACGTTCACGATGTAGAGCTCTTTGGAACCGTAGGTGATGTATGCGTAGCTGTCCGACGCGGCCACGCCCCAGGCCACGTTCATGGAGTCCATCTTCGTCCCAAGCAGGGCCGGGGCCGCGGGGTCGGCCACGTCGAACACGGCGAGCCCGGCCTGGCCGTCGGCAACGTATGCGCGGCCGCCGCTGATGGTGAGGTCATGCGGGTAACCCTGCGTCTTCAGGCTCGCCACCACGCGGAAGCGCTCAAGGTCAAACCGGCGCGTATCGCTCCAGTCGCCCCACACGCTGTCGGCGCTGCGAGGCCGGACGCGCCAGTAGTACCGGTCATCCGGCCCGACGTTCACCTGCAAGGATTCCATCTCAATCGTGTCATCGCTCACCAGAGCCCCGAGCTTCGCATCGGTGGCCACCTGCAACTCAAAGGCGGCGGCCCGCTCCGCGGCCTGCCAACGGAAAGTCACGACCGAAGTGCGGAGCACGGCGCTGTCAGCGGGGCTGTCCTGAATCACCAGCCCGGGTGACGACAGCGGCTTCTGGCAAAACAACACGAGACAGGCGAGGACCAACACCAGGGCCGGGCCGACTTTGGACTTTGGACTTTGGACTTGGGACTTCTTCATCTCCTCACCTTGCCCTTTCCCGAGTTGAAGACGACGCCGAGGCCGAAGCGGCTCTGACGATAGTCTTTGATGTCGTCTATCGCCGCGCTGTAAGCGGCAACAACGGTCCGCCAGTCCAGGTCATAGTCAGCCGTCAGCGTCACGTCCGCCAGTCGATACTTGACGGTGACCGTCGCGGCTTCGATGTTGTCGGTGCGGCCGGCGTGCGACGGGTCTATCTCGCTGGAGTTGCTCGTTGTGTAGCTGCGCCGGGAGAACGCGTACCCGGCCTCGACGCTGAACCGCGACAGCCGGCGCGGGCTGGTCGTGACCGACAGCCCGGCCTCGTGCTGGGCGTACGACGCGTCCGGCACCGGCCCTGTCGCGCTTGCCCGCCGATACTCGTACTCGCCGCGGACCTCGAAGTTCGTGACCGGCTGGAACCGGACCTCGCCGCCCAGGCGATGAATCTTCGTATCGTAGTGGTCGAAAACCGGCGAGTAGTCGTCATACTCGTAGCCGTACGCAGGTAGAATCGTCAGCGGGTCGAACTGCTGCCGGAACCGCACTGTCGCCAGGTGTTCGGCGAATCGGCAGCCGGTATAGTCACCGGTGTCGCTGGTTTCAGGATTCCGGTAGTAGCGAATCAGGTAGTTGGGCATGTATGTGTAGCCGAGTTCCAGCCTGCCGCCCGCCCACGTTCCCTGATTGAGGCCCAAGTCGGCGACGCCATAGCTCTTCTCCCAGTTCGAGAAATACCCGTGCAGCCTCAGCCCGGTCTCGATTGCGCCGGGCAGCCGGAACAGCCGGGTCGCGCAGGAGAGTCGGGCCGCAACATTCGCGTCAAGGTCGTCAGAGGTGCGAATCGGGAACCGTGCCGGTTGTTCGCGATACCGGAAGACGTCGAGGTCGGTGAGCGAGTAGCGGAACGGATTGTCGTCGTAGGTCAGGAAGCCTTCGAATCGCCACGTCGGCCTCAGACCGAGCGCTATGCCGGTTGTGATGACCAACAGGAGAAGGAAGCCGAAGCCGAGCCCCCCGTCCCCCGTCCCCCGTCCCCCGTCCCCTCCCCGCGCCCTACTCATACTTCTCGCCGGGTATGACCTCAACCCGGAGCGCGCCCACCTTGGCCAGAGTCCCGCCGATACCGACCAGGAGCGAGTGCTCGCCCGCCGGCAGGTTGAACCGCAGGGTCCGCTCCGAAGAAGGCACGACCCCGCTCTCCTCGGCAAACGCTGCGGCGGGCGAGCGGGATGCTTTCAGGTTCTGCCGCGCCAGTTGGGTCTTGCCGTCGGTCGCGGTCACGACGAAGTTCTGGGCTCCCGGCAGGCCGGGTTCGAAGCTCAGCCGGACGCGGATTCTCACCCGGCACGGCCCGGAGACGTTGACCGCCAGCGCCTGCCCGGCCTTGCACTCGTAGAACCCGGTCGTGTCCGGACCCTCGACCAGGGTCAACTGCCGGCTGCCGCCAATCTCGACCGGACTCCACGGCCGCGGTGCCTGGACCGCGAGCCTGACCGCGACCGTTTCGGCGTCGGTCACGGCGAGGCTGTACCGCACGTTGCCTGCCGGTACCTGGACGAAAAATGACCGCCACTCGCCGAGCTTGTTGCCTTTGGGGCCGTAGCTGGATGACGACAACCCGGTCTCGAACGCGACCGGCCGTTCCGACTCGCCCTGCGTCAGCGCCAGACCGTACTTGCGGGTGCCGGTCGCGCCGGCCGGCCACCAGAGCCGCGTGTAGACGCGCAGCCACGTCGGTCCCTGGACTTCGAACTGGAGCGGCGTCTGGCGCGTGGCAAGATGGTAGGCGACGTCGACCCGTCGTACGATGCTCACGTTCACCGGCTTCGCTCCGCCTGTGACTTTCACCTCCGCCGCCAGGCAGGCGCCCGCGACCAGTAGCAGAAGGGCTGCTTTCCGCAAATCTGCAATCTGCAATCTGCAATCTGCAATCGTCCTCACACCGCCTCCTTCTCCCCGTTCTCCTCCCTCACTCCGAAACACCATTCGACGTTATAGCGCACGACCAGCCCAAGCAGCGCAAGCAATATCAGGGATGCGATGGCCGACAGGACGACCGAGTACCGACGCTCAAAGTAAAGCCGACCCTTGCCGATTTCAGGAACCCGGCCCGGCGCGACCGGCAGGTGAAAGTCAATCGCGACCTGGCTTGGATTGCCGATACGCACGACCGGTATCCCCTGCTCGAGCATCGCCCGGATTGCGCCGTCCTTGTCCTTGCGCGCCAGCCTGCCGGCAAGCACGCGCGACGGAACCCTGGCCTTCGGGTCCCCGACGTCCGCCACCGACCGACCGATAGAAACCAGCGCTCTCACGCCCCTAAACGCGCCCGCTCTCCGGTCGATGCCGTCGGCCAGCGACGCCGGCATCACGACCGGCACGCCGCTCGACTCCGCCGCAGCCGCGAGAATCGCCCGGCCCTCCGGTGACAACCCCCGGCCGGCGTCGTTCTCGCCGCCAAGAGTGGCCCATGCGCTACGGTAGTTCCAGAGCCCGGCCCGCAGCAACACGCGCTCGATGTCCAGCCACGCGAGCCCCGGGTAGTTCGCTCCCCATGAACCGGAGCTTTGCGCGCCGACGATTGCCGGCCTCAGGTTCATTGTCCTCGCCACCGCCAGCAGTTCGATGTTCAGGGCCGGGTAGGTGCCGTCCCAGCTCACGCCGATGCTGTCTCCCGGCCTGACCCCGGCCCGGTGCAGCATCTCGACGAGCGCGGCCGCGAAGTTCGGGTTGGTGGTAGTCAGGGCGTCGCTCAGGTCACTGCGGCCGTAGGTGGTCTGCGAATACTGCAGGCCAACGAGCCCGGTACCGCTCGGGTCATTCACGCTGTCAATCGGGATTCCAAGCTGCTGCCGGTAGTCCTTCATCACCGAGAGCGCCTGTGCCGCAAGCCGCGCGCTGGCAAGCTTGGTGTCGTACAGGCGGCTGCGCACCGGCCTCACCGACCGGCTTACAGCGATGAAGAACAGAACTGACACACCCGCGAGAGCGACGAGCACCCAGCGGTTGACCTTTCCCTGCCTGCGCCTCACTAGAAACTGCCTCCGGAAACCGTGGTGATGATGAGCCGGGTAAGGACCGCCGCAATCAGCATCGTCGAGATGGTTTCGACAACCCCCTGCCGGTTCATCCAGTAGGCCAGCAGACCCGGAATCACGTAGCCGACTACGCTCACGTCCAGATGTAAAGTAGCGATGGTAAGGGTCGGCACAATCTTCGTAACGTAGCCGAGGAGGTACCCGACGAGGACGCCCAGCAGCAGCATCCGCCGCCCGAACACAAGCATCACCTGTGACAGGAGCTTGATTATCAGGAAGGTCACGAGCGCGACGAGTATCGTCGCGACTACCCGCACCGGTTCGGTCAGGGTCAGGGCAAAGTAACCCGGCACCACGATGCCGCCCGCGGCCAGCCCGACCGTTTCGGTCAGGAAGAACGAGACGAGCATCCCAAGGCCGATAGTCTCAACTACCATAGTCCGTGCCTGTCCGTGTCCGTCCGTGCGCGTCCGCTCTCGACTCAAAGTACGCAATCAGGCTCTCGCCGTACCCAACGGTGTTGCCGGTCGCGAACAGCAGCGTCCGACCGGTCACGAGCCCGAACACCCGCTCGTAGACCTCGGACGGCGGCCGCTCCTCGCCGAGGTCGGTCAGCTTCGCCTTCGGCACGCCCAACTCCAGCGCCCGGTGCAGGAAAACCCGGGGCAGACCGCCGGTAGCTATGATGTGACTGCATCCCCAGCCCGCCACCAGCTCGGCCAGTTGCTTCGACCGGTCCGCCCGGTCCCGGCGGCAGTTGACCAGCACGATTCGCTCATCGCTCCGCCCCTTCACCATCTGCCAGAGCATGCCGATTGAATCCGGGTCATTGGCGGCCAGTGTATTGACGAGCTCCACTACCTTACCTTTGTCCGCGATGCGAATGAGCCGCATCACGCCCGAGTCCGGCAGGCTGCGCTGCATCCCGGCAAGCGCCTGCCGCCGCTCGACGCCGAGGCTGTCGCACACCGCGAGCGCCAGGGCCACGTTCTCCTTGTGCTCGATGTAGGTGAAGCCGGTCATCTCATCGTCCCGCACCGTTGCCGGGTCGGTGACGGTCATCGCCGTTTCCTTGGGCACGCGTTGCTTCAGAGTCCTGAGCTGGGGCCCGCGCTCGGCGGTGAAGAACCGGCCGCGTCGCGGTATCGTGTTGCAGAGCGCCTTGCCGACATCGGTCACGGTCGGCCCCATCACGTCGAGATGGTCGGCACGGACGTTGGTAATCACACCATGTGTTGGTCGAATGAGCATCCGGTTCTCGGTTCGCTGGTATTCAGGAACGAGCGCCATGCACTCAATCACCAGCGCCTGGGCCTTGTGCCGGTTGGCCAGCCGCACGATGCGAAGCTCCTCAAGGATGTTGGCCTTACCGAGCCGCCGGACCGGGTGCTCTTCATTGTCGGTGAGTATGAAACGGGGATTGGTGCCGGTCACCTTGGCCGCAACCCGCATCCCGCCCCCGCGCAGGCCGGCCGCAATCAGTCTCGTGACCGAGGACTTGCCCCTGGTGCCGTTCACCTGTACCCGCACTGGAATCCGCGCCAGATTCCGCCGATGCAGAGCGTACTCTGCAAAGCCGAACCCGACGAAAAGCAGAACCAGCAGCAGGATAAACAGCATTGAGCGACCGAGCCAGTATCTTAGGAAAGTAGTATATTCCCGCCACTTGGCGATGTCAAACCAACCCGACGCGACCTGCCGTCTCTCGCCCAAGACGGCTCGCGAGGAACGCTTGACAAGCCGGCAGCGTCTAATACGATAAGTTGTTGGCACACCTGTCATCACAAGGAGTCTCCCATGATAACACCCCAAGACGTGAAGCGATTGACCGAGAGCACCGACCGCCACAGCCTGACCCTCTACTTCAATACCCGTTCGGACCAGCCGCGGGCCGGGTATGGAGCCCGGCTCCGCAGCCTGCTGCGGGGCATCGAGCCGACGGTTCCGTCTGAAGACCACAAGCTGTACGAACAGGTCGTCGCCAAACTGACCAACTTCCTCAGCCAGTACCAGCCCGCGGGCAACTCGCTCCTTGTCTTCGCCGGGGCCAAGTCATGGGACGAATTCGCCTCCCGGGTCCCGGTCCGCGACGAAGCACGGTGGGGACAGCCCAACACCGCCCAATTGCTCTGGCTGATCGAGGAGTACCGGCCCTACGGCGTGCTGGTTGCCGGCATCGAGCACATCCGTTTCCTCGCGGTCCGGCTCAACGAGTTCGAGGCCTTCAAGGAATTCCGCGCCGATATCGACACCAGCCAGTGGCGCAAGCAACGGGTCGGCTCAAAGGGCCGGGGCGGCGCTGTCCAGAAGGGCGGCCGGAGCATCGAGGCCTTCGACCAACGGTATATGGAACAAGTCAGGCGCTTCTGGAAGACGCTCCACAAGCCGCTCGCCGAACTGGTCGAGCGCTACCACATTCACCGGCTGGTCCTTGCCGGCACCAAGTCGGTGCTGCCTGAGTTCGCCCGCTCCCTGCCCACGGGCATCGGCAACCTCGTCGTGACCCAGCTCAACATGGAGACGTTCACCAACCCGACCGACACGGTACAGAAGGTTTTCCCGGCAATCGTCGCCTGGGAGCAGCAGCGTGAGCGCTCCCTTGTCACCGAACTGCTCAACGCCGCCGGCATCAGCAAGAAGGCCGCGGTCGGCGTTGACCCGGTCCTCAAGTTCGTACAGGACGGCCGGGCCTCGCGCCTGGTTGTTGTCAAAGACTTCGATGCGCAGGTCGTCCGCTGCGGCAAGTGCCAGCACCTTAGCGCCAAGGGCAACGGCCAGTGCCCCAAGTGCGACGCCGAGGACATGAGCAAGGCCAACCTCGCCGGCATACTGCCCCGGCTGGTGGTCGAGCACGGCCTGCCGGTCGAGATTGTGAAAGGCGAAGCCGCCACGGGACTCACCCGCAGCGGCGGAGTCGGAGCCTTCCTTAGGTTCTAGGT
>Ga0315284_10017583_pt1 | contig 10147 bp, 9 predicted proteins | sample YL17G09_16_MG_FD_203696 | JGI IMG/M metagenome (GOLD analysis project Ga0315284, IMG submission 203696) | Sediment microbial communities from Yellowstone Lake, YNP, Wyoming, USA - YL17G09_16 | ecosystem: Environmental > Aquatic > Freshwater > Lake > Sediment | place: USA: Wyoming | collected...
GCCGATTTCGGCCGCCTGGGTTTGCAGGGCCCACGCCATAAGGCTCGCCGGATCACCCGCCATATCCCCGATGACGTCCGGGATATTGATTCCCGCCAGTTGTGCCTGCCGCAGCACATCCTCGACCAGGAACTCTATCTGGGTCTTGTGTTCGGCCATAGCTGCGATCTTCTTCTCCATGGTCCGGGTGACGTCAACGACTTTGTTGAGGTCTTGCGAGCCCTCGGCGAAAAGGTACTTTTCTACGACGTAGTGGGGCTGGAGTCCCTCCTGGAGATGTTCAGGGTGGATGAGCGGCAACGCGGAAAAGTTGACGGCATCGGAGGCCGCCCAGGCCACCGTCCGATGATCGGGGTGAATCTCAGGGGCAAAGGCATCCTGGGCTATCACCACATCCGGTTTACACTCTCTGATCAGACGGATGAACTGCTCACGGAGTTTGCCCGGGGGGAGCGTATCCAGCCCGAAATCGGGATATCCCAGCATGATCGGCTCTTCGGCCCCGAGCGCCCGAGCGCCTCGGCGCGCCTCTTCGGCGCGTACCTTGATCAGCGTTTCGACGTCCAGGACAAGGGAACCGCATCGACCGTCCGTTGCCACTACGATAATGACCCGCGCACCCTCTTGCGCAAACTTCGCTATCATCCCGCCGGCATGGAATTCCGCATCGTCGGGATGGGGGACAAAGACAAGCACCTTCGACATAACCACCTGCCCTGAAATTTTTGCTTGGACTATACGGGGAAGGCCCCTATGTGTCAAGTAGAGGCCACCGGCCGGACGCCCTTCTATTTTTTGTAAGGATATCGGCGGATTATGGCATCTCGCCCGGATTCAGCCTGCGGAGCATTCCAAGGGATTTGACCATGGGGATTTCCTTGAACAACCCCGAGCCTTTCGCCAGCGTATAGATCATGTACGGGGCCTGGCCGCCATCTTTGGGATCCGGAAAGATGTCGTGCAGGGCGAGGTATCCGCCGGGCAGGATATGGGATGACCACGCAGCATAATCAAAAAAAACCGATTCATAAGCGTGCGAACCGTCGATATAGACCATGCCGAGCGGAATGGACCATGCGCGCGCCGCGAGCACTGACGTCGCTACGATCGGAATTACGGTGTCCTCCAGGCCTGCCCTCTCCAAGGTATTTCTGAAGAACCTATAGGTATCTATCTTTCCGGTTGCCACATCGAGGAGGTCTGGGTCGAAGTACTCCTGACCTGGCTGCTGCTCCTCGGACCCCCGGTGATGGTCGATCGAGAAGAGGATGCCGCGTTTCTCCTTGCACCCCAGGCCGAGGTAGACCGTAGACTTGCCGCAGTAACCGCCGATTTCCAGGCATGGCCCCAAGGTGCTTGCCTCTTTGGCAAGTTTATAGAGCCTCAGACCTTCATCCTCGGCCAGGAATCCCTTGATGTTCATGGCGGCGATATCTGCTACTCTCATGCGCTGCCAGAAGACTAATGAAACCACCCTGCACAGTCAAGAGAAATCACCTGCGTGAACCGAGGGATAAGAAGAGGTCACCCACCTGTAAGGGATTTGGAGGGGCCGAGCTTCGGGGCTGAAGATATCGGCAGACGACCAACGCTGATTGTCGTCCCCCTTTTTTTAAGAATGTTCGGAAATTAAACCATTCCGAGCAAAAAACCGAAAATGAAAATGTGGACAAGCAATACAAAATAGAGACAGACGTCTCAGCGGATGGCCTGGTTGCAAAACTTAAGGTCATTCCTACAGGAGAGGATGCGGATCTTCAAATAAGTGTCGAAGATCTCCATACTTCCCTTAAAGATGCAGGGATAACCTCCGGGATCAAGCAGGATGCGCTCAAGGGGATCGGAAAAGAGAAGATCCTGAATGAATGGATGATCATCGCGGAAGCGGATGCGCCGCAAGATGGAAAAGACGGCGAGGTGCACTTTCATTTCTCCAGGGAGAAACCGACCGTACACCTACGGGAGGATGCCTCCGGAAGGGTCAATCTCTGGGACTTGAATATCATCCAGAACGTGAACAAAGGAGATCTGCTCTGCGAGCTCATAGCGCCGGAACCCGGAAAAAGAGGGAAGACCGTCAGAGGTGAGGAGATACCGGCGCAGGATGGAAAGCCCACTGTACTGCCCAAGGGGACGAATGTCTATCATTCCCAGGAGGGAAACAAACTTTTCGCATCCGTGAGCGGCATGGTTACCTATGACGGCGAAAAGATCGTCGTTGAGCCCGTCTATACCGTGGAAAAAGTCGATGCCGCCACAGGAAACATCCGATTCGTCGGATCGGTGGTCGTCAGCGGCGAGGTCGGAGATGGTTTCGAGGTGCACGCCGGCGAAGACCTGAGCATAGGCATGAGCGTGGGGCATGTCACGCTCTGCGCCGGAGGAGAAATAAAGATCTCCGGCGGCATAATCAAGGGCTCCATAGACGCCGGCAAGGATTTCAGGGCGAAATTCATCCAGGACGCCAACGTGAATGCCAAGGGAAGCGTCATCGTGGATGACTATATCCAGAACAGCGAGGTAATCGCCGATGGCCCCGTGGTCGTGAAGAATACGCAGGGGTGGATTATGGGCGGGGTATTATCTTCCGAGCAATGGATCTATGCCCAGAAAATCGGCAAAGAGGATGGCTCCATCAATACCGATGTCATCATCGGCTCGCATCCAAACCTGCTCCACGTGAGGGAAAACCTCGTCGAGGAGATCTACAACAGGATGGAGGACTTCCTCAGGTTTCGTTCCTCCATCATCAAGTTGCGGGCACTACAGTCAAGAGGACCGCTTGCACCAAAGCAGGAAAAGCTTTACCAGAAGATCATTAGGGCCATAGACTTCGTCAGGTCAGAGTTGCTCACCAAGCAGGCCACGGCCGATTCGATAAAGGACAGGATCCATCGTACGTATTCCGGAGAGATCTATGTCCCGGGAGCAGCCTATGGCGGTACCGCTATCCATATTGGCGGCAAGAGAAAGGATATCGAAAAGTTGTCCTCAAGCGCCAGGTTCTTCCTCGATGAGGGCCAGATCAAAGAAGCGGCGTTTGCCATGAAGAAGGAGATCGAGGCGCTCCTGGGGAAGTAAGCATGATCATCTATACCGTCCAGAGACTCTATGAGACAGTTTCCATTGGTAGACCCGTGGAGTGTGAAAATTTGCGGGGTCTCGACCTCTCCAACCTTGACCTTGGTGCAGCAAACCTGAGGGGTTCGGATCTCAGTCATGCAAACTTCACCGGAACCAACCTCCAGGAAGCGCACCTTGAGCGGGTGACGCTGGAGGGGGCCATCTTCAAGGATACGGACCTCAGAGGAGCAAACCTGTCGAATGTGCAACTCAAGGACATCGATATAAGCAGCTGCAAGCTCGAGCGTTTCACGGCGGTGGATACCAGATTCATCAGGGTAAGATTCGCAGGACAGTCGCTCAAAGGGGTAATCCTGACAGACTCCGCCTTCACCAATTGCGTTCTCAAAGATCTCGATATCCACTCGACCAATCTCAACCATATGAAGGCGCTCTTCTGCCTGATCGAATCCTGCACCTTTACGGAGTGTAAATTGGCCGGGGCCGACTTCGGCCTCACCAGCATCTTGAACACCACCTTCACAAGCGTGAACCTCACCCAGGCATCCTTCATGGCCGCCACCTTCAAGGAGGTCAAATTCCTTGCATCCCTGCTCAAAGACGTTGACTTCACCCTCATCACGGCAGAAAACCTCGATATGACCGGATCAAAATACCCTGGATTATGCTCCGAGGGTTCCCAGATAAAGGGGCTCAAGAAGTAAGCGGGGCAAATACCGAGGGCGGCACAAGAAAAAGGAAGTGGAGATCGGGCATTTAGTCGACGTATTCATAGAGAGACATACCGAGAACATAATCCTTCCCGCCGGCCATTGCATGACGGCCAGAGTATTCACCCTGCGGGTGTGATTTCTCCGCCCGCCTGTTTTCCCGGAGGCGTCCGGAAAACCATGGCAAGCAGGTTGTAAAAGCCGAGCATGAGGTAGAAGAAGGCAAAGGGGGCCAGCACCCAACCGAGCACGGGGATACTGCCGACAACGCCAAGCAGGAGCACGGCACCCACGATCACCGCATACACGATGATATAGTCATTCAGATTCGATTTCGCCATCGCATAGACTGCTTCGAACTCAAAAGCCGCCCCGATACTGTATTCATTCTGAACAAACCGGACAATGGCAACGGGGAGCAGGAACATCACAGCCAGAAATAAGAGCAAGGCAAGAATCCCGCCTAATATCTTACCTATAAATACACTCAGGGCGCCAATGATGACGACCCCGATCATGTACACGAGGGCCACTACAAAGGCCTTGAGCCCGATGACGAATAGGCCGCCCCACTCTTCCCATTCCGGCAGCCGCCCCTTTGCGTGTGTAGATAAAATCCCTGCGAAGTACTTCAGGCTGTACCCCATAGCTATAAAGTTTACGATCGGAACGATATTGATCAGCCCGCCGATCAGGATCTTGTTCATCCATGTCTGATCCTCCATCGGAGCCCTGAACGCACCCGCCACATCAATCGCCATACTTCCTCCCTTCACGCATGGGTTTCCCCTCTTCGAGTAATAATAATCCGGAGCGGCGGTGAAATCAAGACATAGATTGCTGTCCTGTCGCGACTCTTTGATAATTTCCCTTTGATAACTCGCTAGAAATGTCCCCTGAGGAAGTGGGATAAGAGTTTCCGAGGAGGCCTGATAGATGGGGGACATTTCTAAAGAGCTTTGACACCTTCAAGAAATTGTGTTGACAGAGAACAGTTCATAATTTATATGGACTGACTAGTCAGTCACCTTTGGATTGAGACATCCTTTCCCCGAGTAGCAATACTCATGCACAGGAAGGATGCCGTTGTCATCATTTTTATAAGAGGAGGTATCGATCCGATACAGGGAGCGGCAGAGGTTCCCCAGCCAGAGACTGTTTTTCCGATTTGCAAGTTCGCAGGAGCCGAATGCGCCCACCTTGATCTTTTCCTGAGCTCATATGATTAAAAAGTGATTTCTTCAATTGAACCATATATTGAGATAGACAGGAGGAGGCTGCAATGGAGATGAAGGAACGAGCAAAGAAGGTAAACGTCGTTATTACAAGACAGAGGAGGGAGCGGGAATTTATCGAAATCCTCAGTAGCCTCGTGACCGGGTGCTTACGAACATCGACACTCAGGAAGGTGTTGTTTTCTGTGATGCGGAATGCCTTGTTAACTTGGTCGGACGGTAGCCGCGCCAAACAAAAGCTCTCGGAGCGGGCTCTCAATCTCGTCATGGAAAAGATTCCACCGGAATCCTTTTCCAGTGCAGGAATAGATGCCAAGAACATGGGCAAGCTCCTCACCTTGTTCGCACAAAAGCTGAATGATCTCCAGGTTGAGAACCCTATGTACCTAGCCGACCACCTTGAAGGCCCGCTCCGCGAGGTCATCAAAAGCACTGATTTCGGAGAGGTGAAGGAGCTGATGGATCGTGCGGAAGAACCCATTGTAGACCTCGTCAGGAGACTGATGGGATTCGTCTGGAACACATATCCAGCCAAGCTCGGCGCGATCATGTCATTAATACATCCTGTGGGGAACATCACCGTGCGGTCCTTGAAGGAAATTGTCAAACCACTCAATGGAGTTTCTCCCGATCTATTTACGGATCTCATCTTCTCTATCGTTGGGAGCATCGACGGCCGTGAAATTGGTCAATTGGCGAATGCGGTTATGGAGATGATGCGACAGCTCCATACAGGAAGCCTTCTCCAGGGGGAATCAGGGGTGCCGCAGTTTCAGATGGATCTCACGACCAAACTACGGGAAATTATGTCAGGCATCGATCCCGAGCTACTCTGTAAGGCGAAGGTAATAGCAGCGGAAAATGCAGAGGAGCGGGCCAACGCCATTGCGGACATCTTGGAGGAAAACCCAGCGCTTGTCTTTGACCTCGTCTCCCGTTTCTCCTCTCTGAAAAACCCACGGATCAGAACAACAAGGAGGAGGATCAGGGTATACGAGAATCTGTTGAAGGGCGAATTCGCAGAGGCCATTGCAAAGGGACTCAGTGAGATCGATACCCAGGAAGTCGGGGATATTGTCAACGCGCTTCTGCAGATGTTCAACAAGGTGCATGCGGAGAAACCGGATTTCTTCCCCCGTCTCTTTGCAGATCTCTGCATGAATATCAATACAAATGAGCTAAAGACTGCCGTTGAATGGATCATGCGGGATGTCAACGAAGGATTGAAACCAATTGCCAATGAGGTTCTGCCGGTACTGCTCAACGGCCTCAGTGAGTTGAATCAATGATGAGGCAAGGCGATGCCCGCACCGGTTTTATATGGCCACAAGGATGGAGGGCGCTATGCTGAAAGAGTTCCATGCGGTTGGTAAGACTCTGTTTAACCATTTCGTCCAGCAATGGAAAGATGACGGCAAGCAGATCGTCGGGTATACGTGTTCCTACGTGCCCGAGGAGGTCATCTATGCTGCAGGTCTGCTCCCTTTCAGGTTGCGAGGGATCGGGACCACGTCTACTTCCATAGCCGATACGTACTATGGGCCAGTCATCTGCAGCTTCCCCAAGTGTATCCTCCAATTGGCTGGAGAAGGAAAATACAATTTTCTCGACGGGGTCATCATCACCCCTGGGTGCGATTCAATTCGGCGCTTGGATGATTGCTGGAGAAAGGCGGCCGAGGATTTCCAAGGCACATTCCCATCGTTCCATCTCTATTTTGGGGTGCCGCATAAGGTAACCGATTATAGCCTCGAGTGGTTTGTGGATGAAACCAGGAAACTCCTCGAAAGCCTCGAGCGGCATTTCGGCGTCACGATAAAAGCAGATGATCTCAGGCATGCGATCGGGGAGTACAACAAAGGAAGAGTCTTGCTGACCAGGCTCGATGCGTTGCGCTCCAGGGAGCACGTCCCAATCTCCGGGACGGATGCAACCGCAGTGATCATCGCCGCGAGTACAATGCCACGCGATGCATACAACCGGCGCCTGGAAGATCTCCTGGATGTGTTATCAAAGAACACAAACGGAATGAAGGGCAAGAAGCGCCTGTTGTTGGCGGGGAGCGCCAACGATGATGTCGATCTCGTTCGCTTGATAGAGTCTTCGGGCGGGGTGGTCGTGGCAGATACCCTGTGCTTCGGCTCCCGGTCTTATGCGGATCTGGTCGAGGAAGACGGTGATCCTCTGGTTGCCATCGCCCGGCGCTATCTCTCCCACAAGTTATGTCCCCGTATGTTCGGGTACTACAAGCAGAGATTGGCATTCATGCAGGAGCGGATACGGCAGGCCAAGGTTGATGGAGTGATCCTCCAGAACATCAGGTTCTGCGACATGCATGGATCAGAGAACAGCCTGTACGAAAGAGATCTTGAGTTGCTGGGCATCCCCTGCTTGAGGATCGAGCGAGAGTACGGGCCTCTGGTGGAGGAAGGACGGATCAAAATGCGGGTGGACGCGTTCATGGAAAACCTGCGTGTATGAAAGGAGGGAGATAAGATGTGTGAGCAGAACCGGGAAATGATAGCGATCGATGTTTTGAAGGATATTGCGCTGGTTATGGACGGGATGATCTTCGAGCGGCAGCGGGCGATCGATGCCCTGACCCTGTTTCATCGCAACGCCCTGCCGGCCCTGGAAGAGATCGCTAAAAAAGTCGACTCCAAGCTGCTCAAGGAGCGGGCCTCGCTCTACATCCAGCGGATTAAAGAGGGGTTCGATACCAATGTCTCCTTATAAGGAAGGGGGCGGAGACGAACATGCGGAAAGAATACAGAGAATATAACTTCGACCACATGGTGCACAGCATCATCCATTTTGCCTCCCTGGCCTATGATGGAACATATAAGGAATGCTATGGTATGTTCCGGTATGCCCCCCGCTTCAAAGAAGCCATCGAGACGATCCTGAAGACCGGCGAGCCGGGCGTGCTGCTGCTGAAGATGATCGATAAGTACCTTACCGAGATCCTGACTGCCCACGAGCGGGGCAAAAAGATAGCCCTGTGTACCTTCAACTTCTCGCCGGGGGTTTTGAAGCCCCTGGATGTCGTCCCGATATGCCTCGAACCCGTTACTACCTTAGGCGTCATGATGTGGCTAAGGGGGCTGGGCGAATACCTCAACTACTGCTGCGAAGTCGGTTTCACCGAAACCTCATGCTCAGCTCAGCGCGGTGCCCTGGGGGCGTACCTCGCCGGCCTTGGGGTTAAGCCCGACTTCGTCCTGTGTAACTCCAGCGGGGTCTGTGACACCAATGCCACAGCCTTCAACTTCGCCGCAGAATACATGGACCTGCCGTTCTACCAACTCAACGCCCCGCCGGCCCTTGCGGACGAGCGTTCGCGAAAGTATCACCGGCAGGACTTCAGGGGGCTGATCTCGTTCGTGGAGGAACAAACCGGCAAGAAGCTGAATGTGGACCTCCTGCGTGAGGTGATCATCGAGACGGATAAACAGGACGAGATCATGTGCGAGATCGAGGATCTCATGCGGTTGGTCCCCAGTCCGGTGCCCGGGATCTTCAATGTTTTCATGTATTCGGCCAAGTACATCTATGGCGGCTCGAAAGAGGCCACCGAGGTCATGGAGTCGATGCTCAAAATTACCAAACGCAACGCCGCCGAGGGGCGGGCCGGGACCACCTCGGGGCAGGAAGATGCCCGTGCGTTCGCCATGTATGTCGACCATTATTCCGCCCAACTTCGTCCCTGGGCATGGCTAGACGCCAAGAACATCTCCCATCTCGGATGTATGATGAACGGCTTCTGGCCAGTGCATGCGCCCTATGCCGAGGGTGAGCTGAAGGAGGGCACTTACAACATGGATTCCACCAACGAAGATACCATGCTCGATTCCCTCGCCGACCAGATGTCACGCATGCCTATGGTCAAACAGATCCGAGGGCCCTACGACGACCCACACCAATGGCTCTCCGATACCATGGCCTCCATCAGGACCTACAGGCCGAATTTCTGTATGTACACGGGGACCATTGGATGCCGGAACACCTGGGGTGTAGTCAAGATTTTAGCGCGCGATACGGAGAAGATAGGCATACCGACCCTCATCCTCTTCGGCGATGCCTTCGATCACCGGATCACTTCCTGGGAGAGCATGCGGGACCGCATCGATGAATTCCTCACGGTAAGGAAAATTTTGGAATGATGGTGGCGGGATGCGATGTCGGATCCTTGACCACCAAGGCGGTCATTCTCAACGATCGGCGAATCTTGTCCTATGCCATTATGCGCTCCACCGCACGGCCGGAGGAATCAGCGCGCAATGTCATGGAAAAGGCCTTGGGGGATGCTTCACTCTCGTTTAACGATATCCGTTATGCAGTCGCTACTGGGTATGGAAGAGAGCACATCTCCTTTATCAACGATGCCGTCTCGGAGATCTCCTGTCATGGGAGGGGCGCCCTATGGCTCATGCCCGGAATTCAGATGATCATCGACATCGGCGGCCAGGACTGTAAGGCGATCAAGCTCGACAAGGACGGCAGAGTCGTCAAGTTCATGACCAACGACAAGTGTGCGGCGGGGACGGGAAGGTTCCTCGAGGTTATGGCGAAGCTGCTGGATCTGTCCCTGGAGGATCTCGGTGAACTGTCGTTACGAGCCAAGCATCCCCTGGATCTTGCGGCCGCCTGTACTGTCTGGGCCCAGACCGAGGTTATCCACCACCTGAACAATGGGTGGCAGATCGAGGACATCGCGGCCGCGGTCAACCAAGCCATGGCCAAACGGGTGGCTATGATCGTGAACAGCCTTGGCGTGGAAAGGAGCGTCTGCATCACCGGTGGGGTAGCCAAAAATACCGGTGTGGTCGGCTATCTGGAGAAGTTGCTCGGAGTCAAGCTGAAGAGGCCCCCTCAGTTTGACCCACAGGCTGTCGGGGCGCTTGGGGCCGCCGTCCTGGCACGCGAAAGGCTGGAAAGAGACCAGGCATGATAACGGCAGGGTGCGATGTAGGGTCATTAACGGCCAAGGCGGTCATTATGAGCGACAGCAAGATCCTTGCCCGATCGGTTCTCCGGACCACATCCCGGTCGGAGGAATCCAACCAAAAGGTCATGGGCCTGGTCTTGGCTGAGGCGGGTCTAAGACTAGATGATATC
>Ga0315284_10017584_pt1 | contig 10147 bp, 9 predicted proteins | sample YL17G09_16_MG_FD_203696 | JGI IMG/M metagenome (GOLD analysis project Ga0315284, IMG submission 203696) | Sediment microbial communities from Yellowstone Lake, YNP, Wyoming, USA - YL17G09_16 | ecosystem: Environmental > Aquatic > Freshwater > Lake > Sediment | place: USA: Wyoming | collected...
TATTCAGGCTTTAGTGGACCGTCTGGATATTCAGGTTTCAGTGGACCGTCTGGTTATTCAGGTTTCAGTGGACCGTCTGGATATTCTGGTTTCAGTGGACCATCTGGATATTCTGGTTATAGCGGCGTGTCTGGTTATAGTGGTTATTCTGGTGTATCTGGATATTCTGGATATAGCGGTGTGTCTGGTTACAGTGGATATTCAGGACCGTCTGGATATTCAGGTTTCAGTGGACCGTCTGGTTATTCAGGCTTTAGTGGACCGTCTGGTTATTCAGGTTTCAGTGGACCGTCTGGATATTCTGGTTATAGCGGTGTGTCCGGTTACAGTGGTTATTCTGGACCTACTGGTGCGGGGGAGTCTGGATATTCAGGCTTTAGTGGACCGTCTGGATATTCAGGTTTCAGTGGACCGTCTGGTTATTCAGGTTTCAGTGGACCGTCTGGATATTCTGGTTTCAGTGGACCATCTGGATATTCTGGTTATAGCGGTGTGTCTGGTTACAGTGGTTTCAGTGGAGTGTCTGGTTATTCAGGTTTCAGTGGACCGTCTGGTTATTCTGGTTATAGCGGACCTGCGCAAAGTAGTATAATAGTTCTAGGAGGTGCTGGTGGATGGCCTTCAACAACCTCTGGAGCATTTGGACCACTCAAAGCAGAAACGGCTACAAATAAAATTAATACCATAACAATAGATTTTACTGACACTGGAGTTATTCAATATGCTGAATGGGGCGTATTCATGCCTCCTGCCTATGCTGGTGGAACTGTTACGGCTACTTTTGTCTGGCTTGCTCCGGGAACATCAACAAACTCAGTTGTCTGGGGTTGTGCCGCAAGAGCTTATACTGACCTGCAAACACTAGACCAAGCATTCGGTACATTGCAAACAGTTACCGATGCCCATTCAGCAACTGCAAGCCAAGTGCAAATATCAGCAGCCACGTCAGCAATTACTATTGCTGGTTCTCCCGGAGCAAGTACTTGGGTCCAATTTAGATGTTTTAGGGATTCATCAAATGGTTCAGATACATTGGCAGCTACGGCCTCCTTATTGGCTGTGATAATAACATACTAAGAGGATATTCATGCCGATAGCCTTCGCATCATTAGGAACAATTTCTGGTACCACCACCAATGCTACCAGCTATTATGGACCTTCCGGCTCGGTAACGGCTGGAGATTTGCTTATTTGTGGAGTTTCGGCGGCGAACACCGTGGCGGCTGGAACAATGACTGGCGGTGGTTTAACGTGGACTAGACTAACCAGTTTTACAAAAAACGCCGCAGCTGATACTATTTATGTATTTTGGGCATCGTCACCAACAACTCAGGGCTTGGCGGTGACCTTTGATTGTACCGGAGACGCCGCCGCCGGTTGTTGTATATTTTGTTATAAAGTTACCGGTGGCGAAGGCCAAACCGTTCCAGCAATCAGACAATTTATAACCAACACAGGTTCGGTGGCCAATCCATCCGGAGTTATGCTTGCCGCAGTTCTATCAGGGAATGGGGTAATTGGATTCGCAGCCAATGGTACAAATTCTGCCACCCAATGGACATCTCCAACGAATTGGACTGAAGGTGGAGAGGCCTCGTATACTACTACGGCCCAGAGTTTTCAAGCATGCAGCTACATCTCGGAGACTAGAACAACAATTCCATGGACAAATGCAAACGTTACGGCTTGGGGAGTAATTATATTGGAATTGTGGCAACCACATACCCGTTCAGTAAGCGCTGGAGCCAGCTATAGTTCTCCCATGTTTTATTAAAAAGTTGATATAATATAGTGCTATGGTTTAAACTATATTATTAAAAAAGAGTTTCACCATATAAAACATATTATTTATTGAACAGCAAGCTTAACAATATTAATTGAATTCAGTTCATTATTCATGAGATAACTCAGAGGGTTTAATGTCGCATCCCGCTCAACAGAGATTTTGTAAATATGTAAAAGACAGATGGCCTATACATTTTAAGGATAGAAATGTTTTAGACGTGGGCTCTCTTGATATTAATGGGAACAACAGGTTTTTATTTGAAAATTGCAAATATATAGGCATAGACATTGCTGATGGTGCAAATGTAGACATAGTGGCAAGGGGAGACAAGTACAACGCTCCTGACTCAAGCGTTGATACTATAATTTCAACAGAATGTTTTGAGCATGACATGTATTGGGATGGAACCCTGAAAAACATAGTAAGAATTTTAAAATCTGGTGGGTTATTTTTATTTACATGTGCTAGCACCGGTAGAGAAGAACATGGGACCAATAAATCAAAACCTAGTGAGTCTCCATTCACTTCTCAGATTCAACATTGGGAAGATTACTACAAAAACCTAGAAGAAGCAGATATAAGGAACGCGCTAGACATAGAACAATTATTTTCAGCTCACGAGTTCCATGTAGACACCCATTGGCATGATATATATTTTTGGGGGGTTAAAAAGTGAGATTTTCAATAATTATCCCAACATATAACCATTGTGAGGATTTGCTCAAGCCTCTTTGTGAATCGATTATTAAATACACTGACCTTACTGATACTGAAGTTATTGTTGTGGCAAATGGTTGTGTTGATAATACCAGAGAATATGTAGAGTCTCTTGGAAGTCATTTCAAGTTAATTTGGTATGACGAGCCGAGTGGATATACGTTTTCAACAAACCGAGGCATAGAGGCTTCTACTGGCGAATACGTAATCTTGCTTAATAATGATTGTCAACTACTTGCGCAAGACAAAGACACTTGGATTAAAATGCTCGTAGAACCTTTTTTGCGCAACGACAAAGCTGGCATTAGCGGACCATTTCCAAATTTTTGTCAATATGCGCAGTCGGAGTTTTTAATATTCTTTTGTGTCATGATAAAAAGAGAAGTTTTTAATAAGATTGGACTACTAGACGAAGTCTTCAATCCAGGATATGGAGAAGATACAGATTTTGCACAAAGACTTATTGACGCAGGCTATTACATGGAGCAGGCTGGCAAGTCAATTAGTTTCTATGGCCCAACCCAGCTACACGGAACATTGCCATTGTATCATGCCGGAGGAAGAACTTTCGGAAATTTGCCAAATAACAATGAGTTGTTTGCTAAGAACAATTTGCTGTTAAAAGATAAATATTCTCATGGAATAGACATAGCCGAAGCCGTTAAATTGGATGGATTTGTAACAATTCAAGATTTAAGATGGCTTGCTCTAAGGGCCAAGGAACATAAGGTGGCCATTGAGATAGGGTCTTGGTTTGGAAAATCATCAAGAGCGATTGCTAAAAATTTGCCAAAAGATGGGATTCTTTATTGCGTAGATACGTGGAACGGCTCTGCAAATGAAGGCGATTTTCATGCCGAAGCCAAGTTTGAGGGCGGCGATTACGCTTTTATCAAATTCGTAAACAATAATTTGGATTTAATCCAGTCTGGAAAAATAGTCCCGTTAAGAATGTCGTCGGAGAATGCGGCAAAAATCTTCATAGAAAGAAACATAAAAGCAGACTTTATATTCATAGATGCCGACCACTCTTATGAAGGCTGTAAAAACGATATCATGATTTGGAAGGACATTCTTTCCGATAATGGCCTATTCAGTGGACATGATTATAATTCGTGGGTTGGGGTCGTACAGGCTGTTAATGAAAATATAATTAATGCAAAGTTCGTTCATCATTCATCTATATGGTATTGTGGCAAAAATGACGTTAAGGGTGCGGTTAAAAATAAGTTCCCAATATATGACACATTCTTACTTAATGATGAATTGGACATATTGGAATTAAGGCTAAATACTCTTTACGATGTTGTTGATAGATTTGTTATCGTAGAAGGCGACAGGTCTCATAACAATAAACCGAAGGCTTTGAATTTTCATAATAATATTGATAGGTTTAGAAGATTTATAAATAAAATAACATACATAGTTGTTCAAGACTGGCCTGCGACTGATTCATGGTCAATGGAAAGACATCAAAGAGATGCCATTATGCGTGGCCTCACCGGATGTAGGGATTCCGATATTATTATCCATGGCGATTGTGATGAAATAGCTAGACCGGAAGCTATAAAGGAATTTGACCCAGATAAAGTAATCATGAATTTCAATCAAAATTTTTACTACTACAACATGACCTGTAAGTGTGATACGAATTGGGACTGGTTAAAAATTACGACATATAAAAACCTAAAAGAGAAAACCCCGTGCGGAATTAGATATACACCATTTGTGGAAAAAGAAAAGACTATATATAACGGAGGATGGCACTTTTCGTTCTGCACAAATAATGTAGATGGCTTAATTCACAAACTTGAATGCACGGCTCATCAAGAATTTAATACCGACGAATATAAGAATCCGGAAAAATTATTAAAACTAATGAATGAGGGTAAGGATATTCTTGGAAGAAATATAACATATAAATATGTTGAAGTGGACAGCACTTATCCTAAACATGTTTTGGAAAATCTAAACCAATACAGGCATTTAATTAAGCCGCGTATCGGAAGTGAGATAGATAATGTTTATGAGTTCCAGTGTAAAAATAATAACACTGAAATTTTTGAACACCTTCCGACTCTGTTAAGGTATTCAAAAGAATGCAGCAATCTTACAGAGTTTGGTGTAAGGGATGTAGTTTCAACATGGGCTTTCTTAAAATCTAGACCAAAAAAACTAACGTCCTATGATATCTATAAGAGCCCGAACATTAATCAGGTAACTAGCATATGTAAAGCGGAAGGTGTGAATTTTGAATTCATACAATCGTCAACGCTTGATGTTGAAATAGAAGAAACAGACCTTCTCTTCATAGATACTCTTCATGTATACCAACAACTAAGAGCAGAGTTGTTTAAACACGCTCCCAAGGTTAGAAAGTATATCATAATGCATGACACTACTACTTTTGGAATGAACGGTGAAATTAATGACAGCGTTGGCCTTTTGCCAGCTATAGATGAGTTCTTAAAATCAAATCTGGAATGGAAAACTAAAGAGGTTTATACCAATCTACATGGTTTAACCATTCTAGAGAGAATGTAAGGGTATTTCCTGAAAAGCATTAGCTTATAGGTTTGATGAAATGGATGACACATGTCTAAGACAAACACTCGGTAATCCATAATGAAAATACTCTGTAGTATAAGTACTAAGAATAGATATGATACTTATTTGCCTTTGGCTATTATGTCTATGATAAATCAGACCAGAAAGCCTGACCATCTCACTATCTATGATGATAACGACAGTCCAAAAGATTTAAGAGAAGTACCTGTTTATCAGCATTTGTTTCAGATGTTGAATATAAAAGGCATTGGATGGAATGTTCAATTTGGTGCAAAAAAAGGACAGTCGCACAACCATCAAAAGGCAAATAAATCTGGATTTGATTGGGTTTTTAGACTAGATGATGATTGCATTGCGGAGCCTGATGTATTAGAAAAATTATCAGCCCAGATAAAAAACGACGTCGGCGGAGTGGGGTGTTCAATTATAACTCCACCACTAATAGACAGTGACAATAGAAGTTCAAGCATAGATAATCTTTATGCTCAAAACAAACAATGGTTTATGTTAAATAAAACCGAAGAAGTCGACCATTTACACTGTTCTTTTTTATACCGTGCCGGAGTGGTTGATTATGATTTAAGGTTGAGCAAAAAGTGCCATAGGGAAGAAACTATGTTTTCCTATGGAATGAAACTCAAGGGTTATAAAAATATAATTACTCCTGCCATTATATGGCACTTGAAGGCTTCAGGAGGAATACGTTCCGATAATAATAAAGCCGACTATGACCATGATGAGCGGATATTTAATGATTGGTTGAATAATACAAACAATAGAGACCAGTATTTGGTCGTATTAGATTGTGGTTTAGGAGACCACTTGGTGTTTAAAAAAGATATTTTACCAAAACTAAAAGAGAAGCATGAAAACATAGTTCTATCGGTTTGCCATCCGTATCTTTTCCCAGATGAAAAAACAATTAGTATTGCAGATGCTCAAAGAATAACCGACATAGACAAATATAACATTTACAAATTAGGTGTTGATATAAATTGGCAAGGCTCCCTAAAGAGCTTGTTTGAAAAAATGTACTTGAGCGAAGACCATGCAGAATAAAACAATCTTAATATCTCCGTGGGCTAAGGCTCTGCGTAACGGAAAAGAAAATGCAAAAAACTACGCATATTGGAAGGAACTTGTTGGTCTTTTAAAAAACTCTGGATTTCATGTGATTCAGGTTGGTGTGACAGGAGAGCGAGATATAGGAGCACATGAAAAAAGGCTTAATTTAAATCTCACACAACTTAAAGAATTGATTGATAGTTGTGCTGCCGTTATTACTGTGGATAGTTTTATACAGCACTATTGTTGGTATATTGGCAAACAGGCGGTAGTGTTGTGGGGAGTTTCAGACCCTTTAATATTTGGACATCCAGAAAATATCAATCTATTAAAGAGTAGAGAGTCTCTGAGGCCAGACCCCTTTAGATGGTGGGAAGATGTGGAATACTCAAACTATGTGTGGTTTTCACCAGAATATGTATATGAAGAGATTGTAAAATTGCAATAAAACTAAAAAATAGCGTATTATTGGCTAATTTTTATAAAAAACAAATAATGTAATAGAGTATATAATCTGTTTATTAAACGAGGAATTTGTGGACTTATATCAGGGCGAAGCTGCCAATCTTTATTTAACAATTCTCGATGGTTCCCAGCCAGTTAATGCTGGAGTTTCTGGGACCACAGTGAACGTGTATCATTTTATAGGCTCTTTATTGGTTCCCGATGTAACTTCTGGAGTTATGACTAATCAGTCGGCTCCTTTTCAAAATGTCTGGTATTATAACTACAATGTTCCAAGTGGAGCCGCCCTCACTACATATAATGTTATTTACAATACAACAATTAGTGGAACTCCATATCAGGCTACGGAAGTGTTTAATATGTTGCCTTCAACCACTATTGGAGTTATTAATTTCTACTCAGGTTCTGTTGCTGTTTCTGGAACGGTTGTTGACCCGAGCGGAGTGGCAATACAAAACGCCGGAGTTTCATTTATTAGCGGCAGCTCGATTCTACAGATGGCTACTACCAATGTAAGCGGAAATTACTTAGTATCTATTGACCCCGGAAATTATTTAACATCATTTACGGCTACCGGATATTTCACCAATCAGATTATGAAAACAGTTCCAAGCGGTTCCTCTTCATATAACTTAGGTCTGACAACTCTCCTACCAAGTAACGCTGGCTCTTTACCAATTTCAGACACGCTGATTACTGTTGACTATTATGGCACCCAGATTCCTCTTGCGAATCTCAAGGTTGTCCTATGGTCTCAAGATGGAGTGGCCGGAGGAAGCGAAATTGCTAGCACATTCACAAATGTAAGCGGAACTTTCTTCTTAAATGCAGACCCCGGTAATTACATACTTCAAATGTATGGAATGGACCCAAACTATAATAGATACAATCAAGTTAGAAATATCGAAGTAAATTCGGTTTACGATTTCCCACCCACAGGACCGTTTAATTTTCAATATGGCTCTACCAGTTCCTATAATTTTTTGTAGCAATTTAAAAGTAATGGTGTAATTATTTTGGAGGAAGGTTATGTTAGGAAGTTTTTCGCGCGCCATGTCAGTTCGTATTCCAGCAGTGTTCAGAGACAACAACAACAATTACGTAGAAGTTGATAATGTTGTTTTGTCAATAGAACATATAGACAACGTACAAAACAAATTAATATATGATTTGCCAGAAATGCAGATGGCTAAGTTTGGCGTCGGACAGTATTTTTATGAATACAAAGTCCCAATATATGCCACTCCCGGAAACTACATAGTAAAAATAGCATATAAGCCCATTAATGGAAAAAGCTTAATAGAAAGCGCCAAAGACCATTTTACAGTAACAGAAGAAATCGCACATGCTATAAATAAAAACAATGAAGTTTCCAATCCCAGTCAGTCCAATGTTCCAATTCAGGAAAGTTTTGGGCATATGTCTTATGAAATTGAAGACATCGTTGTTGATAGGGAGGGCAGGCCGCTACCAAGAGTTCATATCAATGTCTATGAGAAAAAAGACTATGCGCCAAAAGATATAAATAACATAAAGGTCGCAGCTGCCATTACCGACGAGCAGGGAAGATGGAAGACAAGACTGGCAAGAGGTGAATACGTTTTTGTATATAACGCCGTGGGAATGAGAGAAAACCGTGAAATGCGGAAGGTGTCATGAATATGCCTGAGATGGATAAGGATAATGATTACCTTTTCAATCGCCTTGAAGCCTATATGGTCTTCATAGAAGAAGAGTTGAAGTTTATTGAAAAGCACCCCATCCATAAAAGAAAGAAGTTTCTAGAAGCTTTTATGGTGTTTTTCGATAACTATCTAGATGTTAGAAATCGCATGAAAGATGATGCCACAATATTTCCTGAATCACTACATAATAAAATCGTATCTAATATGAATAAAATTAGAAAGCTGGCATATGAACAGGATGATTATTTGTTTGAAATAACGGAAAATGTGGAAAGATTTATCGATGGACTGACGGAGATTTTGTACATGGCCGCGTCAATTGGTGGAAAAATAACTGGAATAGAATTAGATGAAGATGTAAAAAATACATTAACTAAAAAAAGTATTTCTTTCTTGGCAGATTTAGCCAGAACAATCGCCCAGTATGAAAAGGACTATAGTACAGAGGTCCCAAAACACATATCTGAACAAATAGCAACTATAAAAAGAATTCTAAAAAAAGATTTTAAAATTGTGGTTGATGAACAGGACGATTTAGGACCAGTGGAAATACATACGATAGATTCAGACATGCTGCTAGATATGCATGAAAAGATAAGTAAAATGCGAAAAGGTAAGAAAAAAGACGAGGAACAAAAGAAATTGAATAGAATGCACGAAATATATAATAAATAACTGGACAAAAAGAGTGCGAAATACCCAGTGGAGATAAAAAAATGTCAACTATCCTTTACCCTATTTCTGACGACTTCTTTACGGAGCGTGAAAACGAAGTCATAAATTATCTACGAACCGCTCTTCTTGATACAGACGAAGCTTGCCAGATTTTTGACGATGGACAGCTTTTGCAGTATTTGGATATGGGTTTGATGGACGTTAACTCGCACCCAATGAAGACTTTTTATACGTTTGAAAGCCTGCCAAGAGACTGGATTAATGTAGTGGTCCTCGGTGGATATATCTTTGCGTTAAATGCTCAGGGATTAGTTGAAAGAGCTAGAAATTTTAATATTTCAGACCAAGGTGTTTCTTACACGCCGCCTGCTCTGCCAGACCATATGCAGAATTTAGCACAGTTTTTAGAAACAAAATTTCAAATGGAAAAAGAGAAAATTAAAGCAAATGAAAAACCGATGCCAATGGGGCTTGGGACTACCAGGGTCTTAAGTCCTAACCCAACTCTCGCGCGTTTGCGTCACCTAAGAGCCCATAGAATGCTTTAATTTCAAAAAAACCAGTTTAAAATATTTAAACAATCCAGAATTCAAAGCAAGGGTGGACGCTCTGTAAATGAGAATAAAAATATCACAACTTGATAATAACATGTCGGCAGAGCAGATTGTTGAGCTTGCCGTTGAAGCTATTAATAGGATTGAGGAAGGTCTCATTTCTAGTAACTATTCATTTGACGCATGCAGGAGAGCTCAGAGTATTCTTTCGGCGATTGGTGATGATTTGGATACTTTTATTAGTCAGGGTGGTGGGATAGAAGCGCAGAAAACTTTTTGGACAATAAACAAGAGAATGGCGGATATTCTTTCTTCTATGACTGCTAAAATCTTAGAAACGAAAGATATCAACGAATGGCACAGTTTTTTAAAATACAGAATAGAACAGTTCATAGAGATTTGGAATGTTGACGATATAAAAAAGTCTCTGGAGGCCGGACGCAGCGATATACCTATTATAATTACGAATATAAGGGCCGCTATTGCTATGATTAAAAAAGAAATTGAAGCGTATGAATCTAAATTTGGTTCCACTTTCGACCCTTCACTATCCTCCAAGCTTGATTCGCATGTGTCTCTTATCGAATCTGAATTTAGAGTATTTCTTGGAGAAGATAAAATTTCAGAAGAAC
>Ga0315284_10017585_pt1 | contig 10147 bp, 6 predicted proteins | sample YL17G09_16_MG_FD_203696 | JGI IMG/M metagenome (GOLD analysis project Ga0315284, IMG submission 203696) | Sediment microbial communities from Yellowstone Lake, YNP, Wyoming, USA - YL17G09_16 | ecosystem: Environmental > Aquatic > Freshwater > Lake > Sediment | place: USA: Wyoming | collected...
TCGGCCTCGATCTTGTCGAACGCCTCGGCCAGGGCCTTCTGGTCCTCCTCGCGAAGCACGCGGTCGGCCAGCGGAAAGAGGACGTTATCTTCCTTGTCGATATGTGCCTCCAGGAGGTCGACGTAGGAGACGAGTTTCTCGGCGAGGCCCCTCAGGGCCGCGCTGTCGCCGTTGTGCGCCGGGGGCAGCAGTTCGGCGATGTCCTTGACGAGGCGGCGGCCCTCGTCGTGCTCGCCGAGCATGACCGAGAGCGGCCCCTCGGCGGCGTGGGGGCTGCGCTCGCGCATCTTCGGGAAGAGATGCTTTTCCTCCTTCGTGTGATGGCAGCGGTCCACGAAGTTGCGGGCGAATTCGATGATCTGGGCGACGCGGTCGCCATCGACCGGCTCGCCATCCTCGATGCGGCCGGCCTCGCGCTCGGCCGCCTCCAGGACCATCAGGACGATCTCGTGCTCGTGCCGGAGAACGTCGGTCGGTTTCATGGCCGCCTCCTGTCGTCGCAGCAAATGGCAGCCCCCAGCCCGGCCATCGCCTCCGGCAAGCCGGGCGAGGGAGCCCATCCCGCGCATACACTTATGATACCGCCGGGCGGCCAAGGCGGTGTTTGAAAATCCCAAAAGCGCGCCGGCAGCCGACAGGGCATGGTTGCACTACGTGCCACGTTAATACGACCGCGCAACGCATCCTCCCGTCTTTTCCCTCGTGTGCGCAGCGGCGGAAGTGTATGCTGGCAGGCCGCCGGGCGGGCAGGAATGCTCGGCCGAAGCATCCATCGAATCGCCCCAGGGTAGCAAGGAGAAAGCGGGTCTATGCCTCCGCATTACGTGCTGACGCTGTCGGACGTGTCGAAGTCGTACGGCGACAAGGCGGTGCTGAAGAACATCGGCCTGTCGTTCTACTACGGCGCCAAGATCGGCGTCGTCGGCGAGAACGGCAGCGGCAAGTCGACTTTGCTGCGTATCATGGCCGGCCTCGACCAGGATATCCACGGCGAGGTGCAACTGACGCGGGGCATCCGCGTGGGCCTCGTGCCGCAGGAGCCGCAACTCGACCCCGCCAAGACCGTCCGCGAGAACCTGATGGAGGCCGTGGCCCCGATCCAGAAACTCCTGGACCGCTACAACGAGGTCTCCGCCCGGATGGGCGAGCCGATCGCCGACGACGAGATGGACAAATTGATGGCGGAAATGGGCGAACTCCAGGAAAAGATCGACGCGTGCGGCGGATGGGAGATCGACCGCCTCATGGACATCGCCTCCGATGCGCTCGTCCTGCCGCCCGACGACACGCCGGCCGCCGTGCTCTCGGGCGGCGAGCGGCGGCGGGTGTCGCTCTGCCAGGCCCTCCTGGAGAAGCCCGACCTGCTGCTGCTGGACGAGCCGACCAACCACCTCGACGCCGAGACCGTGGCCTGGCTCGAGACGCAACTGCGCGAGTACCCCGGCACGGTCGTCATCGTAACGCACGACCGGTATTTCCTCGATAATGTCACCAAGTGGATCCTGGAACTCGAGGGCGGGCGCGGCCTGCCGTTCGAGGGCAACTATTCATCGTGGCTCGACCAGAAAATAGCGCTGCTGGCGATGATCGAGAAGCGCCAGACCGAGCGGCAGAAGACGCTCATGCGCGAACGCGAGTGGATCCGCCTCTCCTCGGAGCGCAAGGCCGACTGCCACGCGCACATTGACGATTATGAGAAACTGGCCGCCGTCCGCTTCGACCCCGGCGCCGGCGACACCGTCATCAAGATCGCGCCCGGCCCGCGGCTGGGCGACAAGGTGCTGACCACCTCGGGTGTCTCGAAGGGCTACGGCGGCGTCTCGCTCATCGCCGACGCGTCTTTCGACCTGCCGCGCGGGGCGATGGTGGGCGTCATCGGCCCGAACGGCGCCGGCAAGACCACCCTTTTCCGCATGATCCTGGGCCAGGAGGCCCCCGATTCGGGCTCGCTGGAACTCGGCCCGTCGGTCGTCCTCTCGTACGTGGACCAGCACCGCGACGCCCTCAGTGACGACAAAACGGTCTTTGAGGAGATCACCGACGGCAAGGACGAAATCGAACTGGGCAACGTCAAGATGAACTCGCGGGCGTACGTGTCGCGGTTCAACTTCCGGGGCACGCAGCAGCAGAAGCGCGTGGGAGAGTGCTCGGGCGGCGAGCGAAACCGCATTCACCTGGCCAAGATGCTCCGCCGCGGCGGCAACCTTCTCCTCCTGGACGAACCGACCAACGACCTCGACGTCAATACGATGCGGGTGCTGGAACAGGCGCTCATCGACTTCCCCGGCTGCGCGATGGTCATCAGCCACGACCGGTTCTTCCTCGACCGCATCTCGACGCACCTGCTCATCTTCGAGGGCAACGGCAAGACCCGCTGGTTCGAGGGGAACTTCCGGGCATACGAGGAGAGCCTGGCCACCGATAACCCCGACCGCATCGCCCACCGCCGCAGCAAGTACAAGCGGCTGACGCTTCGGTGACGGCGCAGGAAGAGGCGACTCCTCACGGCCCCAAATCCTTGCAAAGCCCCGTGGCGGCGGATAGGTTACGGGGCATATCGGGCTTGCCTCTTGCGCCGGATAGGAGAATGCACGTGTTCAGGGGGGGCAAGGAAACGGGGGCTGTCCCCTTTTCCGGCCAGTAACGCTGCTGTGCTGAGGAGCCCGCGATGGCCAAGACAAAACGCGCGAAAGGACCGGCCGACCCCGGCGCCCCCCTGCTCTTCGAGACCGCCTGGGAGGTCTGCCAGCAGTTGGGCGGCATCTACACAGTCATCCGCTCGAAGATCCCCCACATGGTCGAGCACTGGGGCGACCGCTACTGCCTCCTCGGTCCGTACGATGCCGCCAAGTCGCCGGCGGAGTTCGAGGAGACGCCGGCCGGGGGGCCCGTCGCCGACGCCCTGGAGGCCCTGCGGCGACAGGGCCTGGAGGTCTACCACGGGCGCTGGCTCGTCACCGGCCAGCCTCGCACGGTGCTTTTCAATCCGCGGAGCGTCCAGTCGCGCCTCGGCGAGATCAAGCGGCTCTTCTGGGAGCATCACCGCATCGGCCTGCCGGAGGACGACTTCATCAACATGGTTGTCGCGTTCGGCGAAATGGTGCACGAGTTCTTCCGCGTGCTCCTGGTCGGAGGCGGGCCGGGCCGGCGTGTGATCGGCCATTTCCATGAGTGGATGGCAGGCTCGGCCATTCCCGAAATCCGCCACAACAACCTGCCCCTGGCCGTCGTCTTCACGACGCACGCGACGCAACTCGGGCGGTTCATCGCCCCCAACAACCCGAACTTCTACGACCGCCTGCCCTCGATCAACTGGCAGGGCGAGGCCCGCCGCTACGGCATCGAGGCCCAGGTCCTCCTGGAGCGGGCGGCAGCGCATGGCTCGCACGTCTTTACGACCGTCAGCGACATCACGGCCCTGGAGTGCGAGCACCTCCTGGGCCGTCGGCCCGACGTGACGCTCCCCAACGGCCTGAACATCGAGCGGTTCGCCGCCATACACGAGTTCCAGAACCTGCACCTGGTGTACAAGGAAAAGATCAACCAGTTCGTGATGGCCCACTTCTTCCCGAACTACACGTTCGACCTGGACCGCACGCTCTACTTCTTCACCTCGGGCCGCTACGAGTACCGCAACAAGGGCTTCGACCTGGCTATCGAGGCCGTGGGCCGCCTGAACGGGCGCCTCAGGCAGGAAGGGCTGGACCGCACGATCATCTTCTTCATCATCACGCAGCGTCCGTTCCGCTCCATAAGCGCCGAGGTCCTCCGCAGCCGCGCGGTCATGGAAGAGATGCGCCGCACGTGCGACGCCATCAAGGACGAGGTGGGCGATCAACTGTTTCTGGCCAGCGCGCGCGGCGAGGCGCCGCCGCTCGACTGCCTGATGGGCGACACGCTGCGGCTGCAACTGAGGCGCATGCGCCTGGCCTGGAAGTCGCCGCGCATCCCCGCCGTCCTCACGCACGACCTTCTGGACGAGGGCCGCGACGAGGTCCTCGGCCAGATACGCTTCTGCAACCTCTGGAACACCGCCGACAACCGCGTGAAGGTCATCTACCATCCGGACTTCATCACGGCCACGAACCCCCTCTTCGGCATGGACTACTCGCAGTTCATCCGCGGATGCCACCTGGGAATCTTCCCGAGCCACTACGAGCCGTGGGGCTACGCGCCGCTGGAGTGCGCGGCGTGCGGCGTGCCGGCCGTCACGAGCGACCTGGCGGGCTTCGGAACGTACCTCGACAGGAACATGCCCGACCACGCGGCCAACGGCCTGTCCGTGCTGCACCGGCGTCACACCTCGTTCGACGCCTCGGCCAACGAACTGGTGACGTGGATGATGGAGTTTGCCAGCCAGGAGCGCCGCGACCGCATCGCCCAGCGCAACCGCGTGGAGGCGCGCGGCGAACAGTTCGACTGGAGCAACTTCGGCCGCTACTACGCCGAGGCGCACAACATGGCGATGGAGCGGGCGGGGGGATAGGAATACGCTGCAACTTTGCGCGGCGGGTCTCCCGACCCGCCGCGCCAACCGCGTTCTGGTGGCCCCCAGGCCCGTTTCTTGCGCGGTGGGTCAGGAGACCCACCGCGCAAAGGTTAAGTGGCGTTGTAGTAATAGTTAGCCCCCCGTGAATACACGGGGGGCCGAACGCCTTGGTGCGAGTGTCGCCGCGCTGGCTTCGCGCGCTAGAGGCGAATGACAAACCTTCTTACACCTCCGCCTCGGCCGCAGCCCAGCGGCGGGCGTTGCGGCGGCGCTCGCTTTCCTGGAGATAGCGCTTACGGATGCGGATGGACTGGGGCGTCAGTTCCACGAGTTCATCATTCTCGATATATTCCAGCGCGATCTCGAGCGACATTTTACGGGCCGCCTTCAGGATGACCGTGAAGTCCTTCGTCGAGGCCCGCATGTTCGTCAGTTTCTTCTGCCGGACCACGTTCACGCAGATGTCGTCGTCCTTGCAGTGCTCGCCCACGACCTGGCCCTCGTAGACGCGGTCGCCGGGCTCGACGAGCATCATGCCGCGGTCGGACAACTGGTCGAGGGCGTAGGCGGTCACCTGCCCCGTCTCCAGGGCGATCATGACGCCGTTGGCCCGACGCGGAATCGAGCCGCGCGCCTTGTCGTACCGCGCGAAGGTGTGGTGCATGATAGCCTCGCCCTGGGTGGCGTTCAGCATGCGGCTCCTCATGCCGATGAGGCCGCGCGCCGGAATGATGAATTCCAGGTGCGCGAGGTTCCCGCGCGTGTCCATCTTCAGGAGTTCGCCGCGCCGGTCGCCGGCCAACTGCATGACCGGGCCGAGGCAATCGCGCGGCACGTCGACGACGAGGTGCTCCAGGGGCTCCATGCGCTCGCCGTCCTTTTCCTTGTAGATGACCTTCGGCTTGCCGACGGCCAGTTCGAAGCCTTCGCGCCGCATGTTTTCAAGGAGGATGCCCAGGTGCAGAAGGCCGCGGCCCGAGACCTCGAGTTCTTCGAGCGAATTGCCGTCGGTCACGCGCAGCGCCACGTTGGACTGGAGTTCCTTATTCAGGCGGTCGCGGAGGTGGCGGCTGGTGACGTACTTGCCTTCCTCGCCCGCGAACGGGCCGTCGTTGATGCGGAACGTCATGTGCAGCGTGGGCTCGTCGACGGGCACGGTGGGCAGGGCCTTCGGGTTCTCGGGGTCGGCCAGCGTGTCGCCGATATCGACCTTCTCCAGGCCCACCACGGCGCAGATGTCGCCGACGTCGATGTGGTCCACCTCCACGCGCCCCAGGCCGTCGAATCGCATGAGTTGCGCGACGCGCTGCAGCGTGCGGTTGCCGTGGCGGTCGATCGAGAGCACCTGCTGGCCCGCCTTGAGCGTCCCGGCATAGACGCGGCCGATGCCGATGCGGCCGACGTAGTCGCTGTAGTCGAGCGTGGTGATGAGCGCCTGCAGGGGCGCCTCGGCGTCCAACTTCGGCGCCGGCACGTGGCGGATGATCGCGTCAAAGAGCGGGTGGATGTCGACCGTGCCCGCGGCCGGAAGGTGCTCCGGGTCGGTCGCGGCCCAGCCTTCGCGGCCGGAGGTGTAGATGACCGGGAAATCGAGGGCGTGGTCGTCGGCCCCGAGGTCCACGAGGAGGTCGAAGACCTCGTTGAGGACCTGGGCGGCCCGCCGCTCGGGCCTGTCCATTTTGTTGATGACCACGATCGGCTTCAGACCCGCCGCCAGGGCCTTGCCCAGCACGTAGCGGGTCTGCGGCATGGTGCCGTCGACCGCATCCACCAGCAGCAGGGCGCCGTCGGCCATCATGAGGACGCGCTCGACCTCTCCGCCGAAGTCGGCGTGGCCCGGCGTGTCGATGATGTTGATGTGAAAATGGTTGCCCGAGCGGTCGGTGTAACGGATGGCGCAGTTCTTGGCGAGGATCGTGATGCCGCGCTCCCGCTCGATGGGGTTGGAGTCGAGGATGCACTCCCCTTTGAGTTCGTTCTCGCGGAACTGGCCGCACTGGCGGAGCAACTGGTCCACCAGGGTTGTCTTGCCGTGGTCGACGTGCGCGATAATGGCGACATTGCGAATCTGCTCAGGCATAGGTCCTTCTCTCAAAAAAAGGGGGACAGGCGGAACCGTTGGCAACGCGTGCTACAGGAAACTATCGGAGGCGGGGAGGGTCGTGCAGTTTTTGGCGCACGGCGATCGCGCCGCGCCCGGAGGCGCTCCGGGCCGGGCCTGCCGCATCCATCGCCGTGTTTTGCACGCTTGCGGATAACATAGGTCAGGAAATGATACACGATTTTGGGCCGAAGTCAAGGCCGGAGTTGGCGAAAGATGGGCGGACAAGCAGAAACCTTGCTGTGCCCGGCAAAGGCCAACGCTGTCATTCTGAGTTGCGGCTTCAGCCGCAACGAAGAATCTCGCCGTTTTTCGCAGTTGTCATTCTGAGGACCCGCTTGCGGGTCCGAAGAATCTCGCCGCGGGCGGGGCGCTGGCGCCCACCCAACAGCGAGATGCTTCGCTTCGCTCAGCATGACAACGCTCCTCCGGGTATTACCGCCGTGTGGCCGTTCGTTGTCATTCTGAGGACCCGCTTGCGGGTCCGAAGAATCTCGCCGTGGCGCCTACCGCGGCCTGCCACATGCCAACGATGGCCGCAACACACAGAAAGATATTCACTCCCCTGCAAGCCCGTATGCCTCGTGTTTTTCCAACAGCCGCCAAGTCACCTGGTTCGCTGTACCCAGCAACGATCTCAGCCGTTCCTTAACCTCGTCGCAATTCGGGTCTATTATCACAACTTCCTTGAGTCCGTTTGTCGCCGCGTTGCCAAGGCGGCAGGACCTCAGCAGCCAGCTCACGTGGTGGTCCGATGTGGGACAGGAAAATCCCCAGACCACAAGCCTCTCGGAGGCCCGCAGTACCTTAAGTGCCAACCGCCAGAAAAGAGACAGCTTGGGATATCGGTCGAACGACTTCATGAGGGTAGGCGGAACAATTACCGTCTCCATGTCAGCCCCACAGACCGGACAAGTCTCTAATGCCAATGGCAACCTAGGCACTTCCTCCGGCGCATAGATTGCCGCGCGCATCGGGCAAGCCGCGTTGCTACAAGAGAGATAATCCAACGAACCGTGGAGTTTCAGAAAGTGCGAAGACCACTCATACGGCTGTTCACCATAAGCAGGACCATAGGGGTGGAGGTCCGCAAGAAACCTTGGAGTGGTTCCGAATACCTTCGCCCTAAGGCGCGAAACATTCTGGGCATTCCCAGCCGGCGACTTCACGTAGGCCTCGATCCCACCATCGTAGTTGAATGTGATTACCGAATCAAATTCTCCAAAGCCCTTAAAAACCTGCTCATAGCCGGCTAGTGCCATATCGGGTATAGGCTCGGGAATTGTTAACCGTTGGCGAATCACGCTTATGAGTTGAGCGTGGACCTGTCGAGCGTCCAGTCTTTCGCCTTTCTCCTGGCCATGCCAAATGCCCCCTAATCCGCTCAGACTGTTGTCAAGATCGGTCAGCACATCCTCCAAATCGAGTTTGTCCAAGTCGTCGAATCGCTGCGAAAGGTAGCCCTTGAGTGCCTCCGTGTTAGAACCGTCCAACTCGTTCTGACAAGCCGCGAGAAAACCCTTCATCACGGGGAATCTCCAGATGGCCTTGCTCGCCCCAGCGCCAAGAATGTAGGTCGTTCTCATCGTGCCCACCTCCCACACTACCGCCCCAACAACTGCCAGATTCTTCGCCCCGGTGAACCGGGACTCAGAATGACAACTACGGCGTTACGTGCAACCCTCACGCCGGCAGGCCCGAGAACCACCCGTTGCTCAGGTCTTTCCAGTCCCTGTTCGTCGCTTCAATGAGGGCGATCTTCTTGGCTCGCAGCCAGCCCTTGATTTCCTTTTCCCGTGCAATGGCCAGGAGGACGTCGCCAAACACCTCGAAGTAGACGAGGCGGTCAATGTTGTACCGGCTCGTGAAACCGGGAACCATTTTGTGTTTGTGTTGGTACACCCGGCGTTTGAGGTCGCCGGTGACGCCCGTATAGAGCGTCCCTGAGCGGTTGGTCATGATGTAGACATAGTATTGCCGCATGGCGTTGCTCGATTGTCGGCGATTATACGCCGACGCCCACGGCAAAGAAACAGAAAACAGCCACAGCGAGATTCTTGGCTGTGGCTGCGGATTCTGGCAGGCCCCAGCGCTCGGCTGTCATGCTGAGGCCGCCACCGGCGGCCGAAGCATCTCGCCTTGGTTAGCGCCGTCCGAAATCGCACGGCGAGACCCTTCGCTTCGCTCAGGGTGACATAGCCTGCGGGCTGTGCCAGAAAAACCAGTCACACCCAGATTCTTCACTTCGTTCAGAATGACAGATTCAGGACGCGGCCACAACACCGCCCTCGCCAAGGCGAGATTCTTCGCCGCCTGAGTACGTCTTTGGCGTGCCAAGCAAGGTTTGTCATTCTGAGCAAGCGAGAGCAAGCGAAGAATCCCGGCCGCCCGAACGGCAAGATTCTTCGGCCCCGTAAACGGGGCCTCAGAATGACAGCATCCCTTTTCCTACGCCTTCCCCTCGCCAAACAGCGCATCGACAAATGCGTCGGGGTCAAACGGCGTCACGTCGTCGGCCTTCTCGCCGATGCCGATGAACTTCACCGGGATGCCCAGGTCCTGCTTGATGGCCAGGACGATGCCGCCCTTGGCCGTGCCGTCGAGTTTCGCGAGGAAGATGCCCGTCACGTCGGTTGCAGCGCGGAACTCGCGGGCCTGGACGATGGCGTTCTGGCCGGTCGTCGCATCCAGAACCAGCAGCACCTCGTGCGGCGCACCCGGAATCTGCTTGGCGAGGACCTTGCGGATCTTCCCGAGTTCGCGCATCAGGTGGTCCTGCGTGTGCAGGCGCCCGGCGGTGTCGACCAGCAGGTAATCGGCCTTGCGCGCCACGGCCGCCCGGGCGGCATCGAAGGCCACGGCCCCCGGGTCGGCCCCGACGCGGTGCCGCACGATGTCGACGCCGACGCGCCCGGCCCAGATGGCCAGTTGCTCGTCGGCGGCGGCGCGGAACGTGTCGCACGCCGCAAGGAGGGCCGTCTTCCCCTCCCCCAGCATCAGCCGCGCCAGGCGGGCCACGGCGGTCGTCTTGCCGGAGCCGTTGACGCCGACGATCATGATGACGGTCGGCCCGTCGGGGTTGGTCTTGAGGCCGTCGTCGCCCTGCTTGAGTGCGTCCTTGAGGTCCTTCTTGATGATGCCCAGCAGGTCATCGTCGGCCGTGATCTCGCGGTCGCGGTACCGGGTCTTGAGGTCCTCGACGATCTTGCGTGTGGTGGCGACGCCGACGTCGCCGAGGATGAGGGTCTCCTCAAGTTCCCGCAGGAAGTCAGCGTCGATCTTTCGGCCGATGCGAAAGAGGCTGCGCACCCCGTCGGCCAGTTTTGAGCGGGTCTTGGTGAGGCCCTCGGTCAGTTTGCTGAGCCACTTGAAAGCCATGCGTCACACCCTTGATTGCGCGCTCATCTTCGATTCGCGGCTAAGCGTTGGGGTCGGGCTCCGCCTCGTCCCCCGCCGCCTTTTCGGCCTTTGCCGCGTCTTCGCCCTTGATGAGCCTGAAGATCTTGTAGAGCACGCCGTTGACGAACGCCGCCGACTCGGCCGCGCTGAACCGCTTG
>Ga0315284_10017586_pt1 | contig 10146 bp, 7 predicted proteins | sample YL17G09_16_MG_FD_203696 | JGI IMG/M metagenome (GOLD analysis project Ga0315284, IMG submission 203696) | Sediment microbial communities from Yellowstone Lake, YNP, Wyoming, USA - YL17G09_16 | ecosystem: Environmental > Aquatic > Freshwater > Lake > Sediment | place: USA: Wyoming | collected...
GACCAGGGCGTTTTTCGGCTCGACGAGGATCCTGACCAGAGCATCCTTGTCGAGCGAATTCAGGGTGCCGACGACCGGCAGTCTGCCGACGAACTCAGGGATGAAGCCGTACCTCAGCAAGTCCTCGGGCAGCACGCGAGAGAGTATATCGCCGATCTGCCTTTCCTTCTTGCTCGCCACTTTGGCGCGGAATCCGAGCGACTGATCGCTTATTCGGCGCTCGATGATCCGGTCCAGCCCATCGAACGAGCCGCCGCAGATGAAAAGGACGTTCTTAGTGTCTATCTGGATATACTCCTGCTGCGGATGCTTCCTTCCGCCCTGAGGCGGAACGTTCGCGACCGTGCCTTCCAAAATCTTCAGCAGGGCCTGCTGAACGCCTTCGCCCGAGACATCTCTCGTGATGGACGGATTCTCGGCCTTGCGGGCGATCTTGTCTACCTCGTCTATGTAGATGATGCCGCGCTCCGCGTTCTTGACTGTATTCTGCAGGCTTTCCCCGTTATCCGCCGCATGGAGCAGCTTCAGGAGGATGTTTTCCACGTCTTCGCCGACATATCCTGCCTCGGTCAGCGCAGTGGCATCGGCGAGGGCGAACGGCACGTTCAGGATCCGAGCGAGGGTCTGGGCAAGGAGCGTCTTCCCCGTTCCGGTCGGACCGATCAGGAGGATATTGCTCTTCTGGAGCTCCACCTCGCTCGAAGGCACGTTGACGCGTTTGAAGTGATTGTAAACGGCGACGCTCAGGGCGCGCTTGGCGTGCTCCTGGCCGATGACGTACTGGCTGAGGGTCCTGTATATGTCTTTCGGCTTCGGCAGACCGCCGAAGTCCGCGCGATCATCAGGCCGCCCCAACTCGGTGCGAAGCGTGTCATTGCATACTTCGAGGCATTCGAGGCAGATACCCCCGTAAACGCCGACAATCAGCTTCCTGACCTGTTCCTGGCTGCGACCGCACAGGGCGCACCGGCGCTCCGTGCGATCAGATCCAATTCTGGTCAATGAAAGTCCCCCGTAGTCGTTGTGTTACCTGTTGGCTCTTTCCAGAACCTCGTCTATCACGCCGTATTCCCTGGCCTCTTCCGCGGACATGTAGAAATCTCGGTCGGTGTCCTGCTGGACCTTCTCCACGGGCTGTCCCGTGTGCTGGGCAAGGATCTCGCTGAGAAGGGCCTTGTACCGCAGGATTTCCTTCGCCTGGATGTCTATGTCGGAAGGTGATCCGTGGAAGCCCGCGCTGCCTTGATGGATCATTATGCGCGCGTTCGGAAGGGCGTATCTCTTGCCCTTTGCTCCGCCTGCGAGCAGAACCGCGGCCATGCTCGCAGCCTGCCCCACGCAGATCGTGGCGACGTCGGGCTTCACTATCTGCATCGTATCATATATCGCCAGCCCGGCGGTAACCAATCCGCCCGGACTATTGACGTAGAATTCTACATCCTTGTCGGGATCTTCCTTCTCCAGGAAGAGCAGTTGCGCGACCACGAGGTTCGCGACGTCATCATCTATGGGCGTGCCTATGAAGATGATTCGCTCCTTCAACAGGCGCGAGAAGATGTCATACGCTCGCTCACCCCTGGCCGACTGCTCGACAACCATCGGCACCAGATTCATCTCCACTGTGATTCTCCTTTACTATGCCGGCGCGTCAATGCGCCGGGGCCGGGCGTGCCACGGGCGAGTAGCCGTACTGCTCTTCTACCTAGATTATGTGCTTTCCGCGCCCGTTTCTGCACCGTATTTAATACTGGAAACTGACTTCAAGAAATCGAGTATCTTCCTGTTAAGCATCGAGTTCTTGAGCGCCGGACGACCGCCCGTCGTATCTACATACGCTTCCACCGACTCTCTTGTTGCATTGGAGTCGGCGGCCGTGCGGTCTATCTCGGCTTCCACGTCCTCGTCGGTAACGTCTATCTTCTCGACGTCGGAGATCTCCGCCATCGCCAGGCCTGCTTTGATTCTCCGCGTGAGTGCCTCTTTCATCTCGGCAAGCCACTCTTCCTCGGACTTTCCGGTGCGCTCGAGGTACTGCTCCAGGGTCAACCCGCGCTTCTTGAACTCCTCCTGTATCTCCTCCATCTCGTGATGGACGTCGTGCTCGAGCAGCATGTCCGGGAAGCAGATGTTCGATCGCGCGACGATCTGGTCAATGATCTTCCGCTCGACTTCCTTCTCCGCCTCTTGTTCCCTGACCGAGATGGCCTGCTTCCCGATGTCTTCGCGAAGCTCGGCCATAGTCTCGAAGCCGCCGACGGCCTTTGCGAACTCGTCGTCCAGATCGGGGACTTTGCGCTCCCGGATAGACTCCAGCGCGACATCGAAGTCGGCGGTCTTCCCGGCAAGCTCCGCGTCACCGTAGTCCACCGGATACGTCAGCGAGAATGTCCGGCGCTCGCCCGGCTTCAGGTCCATGACGTGATCGTCGAAACCGGGGACGTTCGACCCCATCTGGATGAGACTCCGCTTCGCCGGGGTCGGCTCCTGGCCCTCGAGAGTGGATGAGACCTCGGCGACTATGATATCGTTCTCGCGGACTCCGCGGTCTTCGACTTTCTCCGCGGTGGTGCGGCGCTCCTGGAGGTATTTCAGCTCGTTTTCGATATCCTCGTCCGTGACAGCCACCGGAGGCTTCTCGACCTCGATGCCCTTATAGTCGCCCAACTCGACTTTCGGCGGCAGAGGGACCTTCGCCTTGAACACGAACGGCTCGCCGTCCTCGAATGTGACGACCTCGACCTCCGGCCCGGAGTATGGAACGAGTTTCTCCTGATCCAGCGCCGCGTAATAGGAATGCACGACCAGCGAGTCGCGCACTTCATCGCGAACGGACTCCTCCGGCACGTAGCGCTCGAGAATGGGACGAGGCGCCTTGCCCTTTCGAAAGCCGGGCACATTGGTGACTCGTGCGAACTTCTGGTACGCCTGATCGTACGCCTGCGCGACTCGTTCCGGCTCTACCTCGATCTTGAGCTCGAGTTCGCACGGACCGAGCTGCTCGCTGGTGACCTGCATCTGCCTTGTCCCTCCGAAATGCCCGGAAGTCAACGCGTAGTACCGGGCGATTCACGTTGTCTCGGCTGTCTTGTCTGCAGACAAAGGGCTGCCTCCATTGTCCGCGAGACTGCCACAAAAGAACAGAGCACAGAGCACCGAGAACAAAGACATTCGCTCAGGTTGGCCTTGCGCCGACGGGACATGCCCGTCCGTTCTGTCTTTGTGCTTTGTACCCTGTACTCTGCGTCCAGAAATAATGGAGCGGGAGACGGGACTCGAACCCGCGACATCCACCTTGGCAAGGTGGCGTTCTACCACTGAACCACTCCCGCGTGCTTTGGAAGTTGGACGTTGGAGATTGGAGGTTGGACTCCTGCATTCCAACTTCCAACTTCTAACCTCCAGACCTCTGGTGGGCGAGAGGAGAGTCGAACTCCTACGCCTCGCGGCACTAGATCCTAAATCTAGCGTGTCTGCCATTCCACCACTCGCCCGCGCCTCCGCTGGAGGGTGCCGGCCGGAAGCCGGATGAATCCTTCTCCCGACCCGGAATCTGGTGGGTCGTGAAGGACTCGAACCTTCGGCCCGCTGATTAAGAGTCAGCTGCTCTGCCAACTGAGCTAACGACCCACGTTAGATCTCGCATCGGAGCCACACCACCACACGCGAGCGGACAGCACGAAAAAGTATACCAGTTCGACGTGAGGTTGTCAACACGGCGCCGCCACGGCGGAAACTCGAAACTCGAAATTCGAAGCACGAAACAATCTCTAATGACTGAAAAACCAAAACCCAAACGAGATAGCGCATTTGTTTGCAGCATTTCCCTTTGGGGTCTGGGATTTGTTTCGAATTTCGAGTTTCGAATTTCGAATTTCCCTCGCCTCCGGCGAGGGTATGGCGCGCCTGGAGGGATTCGAACCCCCGACCCTCTGATCCGAAGTCAGATGCTCTAATCCACTGAGCTACAGGCGCGCGCGCTCCGACACTCGAAATTCTACCATTTCGCAGGCCGAATGTCAAACTCCGACACCCGAGGGACACGCGGTCCGGTAGTCACCGGCGGCTCCGGCGAATCCAAAGCGAAGACTCCGTCCGGAGACTCCGCCTTCGTACTCCATACGGGGCTGACTGCTCAGAGAATATGAGGCGCATATGCCTGATATGGGTGAGAGTCACGAACACCGAACACCCGACACCCAACACCGTTTTCGGAGCAAAGCTAGAGCTTGAAGATCGAGTCCGCGAGGTTGGTGTTGACTTTGATGCCCTCGTAGGTGGTCGTGCCGGCGAGCTTGCCGTCCGGGCTGAACACCTCGATGCGCGTCGGGACCCAGACGCCGTTCACGGATGTGTGTCCGGAGTATAAGAACCTCGACTTCAGCTTCCCGTTTCCCTCGTATTTCTCAACCTTCAGAAGCTTGAGGGTATTCGCGTCAACCCAGGCGACGTGCTTCTTACTCCTGGCGTTGTCGCGGACGAACGTGATCTTGTAGACAGGATCGGAATTCTTCTCGGTCTCGACGTCCACGACCGAGTAATCCTGCCACAACGACTCGGTGACTATGCCGATGTCGAGATCCGTCTGGCGCTTGTGCGGATCGCTGCTGATATCCTCGGTCTTCGAGTAGTGGATGGACGGGATCTGAATCGCCTTCTTGTCGTCGTTCATGATAATGGCGACTCTCACCATGCCGAGCTTGCCCTCGATCTTCATCTTGTCGGGCGCCTTGTACCAGACGGTGGTGGATTTGAACTCGTAGGTTTTCGGGAAGTCTTTGCCGATCTTGCTCAGCTCTTTGTGATTGGCGTACCCGACCTTGCAGGTCAAGGTGACGTCTTTGAAGCCGTGTGTGGCCTGACCGACCTTCGCCCGAAGCTCGTTTGATGTCAGCGGAAATGCCGCGGATGCAGCGGCGAGGAACATGCAAATGCAGAGACAGAACCTACTTCGCAAGACCATCAGTCCAAATCCAGTTTCTTCCAAGTCTCCTTCAATACCGAATTGTCGGCATAAGCGGGGAGGATGTCCACCTCATCCAGTATAGGATACGCCCGCGGGGGGTGTGATGTTTCGCGCGTGGCGGATGGGCATGGCCGCTCCGGTCTCCCGTGCTCCCACTCTCCCATTCCCCCATTCTCCCGTACTTCCCTGCCGGACACGTCACCACGCCAGATGCGAATTCCTGGGAGTGTCCCAGCCGTCGGGATAGATGAGATACACGGTGCCCATCGCCGCCTTGTCCGAAAGCCACGACGGCTCGAAGTCCGCGCGGGTGAAGATCTTCCGAACGGATTCGCCCTTGTCCAGTTTGGTATACGGGTCGTTGATGATGCAGTCACCGGTTTCCGTGAACCCGCGGAACACCATGAGATGGCCCATCTTGCCCTTCGCCTCGTTGTGAGTGAGGATGTTGCAGTCCATGCTCACGATGACGGGCACGCCTTTCGCGATCCACTCCTCTATCATAGGCATTCCCGCGAATCGGGTGACATAAGCCCGGAGACCGCCGAACTCGGCAGCGAAGGCGGCGTTGAACGGCCAGTTCCCGGTTCCGCCGTACTCCTTGTCGTAGATGCGGTCAACGGCCGCCTGGAGCGGGACCGAAAGCTCCGGCCGACTGAGCTTCTGTGCCCAGTAGTCGAGAACCATGGCGGTGGATGTCGCACTGCAGAACCGGATTCCATCGGGCACGGTTAGCTGCGAGCGTTCCGGCACGGGAAGATCCTGTCCCCAGACTGATCTCCGCGGCCTCATGCCGACGTTGATATCCTTCGAGTTCACCGCCTGAACCGCCAGCAGTCGAAGCGTGGGATAGGTGCGCCCGTCAAGGGATGAGAGCTTCGCGGAGACGCGGAAGGCGTCCGCGGGCATCTTCAGGCGGAGGATGTCGGTATCCATCTCCGCGATCTCGTCCTTCTGGCCGTTGACGCTCATCCGATTGACGGGGCGGTCGTCGCGGTTCCAGATGGCGACGGTGAACCTGCGGCTCCAGAATCCGCCGGATCGGGCCTGGATGTAGACGGTCAGGTAGCTGCCGGGCGGAGTGATCGAGTTCCACGAGACGACGATCTGGTCGCACGGAAAGCCGATCGGGATGTCGGGAGACTCGACCATGCCGTATGGAAACGGGTCTTCATCCGACTTCGCATCGCGGGGATCGAAGATGAATCCCGATGCGGCGGGGTCCCATCGGGCTCCGGAGACCGTGAATGTGCGGAAATCCGACTTGCTCTGGAACTTGAACAATCTCCGGCCCCCGATGACGTTCGCTTCCGCGGAGACGACGAGCACTAAGCTGAGAAGAGTCACTAGGAAAAACGGCTTCATGAAGTACCCCTGCGGGGTATTCTGCCTCGACCGGGGTTTGTCCTTCGCGAAGCTCCCTCTCCCTCTGGGAGATGGTGGAATGAGGGTCGTGGCATTCAATGCAGGATTGTGCCGCCGTGCATTCGCGCGAAGAAAAAACCGCGTCAGTTAAAGACATCGCGGGCCGAATGGCACTATACTGATGGAAGGCCTTCGAAACGCAAGCGTGAATCCTATGGACGAACTGACTTCTCTCGTGACAGGCGCAAAGAACGGAGATGCGGACGCGTTCGACGCTGTGGTGCGCCGGTTTCGCGGACTGACGCTCAGGTATGCTTACACTATCCTGCATGACTGGGAACTGGCGCAGGACGCCGCTCAGGACTCGTTCGTTCAGGCGTACATCCACCTGGCGGAGATTCGCGAGCCGACGGCTTTCCCGGTATGGCTGCGGACGATCGTCTCCCGGTGCTGCGCGCGTATCCTGAGAGTGAGGCAACTGCCGACAGTACCTCTCGATGAGCTGGACGATGCGCCGTCCAGTCTCCCGAACGCGTTCGACGCGGCCGCCGAGAATCAGTTGCTGGACCGCATCCATCACGCCATAGCGCGCCTTTCGGACGATGAGAAGACGGTGACCGAGCTGTTCTACGTGGACGGCTGCTCGCAGAAGGAGATCGCCGATGCACTCGGAATCCCGATCACAACCGTGAACAATCGTCTGCACTCGTCCAGAGTCCGACTCAGGCTCGCCATGTCCGTCGAGGCGACTGTGATCGGACGAGCGGCGAAACGTCGTGAGAAACGCAAACCTATTATGGAGGCAAAGACAATGCTGAACTACGACACAACCACCCGCCGGTTGCTCAAAGGCGATACGTCGTTGACGATCCGGGCCATGACCGAGGAGGACATCCCCGCCATGCGCGCGCTCGATGACGAGATAGGCGCTGGTCTGGAACTCGCCAACGCCTGTCGCGCTCCCGGGAACGAGAGCGGCCCGGGCGGCCCCTGGTCGGATACCGAGGAACTGCGCCGCCACTTCCGGAAGTATCAGGACGCGGGCAACATCGTTCTGCTAGCACACGATGAGAGCGGCAAGCTCATCGGGTTCGCGGAGCTGTGGGCCGCGGATGAACCTGAGCCCTTCGGACGGAGTCTCGACGTGGAGTGCATTGATTTCCTCTGGGAATACTACGGCCTCGGCCTGGAAACCGTCCTGCTCGAGGAGTCGGAGAAGGTCGCGAGGTCCGCGGGACTGCCTGCCCTCGACATCGGAACCAACACATCGAGCGGCGACTACCCATCGCTCCGGCGATTCGGGATGCGCCTGTTCTACGAACATGACCGCGTCCTGGCCGACTGCCGGCCGCTGAAGGACAACCCGACGCCGCCATTTCGCGAACTGCCGTTTGAGCGCTTCGACCCGACGGGATTGACCAGGGTCAGTCACTGGTGTCCGAACGACTTCGATTTCGAATTCGATCCCGGCAGGCCGGGAGTATACGAATTCGAGGTGGATGGCGAGCGAGTCGCAGTGGATTTCTGGCGGCTCTATGAGGATGGCGAGGACAAGCCGACGGACTGCGAGTTGTATGCGCCTCCGGCGGCGCTCACTTCGGCGTCCTTCCTGACCCGGATACTCAATGTGACCGCGGTCCTTGCAGCCAAGGCGGGCGCGGACGAGATTCCGCTGCCTTGCCCGTGCGACATGCAGTTGGAGAACCCGGAGTTCAAGGTGACCGGACGCGAGTTCGCCTTCGCCTGGATGCGCAAGCAGCTCTAGTTCGTCCGGTAGCCCCGGTCGCGGCGGCGCCCCCCTCCCGAAAAGAAAGGGGACGACTTCCTCCCTGCCCCCTGGGAGAGGACTCTCTAAGTCAATACTGCACGGGTTTGCCCTGCAGAGATTCCATACGGAGGTGGTAGGCCTCGTTACACGGCCGTCGTGGCCTGAGAACCGCATAGAGTGTCTCGATCAACCGGTCGCCGACCGTGCGGAGGGCGGTCGGCTGCAACCGCTTGTTAGCTGTTTTATTTCCCATCAGGGCGGTTCCTTCCGAGAGCACCCACCGACACGTTCATTGATCTGGGAGACCAGTGATTCGGCTGTGTCCCTGAAAGAAAGCCCCGATGGCGATATAAGCGGCCGGAAATCGATATATTGGAACTCTCGCAAGGCACCCGCCAACGGAGTATCATCAAGCAGAACGGGAACTACATCCTTTCCGAGGCTCACCGCCTGTTGCCACTCCCGCTTGACCTCTCTCGAATCCGCCGCATGCTTGCTCCAGAAGACAATGAATGCGTGTGCGTCCTGAAGCGAATCCGATAGCACAAGTCGCCAGTAGCTTCCTGCTGGGATACAGTCTTCGTCTCGAAAGACCTTACTTCCTGTAACACGTAGAAGCCTCACAACAGGTGTGACAACTGCCGCATCCTGATGGCTATATGAAATAAATACTCTTTTCCGAGGAGGCATTGCGTATGCTGTCCTTTTCTGCTGCAGACACATGGCTTTCTTATCCACCTTCGCTGTCGCAAAGCTGGGCAATACCTTCGCAGGCGAACTCACCTACCATGGCCTTGATTCGTCTTCAACCTGCTTCACGATCCGCACCTTGTTTCTGAGCTTCGGGTAATAGCCAGTGTTGTCAATGTCCGGATATACCTCAAGAAGTGTGTTCAACATGTCCAGAATGCGAACGACGAACGGCGGATGCGTCGAGGCTGTTTGCACCACTTCAACGAAGGTGTCCTCTCCAGCCTCAAAAACCAACTGTAGAGCACTTCTCCCCGTTTCGTGGTAGAACCATGAACTAGCCAGTTGCCCGAGTGAGAACCACACCATAGCCGGTGTGCCCCCGTCGTCGAAGATGTGGTTTATGGCAAAGAGATCTGCTTCGTGTTCCATCTCTCTTGACAACGCGTTCCCCTGAACAGAGCCGTCTGGTTTGTAGAGAAGGCGTCCTGGAGAATGCCCCAGAACAGCGTGCCCCACCTCATGTCCAAGCACCCATTGCAGGAAGAAATTATCGAGCATTCCCGAATATGTTGACTCAAGCTGGTCTTTGATCTTCGTGAACAGATCCTTGACCTCGGGCTCTGTTAGCTCCGGATTGCGGACATACTCGAAGTCCTCGTACTGCATTGAGAAATCGCTGTCCGGCCGAGGAAATGCATTACGCCAGTCTGTCAGGAAGGCAACGTCGCAAAGGATGAGGTCTTGCCCTTCGTACCTGACATATGCGCAATTGCCCTTCAATGGCGCGAAGGGACCGATGATGTGCTCCTTGAGGAAATACAAGTTGAGCGCGCCTTTGGTGAGGGGCATATTGAAGGCACATATATGCTTATTAGAGTATGTGGTCTGTTGGAGAAAGTGTGCCACAATGCCAATCCACTTCCTTGCGTCTCCTTGATAGAAAAGCCCTTTGTTATAGTAATCGCTAAGAGTTTGCTCAAGAGTCATTGGACATTTCTCATTTCTGTCACACATGTCTTGACGTTCGGTGGTTTGGTCATGTGCTGCAGCCAGCAGTTGATTCTATCCCCCACTAGCTTTCATGCATGATGGTAACAGTGGAGAGACTGTTTGTCAATTCCGGCGCAGGCAATGCGTCGGTCACATGGCGGCCAGTTGAGAGTTTCCGATGCGCGCGGTAGCACTATACGGTAACTCAGATAGCCCAAACCTCAGTTGCGCATCTGTACTGTCGTCTGTCTACCATGTTCCTCCCTCAAGGGGCGGGGGTTCGCACATAGAGCTGGGCCATGCGGGCGGCGGAGTCGGCGATGGAGGACCGGAGGGCGTCGGGCTTGAGGACCTCGACTTTGTCCCC
>Ga0315284_10017588_pt1 | contig 10145 bp, 8 predicted proteins | sample YL17G09_16_MG_FD_203696 | JGI IMG/M metagenome (GOLD analysis project Ga0315284, IMG submission 203696) | Sediment microbial communities from Yellowstone Lake, YNP, Wyoming, USA - YL17G09_16 | ecosystem: Environmental > Aquatic > Freshwater > Lake > Sediment | place: USA: Wyoming | collected...
ACGAGGCCTCGTCGAGGAGATCGTAGCGGACAATGGGGTGTCGTCCGTAGAAGTAGATGGCACCGCTGGTCTGCATCGCGAGGAAGGCCGCGTTCTCGGGCACCTGCTGCTCGGCCCAGGCGACGCAGCGCGGGTAGATATCGTCGCTGGAGCCAACTTCCCAGAGCCGCCGGGCTGCGACCCAGTACACGGAGGCCCCGAGGTCCCAGATCAGACAGCCAAGGAGCGCCGCACTCACAGCGCGCCAGATAGCCGGGCGGTGGCCCCACCGTGCTTGCACGAGGCGCAGCAGAAAGAGCGCCGTCAGCAGGGCGCTGACAATGATGGCTGGGAGAGCTGGAAGCAGGAACCGCAGGCGCCACCACCCGTAGAGCGACTGCTCGTACAGCGCGTAGAAGCCGATTAGCGCTCCGCTCCAGGACAGCAGGACGATCTGTCTCCTGTCCCCGCGCACCGCAAAGAGGAGCCCCGCAGCGAGGAGGACGAGGGCGGGCGCGCCCAGGAAGGTTCCCAGCCAGCGGACAAAGTGGAGCAGCCCGCGGCCAAGGTAGACGACCGACACCAATGGCCCAATCCCAGAGTAGCCTGTGGTCAATGCGCTGCCGTACAGCGCCAGGTTGTAGAGCCCCAAACCCGCGAGGATGGGCGCCGCCCCCGCCGCTGCGAGAGCAAGTGCCGCCGGGTTGGCGCCGATCGCGATTGCAATGGCAGGCGCCACAAGCGCGTCCGTGGGGCGGACGAGGACCGCGACGGCGAAGCTTACACCCGAGGCAACGGCGTAACGGGGACGCTTCCTGCTGCGGATTGCGAAGGTGACGGCCGAAAGGCACCATGTGCACGCGAGGAGGTCGCTCATGAGGCGGACGGACTGAAGAACCGTCACAGGAAAAACCGCAAACGATACGACCGCCACCATGGACCAGCGGCGCGCCAGACCCATCAGGCGGGCCAGGCGGTAGACGAGCACGACTGCACCGATCCAGGCCACCGTGTTGACCACAGTAGCGGCGTGGTCCAGCCCAACAAGGAACGACGCGGCAGCGAGGTGAAGCGGCAGACCGACAGGGTACGTCGGAACGATACTTCCTGGCTCTCGGCCCGTCCGCATCCCGAGGGGCACGAAGGTATCCGGAGGGTACGCCGACGCCGCGATGCCAGGGATCGTACGGACCGGCTCGGAGAGCCGTCCCTGGGCGAGCTGGCGGGCGCTGTTCAGATACCCCGAAGTGTCAGCGCCGCCTGCCGAGTTGCCCACAAAATGGGCTATGACTGCACTGCAGGTCACAACGGTGGTAGCTGCTGCGAGGACGACTTTGAGGTTGCGCACCGAGGTGATCCTACTTCCGCTCCTGCAACCCGGCAAATCTAGCTTGCGATTGGGCTGAGGCCTCGGCGTCGCTGCCTTGACTCAGCTCGAACTTCGCTCGCAGCCACTCAGCCAAGCCTAGGCACGAGGGTGCCCGGCCCCGCCTTGTGCCCAGAGGCACCAGTGCGAAACGATGCAGAGCCGATCTTCGAGCAGCTGAGAATGCCGTGTCCGTAGGTAGTGTACCGTTCAAACGGTCGCGGGTTCGAATCCCGCTCGGCTCCACCACTATCTTTTGCGGGGGGCTTTGCGGCCCCCCACCCTTGTCCCCGCCGCAAAAGTGCCCCCCGAACCCCCACGCTCCGGCGAAGTGAATTCGCCTCCGCTTGATCTCCGTTTGCGGGGGGCTTTGCGGCCCCCCCACCCTTTTTCCCGCCGCAAAAGTGCCCCCCGAACCCCCCACGCTCGCCGCGGCCAAGCCGCGCCTCGCTCGCGCGGGGCACGTCTGCCCTTGCCTTGCCAGCTCGGGCCTGGTCGACCAGCGCCGGGCACGCCAGGGAGTGCGCCGGTGCTAGACTCGGGCCGGAAGCGCACGGGGCCTGGTGGCTCTCGCGGTCTTCAAAACCGTTGCTCCGTGCCGTCGCGGTACGGGGGGTGGGTTCGATTCCCATGCGCTTCCGCCACCCTGAAAAACAGGCGGTAGGCGGCAGGTCGCAGGCCCAGGGCGGGGACGATGCGAAGGCGTTCAGCGTCGCCGACGCAGCGAAATCTCTCTGCCGCCTGCCGCCCGTGTTTCAGCGTGATACCATTCGTATGGTGATCACCGAGGCGCGCCGCATATTCGTGGGTGACCTGACCGAGACCCCGTTGCCGGAGATGCTCGCCACCATCCACCGCAATCGGGTCCCGGGGGTGCTCGAGGCGCAGCTGGACGAGTTCTCAAAGCGGGTGTCCATCATCAACGGCGATATCATCTTCGCCTCCTCCACGAACCGCGCCGAGTCGCTCGGCGACGTCTTGCTCGGTGCCGGCCGCATCACGGTGGAGCAGTTCCGCAACTCCGTCCTCCGGCTGCTCGAGAGCCCGGGCAAGCGCCACGGCCAGGTGCTGATGGAGATGGGTCTGCTCACCGAGGAGGAGATGCGCGCCGCGGTGCTCGAGCAGGTCCAGCGGATCGTCTGGAGCCTGTTCGACCTGGAGGAAGGGTTGGTCACGTTCACGCTGGGCGAGGATCGGGCCGATGAGGTCTACCAGCTCCGCATCCCCACCCCGCGCGCGATTCTCCACGGGTGCAAGATCGTGGCGGACGCCAAGCGGCTGGTGTCTCGACTCGGCAGCAAGGGCGCGGTGTTCGCGCGCCCGCCAACGCCCGAACACCTCAAGGAGTTCCAGCTCGAAAGCGGCGAAGAGCAGATCCTGGACCTAGTGGACGGCAAGCGGACTCTGGTCGAGCTCTGCGAAAAGGGTCCCTTCTCGGCCGGGCTGAACGCCCGCCTCCTCTACGCCTTCCAGTGCCTGGGGCTGATCCACAAGGAGAAGGACGCCACGAGCGGGATCCACGTCCAGGTGCCCTCGACGGACCCCTCCTCCTGAAGTAGAATCTCAGTCCAGGGTGTTCGAGGCACCCGGAGGAGCAACATGCCTCTCTACGAGTACCGCTGTGCGAGCTGCGGGGAGCACACCGAGGTGCTGCAACGCCTAGGCGCCGCCCCGCTTGCGCAGTGCCCACGCTGCGGCGGAACCGTTGAGAGGGTCGCCTCCGCGCCGGCATTGCGGTTCAAGGGGTCGGGCTGGTACGTGACCGACTACGCCAAACGCCCGGGGAGCGGCGCCTCCGGAAAAGATGAAACGAGCGGCGCAGCCAAACCCGAGGGTACTTCCGCCAAACCCGAGAGCGCATCCGCCAAGCCCGACGGAACGTCCGCGGACAAGGGCACGAAGAAGGAAAACACGCCCAAGGCCGGTTGACTCGATTCGCCGCCGGCGAATCGAGTCACTTCTCCTGCACCTCCGCGAAAACCTCCTCCAGCATGCGCCGGAAGCCGGGTCCGAGCTCCGGGTGGCGGAGCGCGATCTCGACCGTGGCGCGGAGGAAGTCCGCCTTGTTCCCGGCGTCGTAGCGCTTGCCCGGGAACGTGCAGGCGTAGACCGGCCCCGCCGCGAGGCAGCGGCGCAGCCCCTCGGTGAGCTGGATCTCGCCCGCGCGATCCGGAGGCGTGGCAGCGAGCGCGTGCAGAACCGCTGGGGTGAGCACGTACCGGCCGATGATGGCGAGGTTGGACGGCGCGACCTCGGGCGGTGGCTTCTCGACCAACTCGCGCACGCGCCACACCCCCGGCTCCACCAGGTCGCCGGCGACGCAGCCGTAGTGCCGGATCTCCTCGCGCGGCACCTCCATCACCGCGATCACAGGAGCCCCGGTCTGCCGGCCGAGCTCCGCGAGGCGGGCAATGGCCGGGGGGTGGCCGACGATGATGTCGTCGCCAAGCAGCACCGCAAAGGGCTCGTCGCCCAGCACCGGCGCCGCCTGCAGGACGGCGTGCCCGAGGCCGAGCGCCTCCTTCTGGCGCACCGCGACCACCTGCACCATGGTGCCCACGTGACGGACGACCTCGAGCAGGTCGTGCTTGCCGCGCTCGGCCAGGAAAGCCTCCAGCCGCAAGTTGCGGTCGAAGTGGTCCTCGATGGCCGACTTGCCCTCCGCGGTGACGAAGATGGCGGTTTCGACGCCCGCCGCCACGGCCTCCTCGACCACGTACTGGACGGCGGGCTTGTCCACGATGGGCAGCAGCTCCTTGGGGATGGCCTTTGAGGCCGGCAAGAAGCGGGTCCCATAACCGGCGACCGGAAAGACCGCGCGCCGCAGGTTCATCTCTTTCCTCCGCTCACCGGGAAGCCGGGCACCTTGTTGAACATCAGCCGATCACCGGGGCGCACGCCGTGGGCTGAGGCGAAACCGGCGTTCACCTCGAGCACGGCGCGCGCGGGCTTGCTCGACCCGTAGGCCGGGCACGGATCGGACCTGCACGGCTGGACGTCGGCGCGCACGTCGACCACCTCGCCGGACGCGCTCACCCACAAGAAGTCGAGCGGGATGAAGGTGTTCTTCATCCAGAACTCGAGCGGCCCGTCGGCCTCGTAGATGAAAACCATGCCGCGGTCCGCTGGAAGAGTGTCGCGAAACATCAATCCGAGCTGTTTCTCCTCGTCGGTGAGGGCGAGCTCCAGCTGCACGCCGGTCCCGTCGGGCATCACGCACTCGGGTGCGCCGGGGGGCACGGTCGCCGCGAGCATCAGGGCGAGGATCAGCACGGTCTAGTCCTCCGTCGTCAGTTTGTACTTCTCGGCGCGGTACCGGAATGCGCGGTAGGTCATCCGCAACACGCGCGCCGCCTCCTTCTGCACGCCGCCCGCACGCTTCAGCGCCTGCCGCATGAGGTCGCGCCGAACGGCATCGACGTGAGCCTCGAGGTCGAAGCCGTTATCTGGAAGAACGGCCAAGGGCGGGAGCACGCCCGCCTCGGTCTCGCTGCCGAGGATGCTGGGCGGGAGCGAGCTGACCGTGATGAGCTGGGAGCTTTCCGTGGCAACGCTGCGCTCGATCACGTTCTCGAGCTCGCGGATGTTCCCCGGCCACGAGTAGTTCTCCAGGACGGCCATCGTGTCGCGATGGATCTGCTTGGGCTCGACGCCGAGCCTCGCGCAGGCCTTCTCGACGAAGTGCCGCACCAGCTCCGGGATGTCCTCGGTGCGCTCGCGCAGTGCAGGTACGTGGAGATTGATGACGTTGATCCGGAAGTAGAGGTCCTCGCGGAATTTCCCGTCCTCGATGAGCTTCTTGAGATCCTTGTTTGTGGCGGTGATGACCCGCACGTCCACGTCGAACTCGCGGTTGCCGCCGACGGGGCGGATCTTCTTCTCCTGCAAGGCGCGCAGCAGCTTGACCTGGATGCCCGGTGTGAGCTCTCCCAATTCGTCGAGGAAGAGCGTGCCCCCGTGCGCCTCGCGCATCATTCCCTGCTTGTCGCTGACAGCGCCGGTGAAAGAACCGCGGACGTGCCCGAACAGCTCGCTCTCGAACAGGCCTTCCGGGAGGGCACCACAGTTGACGGGGACGAATAGCTGGCCGGCGCGCGGGGAGGCGGCATGGATGGCCCGCGCCAGCAGTTCCTTGCCAGTCCCCGATTCGCCGGTGATGAGCAGGGTCGCCTCGCTTCGCGCCACCTGCGGGATGCGCTCCAGGATCGGCCACATGGCGCGCGAGCGTCCGATGAAGTCGAACGAGCCCGCAACAAACGTCTCCTCGGTCGGGCGCTTCGACTGCTTCTCGACGATGATCTTCAGCTCCTCGACGTCGAAAGGTTTCGAAACGTACTCCACCGCACCGTCGCGGAGGGCGCTCAGCGCGCGTGCAGGAGTCGAGTGCGCCGTGATCACCACGAAGTGGGTATCGGGATCCCTGCCGTGGTAGGAGCGAACGAGGTCGAGGCCGTTGCCGTCGGGCAGGAAGATGTCGCAGATCACGATGTCGAACCTTCCCTGCTCGAACTGCTGGGTCGCCTCGGCATACGTCGAGGCTTCGGTAACCGTGTAGCCCTCGACCTCGAAAACAATGCGCAACAGCTCCCGGATGTTGCGCTCGTCGTCGACGATCAGGAGATGACGGCTCACGCCGCCCCCAGCGGAATCCGGAGGGTGAAGGTGGTCCCTTTCCCAACCTTGCTCTCGACCAGAATGTCGCCCCGGTGGTCGCTCACGATGGAGTACACCACCGCGAGGCCGAGGCCCGTTCCCCCTTTTCGGAACGCCTTGAACGGCTGAAAGATCTCCTGGATCTGCTGGGGCTCCATACCGACTCCCTCGTCGGACCAGCGGATCACGTAGTCCTTTCCTTCGGGCCCGGCCACCACACGCATCGTACCACCCTGCGGCATCGCCTGAATCGCGTTCCGAGCAATGTTGTAGAAGGCCTGTCGCAGCTGCCCCTCGTCCGCGACCACCGGCTGCGGGTGGCCCTCGATCTCGGTCACGATCCGGTGCGCCTCGGTCACCTCCGGGGAGTTTGCGAACAGGGTGAGCGTCTCGTCCAGCGTGCGGGCGATGTCGCACGGCCCGCGCTGCGGGTCGGGAGGTCTGGCGTACCCGAGGAACGACTCGATGATGCCCGACAGGCGCCGCGACTCCTCGACGATGATGCGGGACAGTTTCAGCTCTCGCGCCCCGAGCCCGGGCACTTTGTCCAGCACCTGCGCCGACCCGGAGATCGAGGCAAGCGGGTTGCGGATCTCGTGCGCGATGCCGGCAGCCATTTCGCCCACCGCCTCCATGCGCTCGCGCAGTCTCTCGCGCCTGGCTGCCTCCCGCGCCTCGGTCAGGTCGCGGAAGTGGACCACCAGACCGACGAGCGTCCCGTCGGTGTAGGTGAGCGCAGTCACCGTGCAGCCGAGCAGGATCCTGCCCCCAGCAACCGTCCCGTCGATCCGAATCGGGGATCCCAGTTTCAGGCGCTGCAGCACCGCGGGCCACTCGATGTCCTCGAGCGGCAGCAACTCCGAGAGGTGCCGCCCCTCGAGCGCGTCGGTCCCCCCGAGGATGCGCTTGGCGGCCGGGTTTGCCAGCACGACGCGGCCTTCCACGTCGGCTGCCAGCATTCCGGAGTCCACCGAGCGAAGGACGTCGCTGGAGACGGCCAGCAGACGGACGCTGGCAGCCCGCTCGCCCTGCAGCTTGGCCTCGGCCTGCTGCAGTGAGTGGGCGAGGTAGGAGGTGAGCATGGCGACGATGGCGAAGCCGGCGCCGGTGACGAGGATCTGGAAGGCGAGGCCAGATGGCCCGAGCGGGGATGCCAGGACTCCAAAGCGAGCGGGCCGCAGCAGGCCGAAGGCGATCGCCTCGCTCATCGCCGCGTAGACCACGAAGGCGCCGCCCGCCACTGTGAGGGCCCCGCGGAGCCCGAACATCAGCGACCCCATGGCGACCGCGATCAGAAAGAGGAACGCGAACGGGGACGAGGGCCCGCCCGTGAGGTAGACAAGCGTCGCAATGATCAAAAGGTCCCCGCACAGCTGAAGGGCGCCGTGGGTGCGCGGCGGGAACTTGATCAGCCAGAGGATGCTCCAGAGTAGCGACAGCACGTAGGTCAGGCCGGCCACGCGGACCAGCGGCGCGATGGGCAGCAACTCCTCCGTGATGCTCTGCACCAGGAGCGCGCCCACGAGCAACGCGGAAACCGCGATCAGGCGGAGGCCGATCAGCCACTTCGCGGTCCGCGCCGTTGGCAGCGCGGTGAGTTCCAGGCCACCCTGCGAAGCGGCCCGACTCGGCGCGCCGTTCGTCATCCGATCTTCGAGATCAGGTCGAACATCGGCAGGTACATGGCGATCACGATGCCGCCGATGACCACGCCGAGGAAGAAGATGAGTATCGGCTCGATCAGCTTCATCATCCCCGCAACCGCCGTGTCGACCTCATCCTCGTAGAACTCCGCGATCTTCCCGAGCATCGTGTCCATGGCGCCGGTCGCTTCACCGACGGAGATCATCTGCACCACCATCGGCGGGAACTGGTTCGTGGTCTTGAGCGGGTCGGCCAGGTTCTTGCCCTCTTCGACCGCCTTGCGGACCTCGAGGATAGACCGCTCGATCACCGCGTTGCCCGATGTGCGTGCGGTGATGTCCAGCGACTCGAGGACCGGCACACCTGCGGAGAGGAGGGTGCCCAGGGTGCGGCAGAAGCGCGCGACGGCGATCTTGCGCAGCACCGAACCCAGGATCGGTGCCTTGAGCAGGAGGCTGTCGATCACGAGCCTGCCCTGCTCGGTGGCGTAGTAGCGGCGGATCGCAATGACGCCCGCAACCACCAGACCCACGATCAGCCACCAGAAGCGGCCGATGAACTTGGAGAGCGCCACCACGATCCGGGTCGGCAGCGGCAGCTCGGCGCCGAGAGACGTGAACAGCGCGCCGAACACAGGGATGACCTTCCAGAGGATGATGTAGACGACCAGCATCGCGATGCTGATCACGGAGATCGGGTAAATCATCGCCGCCTTGACCTGCGCCTTCAGACGGGCCGCCTTCTCGATGTAGGTGGCCAGACGCTGGAGGATGGTGTCCAGGATACCGCCCGCCTCGCCCGCGGCCACCATGTTCACGTAGAGCTCGCTGAACGCCTGAGGGTGCTTCTTCATGGCGTTTGCCAGGGAGGAGCCGGACTCCACGTCTTCGCGAACCTGGAGAACGATGCGCTGGAACGCCTTGTTGTCCTGCTGCTCGCCGAGGATCTGGAGGCACTGCACCAACGGCAGACCGGCGTCGATCATCACTGAGAACTGGCGCGTGAAGATCGCCAGGGTCTTCTCGTTGATGCCGCGGCGCAGCTTGGGGAGGGCGATCTCCTTGCCCTTCTCCTTGACGGTGATGGGCACGATCTGCTGGCGGCGCAGCACGGCCAGCACGGCATCCTTGCTGTCGGCCACCAGCACCCCGCCCTGGGGACGCCCGGCGCGATCACGGCCTTTCCACTCGAAACTAGGCATGGCCTAACCCCTCCCCGGCACTCGTGGAGCCGCTCCTGGCTGCACCACGCCGGTGCCACGGTTGATCATGTCCTGCAGTTCCTCCGGGTTCGAACTGTACGAAAGCGCCGTCTGCAACGTGATCAGCCGCCGCTGGTAGAGCGTCGCGAGGGACTGGTTGAACGTCTGCATGCCGTGCTTGAGCTGGCCCGTCTGCATGGTGGAGTAGATCTGGTGCACCTTGTCCTCGCGGATCAGGTTTCGGACGGCGGCATTGGGGATCAGCACCTCGCACGCCAGCACGCGCCCCTTGCCTCCGGCGCGCGGCAGCAGCGACTGGCACATGATGCCCTCGAGCACGAACGAGAGCTGGGCGCGCACCTGAGCCTGCTGGTGCTCCGGGAACACGTCGATGATGCGGTTGATGGTCTGCGGCGCCGAGTTGGTGTGCAGGGTGGCGAAGGTGAGGTGGCCGGTCTCCGCGATGCGCAGGGCCGACTCGATCGTCTCCAGGTCGCGCATCTCGCCGATGAGCACCACGTCCGGGTCCTCGCGGAGGGCCGAGCGCAGCGCGTTGGCGTAGGACTGAGTATCCGCGTGCAGCTCGCGCTGGTTCACCATCGCCTTCTTGTGCGTGTGGAGGTACTCGATGGGGTCCTCGATCGTGACGATATGGAGCGGGTTCTCCGCGTTGATCTTGTCGATCATCGCCGCCAGCGAGGTCGACTTGCCGCACCCGGTGGGCCCGGTCACCAGTACCAGCCCGCGCGGCTTCTCGCACAGCGCGTCGATGACGCCGGGCAGGCCGAGTTCCTTGAACCCCAGGATCTCGTACGGGATCCGCCGGAACGCGCCACCTATCGCGCCACGCTGGAAGAAGATGTTGGCCCGGAATCGCGCGAGCCCCTTGATACCGAAAGAGAGGTCCAGCTCGAACGTTTCCTCCAGGCGGTGCTTCTGCGCGTCGGTGAGCACGGAGTAGGCCAGCCGCTTGGTCTCGGGCGCCGTGAGGTTGGGCAGCGGAAGGCGCTCCAGCAAGCCGTCGATTCGGATCACGGGCGGGGTGTTGGTCGTGACGTGGAGGTCGGTGGCACCCCTTTCCACCGTGGTTTTGAGCAGCTCGTGCAGGGTGATCGTCATTTCTCCCCCTGTCTACAGGATCGTCTCGCGCACCACCTCGTCGATGGTGGTGAGCCCCTCGCGGATCTTCTGCAGCCCCGACTGCCGCAGGCTGACCATCCCCTCCTCGATCGCCTTGCGCCGCAGCTCCATCGCCGTCGCACCGGACAGGACGAGCTCCCGCATGTCGTCGCTCATGTCCAT
>Ga0315284_10017590_pt1 | contig 10144 bp, 11 predicted proteins | sample YL17G09_16_MG_FD_203696 | JGI IMG/M metagenome (GOLD analysis project Ga0315284, IMG submission 203696) | Sediment microbial communities from Yellowstone Lake, YNP, Wyoming, USA - YL17G09_16 | ecosystem: Environmental > Aquatic > Freshwater > Lake > Sediment | place: USA: Wyoming | collected...
TGGCAATGACAACGGTTGTAAGAGATGAAAACAATATAATTATAGATGACCTTCACAGGACAAACCCGTTCCTAACAAAATATGAGAGGGCTCGTATTTTAGGTCAGCGTGCCAAGCAAATAGAGACGGGAGCAACTCCATTTGTTAAGGTTCCTGAAAATATTATTGACGGTTATTTGATTGCTGAGATGGAGTTACAACAAGTGCGAATACCCTTTATTATTCGCAGACCACTGCCAAATGGCGGCAGTGAATATTGGAAAATTAGTGATTTAGAAAATATTGCGTTTTAAATTAATCAAAATTCAAACTATTATACGCATATTTACATAAAGATAAAATATATTGATATAAAAGATGTCTATTATAACCATTTTTTATATTTTATTAGATTTGTTGCTGTTATATGAATGTACAGCTGATTCATTTAATTCCTATTCATATAATTCCTATAATACTTATTACTCTGATTATTTTAAATCAGGCTCTAACAATTTTAATTCCAATTATTTCAAATCTGGTTCTAACAATTTTAAATCTAATTATTTCAATTCCAGGACAAATCCATTCAACTATATTTCAATTGTAAACTCAAACACCTTATTAATTTCACATTCTTTATATAATGATAACTCATTTGTTAGTTCCAACTCTAATAGTAATAATAATTTGGGTTCGCGGACGTATTTAACAGTAATAAATAGTTATTCATATATACAGTCACAGCAACATTTATATCAATCATCTTACATAACTCAAACTCCAACTTTTTTACCAACAATTGCTCCTACATCGCTTGAAGGGCCGACATTCAAACCGTCTTCAGATCCAGATATTCCATTCATTACATTTACAACGGAACTAACCTTATCCAATGTACAAACAAATTATTTGGATGAATTAGCACAACAAAGTGTTGTTATCGCAACAGCCAATTCTATGAATATTAGTGAAAACTTTATAACATTTGTTAGTTCATCTGTTTTACAAAATAGAAAAATGGTAGAAATTAAATTACTATCTTTTAATTTGATCGCAACTACAAAGACTTCTATTCCCTTAGAAGGTCAATATAGTGTTTTTCTTAACAATCCAACTAGTTTATTTACCACATTATCTAACACGATGACAGCTGCGGTTTTGAATGGAGCATTTACAAATTACTTAGTATTAGCATCTTTAAAACTGAATTCAACCGCAACTGCTAGCTCATCTGTATCTAGTATAACCATAATTCAATTAAATGTGTCTAATTATAATACATCAAATCCTACATCAAGTCCTACAACAGCCAATATAAAAGGCTCATATTCTGATTCTCAAACAGATTACTATTATATTATATTATATACATTTGTTAGTTTTGTTTCATTCTATGTATTATTTTATGTTACAAATAAATGTTATACTTATTATAAAGTAACAAGAATAAGACTAAGAAGATATATGCCCAAAATGATTATAAGAAGACTTGGACAACAACACAATAGAGACGCAATAAATGCCGAAAATATTGAGTTATTAATTATCAATAATGAATAAATGTCTAATAACACAGGTGAAATTAAGGAAAACAATGAAAACAATCAAAGTATTATAGTTAAATATGGAATATTTCCAAATATTCTAATGAAATTTGGGTATAAACATATTGAAGCTGATGAAGACGGGTTTTATAACGGGTTAATATTCCCTAAACCACATTCAAATTATTTATTTTGGACATCTTGTTTATCATTAGGTTCAGGACTGTATGGATTACATAAAAAACAATACAAGTTAGCTATGTATCCACTAAGTATATTTATCACCTCTGTTAACTATTGGCGTCATCCTGAAAATAATTGGCGTCGCTTGGTTGATCAAACGGTGGTTAGAGGTTCCTTAATTACTCATACAATAAAAGCAGTCGGTCTTCCTAATTTTCATTCATATTTAGTTACAATGGGTTTTTCAGCAATATGTTATCCACTAAGCTATTTCTATCAGAATAAATATTTACCAATGTCTATATTTTTACATGCTTTATTACATATTAGTGCGAACATAGCAAATGTTATTTTATATTCTGATTCTAGTAATATAATCGTTTAAACATAGTATTATTTATTACAATATATAATAATGAAAGTAGCATTATTATTTATTATTAGTTATCATCATATTTTAAACAAAGAACAGTTATGGATTGATTGGATCAAGCCAAATCAGGATATTATCAATGTATATTTCCATTACAAGGATATTAATCTAATCAAGTCACCTTGGATCAAAGCTTATAGCATTCCACCGAATGAAGTTAAACAGACATCTTATTACAATGTAGTGCCGGCATACTTTGCTATTATGAGTTACGCATTCAATCACGATAAGGAGAATATTTGGTTCTCTTTTTTAACTGACTCGTGTGTACCAATTATTTCACCTGCTGAATTTAGAAAACGTTTTTTTGAGCATTATCAGGCGTCTGTCTTTAAATGGAAGCCGGCATATTGGAATATTACTATCCATCGTCGTGCCAATTTGCGCCTATTCAAGAAAGAATATTGGCTCGCAAATGATCCTTGGTTCACGCTAACCCGCAGTCACGTTCATAAATGTCTTATTTTCTTGGCAGGTAAAAATAACATATATAACAAGGTCAATGAAGGAGGACTCGCCAATGAAAGTCTGTTTGCGATTATTCTTCAAACATTCAAGGAACTAACAAATCCGGCTACGCTTATTAATGAGAGCACAACGGTGACCGATTGGACGCGAATGGCGAGCCCGACAAGTCCCTACTTATTCAAGGAGGCGACACCGGAGAATATTAATATGATTAAAAACCTACTTAAAGAGGCGCCATATGCGATGTTTTTGCGAAAGGTGGATCGCGCGTTTCCGGACGCTGTGTTAAAAGAAATAATGGATACCGATTTTGGACATAGTCATTTGTTATTACATAACCAAGCACAGCAAAAAAAAAAGGTTTTGTTACCGACTAATAACTTGTATATGATGGGCTTCTCGCTCTGCTCTATATTGGTCGCTTGTTTTTTGGGTTTATTTTTATTCTTGTAAATAAAACAATTGAAATCTAAATAAAGATAAACTGTATTATATTATTAACAAATAATATAACAATGAGAACTAAATTAAGCGACAAATATCAGGCAGAGCGAGAAGCCATTTGTAATAAAATTATTGAAATCTTGGGTGACAAAACATTCATACTTTGTGATCTTGATGAAGACATTGAAAAACAAAATAAAATACTTGAACTGAAATCCGAAATACAGCAATACTTTGCGTGTTCTACAATCTCCTCATTCAAGCCCAACTTTCAATGTAAGAGACCCTATTTGAACATTATTCGCAGCATATTGCGGAAGCAGAATTACACTGTTGTTGGGAACGACATCGAAATAAAACAACAAAATAATTCATATAAAAGAACTATGGAATATAAAATATTTAGGGATAATTAAATAATATATTCCGTTCAAATTACTTAGAAATAAAATCACATTGTATATTATAAGAGGAATATGCCAAAAGCACACAAAAAATGTACGAATACCGATGGATGTGGATTAATTGCCTCATTTGGGTTTAATAAAGAAGAAGGGACTAAATTTTGTAGCAAACATAAAGAAGAAGGTATGGTGAATTTGTTGTGTAAATTATGTAGCTGTGGAAAAGCTAGACCAACATTCAATATAGAGGGACTTAGTGCTAATTTTTGTAAGGATTGTAAAACAGATGATATGGTTAATGTAAATGATCGAAGATGTTTTTGCGGAAAATCACGACCTACATTTAATATTCAAGGTTTAAAACCAATGTATTGTGCTAGTTGTAAAACAACTGATATGATTGATATTTATTGTAACCGATGTATTGGTTGTAATAAAAATAATGCTGGATTCAATTATGAAGGTTTAAAACCTAAATATTGTTCCAAATGTTGTTTACCTGATATGGTTGACATTAATCATAAAAAATGTAAATGTGGTAAGGTTCAACCTTCATTTAATTATGAAGGATTACAACCGGAATATTGTAGCAGTTGTAAATTGCCTGATATGATTATGCTAAGAAAACGGTTATGTATTAAATGTAATAAAGATCAAGCTAATTTTAATTTTTTTGGTGAAAAGGCAATGTTCTGTTCAGGATGTAAAGAAACAGACATGATAAATATTATGAATAAATGTAAAAATAAAGATTGTACTAATTGTGGGAATGTTAAATATAGATACTATTGTACTCATTGTTTTGCCAATTTATTTCCAAATGACCCACTTGTATTTCAAATTAGGATAAAATCAAAAGAAAATTATGTAAGAGATTTCTTAAATGAAAACTTTGATGGGTTTATTCACGACATACCATTATGGACTGGCAATTGTGATTGTTCACATCGTCGGCGAATTGATCATCGTAAATTAATTGGTAATACTTTGCTTTGTATTGAAACTGATGAAAACCAACATAAACGATATAATGCGACAGATGAAGAAATACGATATGATGATTTATATTTAATACACAGTGGTAAATTTGTGTTTATTCGGTTTAATCCAGATAAATATATTGACTCAGATGGAAAACCTATTGATATACCATTGAAAAAAAGAATGCCTGATTTACAGGCTGAAGTAAATAAGCAAATTAATCGGATTTTACACGATGAAAATAATGAGTTATTAGAAATTGTTTATTTATTTTACGATGGGTATAAATAATTTGTGGTCAGAAATAATTATTTTTAACACTTCCAGCGTGTCGAACAATCTAGGCAAGAAATATATACCGTCATTGGTTCGTCCGAAGACCTCGTTTGAAGCTGATAGTAAGTACATCTCTTAGACCGACACTTGCGACACGTAAATGTGTCTGTCATTGCTTCAATATTTTGTTCAAATTTGCTCTTATCACGAATACTCTTGGCTTTAATCATTTCTTCCCATTTATCAGGCTTCATCTCAAAGTGCGTCATAAAAGCCAATTCGTGCGCCTTTATTTCGCCAGTTAAAACCATTTGTACAAGCTTGTCGTTTCTCAAATTGACAAATATGCTGCGCAGATGGTCCAAATAGATTTGAATGAAGAACTGATTATCCCACTTCTTGACAACCTTGCGATTCGTGGCCTCTTTTAAAGCCCAGTTATAAATTCCTTTTTCCAGATTGGTTGCGTGCTTCATATTCTCCGAGAAGAAGGACGACAACTTCTTACAGATATTCGATCTAAATGTATCAGGGTTTTCAATATTCTTGACAATAGCAGACATCTTTTTAATATATTATAATAGATTGTATTATATTTAAATCAAAATCAATTTTTAATTTTTCTTAACTTCGTGAACCTTTTCTAACGTAGTAAAGAAAGGTGGAGCCAAAAGCTAAGAGCAAAACCTAGTTTAAATATTTCTTACTTCTTTTTGTTCTCCTCTTACTTTTCTTTACCTTTTTACTTCTTTTTGTCTTCTTTCTTCTCCTCTTATTTTTTATACCGCTTGCTTCAGCTTTAGCCCCATTTTCTATTAAAAAATTAATATATTCCTTCTTATGTCTGTCTCTCGTTACAATAGCAAGTGCCGTCTCGTTATCTGAATTTGGTTGGTTTATATTAGCACCTGCGTCTAACAATATTTGGACGACTTCTTTATGTCCCTCTTGTGCCGCTGCGAGAAGCGCGCTTTCACCCTGATCATTCTTATGATTTATATCTTTTATACCCGCCTCAATTAATAATCTGATAATATCAACACAACCATGCTGCGCAGCAACAATAATCGGCGTCTGATTAATAGTGTCTCTATATTCAGGATCATTAATATTGGCGCCTTTTTTAAGTAAGAAAGATACAACATCAGTCGCATTACAGTTTCTTACTGCTTTCATAATTGCCGTATCGCGTTCCCTATCCTTCGCATTTAAAAGGTCGCCATTTTCTTCTAACATTTGTTTCACTGTATGTAAATCATTATTTGCTGCCGCCTTTACAAACTCTAAACTAGACATTTATTATATCCGTATAAATTTAAATTTAAAAACAAAGTATTTCTATTAATAATACCAATAATGGAATTTGTACTCAATCAACCCACTTTATGTTTGAATATGATTGTTAAAAATGAGAGCCGCATTATTGAACGATTATTCAATTCAGTTTCAAAAATCATTGATTCTTATTGTATTTGCGATACTGGTTCTACCGATAATACTGTTGAAATTATTGAAGCCTATTTTAAAGAAAAGAATATTCCTGGGAAAATTGTTTATGAGCCATTTAAAAATTTTTGTCATAACCGCAATTTTGCGCTACAATCGTGTCTAGGAATGTCTGATTATGTTTTGTTATTGGACTGTGATATGGTTCTTGATATAAAACAATTTGATAAATCTATGCTGACAACCGCGGATAGTTTTGACATTCTCCAAGGCAACGACTCATTCTATTACCAAAACTTGAGAATAGTTAGAAATAATGGTTTATATAAATATGTCGGAGTTACACACGAGTACATTGATAGACCATCAAATAACAGAAATATTAGTATTAAAAAACACGAATTATTCATCCAAGATTTTGGAGATGGAGGGTCTAAAAGTGACAAATATGAACGCGACATTCGGTTGCTCACGGATGGCATTAAAGAGGAACCAAATAATGTACGATATCATTTCTACTTGGCAAATAGTTATCACGATTCCGGACATTATGAAAAAGCAATTGAGACATATAAAAAACGAATAGAAATGGGTGGTTGGAATCAAGAAGTCTGGTATAGTTATTTTAGAATTGGTAAATGTTATCAAAATATGGGAAAATTCAGCGATGCGTTATATTATTGGCTTGAGGGATATAATCATTACCCACAGCGTCTTGAAGGACTATATGAAATTATTAAACATTATAGACTAAATGGTAAGAACAAACTGGCAATGCAATTTTATAAAATGTCCAAGGAAATACTTGACAAAAATGAAAACCGTGATCAATATTTGTTCTTACATAATGATGTATATACGCATTCTATTTACTATGAATATATCATAATTGCGTTCTATAATAGTATAACCAATATTAATGACCAAGCTGTCCGATTTTTAAATAATTCCAACAATGATTCGGAAATAAACAATGTGTTGTCTAATTTGAAATTTTATAAGCATATATTACAACGTACCAAGACATTTGTCATTGATAATACTGCTGAGCATAATATAAATAACGAAAATATTAAATTTACATCGTCGTCTAGTTGTTTAATTAAAAATTCGTTACACAATGGATATTTGATGAACATTAGATATGTCAATTATTATATTGATGGTAACGGAAGATACCATAATTGTGAAAAACACATTATAACAATCAACAAATTTGTAGAAATGGACAAAGATTTGAATATTATCAAGAGTGAATGGATGGATTTGGCTTTTGATGGTAGGTTGTATATTGGTGTAGAAGATGTCAGAATATATTTTGACAAAACCAAAAATTTACAATTTATTGGCACAGGTTATCACGAAAATAAACAAATTGGAATTGTATCTGGTGATTACAATACAGATAATCATAAACTGATCACAAATGAATTAAAACAGACCTTTAAAAATAGTGGCTGTGAGAAGAATTGGGTGTTTGTTGAGTATAATAATGACACACATATTGTTTACGATTGGTATCCTTTGAAAATTTGTAAACAGGATGAAAATAACGTGATAAATATTGTTGAAACAAAGCAAATGCCAAAAATATTTGCGCGCGTTAGAGGATCTACTTGTGGGTTTGTTTATGATAAACCAGTGAACACTACTACAAATAGCAATAGCATTATTAATAACATTTCATTAAACATTGTAGAAAAAGAAAATGAAACCGAAATATGGTTTATTAATCATATTGTCTCTTATGATAGTCCGCGTCATTATTATCATATTATTTCTGTATTTGATTCACATATGAATTTACTTAGGTACTCGGCACCGTTCAAGTTTGACAGAGAAGCTGTGGAATATTGTCTGAGTATTGTAGTAGAACACGATCGCGTGTTAATAAATTATAGCAATTGGGATAGGACAACTAGAATCGGTGTTTACGATAAAAAGTATATAGATTCAATCGTAAAGTATAATTAGATCATTTTGTATTAACGCGTTATCTCTTTATTTACCGCTAAAAACATATTATTATAACTATTAATTGGTATAATATTATAATTCAATTGTTCCAAAAAATCTATTAGTTTGGTATTTTTTATATTCATTTCAAATAATATTTTGGGATAATTAGATCTTTCAAGAGTAATTTGAGATGCCATTAGTACTTGTAACTCATTATCTTCTACATCTATTTTTATGAAACTAATATTATCTATATTAAAACTATCAAGAGTTCTAATTTCAATTTCTTCAGTTTGTAAAACAGTATTATTATTACTGTGGAGAGTAGACCCACCGCCATCTGCGCTTACAATTTTTAATATCTGCTTTCCTACTTGTTCACTTGACCCTAATCCATAATTCAAACAAGTGGCATTTGTAATATTAGATAATGCGATACTTCCACATAAAGAATAAAACGTCATTTTTTGTGGTTCAAACGCATATACATTTTTACAATAGTCTGCTAAGCTGATTGTATATGTTCCTGAATGCGCACCTATATCTAATATGTTCTGGTCTTTTTTACAAAATTGTTTACACCACTCTATTAAATTTTTCTCAAATAAACCGTTACTAATATAATAGTTAATATTATTTTTGGGTAATATATATATCTTTTCCTTTACAGATATAATTTGATTTTTATCATCACGGTCAATATTAGAGCCATTTGGTTTGGTTAAAATAAAATATTCACACATATATTATTTTAAATTTAAATTTTATATCATTTTATAATTAATACTTAATTAATATACTGCTATTATGATTAGCAAAATATCTATCAAATAAATCTGGATTATCCAAATAAATAAGATACCAAATATTTACTTCCCACATAATAGTTTTTTTATTTTTAATGATATCATTACATTTTGTTTTCATTAAATTAGCAAATTCAAGTAACTTATCAGAGTTTCCACCAAAAACGCCACCTAAAAAGAACCATTTAATATGTGTATAAATATTGTCTATATTATCAGCTTGACCTGATGCTATACGAACATTTTCATAAGGTTTATTATTTAATTCACAAATCGCATTGTTAAATAATTCATCGTCATTTATTACATGATAAATTCCAAAATCAACCCAAACAAATTGAGAATATTACTATAAGGGTTTTTTTCTATAGCTTCTCGGATCCACTCAGTTTTTCTACACTGGACAAACATATATTCTAATGTATCCTTTGATGGATTGTCTGTAGACAATTTATTAAAATTTATTAAGTCGTTCTTGGTATATTCATATAAATATAAATTTTCTTTTCTTGTAAAAATAAAAGTTGTTGTAGGGTATATTTCACTATTAAAATATTCATTATAAATATGTTCTTCAATAAATATAATTTTATTTATATTTATTTTACACAGTTTTTTCCCGTAATCAATATATTTTTCAATACTTCTATTATTGTTTACATTAGAAAAGAAACCAGATACAATCGTTGTCATTTAAAAATATAATTTATTTTTAATTAGCAAAAAAAACGTATTACTTTTACTCACTATAGTCATAATCTTCTTCCGATAATTCAGACCCAATATCCTCTAAAATTAAGCCATCGTCGGCAGTATCAGCAGCTACATCATTTGTATCATCGTCCTCATCTGACTCATCAGACGAACCTGATATATCATCATCATCCCCATCTCCGTTTTCGTCGTCATCTACAACAAATCCGTCTTTCAAATAGCTTCCTGTCTTTGTCTTTTTGGATTTTGGAACGACATCTAGTTCGTCTTCTTCAAGATCATCGTCGTCTTCAGTCTTAGCAACAATTAAATCTTCAAACCCGCCAAATAATTTGTCATATATTTTATTCCATAGTTCCAAAGACAAATTGGTAAATGATTTCTTATTTAAATCATCACTGCTCTGGGCAACTAAAGCACAACATCCAAAATACAATTTGTTGTCTATTGGTGGTGGAAAATCGTATTTATTTTCCATATTTGCTTTACCTTCTGACTTGCCAT
>Ga0315284_10017591_pt1 | contig 10144 bp, 8 predicted proteins | sample YL17G09_16_MG_FD_203696 | JGI IMG/M metagenome (GOLD analysis project Ga0315284, IMG submission 203696) | Sediment microbial communities from Yellowstone Lake, YNP, Wyoming, USA - YL17G09_16 | ecosystem: Environmental > Aquatic > Freshwater > Lake > Sediment | place: USA: Wyoming | collected...
GTGGCCCACGCGCACAGCCAGGCGCACGAGCGGATCTTCGAGGATGTCTCGAATCGGCTGGCGCGCGTCGAGGGCCACGTTCGCGGCGTGAAACGGATGTGGGACGAGGGCAAGGGTTGCCCCGACGTGCTGCTTCAGATCAGTGCGGTGCAAGCGGCGCTCAAGCAGATTGGGCGCATGATCCTGGAGGAGCACGTCGAGACCTGTCTCGCCGAAGCAGGCCGCCGCGGCAGACGCGAGGAGGCGCTCGCCGAGCTGAAGGACGCGCTGAAGCAGTTCATCTAGCCCCGGAGTATGCGTAACGCACGGAGGATGTCATTCCGAGCGGAGCCTTGCGCAGTGAGGAATCTCGGCGCCGCTCCACGGCACCAAGACCCTTCGCTGGCGCTCAGGGTGACATAACGCCGAGTTCTTGCTGGACGCCCTAAGTGGCGTCAAAGGAGCTTGCTTGCCCTGAGTGTGTCGAAACGGGTCGAAGGGCTGAGCCCGCGAAACCACGCGGGCTCGGGTAGCGCCCCCGCGCCCGATCCGTACGGGACTAACGGAGGTCTCATGGAGTATCTCATCATGCTGGCATCGGCCTTTGGCGTGGGAGCGGCGCATGCGCTCGAGCCCGGGCATGGCAAGACCGTGGTAGCCGCGTATCTCGTCGGTTCCCGCGGGCGCACCATTGACGCTGTCATACTTGGCGGCGTCGTCACCTTCACTCACACTTTCAGCGTGCTGCTGCTTGCGATCGCCTCGACCGTGGCGGCGGCCTACTTCGTGCCGCAGCAGGTCGAGCGGTGGCTCGGGATCGGCTCCGGCATTCTCGTCGTCGCCGTCGGCGCGTGGATGATCTATGCGCGCACCAAGCACGGGCCGCCGGTGCATTCGCACAGCCATGCCGGCCATTCGCACGGGCCCCCCGCTCACGATCACGGCCAGGCCCACGATCACGGGCACCCTCACCACGGCAACTACGACCATAATGACGAACATCCGCACGACCACCCGCACCCGCATGCGGACGCGACCTCTCTTGGTGGGGCAGGCGTCTCGCCTGCCAGCGACGGAGAACACGTTCGCGGCCGAGACGGCCGCGCCACCAGGATTCTGCCACAACGGAGCGTCGATGGATCGGCACTGCTGGAGACCCCGCATCCTCACGCCGCACCGGACAATCCGGGGCGCCAAGGCGCCCTAGCCCCCGTGGGCTGCGCCGCCGTCGAAAGCGACGCCGAGAACGCGACCGCGCCGCAGGACGACCATCGCGCAGGCGCGGCGAAGGGCGTCGGCATGGGTTCCCTGGTCGCATTGGGAATCTCGGGCGGCATCGTGCCCTGTCCCGCCGCGCTGGTGCTGCTGCTGGCGGCCGTAGGGCTGGGCCAGGTAACGCGGGGCGTGGCGCTGCTGGTGAGCTTCAGCCTGGGCCTGGCGCTGGTGCTGATGGCGATTGGGATCGCCACGGTCAAGGCCGCCGGCTTTGCATCGGGATGGCTGGAGCGCGGAAGCTGGACCCGGCGCATCTCCATCGCGAGCGCCTACTTCATCACGGCGCTCGGCATCGCCCTGACCGTCAAGGCGTTCATCACTACACCGGGGGCGCACTGATTATGGCGATATCGAGCAACCGGCACTGACGGATTTAACTGTGGCGCCCGGACTGGCGGGCCGCAACGCTCGGGATCGCCACGTGACATGAGTCGTCGAAAGCGCGCGGCTGGAAAGGAGGTGAGATTGCCGAGCGGCCTCTGACGGCTCCGGTTCACTGCTCTGGTCTAGAAAGCTTCTGCACGGAACGGAACAGGAGGAAACAGTATGAGAAGGAGTCGCGGTTTCACTCTGATCGAGTTGCTGGTGGTGATTGCGATCATCGCCATCCTGGCCGCCATTCTCTTCCCGGTGTTCGCTCGGGCGAGGGAGGCGGCACGGAAGGCCACATGCATATCCAACACCAAGCAGATCGTCCTTGCGGCGATCATGTACGCCCAGGATTACGATGAGGTCCTGCCGGCGGCGGTTCCGTCATGGTTTGACGGCACCCGCCACGCGGTGGATCCGGCGGATCGGGATCTGCCCTGGGACACCGTTTGGTCCAATCATGGCTCTCCGCCGGACGAAGAGTCCGGCCGTTGGACGTGGCAGCTGGTTGACCTTGTGCTGCCCTACGTGAAGAGCGTCGACATCTTCAACTGCCCCACGCTCATTCGGCGCGATCCGGGCTTCAGGGTCAATGTGATCACCATCCCGGACACGGATCCGTTCATCCCGGGTATGCGCAAGGCGGGCATGTCGGGCTCGTATTACTACCTGTGCATGCATCACCCCGCGGGGCAGGCCTCCCCAATCGGCCCCTGGGACTTCGCGGCCGGCGACTGGAACTCGGGCGATGCCTGGGGTTGGGGCATCTTCATCGTGTGGGACATCGGCGTCCAACTCGGCTTACTCGATCCCGGCAGCGATGGCAGCGACAATTTCGCCTGCAGCAACGCGGTCGGGCTGTTCGACAACCCGGTGTGGAAGCCGCTGCTCCTCTGCGGCTCGTTCGGCGTTCATGAGGGCTACAGCCTTTCCTATGCCGACGTCATGACCCACTCCTTGCCGCCGGAGATGGGCGGGCTCGTGCCCACCACGCCCATCGCGACCCCGATCGGGTTCGCCGATGGCCATTCCAAGTACTGGCGTAATGGTTTCTACGAGAGTATGTCCATGTTCTGCGCCCCAAACCAGATCCAATAGCGCGCGCACACTCCGCCTCCTCGTCACACGGCATGCGCGACGAAGCTCGGCCCGCCCTGAGAGATCCTTGGGGCGGGCCGGCGCTGTTCTCGGGCGCCGTACGAGGGCATGACGATTCTCAGCTGAGGTGGGTCGCCTTCGCGTGGCACAACTTCTCTTGGGCCCGCCGAAGGAGCCGCCCCCGGCTGTGGTGGCGCCGCCGCGGCGCCGGGGGCAATCCCGGGCCGTCGGGATCCCACGTCCGCCAGCGCGTCGCCTGGGAGAGCCCCGCAGTAAGCCGGATGACGGCACGAAGCAAGCCTGGGCACAAGGTCGCGCGCCTCGCCGAGCGAGCTACTTGCTAACTCGTAAGGCTCTTGGGCGCGATTGCTGGTCGAGGGCAGCGGCGACCGCGGCGGCGGTTAGAGGATAAGGGAGTACACGTCCCGGTCAGGCGCAAACCTTAAGCTGCTTCGGGTTTCCCGTATGTTCGGTTCGTCCCCCCGCGGACCGCGAACTACAAACCCCGCGTGCGCCGCGCCCCTCCTCGGACAACGGACCCCGGACTTCGGACCACGCGCCCCCCACGCGCCCCCCTCCGACCACGGACTACGTCCCTCCACCTGTCCCTGACTTCCTCAATTTCCTGCCCAATTTCCCCCTTTGTGCCGGGCGCGAGACATTCCGCGGCGACCCAGGGACAGGAGGCGAGCCCCTTCCTGCCCGAATGACGACTGCCGCAGTTGATGATGGAGACCTTCCAGGAGGTGAGACGATGGATCAGCCCACAATGTATGACCCTTACCAGGTGGCGCCCGATGTGGACGTTCTGCCGGCCTATTTCTCGATACCGGGACTTGGCATCGTCCCGGTGAACGCCTTTGTGCTGAAGGCCGCCACCCCGAATATCAGCACCACCAGTAGCACCAGCATCCATACACGCATGGTTATCCCCCGTCCCGTTCAGGCCGGCCTGCCACGTCGGTAGTGGAGTCGTACGTCCCCGGAATTCCACGGCGATGGGATTCCGCGGACGCGGCATCCCGGTAGGTGGGAGGCATTACCGGCCCCGAGGGAGGACACGGCCGGGTCGCGCATGCCCACCTCTTGTACGGCAATTGTACTCCTTTTCGGGGACGGAAGAGAGGGGGCACAATGTCTTAACCACAGAGAACACAGAGCACACAGAGTCCAACTGGGGCAGGGGGGAGGGGGAACGGGGGGAAGGGAGGGATGTTGAACCGCAGAGCCTCCTTCGCTGAAGCTTCGTAGCCCAAGGAACACCGAGCACACAGAGATAAGGCAGGCGAGACGCCCGTTCGGCAGGCTCAGGGCAGGCTCTGCGCTCCCACGGCAGAAGGCAATAGACAGCCGGGAGGAGGGAGGGCGGCCACAAGGGCCGCCCCTACAATTCGGGATGGGGCAGAGCAGCCTACTTCGCCGAAGTGGCTTCAGCTGCGAAGGCTAAATGCTGTGCCCCTACATAGGCACGGCCGGGGGCTCCCTCCGCCTTTCGACTGCCCCTCCGGGAGCCCGAAGGGCGTCTTTGTAATTCGCGACTCCGGAGGAAGAGGCGGGGATGGGCATCCCCGCCCTACACCATCCAATCTGCAGCCTCTCACACTCGCCGAAATGCCAAGGCCCTCCGCCTTGCCGCGCGCATGGGGGCGTGCTATAATTCGGGTGACAGACGGCTACGGGAGGGTTTGCTACTCATGGCGGCGGTACAACTGCGCAATCTGACCAAGCACTTCGGCAAAGTGGTCGCGGTCGAGAAGCTGACGCTCGACATCAACGACAAGGAATTCCTGGTCCTGGTCGGCCCCTCGGGCTGCGGCAAGACCACCGCGCTGCGCATGATCGCGGGCCTCGAGGAGGCGACCGAGGGCGAGATCTTGATCGGCGAGCGCCTGGTCAACGACGTGTCGCCCAAGGATCGCGACATCGCCATGGTGTTCCAGAACTACGCCCTCTACCCGCACATGAGCGTCTATGACAATATGGCGTTCGGCCTCAAGTTGCGCAAGTTCCCGCGCGTGGAGATCAAGCGCCGGGTGCACGAGGCGGCGCAGATGCTCGGATTGATGGAGCTGCTGACGCGGCGCCCGAAAGAGCTGTCGGGCGGGGAGCGCCAGCGCGTCGCCCTCGGCCGCGCTATCGTGCGCGAGCCCAAGGTGTTCCTGATGGACGAGCCGCTGTCGAACCTCGACGCCAAGCTGCGGGTGCAGACCCGCGCGGAGCTGATCAAACTCCACCGCCGCCTCGGCATCACCACCATCTACGTCACCCACGATCAGGTCGAGGCGATGACCATGGGCGACCGCATCGCGGTGCTCAAGGACGGCTTGATGCAGCAGGTTGACGCGCCGATGGAGCTGTTCAACCATCCCGCCAACCTCTTCGTCGCGAGCTTCATCGGCAGCCCCGCGATGAACTTCATCCCCTCCACCGTGGTCGCGCAGGACGGCAGCTTCTTCATTGACGCCGGCGATTTCAAGATGCGCCTGCCGGCATCTCACGCCGACCGCATCCGGGAGCGCGTTGGCCGCAACGTGATCTTCGGCATCCGCCCCGATGACATCTACGACCGCGCCCTGCCGTCGCCGGTGGCCGCGACCGAGGACAACTCGCTCCAGCTCACCGTGGATGTGACCGAGCCGATGGGGGCGAGCGTGTACGCCTACCTGACCAGCGGCAAGCACACTCTGATCGCCGATCTCGACGGCGAAACCGGCGCGCGCGACGGGCACCTGCTCGACGTCGTTTTCGACCTGGAGAAGACTCACATCTTCGACCCGGAGACCGAAGTGGCGCTGGTATGACGCCCTGGCGCAGGTATTTGCATATTGGAACGGTTGCTGCGTGACCGGGGGAGCCCTCCAGCGATACCGAGATTCTTCGCTCCACGCTTCGCGTTTCGCTCTGAATGACATCTTTAGCCTGCATTATTCATACTGCCGAGCGCGTCGGCGGGAGGACGCAGCATCCGCGCCGCATGATGCGCCTATGGCGCATTCCGGAGCACCGACAAGTCGGTGCCATGATCGGACGCGGATTATTCATAGCACTCATTGTGCATTCCGCACGTGATCTGAGATGACCATGAATAATCCGGGTTAGGGTCGTTCGGAGCCAATGCAGGTGATCCGCGCAGCGGCCGCTTGAGACCTATCGAGGTTCGTGCGCTAAAGGAATATGCCAGCAGCCTTCGCCCTCCCGCGAACGAACCTGGTGACACTCCGTGTCACTCCGGAGTCGCGCGACGCGCGATCTGGTGACGCCCCGGCGTCACTCCGGAGTTGCGCTGCGCGCAACCAACGTCCGGAAGAGTTCGGCGCGGCCAAGGCCGCGCTCCGGAGATTCGCCTCTGGCGGATCCAGTGTACCAAGGGCGCCCTCGGCTGATACACGAAACTCTATAGGATTGTCTGCCTCGTGTCTCGCGTCACGCCTAATATGCGAACTGAAGACGACAAGGTCGACCTCGTTGAGCACCTGGACGAACTCCGCGGCCGGATCATCCGCAGCATCGTCTACATCGCCGTCGGGTTCTCAGCCGGATGGATGCTCTACGGGCCGATCTACAAGCTGCTCATGGCGCCCCTGGTCGGGCCGATCCAGGAAGCGGGCGGTCAGATCGTCTTCCGCAGTATCACCGAAGGGTTCTTCACCCGCTTCACCGTCAGCGCTGTGGCGGGCATCATCATCGCCGTGCCCGGCATTCTCTACGAGCTGTGGGCGTTTGTCGCGCCCGGCTTGACCCCTGACGAGCGCCGCGCCGCCGCCCCGCTGATCCCGGGCGCGCTCGGCTTGTTCGCCGCCGGGGTCGCTGTCGGCTACCTCATCACGCCGCGCTTCGTGAAGTGGATGCTCTCCCCGTCCTTCCGACCTGAAGGCGTCGGGATTCTGCCCAGCATGCAATCCCAGATCGCCTTCCTCGCCAAGCTCTACCTTGCCTTTGGCCTCTGTTTCCAACTGCCCATCATCCTCATGTTCCTGATGAAGGCCGGCATCGTCTCGCCGGAGTTCCTCGCCGCCCGCAGGAGAGAGGCGTTCGTTGGGATTCTGATCGTCGCCGCAGTGGTGACGCCGACCTGGGACGTACTGACATTGGCCGTGCTGGCGGGGCCGATGCTGGCGCTGTATGAGGGGACGATCTGGTTCGCCCGGATCGGTGAGTGGCGGCGGCGCAAGGCGGCCGAAGCGGAAGCCGATGAAGGCGAGACTCCTGCGGAAGACTAGCGCGGCGCGGCTGTTGATGGCCCTGGCGTGTGGCCTCGCGCTCGCCGCGGCGCCGGCTGCCCAGCCGAAGGCCCCTGAACCCCCGCCGGCGCGCACCCATCACGCCGTCTGGCACTCACGCAACCAGATCATCGTTGACGGCGATCCCACGCCCCTATTCTGGGCGGTCGGCGTCAAAGCCGCCGAGGATCTGGAGGCTTACGCCGCGGCTGGTTTCAACGCCGTGGAGATCGTCATCGCCGCGCCCACTGACAACACGTGGAAAGCCGCGGGCGACCTCGCGCAGGCCGCAGCCTCGCGCGAGATGTACGTTCTTCTGACGCTGGCTCCTCCGACGAGCGCGCTCGGGGGGGTACGCGCCAGTCCACTCGATGATGCCTATCGAGAGGCCGTAAGTGCGTACCTGCAGCCGATCGTCCGGCGCGGGTCAGAGCTGCCTGGAGTCGTGGCATGGGTTATCGAGGGTGTAGACGCCGAGGCTCTGCGGTTCAGCCAGGCGGACTTCTGGCGGTACCTGATCCGTTGGCATGGCAGCGGCCCCGGGGTCACCGCAGCGTGGGGGGCGGCGATTGACGGGCCGAGCAGACTGACCGAGAGCTTCGTGGCGGAGGTCGATTCCAAGCGACCGCTCGGCGTCGGACCCGCCGCCATCGACCTCGCACGGTACAAGTCCCAGTCGTACGCCGATCTCCTCGACCTCTGGGCCGGCGAGATTCGCCGCCTCGACCGCAAGCACGTCGTCCTTGCGGGCCGCCAGCACACGTATCGGTCGGTGATATCCGTTCCAGGGAGCTGTGATGGAATGCTCCTGGGGCTGTACCCGGGTGTCGCGGAGAACGATCTGGATGCGCATAACGTGCACGGCATCGACATCGCGCGGCGCGCGAACCAGTTCGCCGCCCTACCGGTGCTGAGGGTGTCGGCTGCGCCACCGGGTGCGCGAGTCGCGTCATGGATCGCGCAGGCAGTCCTGCATGGCGCCGCGGGCATTGGGTTCATAGGCTGGGACGACATTCGAGGCAACGAGTCGCTGCGCCGGGATATCCGCCAGGCGCTACTGGTGACTCAGCAACTCAAGTTGAGCCCTCGCGTGCCCGTCGCGACCGCGGCGGTGTTATACGAGCCGTTCGCCGCGGGCAGTTTGGTCGAGGGCCGGCCTCTGTATGGCTGGCTTACCGGCGCGTCAATCCGCGAGCCTGGCGAGCTCATCCGCGCCTTCAGAAGGGGAACCGTGTTCGGCCAGATCGACTACCTCTCGGAGTCGAGCATCGAGAGCGTGAGCCTCGATCGATATGGTGTCATCGTCGCGCCCCTCGCATTGTCTCTGACCCCATCCGCACAGACGGCGTTGGCCAGTTATGTGGCGCGCGGGGGCACGCTCCTCGCCGACCTCGGGGTCGCGTCGGCTCAGTCGGGAGCACTCGACCGGTTGCCGCCCGAACTGACACGGCTCTTTGGCGTCACCTTCGTCCCCGGCGTTCACGAGGGCTCAGCGAGCCTTCTCGCCATGAGCCCGCAGATAAGGTTTCCCTCTCTGCGGCGCGAGATGGGAACCGGCGGCGGCCGCCTGCCGGCCGCGTTCGATCCGCCAATGTATTTCGTGAACATCCAGGATGGCGCCGGGCCGGTGATGGCGCTGTGGGAGACCGTGCCTGCCTTCGCTGGAATCATCGCCCGGCCGGAGGGGAAGGGCTGGGCCATCTACGCTACGACGCGGCTGTGGCAGGATTGGCTGCCGGGGAATGCCGCATTTGATGCCTTCCACCGAGACCTCTTCGGCCTGACGAGCGCCATCGCGCTGAAGCAAGCGGAGGGCGTGACGCCGGAAGATGACGTCGGCCTATTTGAGGATGGCAGCGTGATGCTGCTGAAACGGCGGACCGAGCCGAGCGAGGTGCTGCTCAGGAATCCGAAGGGCACGGTCTATCGCATCTGGGGCGGCATGGAAGAGATACGGCCTTCGAGCGCCTCCAACAACTCGCTGCTCGTCTTCGGCCGCAGCGGGCTGCAGGTCGCCGAACCGCTCCCGATTGAGATGGCGACCGATGCGCCGCGACTCCTGGTGCAAATGGTCGATTACTCTGAGGAAGGCTTATCGTTCGCGCTTTATGGCCCCGCGACACGCGTGACGGCGCACAAGGAAGCGGGTCTGGGGGTCGACGCGGGTGGAGCCGCGATCGCGCATGCGCGGATCGCGCGGGGCGCCTACAGGGTGACCCGAGGCAGCCGGCACGAGATTCGCATCCGCGGATTGCGCGAGCAGAAAGGCGCGCTCAGCGAGCTCACGGTCGGCGCCGACGGCGTCCTCGCATTTGACGCGCCCGCGAACACGGTGGTGACGGTGAAACGGGCGGCGGAGGCGCAAGCGTCGCCAGCGCGGTGACGGGGGAGGCCGGCGAGCACTCGACTGCGGCCGGCGGATACGCGAGTCTGTGCCCTGGGGCCTGGTGAGCGCGCTACGGCAGACACTCAAACCCCTGGCGGCGGAAGTGCGGGTCGAGGGTGAACGCCTGGCGCAGGCCGAGACGGCGCATGGTCGCGAACGACACGCAGTCCACGAGACTCAAGTCGCGGGTGTTGGCGGCGAAGAGGGCCTCGGTGGCGGCTTCGTGCAGCTCGGGCGTGACCCATTCGATGTTAAGTACGGGGGCGATGTTATTTGCGAGGGCAGCTACCGCGTCCAAGCCGAGGCGGTTCTGCAATACCGCTGTCGTCTCCAAGAGCACATAGTTCGTGGTGAGGAATTGAGCGTCAGCGCCGCGTAGCCTCCGCCAGGCGAGTGCCGCTCGCTCGTGCGCCTCGTCGTTGGCGTTGAGCAGGGCACAGATGGCCGAGGTGTCAACGAAGACCGTCAACTCTCGATGGCCTCCACGAAGTAGTCATCGTGCCGGCGCCCAATGTCGCGCTCGCTCGAACGAAACTTGCCTATAACCTCGTCGGCCCGGCGCCACAACTCCTCGCGGCTCGGGGCCTGGTTCGCGGTCAGGAACTGCCTGACCCCGCGCCTGACCAACTCCGATACTGAGACGCCCTGCTCCGCCGCCAGCCTGCGCAGCGCAGCCAGATCATCTTCGGGTAATTGCACTTGCGTCTTGACCATCATGTGTCCTCAATGCCGTGGTTAACCGGCGCTGCCGTGCCTATCTGATGCCTTCGGCTTTCGTGACCGCAAACCCTCTGAGTAGGCCTCTGCCAGGTACTCG
>Ga0315284_10017593_pt1 | contig 10144 bp, 6 predicted proteins | sample YL17G09_16_MG_FD_203696 | JGI IMG/M metagenome (GOLD analysis project Ga0315284, IMG submission 203696) | Sediment microbial communities from Yellowstone Lake, YNP, Wyoming, USA - YL17G09_16 | ecosystem: Environmental > Aquatic > Freshwater > Lake > Sediment | place: USA: Wyoming | collected...
CTGCTGCTGAAACCCAAGATTCACTTGATGATATTAAGACTCAAGAAGAAGTTGCTTCTGCTCAATATGACGCAACGACTACAATGTCCGAGAAGATCGATAATATCATAGGTTACTGGCTTGAAAAAATATATATGAAGATGAGTGGTGTTATTGACGTTTTGAACGACACTTTTGATTGGGTATCTGGAAGTAAGGAAAAAGCCCAAATTTCAAGAAATGCAGCGAGGATTAAAGATTCCAATAGGGCTTCTCTTGCAAACACGTTCGGTGGGACTTTCAAAATTAAGAAGCAACAGGCCGCTCTTGCTTCTGGTGGCACTCTATCTCCAGAAATGGAAAAACAGTTTGGTGGTGTTTCCGGTCAAATAACTTCTAGGATAGCTTCCGGTGGGAGCATTATCGAAGGTATGGATCCTCTAATTAATGCTATTTCTCAGTTAAAACCGGAAGATATAAAGAAATTCGGAAGCGCCCTTGGTAATAGCGGTGCTGCTCTAGCGAATGCTGTGGGTGGTGGAGTTGTTGAAGGTGGATTAACATCTCCAGAACTTTTTAAAAAGATACTCGGTAGTTCCAGCGATCTCGGTCAGGCGGGCTTACTTTCCGATTTATTGATGATTTTAACCTCTAAGGGCATCAAAATTGATGATGCTAGTATAAAAGCCAAAGAGAAAGCATTCAACACCAAAGATCAAGATTCATTGTTCATGTCTGGCGGCGCTGGAACTTCTGCTCCGACAATGTCTGGAGGCGAAACTCAAGAAGAGATACTATCTAGCACCGAATCTGGAACTCAAAATCTTGAAGACCTCCAGAAGAGTCAAACTGATATGCTCAAATATGTTAAAGAGGGGTCGAAAAACGTCACTACGATGGATTCTGGGTTTTTAAAGTCTCAGTATAAAAACGTAGTTAAAGATGCATCGAAAGAGGCTTTTTCTTCTTCCTTGGCTGATTGGCTTGCAATTCAGACTAGGATGGAATCTGACTCTAAATTTAAGGCATACATTGATGCAAACCCCAACATACTCACTGGAACTAACATGCATGATGTTGCAACTTCCAAGACCGAAGATCTTAGTAAATTGCCAACATATGCGCAAGGTGGTCCTATCAATTATGATCAAGTAGCTAGAATCCATGGTGGTGAGTATGTTGTCCCTCGCGGCGGAACTCTAGTAAGTGATAATAAGGGTGGTGGTTCTGGGAAATCAGTCGTCATAAATGGGGTTACCATTAACGTAACTACTGACGCAAGTGCTAAAGATATTGCTGCTGCAGTAAACGACCTTTACAGAAATCATTGATCGTGGCTACTAACGTCATAAGCATCCCCACCATCCCAAACCCTAAGAGGGGAGATGCTGAAGAATATAAGGCGCGTAACGGTCGCCCTATGCTTTTCAGCGTTACTAGTCCTTCTAACGTCACGGAAGTGCTTTATCCCGTTTTCCTGGCTTTGCATATTTCCCCTAACTCAATTAAAGAGAGGATGGTTAAGGGGAAAAACGTCGTCATGACTTACGGTGGATTCGTTGAGTTCGTTTGGCCCGACGACCTCAACGCTCTCTCTTGTTCTTCTTCCACTGGTGCTTTCTTGAATCCGGAAGGTGGTCTCGTCGGTGCTTCTGATGCTCCAACCACTGATGGCCGATTTTCTACTGGAAGGCGTAACTCTATAGCTTGGGAGCGCCAGGAGGACTTTCTCGAACTTTTCCGGAACAATGGATGTGTATTTAATGGACAAGGACAACCAATCTTAAGGGGCCGCGTCGTCTGTCTCTATGATAGAGGAATGTTCGTTGGTCATTTCTCAAGTTTTGAAGTTCAAGAAAACGGAGATAACCCTTTTACTTTCAATTTATCCTGGGAATTCAAAGTAGAGCAGACTATATATAAAGTTCCGAATCAGACTTCTGGTTCAGGCAATATATCCAGATCTTTAGGTAGGGACGATGAAGAGGGAGGGTTAGCGTAATGGCCGGGCCTTTCCTAGGTAAATTCCCGAACCCTGTTTTCGATATTAGTTCCGGTATGGATGCCATAGCTGGCGATCCTGCACTAGTTGTTGATAATTATACTCAACAACTTCTCAGTAGTCTTCATGGAGTGAGACAACTGGGAAAGATGTTCGTCATCGGGTTTATTCCCCCTGATATAACAACTAACTTCGTTTCTTTCGAACAGAAAAATCGAACTATATCAACGGTCTTTGGTGGCGGCGTTTCGCCGAGCAAAGGTAAAGACAACTCCTCGGTCAATGAACTTAAGAAGACCGGTACTAAAATAAACGAACTCGACCTTGGATCTGCATATTATACTAGTTTAAAAAGTCGCGGATATACGGATGACCAAGCTAAACGCATGGCTCCTGTGTTGGTCGGAATATCAGGTGCCGAATCCATTAAGAAGGGCAATGACTTATATACTAACAATTATAATTTAGCAAATACTTTAGTCGGAACCCCTGGCAGTGGTATCGGGATAGATCCTGTTCCGCCGAATGGTGGTACTTACATATCCGGAATAATCACTGATAAAAATGGTGAAAAACAATCTTGTTATTATGCTGCTTCTGATAGTCTTCAGGATGCCGCAGATAAACACGTTGATGTTCTCATAAGTAGTGGTCTAACCCCCGAAACTCAGAATGATATTTACTTAGTCAGAATTGCTCGACCAGACCTTGATGATCCATTTACTTTCAATGCTCAAAATTATAACGCAAAAATTGGCGTCGGAGCCGATTCCTATTCGACTTCCCTTAATTCAAGTGGGAAGCCTATAGATTCGTTTACCCCTGGTTCTGACTCCAAATTTATAGGACTTGGAATCGGAATCATGGGAAGCGCCGAAGTTACTGATGAGGAGGGGCAAGACCCATTAAACAGATCAGGTAGAAATATAAGAGCGCTCAATAATAGAAGACAAGCAGCGGCTCAGGCTCAAGTTCAGTTCATTGAACAACAAGTTTCATATATACAATCGATTCCACCACTAGCCATGGTAATAGGCCCTTCTGAGTTCACTCGCTCTTATAGCCCAACTGTTGACGTTCCTAAGGCACGCTCTGGGAACATCGTTCATATGTGGATGGAAAAACCCATTTCAATCAAAGCCAGTGGTTCTACTGCTGTTCAATATGCCTTCGATTCCCAAGGAAACGGAGGCGTTACCCATCAAAATCGTATATATTCTCTCTCATATAAGAATATGATGAGTCTTGTAAGAATTTATCGGAATAATGGTTACATATACGCTGGAAGCGGAGCTTTTGGTCAAGGTAATGATGGTATTCCATTGTTTGCTATGAGTACTTATATTTACCATGATGGCAGAATTTATATAGGTTCATTTGATGATTTTACAGTCACTGATTCTGCTGATAACCCACACAATATGGAATACTCTTTCAGTTTTTCAGTTCGTTACGAGGTCGAGGCCTCCGATGCTACTTCTGGTGGAGGATTTTTGTGAGACAATCTGCTTTTCGCGGAAACTTCCAACCAAATAAGCGTCCTTTCATATCGTTCGCACCCGACTGTTATGTTTCCTTTCAAGGAGAAACAACCGTCATCGGTTGTGGTGAATGCAAGCGGAAAGTTAATTATAACGCATTCGTTACTCAAATATCGACCGAAGCTTCGGTTGACGCTCCTCCTGGTAGTGCCACCATTGCTTTATCTATACCAAATAACGACAAGAATGACTTCTATTCGGATGGACAGTTCCTTATCATCCCGATGATGGAAGTTGAAATTTTTGCTAAAGGATATTACTTAGTAGGTGGTGTTCCTCAATATTATAGAATTTTCTGGGGCGTAGTTCAAACCGTTACTCAAAGTTGGTCTGGTGGGACGACTTCGATTAATATATCTTGTAAAGATATTCTTCGTTGGTGGGAACTTACCAACGTAACTTCCAATCCTGCATTCACAGAAGGTTTCGGATCTTCTGCTGGTCATTATCAGTTATTCCAAAACCAATTTGCGGGACAGAACCCGTATACTACAATAATCCAGCTCGCCCGCGATGCTATGGGTGACTTTGTTCTCACCACAGCATCCTTGAATCAGAATCATATTCCTGAAAAGGGAGGAGAGAGTGGAGTCATAGGTTCATATGCTAAAGATATCATGGCATACTGGCAACTTAAATTCGCTAATATTCAGGCGAATCTTGTTTTGTTTGGTGCGTCTGGACAATCTTACAGTTTCTCTGGTGTTGATGGGACGGTTTCCCCGAATCAAATTTCAACTCAGATATTCGCTGAAGAGGTCAAGCGTTTAAAGCAAAATCGGACCACGACTATGCTTTATTCTAACCCAAAACAAATAGCCACCGCAAAGAAAGAAATAGCTAGAGCTGGAGACGTTGAATTTTTCCAGAATACTATTCAAAGTAAACTGACAATGGCTTTTCAAGCCCGTGATCAAATCGGATATGAGTTTTATTGCGACACTACTGGTGATATAATATTTAAACCACCTTTCTATAATTTAAATGTTCTTCCAAATAAGCCTGTTTCATGGATACAAGATTTCGACATAATTGATGACCAAATATCAGACACCGAACTCGATGTTGTAACCCACGCCACTGCATCCGGAAATGCTTTCGGTGGCGTCATGGACTGGGCACTAAATGATGAGATCACAACTCCTCGTACCGGTGTCTATGATTATCATCTTCTTCGTCGTTATGGATGGAGAAGAGCGGAACTTACCCTTGAATGGGCAGGAAATCCTCGAAAGCTCTACTATCATCTTCTTGACTGGATGGATAGACAGAATATAAGGCGTCAAACTGCAACTATCACTATCCCCATGCGGCCAGAACTTCGTATGGGTTTTCCAGTCTGGATTCCTAAATATGATAGTTTTTTCTACATAAATTCGATATCACATCAGTACTCAGTTGGAGGTCAGGCCACCACTGTCATCCAATTGACTGCCAAACGTTCTAAATTCATTGCACCTAGTAATATAGGTAGACTCGAAGTTGTTAAAGATGGGGAAGGGAATGTCGTAACTAGCAATGTCACTGTTGAAGGTAATAACAAAGACGTGACTACTGCACCCGATCCATTATATAAAGTTTCATGGAATGATTCTCCGGGTTCTACTGCTGGCCTATCTAATGACCAAGAACCAATAGGTGTACCGGCTATAATTAGAGATCCTAACACGGGAAAAATTCTTGGTTTCCCTAATGCAGTCATGGTCTATAGAAGCACTTTTAGTGGTGCAAAACTTGCTAAAGTTCTTCAAGCAAAAGGTAAGGACACTAAAAATACTGGCAAGAAAAAAGCTAGAGAGGGCGTCAAATTTGACTATGACATTATAGTTGAAACTCTCAAGGAGTTTCAATCCGCCAACAAGGGTGTGATGCTGGCTAGAATTCGGGCCCATAGATATGAAGCTGGCATGTCTAGTACCGGAGCCTATGACTATGCTCACGATGTTGGTGCAACTATAAAGGAACTTTCATTGGTTCCAGCAACCAATGTCCATTGGGGCCCAGGATCTGAAGATCCTAATAAGGTTACATCTATTGGTTCTGAAATAAATGAATTAACCGTTGAAAACCCTGTTATAGCTGGCCAAACCGGTCAAACAGCTACAAATAAACAGGGTGCTAAAGAACAAAAAGAAGCTGTAGATAAAGCAGTTAAAGATATTCAATCGAAGATTGCTGAACACCAGAAGTCTTTGAAAGAAGCTAACGCCAAAGCTATATCACTCAAAAAGCAATATGATTCTTCTAGAAAGAAAGTTGGGAATAAAGTCACCGATGTTGAACCAAGTGATGAGCAAAACGCGCAGTTGGTAGCTTGGCAGTTATCTCTCGTAGAAGTAACTAAACAAAAAGAAATACTTGCGCAACTTAGTGCACTTAAAGTTAAAGTTTCAAAAATCGGTGGACAGTCTGTTGCTTTCTCATCCTTGAATATTCTTGTAAGACCTGTATCTGATGAATTTGGTTTTGAAGTCATTGGACACTATCGTTATGGTCGTGGTTCGTTTCTAGATCGCGGAAAAATCCAGGTCCAAACCGATTCTGAGTCCAGCCCCAATCAGATAGCAAACCGCTTAAACATTCAGTTTGCACCCACCGGAGGACTCATAACAGAATCGATTACCGGAATCGGCACAGCTCCCGAAATCACAGGTTCTGTTGTAACCCTCGAACAAATGCAACCTGATGACTGGAGAACCGGAGCGACTTTTTCTCCCACCATTCTAAATTCTTTGAATGGTGGCATTGCCGAAAATGAAAAAGTAACCTCGGATAAAACTTATTCCGAAAATCTTAGAGATAATGCTGGCACTAGCGTATATATTGAGGCCGATGCCGTCAGAAGAGCCAAGACTCTTGCTGAGATGAACCCGACAGTAGAAATCCCCGGTTTTTCTGACGCCTATAGTGATGCATGTGCATGTGGAATAGGTAGGAATTCGTGGTTTTCGGTTCTACCCAAAACGATGATCCGTGAAGTTCTTGGAGCGGGTTTCCAGCCAGGTAATACTGGAAATGATCCTGAATCTGCTCTATCCAAAGATTTTTTCACAAGACTTGATGTATATCTAGTTGACCAATTCAATAAGGTATATACCGAGGGTAATGCCAGAAGAGAAGAAATAGTTACAGGCAGATCCAAGAAAGTTGTTTCTAGATCTAGTGGTCTATTTATCGGTCCGGAGCAAGACAACATTCTGGGTGCCCCCGGGAATCCTCTTTTTGATCGTGCGGCTCTCGGGGACCCTGACGCCATAAAGGCGTTGGAAAACCAGGCTAATTTTAACTTCGGTTTATCTTCTGATTCCTTAAAGAATTTTAAGCAAACTGCCGAATCTTCTCGCGTACAAATCAGGGATTCTAACAAGAAAGTAACGATTCCTGAATCTCCGACTCTTTCTAGTCCCATTAATAAGAGCAAATTTGACTTTGCTGGGGCAACCGTTTATACAAACAGAAAGACCGGGGAGGTCAAAAAAATCTAAACTCTATACTTTTGGAGTAGTCTCTTGAATTGTAAGGACGCATTTTCTGGTGAAAATAGGTATTCGACTACGTCATCTATATCCGAATTTTCCGGAGTCACTGTATAAATTGAATCCATGTCACTTTCAGATGGGTTAAACACATGGGATATGTCCTTTACGATCGTATTGAAAGTTATGGAAAATATTTTTCCCGTGATTTTCTCTGGGGCGCACCCTGCAACTCCCCTTTTTAACCACTTATATAGCGCTTCATCTGTGAATTCTTTTGGTATTGAGACTATATTTCCTATATGTACACCGTCCATCCTCCTAACCTGCCAACTAGCATCTTTAATTATTCTTCCTCTTTTGTTTTCTATCTGCAGTAATATCATGTTAAATTTTACACTCTTCGTATGGTTTTAGAGTATGGCCCCCAAGAAACCAGGCGTTCCAATGACTCCCGACCCTACAGCGGTCGGTGGTTTTCGTCAGCAAACAACTGATGCTAGAGATTCAAAATCCTATCTTTGGGCGGCTAGAATAGTTCACGTTGATATAGAGACCATGGTTTGCTCCATTAGATTGGGGACGGGCTATGGAGAATATCATGACGTTCCCATACCCGCACCCGGTGGTGGAGGTCCGAGAAGCTGGTCGGGTTCTGTTCCAGAAACCGGAACTCAAGTAATTATAGGATGGAAGAAGCTCGGTACTCGATCCTTCAAACCATATATAATTGAGTTTTTGACCTCCGGCGTTTTCATGTCTCGCGATTTTGAGCCATTCGCGTCCATGGACCCGACTGACGCGGCAGCAGCGCTAGAAGAAATTCCTGACATGGATAACGATCCAGGAATAAACTTCGGGACTGTTCGTCTTAAACTCCGAAAAGCCTACTCCGGCGATTTTTTAGCTTCAAGCGCTTCAGGGTCGGATATAATTCTTGATAGAGATTCGTTTATGACGAATCGCGCTGGAAATGAATTTAGACTTAGGGACTCCGATCAAACTACTATCCTTCAAACAATAAATGAGTATACAAACAACGCCGCTGGTTATTATAAGCGTGGTTTGATTAAAAGAAATGCCTACAGCTTCTTACCAGATCTCTATCCGTACAATGATGACGGTAGTATACCAACCACAATCCCGACAACGAGCCCCGCTTACTCGACCCTGTTAAATTTTGGCCTCATAGATGAACAAGGCAATAAAACTTTTCCGGACAACCCAACTGAACCGTTTTATCCTTATATAGTTACTCCAGACGGTCAACACGTCGCATATGTTGTTCATGGTGAGCATGAAAGTGATTTTGTCGATGCAGCTACGGCTTACATAGAAGATAGGTCAGAACTTCGCCACATTTCTGATGGAATTATGACTGTCACTGAAGAAGGTGATGGTTTTCAGGTAGATCCTCCTTTCCCAACATTCATTGAAGATGTTAAGGGAACTGTTGTTGGTAATGATTTCCATTCAGAAGCAGGGAGGCCGTTATATAAACGAGTTCTGAGGATGAGAATATTCTCAGATCCGGATCAAAGAACTCCTTCGTTCGGCCCTACTTTTGAAGCCGTTGATACTATTCAAGATCTTGGGATTATGGATGACGTGGCTTTGGCACGTCTTTTTAAGATCCAAAGCCCGAATGGGTCAAACCAATATGCCTTCGGTGTTTCTAAGGAAGGTCGAGTTTTCCTCCACATTCCGAAATCTTTGGTTGGCACCCCTGACGACAAAGGTAAATCCGTAGATCTAAACATACAGGGTCTGGTAAAAGCCGTTTTGGGTGCTGATGAAAATAGTGGGAATAAATCTCTCGACCTTAGGATGACTGGAGGAGTTAACATAGACGTTGGCAGATTCACTGATGGTAAATCCATGAATCTGACTCTTCGTGGGAAAGTTAGAGTCGTCCATATGGGCAACGACGCTAATGGGTTAACCCGTGAAGAGGTTTATGGCGGTTCTACCTCTAGATCAGTTTCTGCTTCAGAAATGGCGGTCGTAGGTGGGAGTTCCATTGAGAACATCGGGGCTCAGAAAGCCGTTGCTGCCAACTCTATCATTCTTAATGCTGGTGGTGGAGGCCTAAAGCAGCTTGTTGCTGGCGATAATGGTCTCACAGTTTTGGGTAAAACCACTCAGCAGTATGCTCAATTGAAAACCACCACTCTTGCTTTGGGTAATAAGACAACTATTCTTCTTGGTGTTGACGATAAAACCATTCTTGCAGGTTCTAAAACTACTACCATGATTGCTGGTTCATTGACTGAAACTGTAGTAACTGGGAGTGTTTCTAGGACAGTGGCTACTGGTAATATGTCTTCCAGTGTTGCTGCCGGAGCATGGTCCGCTACTGTCGGTTCTGGTAGTTTAGCTTTATCCTGCGGTGCCGGTCCGATATCCATGACTTCTTCTCTCACAAACACATTGACTGCCGGGGTCATGAATAGTCTTTCAGCCTCGCTCAATAAGATAGGTATTCCTGCTGTCGGATTTGCTGTTGCTGGCGTTCCTGGCCCTCCCGGACCCCACCTCGATTTCGTGACAGGTTTACCAATCTTTGGCCTCCCTACTATTATAGTTGGATGAAACTTTTATCGGACCATGAACTGATGGTTTGGACTATTTACTGTCATACACACATAGCAACAGGTCGTCGCTATATAGGACTTACTTCCAGGACGTGGCAAGATAGGTGGAAGCATCATATCCATGATGCTCAACGTTCAAAGGGTGGACGCTGGCACTTCCCGAACGCTATCCGGAAATATGGAAAAGATGCTTTCATCCACGAAGTCCTTGAGTTCTGTTGTAGTCTTGAAGTGGCCAACATCGCTGAAGAGAGCTGGATAGAGTTCTTCAACACTCGCAACCCGGAAAAGGGTTTCAATCTCGCGAAAGGCGGACTTCATGTTCCGCACCCCATGGAGAAACCTACACGGACTCCAGAGTCTATCGCCCGGAGGTCTCTTGCATCGAAATTGGCTCTAAACACTCCGGAGTCCAGAGCTAGAAGGTCTCTTGCATCGAAATTGGCTCTAAACACTCCGGAGTCCAAAATTAAAAGGTCCATTTTATCGAAAATGGCTCTTAATACCCCCAAATCCCGAGCAAAGAGAATCACTTCGTCTTCCTCAGAATCC
>Ga0315284_10017594_pt1 | contig 10144 bp, 8 predicted proteins | sample YL17G09_16_MG_FD_203696 | JGI IMG/M metagenome (GOLD analysis project Ga0315284, IMG submission 203696) | Sediment microbial communities from Yellowstone Lake, YNP, Wyoming, USA - YL17G09_16 | ecosystem: Environmental > Aquatic > Freshwater > Lake > Sediment | place: USA: Wyoming | collected...
AAGCCGGTCTTTGCGGACATTGACCCGGTCACATTCAACATTACCAGCGAGACTCTTGCTCGGGCAATCACGCCGGCCACACGCGCCGTTGTTCCCACTCATTTATATGGGCTTGCATGCGATATGGATCCCATAGTGGCGATAGCGCGGGATTGCAACCTCAAGATTATCGAGGACTGCGCCCATGCGCTGGGAGCTACCTATCATGACCGTCCAGTCGGCACATTCGGAGATGCGGCTTTCTTCAGCTTTCAAACGCTCAAGCCGCTCAACACATATGGCGGCGGCATGGCGCTGGTCCGTGACCCTCAGCTGGCGAAGACCGTGGCGGCGTTGGCAGCCGCTGAACCGTGGCCCCACGAAAAGAGCGTGCGAACGCGGCTGCGCCGGGGAAGGGCAGAGCGCATTTTTACACGGCCTGACGTCTTCACATGGACGGGATTTCCAATCCTGTGGGCTGCCTCCTGGTTGCATGCCCGTCCGGATGTCTACCTGTGGGAATCGATTCGTCCGTTGGATCATTTCCCCACCGGTTATGCTGAAAGGTATACCAATGTTCAGGCAGCCTTGGGGCTCGAAAATTTCATTTACATGCAGCAATGGACGCGAACCACGCAATCCCATGCGCGCATTTTGGACGATGCATTGAAAGGGCTGAAAGGGGTCCGAGTTCCGCATGTTCCTCCGGAGCATACGCACGTCTATTACCAGTATTGCGTTTATGTGCCGGATAGAGATGCTTTGGTTCGCCGTTGCCTTCGGCGAGGTTTGGACATCGAAACTCTCCATGTTGATGTCTGCACTCAGATCCCTATGTTTGGCTCCGATCATCCAAAAGCACCTGGAGCGGAGCAGGCCGCGGCTGCCGTCCAGATTCCCGTGTATGCCAGCCTGACGAATCGGCAGATGAATGAAGTTGCGAAGATTGTCAGGAAGGTTTTGACGAATTCGACGCCTCGTCCAATTGGTTAAGACAGGAGTAGCACAGTGGACATCGGCTCCGGTTTTGGAGATCTGCCGTACGTTGCGGTTTTTATCGCTACGATCATCGAAGGGGAGGCCTTATTCATCGCTGCCTGCATTCTGGTAAGTTTGGGTGAATTAAATCCCATTGGGGTGTTCCTCGCAGCGGCTCTTGGCGGGTCCCTGGGAGACCAATTCTTCTTTTATTGCCTGCGCGGACGACTCCGAAGGTGGTTCGGCCGTTTCCTAAGAGTGGACGACAAGCGGGCATGGGTTGCGGAATTCGTAAAGAAGAACTCCGTCGCTATGATTTTGGCATGCCGTTTCCTGCCGGGATTGAGGGTGGCCATCCCCATTGCCTGCGCCTGTTCAGGTGTATCACCGATCCGATTCACTGGTCTGAGCCTGGTCAGCAGTGCGGGCTGGGCTGCCGCGATCTTGCTCATTGTGTCGCGCTTTGGCCCATCGTTTTTGACCCGGTTCGGCCTCGATGCCTGGTGGGCATCTTTGCTGCCCGCCCTCCTTCTTCTTACCCTGCTGGTGTCATGGCATCTGCGCACACGGTCAGGAGGCCGCTCATATTTGCGGTGTTTCAAGCGCGGCAGAAGTACATTGGCATGTTGATTTTGGGGGATTTGCTGCCGCTGCCGCAAGATTCTGTTGGCTGCGTCAAGCAGTGCGACCTATCGAAAGATAGATCGCGTAACTCAAAGATTTATTGCTTGAAGTTCAACGCTTTGGATATGCTGACTCTGAATCTTATCAAGCCTGCGGCTTTGCGGATCTTTTCGGCAATGAAACTCTCACGACTGTCGGGAATCTATGCAGAAACCAATCGCCTCGGCTTTCTAGCTGCTGCGTTTTCGTTGCTCTTTGCGATCGCAATTGTCGATTGGATCCTTCTGCCGAATTATCCTCTCGGGATCTTTTACATTCTTCCCGTCCTACTGGCGGCAGGCTTCCTAACCAGGTGGCAGTCGGTATCTTTCGCCCTCCTCTGTGCGGTGCTGGGCGAGGTTTTGGGTCCCTTTCCCCTGGGGCTGGAGTCAATTCCACGCTTCCTGTTGGGCTTGATCGCCTTCATAGGAGGGGGGCTATTTGTAAGCGAACTGGCGCGCAATCGCCAAATGGCCCTCACCCACCTCAAACAGATTCAAGAAGAAACGCAGCTCCGGAAAGATGTCGAGAAGGAATTGCAAGTGCTCGTCAACAGCAGTCCGGCAGCCATCTTGATCCTCGATTCGCAACGCAGGGTATCGTTGGCAAACGCGGCTGCTTGCAGGATGTTGGGACTGGACGACAATTGCCTTGACGGCAAGCCCATCGATCCGTACCTGCCGGTGCTTAGGAACATCGGGGAAATGAGCCAGTCATCGGAGTACCGGCACGCCGAAATGGAATCAACAGGTCGTCGGCACAATGGCGAAATCTTCAGAGCACATCTCTGGATTTCGACTTACCTGACTGGTTTGGGAGCGAGGTTGGCAGTGATCGCGTTGGATATCTCCGAGGAGCTTCGCGATCGGGAAGAGTCCGGCCTGGATCGGATGTTGTCGACCTCGAGGGTGCTTGTGGGAGCGGTAGCCCATGAAATCCGGAATCTTTGCGGGGCCATTGCCGTGGCGCACGCAAACCTCACGAGACTCCCTGGTCTCGCAAACAGCGAGGATTTTAGGGCGCTGGGAAATCTGCTGGAAGCTCTGAGGAATCTGGCTTCGGCAGAACTGCGGCCGCTGACTCGGGGGCAGTTAGCAGGCGTCCCGCTGGGGCCAGTCCTGGACGATCTCCGCATTGTGATCGAGCCCACTTTCCAGGAAGTGGGTGCGACAGTTTTGTGGGAGCTTCCAGCTGCACTGCCGGCTGTTTGGGCCGATGCTCAGAGTCTATTGCAGGTGTTCCTCAATCTTACCCAGAATTCCCACCATGCCCTGAAGTACAGCTTTTCAAGAGTGTTGACGATTTCGAGCACAATTCAGGCAGAGTCCGTCACATTGAAGTTCGCGGATACCGGATCCGGGGTGAGCCATCCGGAGTGGTTGTTTCGTCCATTCCAGGAGGGAGCCGATGCTTCGGGTCTCGGCCTCTATGTATCCAGGGCGATTGCGCGCTCATTTGGCGGGGACCTCCGGTTTGAGCCGCAACGTCAAGGCGCCTGCTTCGTCGTGGAGTTGTTGCGTGCTGATGGGGAGGCAAAACGACCCATATGACATGCCCGAGCACAGGTAAAATACGAATCCTTCTGATTGACGACCACGCCTTGTTTCGCGAAGGTTTGGCGCGATTGTTCGAGTCTGAACCCGATTTCAAAATGGTGGCATGCTGCGCGTCTGTCGACGAGGCGCTCGAAGTTCTCCCGGGAAATCCAGTGGACGTCGTGCTGCTGGACTACGACTTGGGGAATGAACGTGGCTCGGAGTTTCTGGAGCAGGCGACGGGAGCAGGTTTCAAGGGACGCACGCTGATCGTGACCGCGGGGGTGAGCCATCTTGAAGCCAGAAGACTCGTTGGTTTGGGCGCATCAGGCATTTTTTTTAAGCATGACCCTCCAAGTCTATTGACAAAGAGCATACGCGAAGTTGTTGAAGGAAGGATCTGGCTTCCCCAAACGCTCTTCAAAGAGCTGGTACAGGGTCCGCCATCGCAATATCAGAAAGAGCTGACCGAGCGCGAGCGCGAAGTGATGCGGCTTATCGTGGGAGGGCTCTCCAACAAGGAAATCGGCGCGAAGCTTGCTCTCTCGGAAAGTGCCGTGAAGGCAGTGCTCCAGCAGCTATTCAACAAGACGGGGGTTCGCACCCGAAGCCAGCTGGTAAGGGTTGCCTTTGAGCAGTTCCAGGGTGAGTTCTGACCAAGGGCTGAGCTCAAACGGGACGAAGCGTACTACTCCCCTTATGTCTCCCATGCCACGATCGAGACCCAAATTAAGGCTGTGCTGGTCGACAATCACGAAATTCAGCCGCGCGGGTGCGGCGAGCCTCCGATCGCAGGCATGGGCGGATATACGGCTAATGCCTTTTTCGATGCTGTCGGCGTCCGGCTGAACCGCCTCCCCCTGGCATCGAAGCGCATAAAGGAAAAACTCGGGTAATCGGCCTTTCCCTGATCGTATTCCGATATCCCTGATGTGATGCTATTTCGTGTAATAGCCGGAGCGGCAGGAGACTTTAAGCGCTTTATCTCTGGTGCGCAGGCTGATGCGGTGGAACCCGGATGTGGCATCTGCCTTGGGCGGCGTATAACCAATGATGTATTGACTGCGCAACTCTTCCTGGATTCGGTTGAAGATCTCGTCCAGCGGCAGCTTACGGGAAACTTCAAACAGGCTGCCGCCGGTTTCCGCTGCGAGCTTTTTTAAAACCCCCTTGCCATCGGGCACGGCATTGCCGATGCCGGGGCCTCTCGAACCACCTCGGCCGGGGGGCATTCCGCGCCCGAGCCCTCGCCCCGAGTACGCGTCCTCATCATAATATCGGATACTGAAGATCACGGTGTCCGCCCGCTGCACAGCTTCGATCGCTGACTCCGGGCTCTCAATGCTGCCATTATCGACCCCATCGGAGATTAGGATAATGGATTTGCGACCCGTCTGATCCTTCAGGATATCCTCCGCGGCCAGAAATGCCGCATCGTACAGCACGGTACCCGCTCCTCCGCCGCCACGGCCGCGGCCACGACCACCACCACGGCCGCCGCGACCGGGCCCGGGCTCGTTTTCCGGAAGCACAACTTGGCGCAGTGTGTTCTCAAGGCGTCTCACATCACCGGTCAAATCTGCCAGCAGCCTAGCCTCAAAATCAAAGGTGATCACAAAGGCAAGGTCCTTCTCCGGCCGCAACACCTGCTCGAAAAACTGCAGGCTGGCTCTTCTTTCCTCCTGCAGAACCTGGCGCTGACTCATGCTGGTGTCCACGAGCAATCCAAGGGTAAGGGCCAGATCCGATCGCCGGGCAAAGTACTCGATCGCCTGCGGCTTTCCATCTTCTTCAAGGATAAAATCCTCTTTTTGGAGATTTGGATTATTCCGGCCGTTTGTGTCTTTTACGGTGGCGGCGATTTGAACTTCAGCAACTTTGACCGAAAATGTTGGCCTCTCCTGCGGGAACGGCAGAATAAACGAGGCGCCCAGGATGAGAACGGCTACGTTCCGTGGTTTCATTCCGATGTCCTTCTTTGATGACTACTGTTCACTGAAGCACATGAAACAGGGAAAGAGTGTAAATTCCGTGTAAAATCCTCTCGATACCGGAAGCGAACGCCAGCCACGTAATTTCCTGGAGGTCTCGGGAGACATCATAGAGAAAAGTCAACCCTGTTTTCCTCTCGGAGCCAATGGCAGCCTGCTCTATTGCCGGGACGGCTACCCTAATGGCCGGGTCAAAAAGGATTTGGCTTCGTGTCTTCGCGTAAGCTTGAACCATCGCGGGACCTAAAGTCTGCAGCTTGTTGCCCGGGAAGCAGCACGCGAGATGCGGGTGGAACCAGGCATTCCGGGCTCCCGAATTCTTTCGTGGATAGCACGGAATTGAGACCGGAAAGAGCTTCGCTGTCCCTTCGCTTATCTTTAGGTCAAGCAGGCTATCTTTCGATAGGTTGATGCCAGTTGCGACGGAAATCCTGGTGAGCAAACAAGTTCGCCACACTGAAAAATGCTGCCTGGTTGCCCATTGTTCGCAACTTGCCTTGTATTACGTAGCCTCCGCCAGGACGGTTTACATGGAGCAGACGAAATAAATGCGGACCAGACAAGCCTCGGACTATTTAATGCGTCTCAGATCTTTCTTGACGCCCTCAAGATCGGGATTCAGCTGCAGCGATTTCTGTAGTGCGCCGATAGCCTCGCCCTTTCGGCCCAGCTTCTCGAGCACGAGCCCGAGTCTCCAGTAACAGAGTGCATGGCTGGGAGCACTCGGCTCGGGATCCTGAGTGAGATATTTGCGAAAGTATCGCTCGGCGCGCGGGAACTCCCGCATTCTTTGGAGCAGCAAGTTGCCCGCCCGATAGTAAGGACTGAGGTCATCGGGAACCGATTTCTCCGCGGCTTCGAGCACGCCGTCCAGTCGTTCCCAGCGTTCCTGGCTGGCAGCAATATTCGCCAGCAACGAATAGGCTGATGTGCGCCCGGGGTCGATTTTTGACGCTTCGCCCGCGAATTTTTCGGCCAAGTCGAATTTTCTTTGGGCGTCCCCGGCGTAAAAGTTGGCGAGGGTCATCAGGACCTGGTAGGAGCGTGGATTGGCTTCCGCTGCTTTTTTATAGAGGGTTTCGAGTTGATCGGTCCGCTTTTCACGACGGGCGATGGTAGCCTGTGCCAGATAACCACGGGAGGCATCAATCTTCGAGATCTGATCCAAAAGCTCGCTGACTCTCTTTTTGTCTCCGCCAACCACGAAAGGCGCCTGCAGATGGAACTCGATCAACGCAAATCGCGCGTCGACATGCCTCGGATCCAGCGCGATTGCCTCCTCCGCCTCCTTCTTAAACCTGCGTGCCAGGCTGAACTGGCTGAAAGCTCCAGCTCTGGAGGCTTTCATTCCACAGGCTGCGGCAAGGAGGTAGTGATAGTCGGCGTTTTTCGGATCCAGCGATACCAACCTCTCAGCCATCGATAACGTCCCATCGACGTCTCCGGAGGCCATTTTGACCCGGGCGAGGATGAAGGCTGCCGCGGCGTCATTTGGGTTGGTGCGAAAACGCGGTTCTATCAGCGCGCGCGCACGCTTCCAGTGCCCTGCGTCAGCCAATTGCGCTGCTGAAGAATAGGCGGTCGCATCCTGCACTTCGGATGAGCAGGTCAAAAGCAAGAAAATCATGAGCAGACAGTGCATGGCGCCTCTTGATTCGTGGCTTTGTACTCTATACGACAGATTCGGCAGGATGGTTTACCGTCGCCTACCGGAGCGAATGAAAACGCCTACGACAACCTTGAAGGGCCGCCGTTATCGCTTTCGATCATTGAAGCCACCACCATTGTCACAAGTCAGCCCTGACCGCCCTTGGCCTGCAACTAACCCTATCGAAGGATACGTTGTTTGGCCGAAAGATCATTTGCTCGAGGGCCTAATTCGGTCTCGTCCGACGGTCGGGATCCGCTGTCCTTTGAAATACACTCTCCAAGGGCATCGGACGCTCAACTTAGTGGACAATGTGACTCCACCTACGATCTCTTCTTCTCTGGGGGAGCTGTGGGAGGAGAGGTTGTTCCTCGGATTTCTGCGTCTCCGAGCATGGAATGGCGAGAGGACTGCAGCTCAGACCGGAGCGTTTTGGGTGGAGCATCATATAAAGCAACGCGAGGATGAGAAAGAGCGGAGAGAGGAGAAGTAGTGCAATGAACCCTCCAAGCGTTTGAGGAAGGGGTTTTACTTGTTCCTCTTTTGATGAATCCCGAGTCGCGTTCATGCTGAGTCTTGCTCTAATAGCTGACGGGAATTGTCGCATTTTCGACTACATCAAGACTGAAAAATGGCAATAAACGCCGGAGCCACAACGGCTGATTTTACAAATTCTCTGCATTAATCCCTGATCGCGCCTTCTGTGAAGGTGCAAGTCGTGGGTACCTGCTCCATTCCTCAGTCCGGTTGTGTCAATACCGACTGTACGCAGAGGCATTTGTGACTCCCCTCACGGTTTTTTCTTCTTTGGGGGAGCGGTCGTTCCTCCTGAGGCAGCTGGAGGAGGCGTGCCCGTTGTGCCACCTGGGTTCGAGGATCGGGTTCCGGTTTGTGTGCTGCCGCGCTGCCCACTTTGGCTGCCTTGCACACTTGATCCGCCTTGCCTGGTTCCGGATTGCGCTGGACTTGGTTCTTGACCATGCTTGGCGGCCAGTCCGCCAAACCTGCCATTGCCCGGAGGCATTCGCTCCGGCCGCAAGGGCAGCTCATTGGGGCGCACGATGGTTCGATAGCCTCGTCCAACCGTCACGCCTCTACCAGGGAATTGCATGTTTTCAACCAGCACCACACCCTCCTCGACGCCCACCATGGTGGCGCGATCCTCTGTCACCAGAACATCAAGGATAGTCCCGCGCACACCGAGCACGGCGGTAGGGGTGGAAAAGGTGTACGGATTCGGTCTGCCGCCTATGCGCTCGATGAAGAGGCGGACCTGGCCCATGAAAATCTCGAGCGCCCGCAACCACGAGGAGCGGGCCACCCCCAGCCGCACCCATGACCCGGGAAAGACTTCAAACCGGCTGCCATCCTCCAATCCGAGCAGCACATAACCATCGCGCCCGGTTCGGATTTCATCGTTCATTTCCAGAGCTGATTCCCTGGTCAGAACCTGCGACTCCTGAGTCGCGGCGCGCACATGCTGAACTTCGCCTCTCAGTTCGAGGATCTGAAACTCAGGCCGCTGTTCGGGGCGAGCTCTCTCAGCGGCACGGTCTGTGCTTGTCTGTAAAGCGAGAAGCGGCAAAATCACCAAGATCAAGGCAGAGTGCCTTCCACTTGTTTTCATGGCGGGTCACCTCCACTGTTGTTGGAACCGTCTGCCGATTCGCCGGGGATGCCGTAGGCTTCCAGTTTGCGATAAAGCGTCGAACGATCGATGCCAAGCAATGCTGCCGCGCGAGTCTTGTTGCCGCGGCATTGACGAAGCACTTCCGAGATCTTCTGCTGCTCCAGGTGGGTCAGGGAGAGGGTAGTTGCAGCGCCGTTCTGGCACTGCATTTCCGCCAGCCACCTCTCAACATCCTCGCCCCTGATGACGCCATCCGGGCTCAGGATGGCGAGTTTTTCCAAGGTGTTGCCGAACTGGCGGACATTACCCGGCCATTCATAGGCAGCGAGCATTGTTAGTGCGGACGGTGTGATCGTCGAGCGATGCTTAAAATCCTGAGACAATTTCTCAAGAAAATGCTCGGCAAGCAGCGGCAGGTCTTCGATACGCTCGTGCAGTGCCGGGAGGTGAATGGTGAACGCTGCCAACCGGTAGTAGAGGTCCTCACGGAAACTGCCCTCCCGAATGCACGCGTCCACCTCCAAATTCGAGGCGGCCAGCACGCGTACGTCTGCGCGGCGAGTCACGCTGCTGCCGGCCGGGCGAAACTCGCCATCCTGAAGAAGCCGCAATAGCTTGACCTGGAAAGCCAGTGACGTCTCCGTAATCTCATCCAGGAAAAGCGTGCCTCCGGAAGCGCTTTCGAACAGCCCCCTGCGATCGGAACTCGCCCCGGTAAAGGCGCCCTTTACGTGGCCGAAAAGCTCGCTTTCGAGCAACGATTCTGCGAGCGCCCCACAGTTCACAGTCACGAATCGCCCGTTCACCCGGCTGCTATGGCGGTGGATCGCTTTAGCCACAAGTTCTTTGCCTGTGCCGCTCGCTCCTGAGATCCAGACGTTCGAATCTGTGGCTGCTACGCGAGCTACGCGCCGGTACACCTCCGCCATCGGCGCGGATCGTCCGACAATCATCGATGAAAGGGTAGCGGCATGCCCGGGATCGACGAGGCTCGGGTCGGGCTTAGCCGCGCGATCGAGCGCTCTGCGCACCAAGCGGAACAGATCCTCGAGATCAAATGGCTTGGCCAGGTAATCAAAGGCACCGGCGCGGACAGCGGCCACCGCGGTCTCCACGGTGGCGTGAGCAGTCATGAGGATCAGCCTGGTTTCATGGTCCTGTTGCTGCACCACGGATAGGAGATCCAGTCCAGTCAGGTCGCCCAAATAGATGTCGCTGACCACCAACCCATATTTGTTGCCGGCGAGAAGCTCCTGGGCCTGCCGGCTGCTCTGGGCCCGATCCACCATGTACCCCTCGAGTTCGAGCGACGAAGCCACCATCTCGCATGCGGACGGGTCATCATCCACTACCAGGATCTTGGGCGATGGTTGCCGCGACATTATTTCTGCCTCCAGAGAGGGATATGCAGGGAGAAAGTGCTGCCTGATCCCCCAGAGCTGTCAACGTTCACGAAGCCGTCGTGCTGTTGGGCGACCTCCCGTACGTATGCCAGACCAAGGCCTGAACCAGGTATGGATGCCGCAGCCGCGGATTTGACACGATAGAACTTGTTAAAAATATACGGCATCGCCTCCGCCGGAATGCCGGGACCCTGATCCCTCACCTCAACGCAGGCGTAACGCCCAATGCCGCATAGTTTTTCATGACTGTTTCGTTGCTTTTGTTGAAGTGCTTTGATTTATGTCGTGCGTAAGCAAACTACGACGACTTGGGAATT
>Ga0315284_10017599_pt1 | contig 10142 bp, 16 predicted proteins | sample YL17G09_16_MG_FD_203696 | JGI IMG/M metagenome (GOLD analysis project Ga0315284, IMG submission 203696) | Sediment microbial communities from Yellowstone Lake, YNP, Wyoming, USA - YL17G09_16 | ecosystem: Environmental > Aquatic > Freshwater > Lake > Sediment | place: USA: Wyoming | collected...
TTTCCTGAAAAAAACATCTCTTTTCCAGGAAGGGCTTCCATTTGATAAGATAGTCTTTCAGGATTTTCTAAGTCTTTCAACCCCAATGAAGAAAGATTCTCATTAAAAAGAACTGCACGAATTGTTTCTGTCCCGTCATCTATAACAACATTAATCAATGCTCTCTTTTCAGTGGGCATTCCTTGCTCTCTCTCACTTTCTGTCATCTTTCTACCTGTTTCCTTGTTGACCTCAAAAAACCTAGGCTGAAACGCTTGAACAATAAATGCTCTCACAGAAAGTTGGTCTCCTATTTTAAAATCAGATATTTTTTTCTCTTTTATAATCTTCTCTGTACGCACATTATCAATTTCTTCATTGCTCTTCTTAAATTCAGAAAAACTCCCAAGATGCATCTCACTTTCCCTCATAGAAGCATTTGATATTTCCACAAAATCATTCTCTTTAATTTCTCCTTTTTCTATTAAAGAAATATGATTTGTATCCCATAAAACCACCTTTATATTAGAAGTCTCGTCTGCAAGCATTAGATTTAAGACTTTTCCTTCTTCTCCTTTTTGAGTTTTAAAGGTCCTTACAGGGAAAAGAGTTATTATTTTTCCAAAGAGATTAATTTTTCTCATTCCAGGAAGGAGTTCATCTATTTTTAATTTTTCATTTTCAAAATTTATTCCGAGTTCCGCTGCAACAATCTGCGCCGCCCCCTCTTGGCTTATCAACCCCGAAAGCTTGGCTCTTTTAGCTTCAATCTTTCTATTAACTTCCTCTATTTTAAGCCCCGAATATCTCGAAATTTTCTCAACAATCTTATCATAATTTCCAAATGCCATATTCAAAAAAAATTCCCAGATTTTATAAGGATTGTGATACTTAATTTTAGAACAACACTTCTCAAAATGTTTATAAAGCTCTTTTTTTACACTAAAGTATGAGCGGAATAAATGGAGCAAAATACAAATTAATGCCAGAATCACCACAGGTAAATCTTAAAGAGATAGAAGAATCTGCAAAGAAGATTGTTGAAGATTTTGGAGGAAAAAACAAAGAATACTCTATAGAGGATATTGCTTTTGGATTAAAAGCAGTAATAGTCTTTTTCTTCTATTCTGATGATAAAAATATAGACATTATGGAAGAAAAACTCTCAAAAATAAAGAATGTTGCTTCTGCCCAACTGATTGATATGCGTAAAATTGCATAAAACTTATTAATGTTCTTTTTCTTAACATAACATGGAATTAACAAAAGAACAAATTCAAGAGTTTAAACTACAGATTATACAGCAGATAGAGAACAGCTTCTCTGAAGAGAAAAAAGGTCCTGCAATAGAACGTATAAAGGATATGGGTGATGAAGAATTTATTGAATTTCTTAAAAAAAATAAACTCTTGACTTCTGAATCAGATAAAGATTCTTACAATGATTCTAAAAAACCTAATAAAAATGAAAGCCCTTTTAGATTAATTGTAGAGAGAAAAATTCCATCTTATATAATAGATGAAAATAAACATTCTATTGCAGTATTAGAGATAAAGCCAATATCAAAAGCACACACAATAATAATCCCAAAGGAAGCAGTTTCAGAATCTGGTAAAATACCTCAATCTGTTTTTTCTATGGCTAAAAGAATTGCAAAAAAGATAGAAACAAAATTCAAGCCAAAAGAGATTTTAATTTCTTCTTCTTATGTTCTTGGAGAAACTATTCTTAATATTTTACCTGTTTATTCTAATGAATCTCTTAACTCTCCAAGAAAACCCTCTTCTGAAGAAGAATTAGAAAATTTGAAAAATGTTCTAGAAAAGAAACAAAAGAAAAAGTATTCAAAAAAGGTAAAGGTAAAGAAAATTGAAGAATCAAATATGTGGTTGCCTAAGAGGATTCCTTAAACATATTAATCATCTAAAATAAGTAAAACTTTTGGAGAATTACCAAGTAGATTAATCCAAAATAACTAATTAAAAAAACAGGGCTAAATGGAATTCCTTGCCTTATCAAAACTTTCTTTTTTCTCTTTCTCAAAAAGATTATCTCTTCCTTATTTAATCCACTCCACTTTGCTTCTATAATTTTATTTCCTATCCTAATATCTTTGTAAAGCCAATCTCCCTCTGTAAGTTTTTTTGTATCAAGTCTTCTAACCATACACGATTCATCTACAGATTTAGCTGAAAAGTAAACATACGGAGAGATAAATATTAAAATTCCAAGATAAAGAAAAAGACTTTGAAAAAAGGCAAGCACAACAAAAACCAAACCAAGAAGAGTAAAAATATAAAAAATGTTTTTCTTTCTTGTAAATTGTTTTGAAAACTCCTTAGAAAAACGTCTTTTGTTTTTAATAACTAAAATTATACTTAATATTATCCCATAAAATGCTCCTGCAACAAGAAAAAATAGAAGGAATATAAAAATTGAATTAAGATTTGAATAAAAATTGCTTGAAAAAGGAATAACTGCCCCTAAGGCAATCATAAGTTTAGCATCCCCTCCTGCAAAGACCTTACCATAATAAAGCAAATTACCAATTAAAAATAAGATACCAAAACCAATTATTCCTTGATAAAATAAAGCAAATCCTTGATTATTAAACAAGGAATAAAAGAATCTGAATGCCAATGCAAAGATTACAAGTGAGAAATTAAGCCAGTTGGCTATCTCTCTTTTTTTTAAATCCTGTATCACTGCAAAAACTATCCAGACAAATCCCAGAATAATAAGAAATAAATTTTCAATCACCATATATAGGTTTGGGAAATTTAATTTATAAATTTAGTTAATTTTAACAACTCTAAACTTTCCGCCTTTCTTATAAGGATGTTTTCTTTTTTCTCTTTTCTTATCCTTCCCTTTATTTCTTCTTTCAGAACAAGCATAATTTGACATCTTATATTAATATAAATTAATTAAGCACAGGTTATAGCAGAGCAAGATTCTACTCCATAGCCTCTCTGTATATATACAGGATTTGTAGATAATTCCTTACAAGTTGAGTCGAATTTATCATTAACCCCATCTTTAACATTCCTCTTCATAGAACAAAAATCATATGTAGAGGTTGTAGCACAAGCAGTACTACATGAATTTTTCAAAGTATCTAAATTGTTCGAACCTATCCAAGGAACAATTTTTTGCCACCCGATTGTGAATCCTAAAATAAGAACAACCAATATAACAAGTCCTAATATAAGCAAAATTATAGTGCTTATACTCATCCCCTGAGCTTTTTTGTTTATCATTTTCTCTTTTAATATTTAGTAATTTAATCAATCAAATCTTATTTAAAAATCTTTCTTTCACGAATTCCAGTATGCGAGACAGGGCATATACCTCAAAAAAACATGTCCTTTAATGAATTTTTTTCAAAATCTATCTTTTTAATAAAGAAAATTAAGGGTTATATTCCACAGAGAATATAATTACTTCCTTTAACCAGTTCAATCCCCATTCAAGAGAAAACCTAGTTCCTTTCTCATACAAATAAAGATGGTCTAAATTATTAGATTCTATTTGGATATTCGCCTTTTCCATTATTTCAACTCCTGAAAAAGATTTGTTAATTTGAGAGGTAGCATATAAAAAGCTAAGCAAAGCCAAGGTGCATACTCCAAAAACACCTATAATCAAGATAGTAACCGGCAAATCCCCCTTTTCATTCATTTTATTCATTTGCTGTCTCCTGGGAAATCCATGCTTGAATTTTGTTTTTATTGCTGGAACTGATTGAATAAGCCATTTGTGTCTTTGAATCTATCCAATCTGCTGAACCAGTTGAAATTTTTTTTGTATTTATCTTTAAAGACTTAAATTCAGACAAAACAATTGAAGCATAAATGAAGATAATTAGTAAAACTATTAAAATTATAGTTGCAACAACCCAAGTTATTGATTCTCCTACCTGCCCTTTTTTGTTTGTCATCTTTTTTGTTTTTTATCTCCTTTCTTTGCCATTGTAGGATTTCTTTCTAAGAAATCCCCATTTTCTACCATTGTAGGTTCTTTTTCTAAAAGAACCCCATTATTGTTTAACATTTTTTTCAGATTTTCCTATCACAGACAAAATTTTAATTAAATATTGATCCCCGTCTTCACCCAAAGCATAAAATCTTTTTTCTTTACATTTTGCAAGTCTTGCATATTCTTTTTTATTTTCTTTTTTTATAAAACAATCTCCCTTCCAATTACTATTCCCATCATTGAGACTAAATGAAGGGTTTACTAAATCTTTAATTGCATAAAATTCTACTTCATAAAAGTATTGTATTTGCTCTGTATCTCCATTCCCATAACCTTTTTCTACATCAAAATTAAAATTGCATCTCTCTGTAAAACTCTCGCTAATAGCCGGATTAAATTTTTTATCAATAAAAAAATCTGAATCTATTGTTCCTTGTTTCGATATGCAATCTGCAATTCTCTCTGCTAAAATTTCAGATTCTATTTCTCTAACATCATATGGGGGCCCATAAAAAACATAAACCATAGCAAAAACACCCCCTGCTATGAGCGTTAACATAACAAACCAATAAATTGAAAGAAGTTTATCTGTTCCTCGTTTATTATTCATTTTCAACTCCTTTTTCACGTACTTCAAAAACATACATTCCAGTATACTCCTCTTTGTTATCTTTAGCTGCATATGGAGAAACATCAACATCATTAAAAAAAGAATAACTATATCCACCTTTTTTGCTCAATTTTACAATAACTGTATTCCCCTCTATTTTAACTGCATCATTAAAATCAAAGCCATTCTTCTCTGCAAGCTTTTTTCCTTTGTACATATCCATTTTAATAATCATGTCAGGCTTTGCAGAATCAATCACCATTGCAATCTGTTTTGAATACGTTTGCTCAAGAAGAATTACCCCACTTCCTTGCCTCATCAAGAACAATACTAAAATTGAAAGAAAAAGCAAATTAAGTATTATAAAAACAATATTCTCAACAAGAATCGTCCCCTTTTTCTTCATGCAAGAGATATGAAAATGTTATTAATAAAATTATCTAAGTGGAAGTTAAAATCTCATCACAAGTAAGCGACTCAAATTCCTCTGAACTTGCTTCTTGAATAGTTGGAACCATAAATTGATTTTTTACACCTTCTTTTCCTTCTATAGTAATTGCTCCAATCTTTGGAGCAAACAAATCTGAAATTTTATCTGCTCCCACTCCCCCGGCTGTTGCTCCTAAAGCCACCCCAGTTGCAACAACAGCAAAACTTCCGCTGAATACAGTAACAGCTGCAACAGCTCCTATCGCAGCACCTCTTACCATCCAACCAATAGTATTAACTCCGCTTGTAATTCCTGTAACAACAAAATATTGTTTTCCAATGTCAATTGTACCAAAACTAACTTCTGTACCAGCTTGACTAGACAACTGATTTTTTAACCTTGTAATATCATTTGTTCCAAAAAGATAATAAGAATAAGTAAAATCCTCTCCAGGCTTTTTAGTTTTAGAAAGATAATTATAAAATTCATCCTTGCTTATTGTCTCTCCTTCTATTCCCTCAATATCCTTTAGACTATCATCAAAAAGAATTTGAGAGCATAGAGAGCAATAATTATTTTTTATCAAAGTAGAATCAGCTACATAATCCACTCTTCCTTCTCCAAACATCCACCAACAATTAGCCATTTGCTCAGCTAAAACACTATAAATTTCTTCTTTTGTCTTTACTTTCTCTATATCTGGTTTTGTCATCCCAACACAATCGCCATCTTTTGTTATACAAATATAAGCTCTAGAACATTGCAATGGAACAACTTCTTTAGAAATAGGATTTCCCCTCCCAATTATAGAATTATGGCATAATTCGCTATCTGATTGTCCAAAAAGGTCCAATCTAAAAAGCAAAAATAAAATTATTATAAAACTAACTAAAAGAATTATTAACAAAACTATCTGCTGCGTGGTTATTTCTCCTTTTATCTTTTTCATCTACGAATTCAACCTGCCGAAGCTGAAAAATTTATTGTTTTTCATTTGTAATTATAAAACACCTGCCTTTTTAAGCATAAAGAATAATCCAGTTAAAGCAATTCCAAATAAAACAATCCATACTAAATATTTTATCATCTCATCCAGATTCATGCTACTCTTCCTACTAGAATTTGGTTATTCTGTTTTTTAATACCTATAAAAAGAAGATTGTTTGCATCTCTTATTTTTAAATCTAAATTTGATGTAGCAAGATTTTCTATAACCAAACAGGCACCGTCTTTATCACATTTTCTTGCCTTGGATTTAAACTGCTGCGTGATAGAATCTGTGCATATGCATAAGCAATTTTTATTTAAACAAGAATTAGGTTTTTCTCCATCAACAAAACTATACAAATGCCATCCTTGCGGATTTGGGATATCCTGGCTCTCAATTTTCCCTTCTTCCAAGGAAGAGACAATAGTTTCAACTCTTTCTAATGCATTTCTTGCTTCCTCAATTTTCTTATTAGCAGTTTGTGAATTGTAAATTGCTATTAGGATATAAACTAAAAAGAGAATGCAAATAACTGCAACTATTATCTTTAAAGTCTCTTCTGCAAGAAGAAAACCTTTTTTATTTTTATTAATTGCTTTCATCTTAATAAAAAATTAATAAAAATTTAGCTGTGCTGGTATTAACATTCATGTTCCTAAAAAAATCTATGACATGGCCGCTAAAGAAAAGATACAAGGCATATCCTACTGCAACCACAACAACAAGCCCAATTATTATCTTTATCAAATTTTCTAATGTAAGTTCCATCAGCCTCTCCTGAACAAATTTTTAATTTGATCTATTAAAGAAATTCCCTTCTCCTTAAGAAAGAATATAGAAATAAGAACAATAACCAAAACTAAAAGACCAATTAAAAGCCAAGGTAGATACTCTGCAACAACTCCTTTTTTAAATATTTTTTTTATCATATTATTCCTTATTTCTTTGCCATTGTAAGATTTCTTTCTAAGAAATCCCCATTTTCATTAATAATACAAAAAATAAGACTTAATAAAATTTACTTAAAATTAAGTAACTACTCTTCCTAATACAATTGCAGATAAAGCAAACAAAACCAATGATGAAATCAATGCAGTGAAAAAATAAAATACTATTCCTGTTTTTAAATTTGCTCCTATTCTACTTGTTTTCTCCAACTTATCTTCTCCAGAATCTATTGTAACCAAGGTGTTAGTTAATATAAAAATAACTTGAATAAGATAAATCCCTATAGCAATTTGAAGATAATACGGGGGTATCATTGCTTCTACCTTAAAAATATCTAGGATGCTGCTTAAACCTCCCAGAGCAGAAACATCTACATCTGGTGAATTCATAGCGGTTGCAAGAGTACTAAGGATTGATGTTATCATCATTGCTAACCCTATAACTATTCCAGATAAAAGGGGAGCCAAGAAAGTCATATTGCTTTTCATTTCAGAAACAATTTCTGCGAGAATATCCTTTAAACGTTCTGTTATCTTTTGTATATTTTTCACATACTCTGATATGCTCATTAAACTCACTGCAGCTATTTTTAGTCCTTTCTTTGAAGATTCCACAAGAACTCTCATGCTTGTAGCAATTAAGTCTGAAGGATAAAACAAAATAACCCCTCTTCTAGAATCAAATATTGCTTTTTCCACGCTCATTCCCATTTGTTGAATATTATAATTGACTCTTTTGAAGAAATCTCCTGCAACAAGCCCTTTTGAAGACTCTGCAACTTTTCCAAAAACTAATTCTGGAGGAACTCCGTTTCCCAATCTATTTCCAATCTGGAACAAAGAATTATTAAATTCTGCTTCAAGTTTTTTTGTTTTATTTCTTTCATCAATTATATTAAGAGTTTTATCTTTGTATGCAATTGAAAAAAACAGCGCTATTCCCAGGGGCAGAAATAAACTCAGAAATAATGCTCCAAACCCAAAAGGTCCAACTATGCCATCTGGAGTTTCTATAAAATCAAAAATTTTATAAGTTCCTAAATTTCCTAAGTTTAAACCCAAATCTGCAAAAGTATAATCAGTTTCTAATCCCAATATTCCAGGCAACCCAGTATATTGAAAAATTAAAGGAAGTAAACCAAGAATAAAAAAAGGTAAACAAATTAAAAATGCTGCAAAATAAGGTCCCTTAGATTTATACTGCGGATAAAGAGGATTTTTTTCAAGATAAGAGGTTTCTCCATATCCCCCAGGCCTTAACAGCAAAATTTTATCCAACATAAAAAATGCCAAAAAAGGAATTATCATTGTATAAAGCACAAACACGTGGCTCCATTTTATCATTCCCTGAATCATCGCTGATGCAAGAGGAATAAGAGCAATTCCAAGTATAGGAAGCATTATTGCAAGCATGTAAACATTTGTTAATGGTGCTTTTACATCATGGGTAAATTTAAGCATCTTGTCATAAACCCCGTCAAGAACAACTTGAATTGATTTCTCAAGTGTGGCAATTCTTCTCGCTCGATCTGGTTCATATAAACTGCTTTCAATAAGGTGAAAAGATTCTATGAATTCTGTTGAATAATCTCTCCATCCTTCAAGATAATCATCTAAACTCTCTTTTATAGTAGAAAACTTTCCTATAGCTACATTGTAGAATATTTTTTTAAAGTCCAATGCAAGGGGATATTGCAAATGTTCTGAAGCAAAAGCAATTGCCTTCTCTAAATTTGCAGTGTGTCTCATATATACTACAACATATAAAATAGCAGGAACCATCTGAGAAGAGGCTTTTAATCTCCATTTTCCAGCAAATCTTGCAGGATAACCACTAAAATAATAAAACAAAAATATTGAAACAACAGTTATAAGAAAGAAAAACAAAGCAGGGAAATTAGCTATTCCTCCTTTTATATACGCATATAATACAGAAAGAATTATTCCAAGGAAAAATACAGAAATAAAAATCATTACACTTAGGGTTATGGCCTGCCAGGGCTCTATATTCATGTGTGCTATTTCAATATCTCTTCTTATTTTTTCTTCATCTTTCTGGGAAGGCTTCATTTTTACAATACTTCCAAGAGTATTGCACCATCTTTCATAATTAGTTAATTCATTTTCACGTTCTTCTTTAAATTTCAAATAAGATTTACTATCTTTAATAACTCCAAGCTCGCTAGTCTTTATTTCGCTTTCAATTTTACCCCCATATTTTTTTAGAATCTCATCTACAGTTGGTTTTCCGTTTGGTTGCATATTCGCCTCTTTATATTCATTTCACTAAAATAAAAAGAATTAATAAATCTTTAGAATAAAAGCTTTACAGAACTCTTTTCTTGACTTCTTTGTTTAACCAATCCTGCCAAAGTGGAAAAACTCTTTCACTAAGAGGCAATCCAATCTCTTGAATAACCTCGTCAGATAACCTATGAAAAATATGGTTAGATAATGTATTGAAATTACATTCAAGCAAATCAGAATCTCCAACTTTTTTAGAAATATCAACAACTTCCTTTTTCATCTTTGCTCTAAGAAGAATATTATCATAAACAGCATCCCAATTTCCAGCCCACCCCCGGACATTTGCAGCAACATCCTTTATTATTTCACTATCACCATTTATCAAATCCTCTGTTGGCTCTATTTCATCCTTTTCTATATTATACTTCATCAAATCAACAAAACCTTTTTCTGCCATTGGATCTTTAGTCCAATGCTTCCTTACTTCAGAAAGCTGGACTAATCTCTTCCAAGCATGCAATCCGTCTGGAGATTTTATTGGATTACAAACAATAATAGAATCTGTAGCTTTGAAACTTGTAACTGGAACACCTAAATCATTGACTACTCTATCAAAGACCCCATAAGGAGAGGCTCCGTGAATAGTTCCAGCAACAACATTTGCCAAAGCCCCCACTCTCATAGCCTCATAGAGAGCCTTAGCCTCCACGCTTCTAACTTCACCAATTATAAGACAGCTATCACCCAATCTTAAACTAGTCCTTATGCCATCATCAGCAGAAACTTCTGTAGTTGTTTTTAAGAGAGCTGAACGAACTTTCATTCTCAATATATCATAATTTAATTTTCTTAGAGATTCAACTGGCAATTCCAAAGAATCCTCAATAACAATTATTCTATGTTTAGGAACAATTTCTAACATAAGGCTACCAAGAAGAGAGGTTTTACCCGAACTCCTTGTTC
>Ga0315284_10017600_pt1 | contig 10142 bp, 2 predicted proteins | sample YL17G09_16_MG_FD_203696 | JGI IMG/M metagenome (GOLD analysis project Ga0315284, IMG submission 203696) | Sediment microbial communities from Yellowstone Lake, YNP, Wyoming, USA - YL17G09_16 | ecosystem: Environmental > Aquatic > Freshwater > Lake > Sediment | place: USA: Wyoming | collected...
CCGGCGACCAGGTGAACTGCCGGGTTGCCGGAACGAAGGTTGCACCGACCGGGAGGTTTAATGCAGAGTACGTCAGCACATCCCCATCTGGATCTGAAGCAGTTACCTGAACTTTTAAGACTTCCTTCTGGTTTACTGATGCATTTACGATGGGATAAAATACTGGAACTTTGTTGCCACCGTTAACAGTGATATGTACAGTTTTGTTATCCTGAAGTACTCTGTCACTTACTGCGAACTTGACGTTATATGATCCCGTTTGTCCATATACCGGCATCCAGGAGAATAGCCGGGTTGTGGTATTAAATGTCGCATTCACGGGGAGACCTGTCGCTGAATAGGTAAGTGAGTCTCCATCCGGATCGGTTGCATTTACAGCAAACTGAATCTTTGAACCCGCATTCACGGTCTGGTTACCAATTTGTTCCAGTACAGGTGCCCGGTTTACGGTAGTTACCTTTATCAGCACATTCCGGCTGGCACTCAACTGACCGTCAGTCACTGTGAAGGTGACCGTGTAACTCCCCGTCTGGTTTGTATTCGGGATCCAGGAGAATACCCGGGAGGTGGTATTAAATGTTGCATTTTTTGGGAGATTTGAGGCACTTGACCGTAATACCCCGGCACCAGTATAGGTGACTTTCAGCGGGAACTGTAGTTGCTCATTGACATTAACTGTCTGGTTGGATATGGAATCAATAATCAGGCAGTTTTGTGATGAGATCTCGAAATTATGCTCGCTGAGAGTTGTCGAGATCTTCATGGTGGTGGAATTATTTTCCATTGCCCAGTTAGTATATGGAATACCATCACGCATCACATTGTTAGCCAATGTCTGATAGAAACGGATGACTGCACTATCTGTACCTTTAATTTTGAATTTTGTTAGATTACCTTCCTGTTTCAGGGTAAAAAAGTCAACTTTCTTGGTTATGTTTACCTTGCTGACGTTCGCTTCTTTGAGGAATGATCCCTGGGTGAGGGTATATTCAGTAACATTTCCCTGTTTTCTGATGAATACAGTATCCGCATCGGTGGTGAACCCGGCAAATGATGATGTTCCTTTTCCGGTGTAAATGTAATCATCGGATGACCCAGAACTTACTTTGATAGCGTGACCAGTACCGGTTACAGCAATCTCGGTAGCAGTTTTTGCAACTTCAGTACTGTAGCGGGAGAGGAGGGCGGTAACGCGGTATTCTGAGGTTGCTGCCGGTGTCCTGAAATACACCACCGGGTTGAACACTTCCGATTCTTCTTGATATCCTCCAATCCGTCCCACGTGTTTGGTGACGAGAACTTCGGACGCCGGTGCTGTCACAATGTCGAGTTTCACATCTTTTGCATAGGGATTTTTGGTTGCCCAGGAGATCGTGTTGGTTATCCTCCCGGTAGCGGTTTCAGTTTTATAGGGGAGAGCCTGCCAGTTATACGGGGTTGTACCGATAGTGAGATCACCGTTTACATGTCCCACCTCGGTTACAAGATCATACTTATCATCCTTGTTGGTATCAACCGTGGGAGTAACCATCAGGCTGGTCGGTCGGAAAATGTTGCGGTAGGTCCATGTTTCAGTTCCCTCCATGCGATCAACAATGATGAAATAATCAGAGTCCGGGTAAAGGACAGCCCGGGTGTACTGAATCGGTGAAGTCAGTTTCTGAGTACTGTAAATATCAGCAGTCTCTGAAGATAACTCTTTGATAGTGACATGGGTTTGCAGTGCCTGGATCCACGGGACCTGTATTATTGTATCAACGATCGAGGGTGTGTCAAGAGCATGACTTTCACCCTTATACATCCCCAGAGATGAGCTGTCCGAATAGGTTGATTTCTTGAAAGGAGCACGTGGATTCTCTATTGTAATCGTGTTATGGAAGAAGGGCAATTTCCCATAACTCATAGGGTATTCGAGGACATGTTTGGGCTCACCGCCATCGGCAAGCAAGAGGTCTCCGCGACTGTAATATTCAAAAGATAACTGATCGTGATGCCCCGAATCGCGGTTGGTATGGGTGACTTTGTTAAACGTAATCAAGGACAGCCAGTCGGAATCAGTGTTCCAGTTTTCCCGGAATACCTGGTAAACGGCATTGGGATCTAGATGGCTGGTAGTTGCCGGATAGGTTCTGGGAATGGAATTGTAATTACCATAAACACAATAGAGAAATGCAGGGGAAATTCCCTGGGATATATCCCCAATAGTTACCACCGCACCAGAAACACTGGAGTAGGGTAATACGTTTGAGTTCTCTAAACGATCTATGTGGTTGAGTATGGGTGACTTTTCATTATCCGGAAGAAGGCTGACGATGGCTTTTTGATAAATCCATTTGGAATTCCCGCTTACGACATAATTATTGCTATATCCATTGGGCAGAGATTCCCATAATTCTGAGGTGAACGCTTTTTTTGCAGCCGGATATTTTTCCAGAAGGTTTTCACCATAGACACGATTACTGACTTGGAACCAGAGAGCAAAATCGTCCATCCCATAGGATTTATACGCCCCGTTCAGGTATTTCCCGGATACTTCATCATAACCATAACTGAATGCTGATTGGTTATACGAATGGAGTTTGTCATTCTCAAAGAGGTATTCTGTACCCACACGGTGCCATTCCACTGGAGTTGAAGAAATAGGCAACTTATTCGGGTTGGTATAATCATAAAGGACTGCAGACGCGACACCCAGGATGGGATATGCCTGACTTTCAATCCCATCAAAATCAATATACTCTATCCTTGTTCCGTTATCGTTGGTATCTTTATAAACAGTATCAGCCAGCGTCGCAAGTTTATCCCGGATCCGGGAATCTGTGGCCGCGTCCAGCGTTGGCTGAATCCAGTCATACGCCAGCATATATCCATCAAGTGCCTCAATTTTATCTATTTTTGCCAGGATGGTTGTGTTTGAAGTATTTTCACCCATGATGCCAACATCCATATTCAATAGAGCTTCTTTGGCTTTCTGGGAATATTGCTGATTTTTGGTGATCTGGTAGGCAAGACCTAAATCACGCGCAAACCCTCCACGGTATCTGATACTGTCATAAGTTCCCAGATTACCTGCAAAGTTCCGGGTTAATGATGTAGTCGCACTCGATAGTACACTCGCTTCCCATTCTTTCCAGGGATCCATCGTCCGATACTGGTAGCCAGGAACCTCACTGATGTTGTGGAATAACAATGCGGGATGAGTTATAGGGGATGCTGAAGTGATGGGGGAAATCAGGAAATTGGGAATGATAAATGCGAGGAGGATGACAACTAGAAGAAAAATTAACAGAAATATAAAACATCTGTCTCCCATATTTGTTGACAAATATTTGGAAAAAAATGCCCGGTATTTTTTCAAATTCAGGAATAGTTGCATCTTTCAATAAACCTGTTCACTAATGTTGATTCTATTTCTTGAACTTATTATTGTAATTATTTTGGAATATCTTGTTAAATACTTTAATGCTAAAGGATCTCGATTGAGGTATTAAGGGGGAGAATGAAAAGGACATACATAACTTCAGCTTATTCCACAATCAAGTGTAATACCCATACTTTGTATGGATACGTGCTATCAGGATTAGGATTTCCAATGAAAAAACCTCACATTTCAGTATTCTACTATTCTTGATAAAAATATTAGACGATTCTTTAGTTCTGATACCCCTATTTTTAACAATATAATTGCGTCATCCAATGAATTTTCTGAATTTTATTAAAAAAAAACAGGATTCCAGGTTGCTGATCCTGGCAGCGAGAATTCTGATAGTAATTATCTTCTCGAGGTGTGGATCTTCTCACCGTTATGAATGATCTTGAAGGACCGGAACACTTTACACCACACATGCACCAGCATCCTTTCTGTCGGGTAATGTTTCCAGTGATACCTCCGGCATTTCTCGTTTTTTACCTTCGAAAAAGGATCTGTAAAGCAGTATCTGTGCCTGGCTTTGCTTTTACTCTAACGTACGGTTCATAAAAATAAGGTAAGACATCTGCTCTATTGACAGAAGTGGATTTAATAGCCCTCACTCCAGAATTTTATCACAGGTAATCTATCTTTGATTTAAATTTGGAGAGACCCCAAATACACATTCCAAAAAATTGAATAGTCAATGATGTATCTAAGATATTATAATTTTATCAGAATATATTCCGGATCATAGGAGGGTTTGGAAGATTTCAGATTAGTTTAAGTATCCTTGTACATATAGGGCTATGAAAGGTGGCAGAACTTTGTCTCTTGAGTGTATCCATAGCTTTGGCAGTTGCATCTATAGTATGGTCAACGTAGCTGAAGAGAGAATGAATTTGAAATACCTTTTTATCACTCTGCTCCTGCTTGCCTTGATAGTACCGATAGTTAATGCCACTACCGTTACGGTATACCCTGATTTGGACAGGGATTTTGCAAGAGTCGTATCTAACGGTGCAACATTTGATAATTTAAGGAATGGGACTGGTACCAACAACTATGGCACCCCAGTCGCGACATTATATTCCGGGCATCTCAATCCTGACCAGAATTTTACCCAAATCGAGAGAACCGGACTCCTTTTTAATTTAACAGCCATCCCTGCAGGAGCCACCATTACCAACGCATCATTAACCTTATATTCATCCAATTATGTGACCGCTTTAGGTACGCCAAAACTAGAAATTGTTAAATTCAATCCAGCCAGTTTCACGACACTAAGTAATTCCGCGAATTATAATAATATGTTAAATGTCTCGGTCGGAGAATTTTCTTCATGGGGTAGTTCGGGAAATAAGACCGCTTATTTAACAGATTACTCCGTTCTCAATTTAGGGGGAATGTCCGGTCTTGGGTTACGAACGTCGTGGGATGTAAATAATAATTATACTGGCAGATTCGTAAATAATACGAATTCCAGAATCCAATGGTACTCAGTAACTCAGGTAGGTCAGGACAAAGATCCGCATTTAGATATAACATATACTCCCCCGGTAGCAGCAGATCCAGATGCCTCATTTACCACCAATGTAACATATGGAATCCACCCCCTTTCTGTTCAATTTATTGATACCTCAACGGGGTATCCAACGCAATGGAACTGGTCATTTGGAGATGGTGGATGGGATAATGGCACAACCAAAAACCCGGTACATATATACAATGATTTTGGAACTTACAATGCATTTTTAATTGCCACAAATAACGAGGGATATGATCAAAGCGATAATCATACTATTACAGCAGGCCACCAGGCAACATTATCCCTATATCCCACTACAGATGGGTTAGTTCTACAATCTGGTCGAAATACGACCTTTGCTAAACTTCGGGAAGACACTGGAAGTACTGTTGTAAAAACTGTGGATCAATCCATTTATTTATATTCCCATTCAGGAGCACCCGGTCAGTTTCAGAGTTTAGGGAGATATATCGTAGTATTTGACGCATCCTCTATTCCGGATGACGCATCAATAACCAGTGCAAAAATCAGGTTGTATGGAGCCCAAAAAAAGTATTCCGGGATTGGTACAAACTTTGGCGTTGCATTTACCAGGTCAACGCCCGATAATTTAACGAATATAACATATCCAGACTATGCAAATACCGGCGATGAGGTTGTATCAGACAGTATATCGCTTCCCAATTGGAATGAAAATGGATACAATAATTTTACATTAACATATGCCGGGATTAACCAGATAAATAAAACCGGGTCATCTGCCTTTGCCTTAAAAATAAGCTGGGATTATCTGAACGATTTTAATGGAACCTGGAGTGCAGGAACGTTTTCCGGACTGAATTACGTGCCGATTGCCAACCCCGGAACAACAATTGATCCCTATCTGGAAGTAACATACGAGATTGACGACACAACCCCCCCGGAAAGTGTACATGGTTTACAGTATGAACAACTGACGTGCAACAAGATAGGATTTACCTGGACAAATCCGGTTGACGACTTCGACCATGTTGAGATATACCTGAATGGCACCTTCATGGAAAATACCACCAGAACATCAGAACTATACCGGAGATTGTTAAGCAACACCCCCTATACACTGAGTACCAGGACCGTTGACAATGCCGGAAACGCAAATGCAAGCTGGAATAACGTAACGGTAAGCACACCGGCAACCTGTATAAGACCGGCATATCCGTATTTCATGATAACTGCCGATGACGGGCAAAAATCGGTTTATACTAATGCGTATCCTATACTGGCAAAATACGGGTACAACATGACCATCTATGTATCAGGGCGGTTTGCTGATGCTCATGGTGTAAATTATATGGACTGGGCGCAGATTAAGGAACTCTATGACGCCGGGTGGGATGTTTCCAACCATGGGATCACTCATACCGCTCTTTCTGATGTTAATGAATCCGAGCAGAAAAGAATTATCCGGGAGGGGCAGGAGCAACTTGCCGGTCTTGGGATGACACGGGCGAGTCATCATCTTGCGTACCCCTATGGTTCTCATGAGAACACAGTCGAAGCATCAGCAGCAAGTGTTGGAACCCTTACTGGAAGACTGGCCTCGGATGGAACCACGATTTTCCCCTTTGCCAATCCACTTGCCATTCATTACACCCTGAGTTTTACCCCAAACCTATCCGTTGATGATGTGTATAATGCAATTGATACTGCGGTTCCCAACGAAACAATTATCATAATGGGTCATGGATTCAATGCTCCCGCCGGCCCGATGGATTGGACACCCACAGACTTTCAGACGATTGTTGATTATATCCACCAATCGAATCTCTCTGTGATTACCATGTCAGAATGGTATACTTTGAATGGTGGAACCATTTCTGATTCGAACCCCCCTGCAAGCATTACGAGCCTTGACAGTATAGCTACGAACTCATCCATCAATTTTACCTGGATAAACCCGCAAGATGCAGACTTTGATCATACCTACATCTTGAAAAATAATGTATTCTACGTCGATGTTCCTAACACCACAACATTCATTACGTGGACTGGCTTACCGGCATCCACCAGTTACACCTTCTCTTCAAAAACGGTGGATATATCGGGGAATATGAACGCGACATGGGTAAACCTGACCGCAAAAACAAATTCAACAGGTTTTATCCAGGATACGATACCACCTGCAAGCATTACGAGCCTTGATAGTACAGCTACTAACTCATCAATCAGGTTTACTTGGGCAATCCCGGAAGATGCTGACTTTGATCATACCTACATCTTGAAAGACAATATGTTCTATGCCAATGCCACCAACACCACGACATTCATTATGTGGACTGGCTTACCGGCATCGACCAGTTACACCTTCTCGTCAAAAACGGTAGATATATCGGGGAATATGAACGCGACATGGGTAAACCTGACCGCAAAAACAAATTCAACAGTGCCGGTTGGTAATGTTACTACCATTACGGTATACCCTGATTTGGACAGGGATTTCGCCAGAATAGTATCTACCGGGGCAACATTTGATAATTTAAGGAATGGGACGGGTACCCACAACTATGGCACACCAGCCGCAACATTATATTCCGGGTATCTTAATCCTGACCGGAATTTTACCAGAATTGAGCGGACCGGACTCGTTTTTAATTTAAAAGCTATACCTGCAGGAGCCACCATTACCAACGCATCATTAACCTTATATTCATCCAATTATGTGACTGCTTTAGGTACACCAAAACTAGAAATTGTCAAATTCAATCCAGCCAGTTTCACGACACTGAGTAATTCTGCGAATTATAATAATATGTTAAATGTGTCGGTAGGAGAGTTTTCTTCATGGGGTAGTTCGGGAAATAAGACCGCTTATTTAACAGATTACTCCGTTCTCAACTTAGGTGGAATGTCCGGTCTCGGGTTACGAACATCGTGGGATGTAAATAATAGTTTTTCAGGCACGTTTGTAAATAATACGAATTCAAGGATGCAATGGTACTCAGTAACGCAGACAGGTCAGGATAAAGATCCGCATTTAGATATAACATATATTCCCCCACCTCCTGATACAACGCCCCCTGCAAGCATTACCGCATTAACAAATGAAACGATTACTACCTGTAATGCCATCAACTGGAGCTGGACAAGTGATCCGGATATTGCATTTGTTGAAGTGTATAAAAATGGAATTTATCTCCACAATGTAACGACAACATATGATCTATGGTCGTTGCTCTCGATAGACACTCCATATATAATTTCGACGCACTCCTGTGATTCTGCTGGTAACTGCAATTCAACATGGATTAATGCGACAAAAATAAATACCGAGTGTACAGACAATGCAAATAGTGGGTGGCAAACCCTCATTAACGATAATTATCTTGGTGGATTGGATATCAATAATACATTCTTGGCAAGTGCTTCTTTCACTTCAGATGTAGCTAATGAAATCCTGACAAAAAATCCAAACAATCTGACCTGGACAATTTCATCGAACCCGACCGGGCAAGTATTCATAGGTCAGCTTTACCCGGCAGGGCATACTAAATTCAGATTCAATCTGAGTGTAGTATATGTGAGTGGAAGTCCATCGGTGATTATCGATAATCCCGGATTTTTTTCTGCTCACATCTATTCAAACGCAACAGCTCATCGAGCATATTTATATTATTATGACGGGTCAGGTAACACACGTCTGGATAAATATATTGATGTTCCTGGAAATTATATCGACTTCTCGCTGGAATTGTATCCTAATGGTACCACGGTATTATCCAATAACCAGGAACCCTATCAAAGTGTATCTATACCGAGGAGTTTGCAAACAGACTATTATCCTTATAATTATATCTCCTCACCACTTCTTCAACTGTCATGGGGAGCATATCCCGAGACAGTTATTCTCTACAACTTTGAGCAGAGCGTCCCAAAAAATCTGGTGACAGTGTGGGCAGATAACACTAAATTTCCGTTTGGGTTTGACGGGCCTCGTTGGAATTTTACTCAGGGTGCAGACTGGTTGGTAACGAACAACCAGAGAGCTACCATATGGGCAAACCCGGAAGATTATACTGAATTTAACGCAACACAAAGAGCCTATATACAAGACCTGTTTGATAATAAAGGATTCGAGGTGGGAGCTCATTTCTCACGCTCACTTGCCCCTCTTTCATATAGTGATGCTTGGGCAACAATTGCAAGTGAAAAAGCAGATATAATTAACGACTATGGGTATCCCCCTACATCGTGGTGCAGCCTGAGTAACTCTGAAAATAAAACCCATGCTGCTACAGCATGGTCTGGATATTCTTTATTATGGCGTAATGTTCCCGGTTCAAATGCGGGTTCATATAGTGGGATATACGCAATGTATAGTTCAAGTCCTGGTTCTACTTCTGATAACACACGATGGTGGAATGTGGCAAAGCAATATAAAACATTTGTTCCTGTTTATACCCATTCGGTAAAAGAGCCTATTGACGAGGGCGAGTCTATCTCTTTAACGGATTTCTCTAACATCATGGGGACGTATGTCAAAAATGGAGTTAAGATTGTACCTTATGCCGAATGGTATTATGAGAACCAGAATAGCGTCCAGCCAATAACAAACATTCTATTCTCATCGACAGAATCCCATTTCAATATCGATACTCGAGGGTACAACGCAACAACGACAATTTACGATCCGTATAGTGAAGGCATCTGGTATTCTGATGGAGGTGTGGTAATCACCACTATTGATAACTCCGCTAGTACGAACCTTACTATCAGAACCCCTTCCGATCTTACTGTCCGGAAAGGAAAAGCCACATTTACCGTTTCGTCAGATAGTATCACCGTCAATGTTACAGCATGGGGTACCAATGGAAATTATTATAAGAAATGGAATGAGACCAGCACCAATACTAGTGTATCAACCTATCATTTAATTGGAGATTTTCCAGTTGATACTTTAATTCAGATAAAGAAGAACGGTTTAAATTGGAATACTTATTCTTCTAGTTCAACAGGATTCATATCATTTACATATAACGAGAGTTATTCTGACATTCAGTTTGAGGCATCTCCCTTCAAACCTACCACCCCCATAGCCTCCTTCACTAGCAATGTTACCAATGGCACCGCACCATTAGAAGTTCAGTTCACGGATACATCCAGCAATATCCCGACTGCATGGAACTGGTCAGTAAACGACGTGATAACAGGGAATAACACAGCGAATTG
>Ga0315284_10017601_pt1 | contig 10142 bp, 3 predicted proteins | sample YL17G09_16_MG_FD_203696 | JGI IMG/M metagenome (GOLD analysis project Ga0315284, IMG submission 203696) | Sediment microbial communities from Yellowstone Lake, YNP, Wyoming, USA - YL17G09_16 | ecosystem: Environmental > Aquatic > Freshwater > Lake > Sediment | place: USA: Wyoming | collected...
ACCTGGCAATTATATCAGTTTATATGTTATTATAGAGCAATGCGTTACATGTTTTCACCAAGAAACTTCTTGTGCCCTCACGGGGAAAGCAACCGCCTCCCCGGGGGGGCTTTCTGCGGATAGGTGTAATGCCCAGTCTGGGCCGCCGGGCTTGACGCCTGCATACCAGGAACTGAGGGTCAGCAATAGACAATCTCCGTCAAACCTGCCACTCACCATCACGAACCGACTAAACTGATTATGCTTCTTTCCGGCGGATAGCCGTAATGGCGCTGCCTGAAAGCATCGCCAGGACAGCGCCCAAGCCGATGAAGCCGGCCACAGGCAATGAACCCGGCTCGAAAACGATAACGGACGCGGCCGGGGTGAGGAATACGGCCTTGCTCGCATCTGTGACCTCGCACTGGTAAAGGCCGCTATCGGCCAAAGTCAAAACCTTCTCATAGGTGCCCTGCGTTGCGCCGAGGATATCTCCGCCGTCTTTCATCCACCGATATGTAACCGACCCAACGGGATCGGCCAGCGCGGCTGTCAGGCTAAGCGTATCGCCTTCTTCGAACCAACCGCCGCGCGGCAGGATGCTGAATCGGCCCTCGCCTTCACCCCCCGTCAGACAACATTCCGGAAGGTCGGCCTGTTCAGCCCTCATCGTGAGGTCGTAGAGGTGGATGTTTACATCGCCGATGGAGTTGGAATCAAATGTCCAACCGCGTGCATAGAACCCAACGCGAGCTTCAGGGCTGTACGTCTGGAATCCGTGGTATGGGCGAAACGAGGCATCTCCATTCGGGTAGTTCCATGTGCCGGTATCGCCGGCATCATACGCGAGCCGCCAACTATAGTTGGTGCACTCAAACCTGACGCCCAACAGGGCATTGCCCGAAAAATTACCCACGTTGAATGTTTCCAAATTGCCATTATTCACTACCGCCATCGCGGCCGTTCCAGCACTTGCGTTCGTGCATCTGAGGCCGTCGTATCCTCCGGGGGAGAAGGTCTGGACTATCCCGTAGCCTCCGTCGGCTTCAGGGTCAATCATAAGATTGCAGATTATGTTAAGGTTCATGACCCATTCCGAAGGCTTGACCTTGAAAGATACGATGAAGGGAAAATGAACAGGATGAGCGGGAGACCAATCGGCCCGAGTACCGCCGATATTGCTGATCCCCTGACCATAGGTGTTCCTCGCAGCGGGCACGACCAAGTGCAGGCTGTTGGTGGCCGCGTCCACTACCCAGGGATGGCCATCCCAGCCGCCCTGAAGCGGGTCTGGAACCCCCGGGTAGTAACCGTCGAGCCCTGCATTCGCCCACCAGAAACACTCACCTTCGCCGCCCCGCCAGGGGAGATTCGTGGTCATCCAGTCGGCTTTGTAGTATCCGTCAACATCAACATCCTGATCATCCGGAAGGGGATCCCCGAAACCTTCCGTATTGCCCAACACAGCGAAGATGTCCTCCAGCCATGAAGTGTCGCCGCTGTTATTGCGCAACCTCAGGTTTCGCTGGGCCAGCAAAGATGCCCATTCGATCACATCACCATGCTGCAACACGAAGGGAATCGTCGGCTGCGACTGGTTGTTGAAGGAACCGCCCTGCAGGTCAAGGTCAACGTGTGTGATACGCGTATCTCGCACGGCAGCGAACAAGCCGGCTGCCGCCAAAGGCCACGAGCCGCGTGTGATTAGCTCAACGCGTTCAGGTTCGACGGCATAGTAACTCAGTACCCCATCCAACACATCTCGCAAATCAGTGGCCATCATTGCAGGCAGAGGCCGTCCCCACGTGATCGCGTTACGGTCCCAATAAGAGACATATTCCTGTTCGGACGGGTTCGTATCCCATATGTTATAGGGCATGAAGGAAAGCAGTGAATGGGCGCCGAGCACATACCCGGTGATGTTGGTTAAGCGCAAATCACCAATGAAACGGACATCCGGAAGCACAACCAACGCCCCGGCATGGGCCAATGATCTGGGTGAATTGGGTCCATTTTCGGCGAGCAGGTATTCTTTGCCGTTTCCTGCGCACATAACGATGACATGGCGCGTTGAGACTTTGGCAAGAGAATAAAGGACGACCGTTGGAATGGCTACGTTGCCCTCGCTGGGGAGATTCAATCGTTGCACTTCAAGGCCATCTTCTACTATGACGCCCAGCGATTCCACTTGGTCAGATTCGGGTGGTAGTTCAGCAGAGTCGCCAAGCAAGGGGGGCAACACAGCGAGCATTTCTTCGCGATACGATTCCCACTCCTCAACGGAGGAAATCAGCGGCCTCTGATATCCGTGATCCCGCCGGTAAATCCCACTTATTTCGCCAAAACCCCTGTCGTTTGCTACCTGGGTCTGCAGATTCAACAGGGCACTCGGATCGAAAGTCACTGTAGATGGTTCGCTGGGCGGCACAGGTGCAGTATCGTTGCGTAACCATTTGTTCATCCACCAGTACACGTATTCTCGTTTGGGCTGGTCATAGACATGCCCGGTGTTCCAGAATTCGGCCATTATTCTGTTCGGCACGCCGTTGGCGCCGTACAAATCCGAGACTGTGGGCATATTGTCTCGTATGAAATGACCTGTCCAATCCTGCATCGTCAAGTACTGAACGGCTGTGGGCAATCCGAGCGCGCTGATCTCCGGCCAGTCAGTATGCAGCATGATTCCGGGCCAGTGATTACAGCCGCAGTGCCAGGCATGAGGAAATAGGATCTCGCGGTAATCGCAGGTGAGGCCGGCAATGCTTGCGGCTCTAACGCGCGAGTCCAATCCTGCAATCATCTGCGTCTGTAGGCCGCCCCCGGAAATCCCGGCAACGCCGATCCGCTCGGGATTGACGTAGGGAAGGCTTTGGAGGTAGTCCAGCGCGCGCATGTTGGTCCATATCATCAGCGTCTGATGTGACACCCCCAGATTTACGTCCTCGTAGTGATTCTGATTGGGAGCGAAAACGACATAACCTAGTTGAGCCAAGACCAGGGAACGAGTTTGCTCCCGAGGATCGGCATTGCCATATTGCCAGTGCCCATGAGGGCACAGCACTGCTGGAGCGGGGTTTTCCGAGAAAGTCTTGGGCAGGTAAAGCAGCCCGCTCGAATAGACGTCGGGCCACAGTTGATAATATACGCGCCGAACAGTGCACCAAGGGTGATCCAGCGAAGAAGACTCATGCACGTCCAGCGGAATCCGTTCGGGCAAGGGCCAGAGGCTGGCGGTCGCAAGCACGTGTTGCCGAAGGGACTCTTGGCGGGTGAGGAATTCGTCACCGCTCCGCACTACAAAAGGCTTCGGCGTAACCATCCCATTGAAGTAGCCGATGAGTACGGTTGCGGCTTCACGTTGCGATAGATTCCCACCTTCCGCTTTAGCACCTGCGCAAACCAAGGGCAGAGAAAATAACATCCAACAGAGGAGTCCACAACCTATTTTATAGATCATGTTTGTTCCTCCTTCCAGGATCAGCCAACGCCGCCCAGGTACCGGAGCCAAGCTATCCACAGATTCGGCGCGACGCCACCTCCGGGTGAACCTGCAAGCGAAGCGGAATTGAAGCCCAGTGTGCCGACCGGGAAGCGCGACGCCTTTAGCGGAATCCACTCCGCATGTCCATCCATGAATAGCACGTTGGAACCGCCAGGAATGTGGTTAAACCAGGCTATGCCATAGTTCTCGTTTCCCTCGATCTTAGGCGCATACGCATCCCACATGACTGCGATTTGGCTTTGTGCTTGACTGCTTTCTGCCGGGTTATTGATGTCGGTGATCATGAAGCGCTCGATACCTTCGCGCAGTCGCATGAACGTGTCTGGCAGGGGGGAGACACCATCATCGTCGCGACCGACCGCCATGTTCTCGATGTCTTTGTCAAATAGAGGGACGCCGCCGTCCATGCGAATGGATATGGGCGCGTTGCACCACGTGCTCACCTCAGCATTGGGGAGACTGCTGTTGTCCCAAGTATCGAACAAGAGGTTGTACAGGGCGCCTCTCGAGCTTTCCAAGGCACACACTTGCGAGAAAGTATTGGCAAGCCACGCGTTGTACAAATAGGACACCGGATATGAGATCCAGGTATACAAGCATACCCTCCTGGCCTCATCAAATCCCGGCGTCGAGCTCGTCTTCCCGGAAATCTCAGACACCCATTCGGCAATATTGTCCAGGTGGTCCCAGCCTCCGCTAGCGCCTGTGGCATCCGAGGGGCAACGCATGATCGCAATGTCAGTCCAGTACTCCGGGTACAACGTTGAGGCATCTAACGCCAAGTAGAAGCACTGCCCCCAGACTTGGTACTTGAAACCCGGCGGGAATTTCCCCCCTTTCGCCTCGTTCGCATACATCTTGTGGATTAAGCCCCACTGCTTGAGGTTGTTGGCGCAACTCGCCCGCCGCGCCGACTCGCGAGCTCGCGCGAGCGCTGGCAACAGGATTGCGGCAAGAATTCCGATAATGGCGATCACTACTAATAATTCAATTAGCGTAAAACCGTCTCTTTTCAACTTAACCCCTTTGCTTGTTTGAATCCCTTTTCAACAATTTCATTCGAAAACCGTCCAGTAGAAGCGTAAACCGCCACGCCATATCTTTCGCCACACATACGCACATTCCTTCTTTAGAAATCAAAACAGGCTCTTCCCGGAATAGAAATTGCCGTCGTTTCCTTTGAGACCCGTAAACTGGATACCTTCGAGCAGAGGCGTGAGTGTACGGGAGGTGGATATAGTGCTTTTAGGCTGGAACTGTTCGCTCTCGACGTACTCCGCAAGCCCGTCCAGCAGTGCCACCGTAACCGGGTCATCCATCTTGAAGTTGAAAGACGCCACGAACAGGCGTCCACCCTCTGTACGTGCTTCCCACATAGCGGCCTGGAGCCGGATGTACTTATAGGAACTGACAATCTCCAGAATGGGGTCGAATGGGGCCGGTATCTTATTGAACTCCACGCAAGCGCCCTTCTCGAGCAGTGCCTGAAATTGCCAATCACACCATCCTTCGTTGGGCAGGTACTTAAGCGACGGGTGTTCATTGATCACAGTGGCAAGGTTCATTTGGGGCCGGCCCGACATGCCAATTTGGAAACGGGTCTCGTCGGCCGGAAACGGCTTGATCCCCAACAGCACCACGTCGCCTCCGGCGGTCAAGTGCTTCACATCACTTTCGGTCAGGGCTCGAACCACCCGCAGCTTTGCATCAACAGCTTCCGCAAGAGGTTTGATCGCGGGATATCTACCGGACAACAACTTGAAAGCATCCTCGTCGGCTGCTGCGCTGAGGCTGGGCGCGGGCCTCTCGCAAAACACCCAGAAGTCCCATTGGTTTGTCACGTGGTAACCAGAGCTTTGCAGTTCCACGGCTAACCGTACGTGACGTGAACGGTCGGAGGCCGGCCAATCGAACTTGATGTTTCCGAGCGTCGTCACCTTTCCCTCGGGTGCGTTCAACCGCTCGAGCTGGCCATTCAACACGACTTGATCCCCGTCCAAAACGCGCCAAACGAGGGTGCCGTCCTTGAGGTCTTTGCCGCCATAGGGCGAAACCATCACCGGTACATCAAAGGTCTCACCCGCCTTAAAGACCCACCGTTTTGCGTTGTCGAGGAGAACAACGCTCTCGCCATTATATTGAAGCACTCGTTCGAGGGTGTCTCCCGGCTTGAACTCAAAGAACTCGTTCAACATACCACAGCCATAACCCGACTGGTGCCAGTGGCTGTCCCACGCTCCCAAGAGGTCGTATCCATCAAACACGTCGCACTTCCGTAAGTTCTCGGTCACATACTTCCTCGCCTGGGCATGCCAACGCGCGGAGTTCTCATAATACCGCGGCACCATATCGAGGCGGCCCGCCGCCGTTATGTACTCGCGGGCCGCAACATAGAGGTCTTTCGGCAGGGTGGCGTTGTACCGATCCTCCAAGGCGAGGTTGATGTACGTACCAATGATGCCCAACTCATGTGCGATTATGGGCCTTTCGTAGTAGGCGTATTCTGGCTCGACTTCGCGCCAGTCGCGGCCTGTGAAATTCGAGTAGCTAAAATCGTTGGCCCGCGCCGCAAACAGGTCGGAATACCGGGTGATGCGGTCCCAGAGAACGTTGTAGTAGTTCTCCTTGTCGGGGTAATACTCCGGCACGGGGAGGTCGGCATGACCTCCTTTGGACTCCGGCCCAGACATGGTGTGCATCGGGATGATGAGCGCATCGGGAGCCAGCGCCTTGGCTTTGCGGTAGCGCTCAGCGAACTTCGAGATGAGGCCTTCGTGGCCTACTTCCTCGTTCCCGCCGCAGTACGTGACTACCGAGGGGTGATACCGGCACCAGCGCACCATATCTGTCCATCGAGCATTGTCGAGCGGATCGTAGGGATGCCTTGCGGAGTGCTCCGGACCCAACAGCATGCCTACTTCATCTGCGGCCTCCATATAGGGCTGCATCGGCACCCACGTGTGGAAACGCAGGTAATTGAAGCCCGCCTCTTTCAAGCGCCTCAGGCGCTCCCGGAAATACGCAACGTCATTCGGTGGATGCACGTAAGGCGGGAAGAAGTAAATCTCACAGATTCCCCGCAACATGACCGGCCGGCCGTTGAGATATAGCCGCTGGTCACGCGCTTCCAATTGTCTCAGTCCATACCTGCGGCTTCCGCTATCGATAGCTTTACCGTCACCGTCCTTCCACTGCAACTCGATCGTGTAGAGATTAGGCTCCCAGATGCTCCAAGGCTTAGCGCCTTCTGAGGGACACGACCAATCCACCGTCAGGACCTCGCCCGCCGCCAGAGGACGAACAGGCACTTCACCCTTCCGAATGACATCTCCGGCGAGGGTCTTCACTGCCCACCTTAAGCCGGATTCCTTGCTCAAGCCACCGGGGGCCTCAAGCTCCGCATGCCATTGCAGCTTCTTAAGGTTGTCTTCAGGGTGTACATAATATGAGACGATTCTTCCAGGCCCATCGGAAACGTGCAGAGACACGTCTCCGTAAATACCTCCCGACATGCCCTGGTATCCGCGTAATGCGCAACTGTTGATATACTCGACGTTATTGGCAACGGCCAGCACTATCTCATTCGGTTGTCCATACTTCAGCTCACCGGTGAGATCGAATTTGAAAGGAGTGTCGTGGCCGTGGTGCATGTCCATGTAGATGCCGTTAACATAGCAATAGGTGTCTATTCGGGCACCGTCGACGCGCAGTACAACGGCGCGGTCACGCCAATCCTCCGGCACATCGAACGTTCGCTTGTACCAACCCACCCCGACAATATAGGGACGGCTTGCATCAGGCAACCGAGGTCTGCCCGTTCCCAGATAGGGAAATCGGATCGGCACAGCCGTGGAATAGGTTATCTTGTCTCCCCACGGGGCCACGGGGAGATAGCTCAGTTGTTCATCCCAATAGCCGGGCACTTGCATATCCAACGCGAACTGGTCGGCGAGGGGTATGGCCGGCTGGGGCTTGACCATCACGGCCACGGTGAACTTCTGCACCACGTTCGCGGGGGTCAGGTTGCTCGTATACGCAAACCGCCACGGACCGTTCAGAGAAATCTCTTCTGCATGGCTCGACCCCACAAGCACTATCATCGCAATCGCAACGACGCAGCACACAAATGGCATCTTCATCAGAGTCTCCACGTGCGTTTTTCAAGCACGAAGTTCGTTTCAAGTTTGTCGCGGCGGATCTTTATTTCGATTGGGCTCTTATCCATTCCACAAAGAATTCGACGACGGGCTTATCAGAAGACGAGAGTGCCCCTGCCCATTCAGACTTATCAACGTTGTTGAGACGAACGCGCTCGACACCGGCTGCGCGAACAAGGTGCTCGACGTCCGTCAAAGCAAGAATACCCGGTATTTGAGGGGCCACGTTCTGATAGCCCACGAGTTGCACGAAACTCGAGAACATTCCATCAATCGCCACCCCCTCGATACGGTTATCCAAGAGCGACGCCAAGAGGCACGCCAAGCCCATTTCCCGGCCGCGTCCCGCGACAAGGATGCTCTTGAACTCCTTCTGGTGAGAGAGGAAATCCACAACAGACATTAGGTCGTAGGCCCACATACCGACCAGTGGACGTCCCATGACAATCGTCGCATGACGCAGAATGTACATCTCGTTTGCCATGCCCGCGCCGCGGGGCTCCACCACGAACACCGTGGCGTTTTGCGCAAGCGCCTGAACTTCGGGGCGCTGCGATTCCGTCTCGAAATCCAATTCGCCCAACCAGACCAGAGCCCGTTCGCCTTGCCCAATCCGGCGCACCGGCACCTGCATTCCCGGGTCCGTGGCAACCAGGTAGCCACCATCCGTAGCGACGGCTTCAGGCGCGCCAAGTGGAGGCATATTGAGTTTGGCGCGGAGTTTTTCTGGGAGCGCCGTGGGGGTTTCTGGCAGTTCGGCCCGGCGAGCGGCCGCCTTCGCCGTCCAGATGCTTTGGACGGTTTCAGCCCCTTCCTGTGGTATCTTCCCCCCTTCAAATACAAAGAGCGCCGGATCTTTTTCGTCGAACAACTCCTTCTCAATGTCGGATTCCTGGACGGGGAATCCGTCGCCAATCCCCTTGAGCCAGCGGTCAATGAACGCATATGTATCTTCCCGCATGACTTTGGTGTAGTTGTGAGCGCCCGGCTCGATCGTGTGATAAAGTTTGGACTCGGAGCCTAGAAGGCGATAGAAAGGCCGAGCGGAGTTCACGAACTGCTCACACGCATAGCTGGTGGAATAATCGGCGTCCACATTCATGATGAGCATGGGCCGGGGCGCCGTGGCCGCGATCAGGCTGCTCATGCCGCCCATGCGCGAAATACCCGGAACCCAGTTGTCACACGAATAATAGAAGTTCATGGAGAGTTCCGACATTGGCCATAGTGCGACAGCCGGCATGACTGCACCGAAGCGTTCGTCAACCATTCCCGCGTAGAATGTCTGCAAACCGCCGCCCGATGCCCCAGTGAGTCCCAGGCGCTTCGCGTCAATGTCCGGGCGAGTTTCGAGGTAGTCTGCGCCGCGCATAATATCCCACGCCAAGTGTCCCGCAATGCAGCCGCCGGCCACAAGAGGCTCAAACCCTTCATTGTTTCCGGGGATGGCACGTTCCCAAGCGAGCGCCTCCAGCGCCAGTACGGCATAGCCATGTTTGGCCAGCCCAATCCCGCGCAACTGAGGCGCCTTGGATTGCTTGCCGTAGCTCCAATGACCAATCGCGCTGACGACCGCCGGGACGGGGCCTGAGGCGTTCTTCGGCAGATAAAGGAGCGCGGGCACGACGTGGTTCGGACGGCTTTCGTAGGCCACCTTTTCAATGACGTAGTCATCCTTCTCGATGCGGCCGGTGACTTTTGCGTTGAGGGGTGTGCGGGCGGGCAGCGGGTTGAGACCCAAAACGTCTATGAGTTCGCTCCGCAACGCCTTCTGGCGCTCGCGGGCCTCCGCCGCGGTCCGGGGCGCTGGTTTTGGTTGCTCGAGCCGACTCAGCTCTTGCCGCAGCCATTCCGTAAAGACCATAATTCGACCCACGCGGTCGTCCATTCGTGTCGAGCATAACGCCACGGCGGCAAAACTGTGGTTGCTGGCCGCGCCCGGCGTGGGCGACTCAACACGGATTTCCGCCGCGCCCTCGGGCAACACGACCGATGCGACTCGGACCCAGCCCAGCCTGCACACTTTTGCCTGCATGGGCGCAACAAGACGCTTGTCATTGATGCATATTCGCATGTCGCCCGGCGTCGTAGGCGCCGTGTAAAGCCGTGCACAGACCTCGTACTCGCCACCCTTCACTTCCACACGTTTGGTTACAGGCGACCCGTTGGAGCTATAAAAATCGCCCGCCCCCCAGGACTTGCCCACTTTCCATCCCTCAATACCAGACATCTCCGTCGCCGGAATGAGGACCATTTCGCTCCAGGCCACACAGCTCGAAAAGATGGCCGTTATGACCGTCAGTGCGGCAATGAATGAACGAAAGAAAACGCGCGCTTCTCTATGCCGGCTATCGGCTGGATCTACTGCATACCTCATCTGTATCCTCCCTCGGTACCCCGCGAGCAGGGCCATATCCAAGTCACTTTGGCAAATGCTGTTTTCCATAGCACTAACTTGCATAAACTCGCGATCCTGGAGGTGCTGCCCAAAAGGCGCGCCAGAT
>Ga0315284_10017602_pt1 | contig 10141 bp, 10 predicted proteins | sample YL17G09_16_MG_FD_203696 | JGI IMG/M metagenome (GOLD analysis project Ga0315284, IMG submission 203696) | Sediment microbial communities from Yellowstone Lake, YNP, Wyoming, USA - YL17G09_16 | ecosystem: Environmental > Aquatic > Freshwater > Lake > Sediment | place: USA: Wyoming | collected...
TCCTGTTGATTCCGTACCATTACCCATTCTACCACCATAAACTCTACTTGCGATTTTCTGTGGTTGACGAGCATATGACTCGGATAAATTACCTGGGAAATATTTACCAAAAATACCTTTAAGACCCGCAGCAGAATAATTAACATTTTCGTTAACTAATCTAAATCCACCTGATTCGTGACCGCATTGAGATAAGAAATGTGCCAATCTTAATGGTGTTGTTATATTGAATTTTTTTGCTGTGTCAGGAATTTGTTCAATAACTTTATCAGGAATATGTCCTTTTAATTTATCTAATTTAAATCCTGAAGATGAAGGACTTGAAGGTGTAATTACCTTGTCTTCTTTTATTACAACTTTTTCAGTTGAACCAAACATTTTACCCCACGTTCCATCACCAACAACTCCGTCAGGATTTAAATCGTGGTCGATTTGCCATTTCTTAACAGCTTTTTCAGTTCCTGGACCAAATGTACCATCAGCAGCAAGTCCCAATTTTGATTGGAGTTTTTTTACGTCATCTCCTTTAGACCCAACTTTTAATATCATAGCAGTTTACCTTTTAACTATAAATAGTTTACTGAGAAGAAGATGAAAGGTCTGTATCACCTAAAACAATATATTTTATGTTTAATGTGATTGAAGATGTTGTGAAATTAACCGTAAAGTGTGTTGACGGAGTTATTGTATTAAAATTAATTAAAGATATTGTAGAATAATCTGATGTTGTAAACCAAAATGTTGTATTAAACGGAATTAATCCCGATAAATTAGTTGATAACAAATATGCGTCATCAATATATACCTTACCATCACGATTAATGTCCCCAGACATCATTTTAGGACCTGTGGTTAACACCAATCCCGCCGGCAATACTGGTGGAACGTTTACATTTTTCACCTCGTTTAACAGGGTTGTTAAGTCCGTTGTTGTTAATGATGGAGAATATGAAGGAACAACTTTATAAGTTGTATTATATTGTGTTGGACTTAAAACATATGAACCATCTGAATTAACCGTAACCGTTTGAATTAATGATTCAACACCACTAATGACAGAATAAAGTTTAACTACAGGTCTAACCGATAACCCTAATGGAATTGATACGGTACCACTAATTGTTTCCGTTGGTGTTGGATTATTTGGATTTATTTGAGCCCCAACAATTGTAGTCTTAAAATCAAAAGTATTACCATACGAATAAGTTCCACAAATAATAGGAGAACCCGAATATTGCATAATAAATCTCATATAAACTTGACCATTATAAACAGTAGTTGGAACTATAAATGATGATGTAACGGTTTTAGTTCCAGTCCAAGATACATTATAACTATGAATTAATTCACCAGCATCGGTTAAACTTCCATTACCATTAAAGTCAATCCATAACTTAAAAAATTCCATATAATTACCACTTGTTACTGCAGTATACGAAATTGAAATACTCTGACCTGCGGTTATTGTTGGTACGGCAAGTCCTGTTGTATAATCATAATATCCTGCAGGATTTCCACCTGATGAAGATGTGAAACCATTACTTCCTGAATATGTTTTTCCATTTATTGTTACACTTGAAACATATTCACAACAAAAACTTGTTGGTCTACTCGCACAAAGAGGAGACTGAGCCATTAAGTTATTACTTAATAATAAAAATAATAATATGTAAAATAATAATCTCATAAATTAATTTTAGAACCGATTAAGAAAAAAGAAAGAATTGGTAGTTCAGAATTGGTGCTTACATTGGCTTTATAATTAACATTAACCTTAAATCGTTTTGTAATTTGATAGTCAAATCCCGCCCCCAAAAACCCACTAAAGGTTCTATCTGTCACCGTTACTTTTTCCACAGATGAATATACCAAAGGTGTTGAGATAATGTAAATTTCGGGAGATATGACCAATCTATCGTTAATCTTTAATGGTTTGGTATAGAATGCCGTTAATGATGGACTTAAGAATAAATTATTGTCTTCAGATGATTTTGTAACCGCTCCACTCAGGTTGGCACCAGTAACTCCCCATTTCCCCGCGTTTAATATTGCACTATAACCTAAAAACCCTAATACATTACCATAAGAATATACACTTGTTAGGTTAACATTATGAATTAACTTTAATGTTCCACTTTTATTGTATTGTATTTTGGTGTATCTACCTGAAAGAGCATATTGTTTAAAGTTTAACCATATCATAGATGTCACACCCCAACTTGAACTTCCTGTTAATGATGATTGAGACATTCCGATATTAATAATACCTGTGAATGATTTGTCTAAATTTTGGGCACTTGTTAGGTCAGATGAGACAATAACGGGATTACTTCTTGCTCCACCATTTCCACCACTTTTTTTGCTTCCACCTCCACCTGATGATGAGTTATCCGAACCTTTATCTGTTTGAGCATCAATATTCATTGTCGTTGTTGCTGCCACCTCTTCACCTTTTGTTTCAGATGTTGAACCTCCATCTGATGAACCACCTTCGGATGAACCACTTGAGTTTGTTCCCTTAGTTGTTTTTGATGAACTTGAAGATGATGAACTATTTGATGTTGTTGTGGTTGGTGTTGATGCTGCATTTGTTGCTTGGCTCATAATACTACCAACCACACTTTGTACCGTACTACCGATTATCTGAGCGGTTATTTGATTTCTAATAATATTTGTTGATTGAACCGAACAGGGTGTGACTTGTCTATATTCACTATACGAATCATTTAACCAAGAAGAAAAAACACCACTCAATAAATCATCAGCGGTGAATGTTCTTTGTTTTCCTAAAAAAATAATTGTTGTTCCTCCTTGAACAGGAATACTAAAATATGTTACCTCATTTGTACAAGGGTCAACAAATGTGTATATTAAAGATTGACCAATCGCATCCACACTTGTGAATAACACAAATAATAAAAATAAAATTGGTATTAATTTTTTCATATTTAAAATTTAAGTGTCGAACCAATTAGAATATTATGCATTAACCCCCAATTTGGTGTCGTATTCATATTTCCTCTATGAGTTAAACTTAATCTAAAACGTTTTGATACTTGAATGTCCACACGATTTCCAACAACAGCATTAAATGTGTTTGATACATCAGTAAAGTCTTTACCGATATCATAATATGGTGAACATAAAGTAATAAACGCTTCAGGTTTCCATTGTAATTTATCTGATAATCTAATTTCTTTTTGTACCATCAATACGGTATATGGTACTAATACAAAGTAAGCGTCGGGATTACTTTTATCACCATTGACAACAACTGATGCTCCTAATTGAGCACCAAATGTTAAATTTTTATATTTCTTTAACTCCCAAACTTTGGTAATACTACCACCCGTGTTAAGAGCCATACCCATTTTACCAAAATTAATATGATAGTACAACCCACCACTTTTATAATAAAAAGAATATGCTTGTTGTGATAAATCAAATGTTAAAACAGCATTAACACCATATCCTTTTCCAAAATTCATTTTACCAAAACCTAAACTGGTTCCTGGTCTGAATGTAAATGTCTCGTATGTTGGACCACCAATCATTGCAAAGTCCGCCGAGTTTAATATTTGATTGGGTTTAATGATTGAGCCCCCACCAAACGACCTTGATTGAGCCCCCATAACACTATTTTGAGTATTACCAAAATCTTCTTTTGGAGATAGGGGTGTAGGTGCCGGTGGAGGAGGGGGATTAGTTTGAGAATAAGCCGATATTGATACTAATAGTATAAATAACGTAACAATATTAAACTTTCTCATCATTAATGGTCAAATATTTGTTTTTTAATCATTCTTGAAACAATTTTTGAACTCGCGGTTTCAAGTGCTTTTTTTGTTGTAATACCGATTGTTGATTGGTTAAACTTTACCTCAGATAAATTATCATCATTTAGTAATGTCATTTCTCTAACGGTAGATGCATCACCTAACCCTGATGCTGTGAAATAAGCTCCTGTTTCAGAATCAACAAATTTAATTTGTAATCCTAATCGAGTGGTTAATGTATTTTTAACACCATCTTTAAGTTTAATTGTTTCATCTTCTGATACAGAAAAATCATAAACATCAATATAAACAAAATAACGAGCCAATCTTATTTTACCTCTACCATCAAGTTTATCTTCGGATATACCCGCCTGTGATGCTTGGAATTGTTTTACCATCCTGTTTTTAATTTCTGTAGAAGATTCTGTAAAAATAAATCTTTCGGTATATTCCAAATATTCCACAACAATATTAGTAAGACCAAGACCAACTCGTTTGTCTTTTAATTCGGGAAAAGAAGAGTATAACTCTTCACTAACTCCGATGTTTAAAAGTTGAATTGGAATTGGTTTACCGTGATATTCCGGTAAGGTGTCAATGGAAGCATCTTTCTCAAATTTAGCTTTATATTGTTCGGTCTTAATCGTTCCGACAGTTTGAGCATTAACTTTGGATGATATTGTTATTACCAAAAGACATACAATTACCGTAATAATTGCAAGTATTATATCCTTTTTAAATTTCATATTAGTTTTCTTCTATTGGTTTAATCTGTCCACATACTAAACATTCTTCATCACCATCACCATCTGCGTCACCCCAAACGTGTTGACAATTTCTGTGTGGAAAATATTCGTCGATTGTTCCATCTCCATCAGTATCATATCCATCCATAACTCCATCACCATCTTCGTCAACCTCTACTCTATTTTGTGAGCCACCTAAGTTATTAACTTGGTTAGTTGGTAATGGGATAGATGGAATACCACCACCGATACCTGTATCTGACAATGTAATACCATCTTCTTCGTCCATTTTTTGAACTAACATTTTATCTTTATCTGTATCACTGAACCAGTAGTCAATAATTTTTCCATAAGAACCAATAAATGCTCCTAATAATAACAATAGGAGTTCTTTCCATTCCGTTGACATAGGTGTTTGAACCATAATTGAAGCGAAAATACCTCCAATAATAATCATAAACCCTCCAAGAACGATGGCTGAAATAAACCATCTTCTTTTCATCATTGCGTCTAATAGTTCTTTAAATCCGGTTGGTTTGTTATTTACCATTTTGGTTCCTCCTCTGTGAATTCATCTTTCTTTTTTTCTACAGGTTTTTTTTCTGTAGCAGGAGCTGTTGCCTTTTCTTTAATGATAATAGTTTTTCCACCATCATTATTTGATTGTGTTTGTGTGTTGTTAATGTTAATTACGGGTGCTGCTTGTTGAACTGGTTGTTGTGCTTCTTCAGCACCACCGAACAATAATGTGCTAACCCAAACACCACCACCTGCGATTACAGTTGTTAATGTTCCGATAATTGTTTTCTTTAATCCTGACCAAGTACCATCGTTGGTTTCAGGTGCATTTGTTTCTTCTGACATAGTTTTTAAGCTTTAATAAAAGGTTTAGTTATAATTTTATTATTATTTGATAATACCACTAAATATGTTCCTTTAGAAAAACTCTGAACGTCAATTGTTTTTGAAAATTTCTCAACATTTTCAAACGACTCAAAGTTTCCTAAGTCAATTAGTTTTTTACCGTTATAATCATAAATAGATGCATTCATCTTTGTGTTGTTAGGTAAATTTAATACTAACTCAAAAATTCCATTATTTGGATTTGGATAAATGGTTGAAGTTGGTTCGGTGATATCACCTAAAACAACTTTGCTGGCTCTGTATTGTAATAATACTCTGTCTGATGCTAAGACAATGTTAAAGTGGTCTCCATTGTCATCTGAGGCATCCATTAATTTTCTTACTGATACGTAAGTTGAAATATCTTCAGAAGGAACTACCGAAGAAAACTTTAATTTAAAGGGAGTCACTACCCCTTGTAGTGACCCATCCTTTTGATTATTCATTCCACCAAATCTTATAATACCGTTTGCCTCATCGTGAGTAACGTATTGTAACCATGGACCTTGAATGTTCGAAACAATTTCTTCGAACTTAACTTTGGTAACATCATAATTCATTTCAAATTGAATTCCATTGCTCCTGTCTCCATTTGTTGAAACATTAAATGGAACATACATAGATTCTCCTGTTGTGTATGAATCAGGAATTGTTATATCATATTTTCCTTTGAAAATTGCTCCAAAAACTTCGTTGTTGTTTATATCATATACGGGTGAAGAGTGTGTTCTATCTACGTCACCTAATACAAAATACTTAATATCTACCGTAATGTTTGAGGTAGCAACACTATCATAGATGTAAACACCATTATCCGAGTAATTTGTCCAATTTGTCCATTGGTTTGTACCTAACACTAAAGAATCGTATGAACTCTTATGAAATACGTTAATTAATTTAGATGTTGAAATTGGTTTTAATCCTGAAATAGAAGCGTAGATTCCAAAAGGGTCACCACCATCTAATTCTTTGTTAAGATTTATATCACCAATTAAATACGATAAACCATGCTTCAAGTATAACTTACTTTTAGTTTGATTTACATCTGTTTTAGAATATTCGTTGTATGATTTTAATGCGTCCGATATTGTAACAGCGTAGTCTCTAATTTTTGCCAAACTATCTTGAGGAAAACGAACTTCAATTTTATATTTGGTATATTCATCAACATTATTTAAAGTATAATTTCCATTAATAGTTGGAACCGTTTGAGAAACTAATTTACCTGTTAAATTTTCATAACAATAAATTGTTGGTAATAATCCTGCGGTAATTGTAGATGGGAACGAAACTTTTCCTGATATTGTTAAATTTCCTAATAACTTAATTGCCATTTTATTGTAAGATAAATTTGCAATATTATCACCAATAGATGTTCCATCAACTTTAAACAATCGAGACCAATTAAGTTGAATTGTGTCTGAAGCATAATTTGATTGAACATCATTTATCAAGTATTTGTTGTGAATTACATAACCATTTGAGGATATTTGACTTCCATTAGATAGAATCAAATAGTTACGAGCAACAGTCCAATCTGTATTAGAGACATACGAATACGTTCCATTTGAATATGAACCATATTTGTAATTTTCCCAAGACTGATAATTCGATATCGGAGATTTACCCGAAACAGAACCATCAACGGTTGTTGAAAGATAAGTTAATAGTGTTTTTTTAAACTGCCAATCAACTTGAAAAGTTCTAACATCTTTACCTGCCGCTGGTTTATAATACCAAGCAACATCTAAAGTGTCTCCTCTTCTTACAGTTGATAACTGCTTAAAATGACCAATTTCTGGTGTTTGGGAGTATCCAATAATGCTCAACAACATTAAAGGAACTACCATTAGTAGTTTTTTCATTTAATAAATAGATTAGTGATTAATGTCTCTGAGGACTTTTTTATAACATTTGAAACTGATGTTTGATTAATTCCACCACTTTCAGAGATTATCAGAGTTGATAAAGAAATTTCGGCAGATTTACCTGTTGAAACATATTCTTTGATTTTTTTACCAGTACTATCATACAATATCCCCCTAATTCTTAATACGGTTTCATCACTACTTTTGTGAAAAACTGAAAATCCTGAACTTGTTTGTAATACGTCAAAATATAACAATTCAACACTTATAGAATAATCGGAACCCTCTTTTGAGTTAGAGATATCATAATTTAAGTCTTGTAAATTTTCCAAAAGAATGTTTTTAAGTCCAAACGTCAAATTACGATTCCCGACTAAAGAACCGATTTGAATTTTGTTCTCAACTGATTGAATAAAAACCTTTTGGGATAATGCTTTTTGGTTAAATGATGACATAAGCATAATAGTCATCACGAAAAAGAATAATTTTTTCATGTGGATAGTTTATTGGTAATAATAAATAGTTGAAAAGTTATACTTTTGAGGTATTTATAATAAAATAAGAATAAAAAATGAACTTACTTAACGAGGAATTAGATAGAATTAAAAGTGTTATGGGTGTACTGAAAGAGGACACCGCTGGCGCCCCTCAAATGAATATGAACTTGAGAAAGGCTGTAGACATATTAGACTTTTTAAAGATTAATAGTAGTCAGATTGAAAAAATGTTAATTGAAATCAGTAAATTGGCGGAAAATCAAATAATTGACTTTGGATTATTAGAAAGAGGACTTAGAAAAATCTTATTAAAGAAAGGTGATAAGAAAAAGAATGTTTCAGATTATTTGGGTAAAATTATTACATCTTTAAAGTATAGAGAACGTTCGGGATATGGTGTTGAACCAGAAAGTGAAGATTATGAGTTCGAAGTCGAAGAACCTTCAATAGTTCCTAAAAAAGTTTTTAAGAAAGAATTATACGAACTTCAAATTGAGTTAGTTAAACTACAAGAATGGTTGGATAAGACTGGTAAAACGGTTATTATTATATTTGAAGGTAGAGATTCTGCTGGTAAAGGTTCAACAATTAAAAAATTTACAGAAAATTTAAATCCAAGATATTTTAACATTATTGCTTTGGGTGTTCCAACACCAGAAGACAGAAAAGATTGGTGGAATAGGTATAGAAATCAAATTAAACCAGGAATGATTAATTTATTTGATAGGAGTTGGTATAATAGAGGTTTAGTTGAACCTGTTATGGGTTATGGTACACCTGAAGAATACGAAGATTTTATGAAGAATGTTGCCAATTTTGAAAATGACTTAACTAAAGATGGTGATTATCTATTCAAATTATGGTTTTCAATTGAAAAAGAAACTCAAAAAAGAAGATTTGATGTGAGACAACAATCACCGTTAAAGTATTGGAAATACTCGCCAAATGATTCAAGAATGCAAGATTTATGGGATAGATTTACAGAATTTAAAGAAAAATTGTTTGATGAAACATCGACATTAAACAATCCTTGGGTTATTATTGATGCTGAGGATAAACGAGTTTCAGGATTAAATGCGATTAGATATGTTTTGAAAAATATTCCGTATGAAGGTAAAAATGAAAAAGTATTGGATGCGGAATACCCTGAAGTAATTGCAGTTCTTAAACCACAAGAAGTTAAAAGAATTAATTGATAGTGGTTTGCCAAACAAATTAGAAAATGCCAACCAAATGTTTATACCAAAATTTGTTTGGCAAGGAGTAATTAAAGATAGTGATAAACTAATAGTGGAAAATGAAGAATTAAAATGATATTAAGTGATAAATTAAAAGACGGAATTAATCGTTTTCTTGAAAAACATTCGTTTGAAATTCAAATTCCTTTAGATTTTGAGGGGTTGGAATACGCAAATGTAACCGTTAAAGTTCATTTAATTGGCACCAAAATGTATGTTTTGAATGGTAATCCAACTTCACATCTAATATATTCATTGTCTATTGAATCTACCAATAATAATATGGTTAATTTAATGTACCCAAATGGCGAAACCATTAACCCAACCAATCCTTATGTCTACAGGTTATCAAATAAAGTTGATAACGTTTTAATTAAATTTTTACAATTTTTTGGTATTAAAATGCCTGTAATGTGTGTAAAGGCAATTAATAATTCAACTAATAAAATTAATGAAGAATTAATTGTTGAAGAGAAATACGATAGTGTTACAAAAAAATTAGTTAAGGATATTTTATTAACATTAAAATATCAAAGAAAAGGTGAATTTGTATTACCTGAAGATATTTCCGATGAAATGGTTTATACATTCCCACAATTTGATAGTGAATTTACAATTAACTTAAATTTATCAACAAGCGAAGATGTTGAGGATGTTGATGTGGACGGAGAATATTATAAAGGTGAAGATACAATTGATATTAATATTACAACAAACCCAAATATTGACAGACAACTATTAGAAAAATTATATCACGAACTTAATGATGTCGTTAGACACGAAATACAACATATAATCCAATATGAATCTGGTTACAATTTTCCAAAAAGAGAACCAAAAAAACCATTAAAGTATTACACACAAAAACACGAATTAGAAGCCCAAATTGCCGGATTTAAACGGAGAGCAAAAAAAGAAAAAAAACCATTTGAAACTGTTGTTAGAGATTGGTTTAGAAATAATTCATCAAAACATAATATGACACCCAACGATGCCGAACAAGTAATAAATTTAATTTTAAATTATTCAAATTAAATGAGGGGGCAAGATAATAAAACTTTAATTGTATTTAATAATTTAATTAACAAATTATTTGTTGGCAAAGCAATTGAA
>Ga0315284_10017604_pt1 | contig 10140 bp, 8 predicted proteins | sample YL17G09_16_MG_FD_203696 | JGI IMG/M metagenome (GOLD analysis project Ga0315284, IMG submission 203696) | Sediment microbial communities from Yellowstone Lake, YNP, Wyoming, USA - YL17G09_16 | ecosystem: Environmental > Aquatic > Freshwater > Lake > Sediment | place: USA: Wyoming | collected...
CATTTTCTACACGTCTTGCATTTCATTGGGTCGTGCACCACAGAATACCCGGATGGGGCGATGTTGGATAGGGTTCTGTCGAATTTTTGAGCTATGCGCATACCCTCAATACCACCGCAGCAACAAGAACAACAGGAGCAGATGACACCAGTTCTGGCTCCCGTGGCTACTTTGAACCATGCCGTAGTAATACAACCTCGCTCGCGGGCATCTATGATTATTTTGAGTGCTTCATCCTGGCTAATCTTACGGACGTGATATTTCTGACAGTGCTCCAGCCAGAATTCTGCTGTGGTTCTTCCTACCGCCATGCATACATTTACAGGCTGGCAAGGCTTCTCCCGAATGAGGCGGCACGGGCAATCCATTACAGCAATGAACTCCGGTTCCTTCAAAATTATCTTGTTTGCGTGGTGAAAAGGAATTATGCGCTCGGTCTTGTCTGGGCCGATTATCAAGTCTTTGTTTAGAGTGACAAACTTTCGAGCATCGCTTCTGGTCAGTACCTTGGCGTGGTAGCGGTCGAAGACAAACCTGAACGCGTTCCCTAGCACCTTTAGCCACAAGAACCTGCTGGCCAGGAAACGGCCAGCCTTAAGAAAAAGGGTAACATAGGGGGGCCAATATACAAAATATATATAATTGTGAATGGCGCGATCAATACGCCACCTGTGCATTTTAATAATATTAATGGTCGATTTCTTCATATACTTCAGGCCTAAGATTTGTTTGATAAAATCGTTAATAAAGTTGTATTATGGTTTACAACAAAATGCTATAGGAAATCTCCGCCAAACGCAATAGTCATACAACCGAGGGTAGCAACATGATACGAGATTTGATAATAAAGAACAGAAGCTACCGACGCTTCCATCAAGAAGTTATTATCGAATATGAGACCCTGCGAGAACTTGTTAACCTTGGCCGACTTTCAGCATCAGCGGCAAACATGCAACCACTTAGATACATCCTGTCCTGTGACTCAAAAAAGAACGCTCTAATCTTTCAGCACCTTGCCTGGGCCATGTACCTGAAAGATTGGTCTGGTCCTACTGAGGGCGAAAGACCGTCTGCATATATCATAATTCTCGAGGACAAGCAGATAGAACATCCACTGCGTTGTGACCACGGGATAGCTGCTCAGAGCATTCTTCTGGGTGCCACGGAGAAAGGCCTAGGCGGTTGCATAATCGGAGCAATCAATAAACCAAAGCTGCGCCAAGTTCTAAATATACCTGAGCGCTATGAAATCATTCTCGTACTGGCACTTGGTAAGCCCAAGGAAAAAGTAGTAATTGAGAAACTCAAGCCTGATGGAAGCATAAAGTACTGGCGGGACAGCAAAGGGGTACATCACGTGCCGAAGCGAGCTCTGGAGGACATTATTCTCCAGCTTTGATAATAGCTATTATCTTCCAGTATAAAGGACAGCCAGTATCTTGGCCTCTTTATCACCTACGCATTTAACGAAATGTGGCTCACTGGAATCATAGTAGATAGCATCGCCGGGATCGAGGTACTCTTTTTGTTCACCGACCTGTGCCATCAGCTGCCCCTCAAGGACAAAGAGAAACTCCTGACCGTCATGAGTAGACGGTTGGGCTTCTTCTGTAGGTGTGAGTCTTATCATGAAAGGTTCCATCAATCGGTTCGCTTTCTCTGGAGCCAGAGATTCATAGAAGTAGCCATAGCGCACGCTGCTTCTTCCTAAATGACGTGAGACCTCTTTGCGTTGATCGGCACGAACCAAAGTCATGGGTTTGTCACTACCCGGCGAAATGAAGAAACTCATTCTGGTTTCCAGAGCTTTCCCTAGCTTTACCAGCTCTCCAAGAGGAGGGATCATTTTATTTGCTTCTATACGTTTCAAAATATCCGTATCTATCCCCGTTCGAGTACTGAGTTCCTGAATCGTGAGGTTGTGTATCTCGCGAGCTTTCCTGATTCTGTCACCCAGAGATTCTTTCTCCTTCAAGACCGTTTTTGCACGATCCATCTGAGATGGATGTGTAATGAAATCCTCAGAGCTGCCATTTGTGCGTTTACGTTTTCCTTTCTTTTCTTCCATTTCGCTTCCTTCTTCCTACATTCCTCTTCCCGCGACTCCGATATTCCGAGCGATTATAATCCGCAAAATCTCCGATGTGCCTTCACCAATCTCGAGGAGTCTCTGATCGCGATAGAGTCTCTCGACCCTGAAGTCTTTCATCAGGCCATAGCCTCCATGCAACTGCACCGCCTTATGAACACACCTGTGCATCGCCTCGGAGCAGTAAAGCTTGGCCATAGCTGCTTCCACACTGAAGGGACGCTTCTTCTCCAGAAGCCAGCATGCCTTATAGAGTAGATTTCTTGCGACTTCGATATCGAGAGCCATGTCTGCCAGCTTGAACGTATTAACCTGAAAAGAACTTACCGGCCGGTCAAATTGTATTCGGGAGTTAGCATACTGCAAAGCCAATTCGAAAGCACCTTGGGAGCCGCCAAGGCCGATGGCAGCGATACTCAGACGTCCCCTATCCAAGGTAGCCAGCATTTGGTGTAAGCCATCCCCTCTATTACCTAAGAGATTCTCCTCAGGCACTGTGCAATCATCGAAGAATAGTTCGCCGGTATTGGATGCCCGCCACATCATCTTCCTTTTCATTTCCTTAGCAGTGAAGCCGGCGGCACCAGCCGGAACAAGTATGCAACTCAACTCCGGTTTCCCCTCGACACGACGCCCGGTAACAGCCTGCACGATTACAACCCCTGTTAGTCTGCATGCTGAGTTCGTGATAAAGATCTTCCTGCCATTTATAATCCAATTTTTACTCTCTAATTTCGCTGAGGTTTTGGAATTACCCGCATCAGAGCCGGCTTCAGGTTCCGTCAGACCAAATGCGGCAAGCATTTCCCCTGAACACAGCTTGGGAAGCCACTCGCTCTTTTGCTTCTCGTTGCCAAATTGATAGATTGGCCCGACTCCTAACGAATTCGCAGCAGCAATAGTGGCAGCCTGCGAACCGTCTATTCTCGCCAGTTCCTCCACTGCAATGATATACGATACATATCCCATGCCCGCCCCGCCATACTTTTCCGGAACGCAACAACCCAGGAGACCTATCCTGGCCATCTTCTGCGTGAGCTCAACGGAGAATTCCTCCCGTTCATCCAGTTCCTGTGCTACAGGCGCTATCTCCCTTTCAGCGAAATCCCGCACAGCTCGACGTGTCAGGTTCTGTTCCTCTGTCAGATCGAAATCCAGCGCCATGTACCTCTTTCCTCCACATGGAGAATATATATCGCCTGCCCTATCCAGTCAACTCTTTCAATGAACATTATAATTCTAGTGCCGACATGTCTCATAAACAAGGCCTCATTCCAAAAACACCTCCTTCTGACAGTCGTCGGAGATATAACATCTAGGAAAATCCTCCGGCGATGAAGTGGCAGGACAGATCTAGATCATATTACGGGGAACTCTGGTTATCTCTCTTATCTAGGAGGACAAGTTCTTTCCAAGCTGAGTTAAAATGTCGTCACACGCCACTTTGGCTCTGTTAAGTTCGGTCTGGGGTATAGGATAGTCTATGGGAATGGGGTGGCTAAGTTCGTTCCTCATTTTTGCGATAATGCTAAAATTGTCTGCAAAGCGCCTTCTGTTTTCCTTGCCACTGCCAAATATGAAGTTAAAGTACTGCCACTCATCGGATATCAATGACTCCAAATGCCCTATTGTGGTATAGTGAATCAGCTCTGGTGGTGCCACCCAGGATAGAGACGCATATTTCTGTGGAGCCGTTTTGCGTCTTTCCTCGATCTTATCGATCGACCGTTCTGGATCCGCATCAGCGAGGCGAGCTTTGAGCCGAGCTTTCACGTGCTCTTCCCATTCGTTGCCCCATTCTGTTCGATAGACACTCGATATCGCTGAACGCAGTTCGAGTTCCACTATCTTCAACTTATGGTCGACCTCATTTCGTTCGTTCCATTCTTGACACGCATATTTATCGAGCTTGACGAGGGCTGTCTCTGGTGTACGAGTAGGAACTTTTTGTGTCTCGCTAGTCTCCAACCTCCCGCTTCCTTTGAGCCATTGTTTGAAAAGAGTGCCAATAGCAGCGAAAGACGTGGTGTCCGTTGTCTGTCCCAAGCCTGAGAATCGAATTACGTCTAGAGCCCAGTTGACGTCATCAGGTAGCCATTTCGAAGTTAAAAGGTCTTTCCGGACTGGACCTTCAGTTGCTATGAGGAGGCGATATATCTCTCGACCAATTGGCCCTAGCTGCGACCACCATGTTCTCATGATGTATGCTTGACCTTCTAGGAAAGATGTTCGGGCTTTGCCCAGTGCATCTTGTGGAGGCATAGATTGATTCTCGTATATAATGCTCATAAGGTATTGAATGATGAAGGGGTGTCCACCACTCCACTCAATGATGAGGTCAACTGTGGAGTCATCTAAAGCCATCGCTCCGGGCTCAGTTATTAAGCGCTTACTATCTTCATATGAAAATGTTTCAAGGAACTTTGTATCCAATATCCCCCACAAAGATGAAGTACGATCTTTTGCTATTTCGGTTAATTCCACCGAGCCACTAAGAATAATGCATAGATTTTGTTGAATACCAGGAGTATTGTGCACCAGAGCGCGCCAGTTCCTCCAGAAGTCATCGCACCATTCATTCAAGAGAAGTCGTTCAACCTCATCTAGGAGTAGTACGATCACTAGGGTTCCAGTTGAACATGAGCCGAAGAAAGAAAGTAGTGCTGAATGTACGATTTTGAACGGATTTGACACATTGGTGCCTATCAAGGCGCTTTCACCGTCATTGAGTGAGGTGGGATCAATGTGCTTAAGGGTTCTAACATTATGTGCAATCTGTCCCAGGATCTCCCGCCAGACGGCCGTGGGATCCTGCGCTAGTCCCAGCCCTTGAAAATCGATATAAACTGGAAGGAGCGTACAATCAGTTTTTGTTAAGCCACCTTGTCGTGTCCTTAGCTTTTCTTCGATTTTACGGAGAACGGTCGTCTTACCCATTCGACGCCCACCGAGGATGGCAAATGATTCTGTTTTGCCTTCTAATCTGTCGCAAATATGTGACACCAGCGATTCACGCCCAAAGAAAAGGGCGAGGTTCACCTTGTTCCAACTGTAAGGATTACGGTGTTTAGTCATTGGCCAATCACTTGCCCAGCCAGTTCCGAAGTATCCATCGGCGTAGTAACCCAATCCGGACTATATAATCTCCGTTCTCTTGTCTTGTAATTAGTTGATAGCCGACTAGGTGTTGCAAAGATAGCTGACATGGACCCTTCAATAAGCCCACTAGTACCTTCTCAGACGTGACACCATCCGCGATGAACTCCAGTAATACTTGTTCATCAGGATAGTCTCTGCGCAAACGTTCTAGAATTTCCTGAAAAATGTTCGAACTCGCGAAAATGAATGGATCTATGTTCTGCTCAAAAATAAATCTTGATATTCTTAAGGGTCTATTTCGGATACGTTTTGATATAAAGCTACAATACTGTCTCGTAATGTACGGATGTCCACCAGTCTGTTCGTAGAGACTCTCCAAGGCATCATCATCATACTCAATGCCCATCCCTCGCCCTAGATCGCGCGCCATTTTTGAGCACTCCTCATAACGTAGTGGCGGCAAGTATATCACTTTGACGAATTCGAAAAGCGGATTGTCTATATGATCCCAAGTTGGCCTCTCTGAGACCATGGGATTTGCCCCTACAATTACAAGCGAAAGGCGCTTCAGCTTTTGCGACTGGCCACGCAGATAGCTTAGAAAGGTATCGAAACCAACTATGCCTGGCTGGTTATACATCGGCAGCAATCGCTCAACCTCGTCCAGAATCAAGAGAAACCTCGGTACTTGGCGGTGTGCAGCCTTGAACGCAGAGAATATAATTGCCATATCGTGATCAAACTTTAGGGAGATGTCTGCAATCTCTATTTTGTCACCGATGGTAGTAGTCTTAGGCAACAGCTTGAGCTTTCGAATCACGCTCTTATACGTGGGCTCAAATTTTGTCCGTAGCTGTTCATCAAACAATCTCGCAATCTCCACCAAAAGAAAAACACAAGAAGGTATGGACGCTTGGGTCAGCATATCACATCTCGCAATTATGTCTCTGTTTCTCCGCCTAGCGATTTCTTCAATTAAGGACGTCTTACCGATCTTCCGCAAGCCAAAAACTCCAACCCATTCGTTATCTTCAATGGCATCATCTATCTGTTTGATTTCCTCTTCACGGCCAAAAAACCTTCGGCCGGATACCGGGAAGCGAAAATCATACAAGTCACGACGAAAAAGCCAATCATCCAATACGCCTCTGAAACCTTGAACACCGCCATCAAGTGTCGTTTCATCAATTGGGACCACTGTTGCATGGAATAGCTCGTCGTTCAACCTATACAAATATTCTCTTATGCTGTCTGTTGAATGGATGATTATGAACCTGACATCAGGATTGACTCCAGCCTTATCTGCCAAATGCGATTCATTCTTTAGTAATTGGCCGATGTCTTCAGGTTTCACGACATTTTCGAAGTAGCACCTGAAGTATAGGTAACCATGCAAATCATAAGTCTCAATATACTCGGTTATACTAGGAGATACGATCAAGTCCACAGCGTGGGGAGGGTCCCCATAGAAGGCACTTTCAACTAGACTTAGGTCAGCTTCTCTTAGAAACTTGAGTATGCGTCGGCCTCTGGGATTTTGTAACTGAACCTTTAGTTCGTTATAAGTTGAATTATCCTCAGGAGACAATAGTCCCAATTTCTTTGTTTCTTCATATTCGAGCAGCGCTTTTTTTAAGTTGTCTTCCGTTCCCTCGGCAAATAGAGATCTAGCTAGAAGACGATGTAGATCTGGATATTTCGGAGCTCTGTTTAAACCGTTAGCCAGCGCCGTAATAGAGTCCGCATATTCTCTGTTCTCATACAGGAGTTGACCTAGCTCTTTATAGAATTGGCCGTCATTTGGATATCGTTCAACAGCTTCGCGAAGTATTTTTATTGCCATTTGAGATTCTCCCCGCTCCTTTTCCATGGTAGCGTAAGAAGAGTAAAGATCCTGACTAGGTGCCACTCGTATACCCTCTTGGAAAAACCTCCTAGCATCATCATATTGGTTTCTGTTCAAGGCCAAGATTGCCTGAATAAAGTAGTAATCCCCTGATTTGTCAAGCTGGCCGATACGCACGAGTTCTGATTCAGCTTCTGGGGGCAATATTGCCTGGTAGCCTATCCTCGTTGGCACCACAATACACGAAATCTTATCTCCAAACTGTAGCGCTACTGGGAACGACCTAAGGATCTTGGAACGCTGCAAAATGATTCTTTTATGCTTGATTGATTGGAGTTCGTAAAAGTCCCTATGCGGGCCAAAAGCAGTAACCTTTGTCTCCTGCCGTTCCAATGTTGGATCTTTTTTTTCTGGGGAACCGTCTTGAGATGTGAAAATGACCTCAGCGGCACGCCATTCTTTGGTGGAGACTTTGAGAAATAGCTGCCCTTTGACATATTCGCCTGTGCAGGCTGTTCGAAGAGCGCGCCCCATGATAGATTGAGCACCGAATTTAACCAGTTTTCCTTCCTCCGCCCTAATCAATCCCTCGCCTTTTCTATCATCGAAGTACTCGACAACACCAGTAAAAGGCTTAGTGTCCACTATGTAATCATCTCCTCATACCCGGAATCAAGAATCTTTGGTGACAGTTCCAATAATGTATCACAAGAGACTCTTCGATTCAATAGATATTGGCTGGCTTATTTACTCACTCATCAGACGAAGATGGGACACGCAGCAAAACATGCTTTTTACACCACTTTCTGTTTCGTCTTCCCACCCTCGGCTCCATACTGCACTGATGGCATTTTTGCGCTCCAAAACGACTTGGTTTTGGTATGCTCTTACGTTATAATTGCACAAAACTGCAGCAAAGTGATCAAAATCCTCAGAAACACGGTAAGTGACAAGCCTGCCCACGGACTTTTATCCTTTGAACGAGATCTCAGGCGAGGAAATTTAAAGGATGCGAGATGAAAAGATTAATTGATTTGAGCGTACCTACAGAAGACAGCCCCAGCGAACCCATTCCGGTGAAGGTGAGTCATGAGGAACACAGGCTGAGCGTCGAGTTGATGAAGATGTTCTTCGGCTGCGCCGAGGGGGACTTACCTGAGGGATTAGGCTGGGCTAATGATACGGTAAACATGATTTCCCATGCCGGAACCCACGTTGATGCACCCTGGCATTATTCTCCTGTCTCTGAGGGAGGAAAGTCCAGAACCATAGATGAAATGCCACTGGAATGGTTCTATAGCGACGGTGTGGTACTGGACATGAGACATAAGCCGCGTGGCTCCGGGGTCAGCGTTGATGACCTTCAGAAAGCTTTGGTTAAAATCAAATATAAGATTAAGCCCTGGGACATTGTTCTGATACAAACCGGCGCAGACAAATTGTGGGGAAAACCAGAATATTTCGAAGCTGGATGTGGTATGACCAGGGATTCTACTATCTGGTTAATTGACAAAGGCGTCAGGGTTATGGGGATCGATGCCTGGGGGTGGGATAGGCCGTTCTGGGCTTTAAAGAAAGAATTCGCTCGGACAGGCGGTAAGAATTTGCTGTGGGGCGCACACTATGCTGGCATAGAGAAAGAATATTGTCATATAGAGAAGCTCGCTAATCTAGACCGTCTCCCTCGCCCCTTCGGTTTTAAAGTCGCCTGCTTTCCAGTGAAACTCACAGGTGGAAGCGCTGCCTGGAGCCGCGTAGTAGCCATACTGGAGGATCGAGCGAGGTCTCAGTCTACGAAGCCAACGAGCTAGCCGCGGTTCCGTTTGTGATGGTCGTCAGTTATAAATGCTGCCTTTCAAACCTGCTTGAACACCCTCGGCGTCCTAAAACTTCACCTTGCTCATGCCCTTAAGCCCAAGCATCTGCCTTGCTTCATCGGGCGTGGCAATTTCCCTTTCGAAAAGTTCAGCGATTTTGCGGATTTTCTCTACCAACTCCGCATTGCTCTTTGCCAGCACCTTGTATTTGACGAATACGTTGTCTTCTATTCCAACTCTTACATGGCCACCCATGGTCATCGCTACAGCCCCCAGGTGGAACTCTGCAGGATAGCCGATGCCGATGACAGACCAAGTGTAGTTATCTGCGCCCAACCATCGGTGCGTTTCTGTCTGAAGGTGCAGAAGTTCGTATGGCGTGGAGAATGTACCGCCTAGAACGCCAAGGACGTACTGTATATGCACCGGCAAGTCCAATTGGCCTGCTCTAACAAGGAAGCCAGTGTTGTAGAGTCCATTTGTACCATAGATTTCGACCTCCGGCTTTACGTTGTGCTTCTTCATGGCTTTGGTAAAGACTTCCAGGTCTGCGAAGGTGTTTTTGAAAACGAAATCCTTGGACAATTCCATCATCAGTTTCTCCCAGGGATGCTTCCATTCCTTAATCTTTTCTGCGAGGGGAAACACGCTGAAGTTCATGCTTTCAATGTCCAAGGAGCACATCTCGGGTTCAAACTCGGGAACAACTGCTATTCTCTGTTCCGCTGTCATTCCCATGCCGCCACCTGTCGTGGTGCAAATCACCACGTTGCATTTTTCCTTAATTTTTGTGAGTGTTTCCCTCCAGATTTTCAAATCAGCAGTCGGGACACCCTCCTTCGGATCCCTTACATGGACGTGGACTACTGCCGCTCCTGCCTTGTATGCTCTATATGCTTCGTCAGCTATCTGGTCTGGAGTTATGGGAAGGTAGGGCGTCTGGGATGGAGCTACCGCAGAACCAGTCAACGCGCAGGTGATTATCAGTTTGGGCATCTTGGCCATCTTATCTAACCTCCTTTATATCGCTTCGAATTGTTATGCCCGCTTCTTTTTATTGTCAAAGTCCACCTGGATATGACCTCTCACTTAAGCAGGTTTGAAACACCTTATGTCTGACAGTTCCCCTTTTGTCTCCTCTCGCCACTGGACCTTAACTTTGAGCCCTTCGGTTACATCCCTGGGCTTGATCCCTTCAAGGGGCATGAAGATAGTTGAATCCGCATTATCTAACTTTATTGCCCCGATTATCTCTGGTTTCTCCAAATCCAGAAAGTTTCCCTCGCCAT
>Ga0315284_10017606_pt1 | contig 10140 bp, 7 predicted proteins | sample YL17G09_16_MG_FD_203696 | JGI IMG/M metagenome (GOLD analysis project Ga0315284, IMG submission 203696) | Sediment microbial communities from Yellowstone Lake, YNP, Wyoming, USA - YL17G09_16 | ecosystem: Environmental > Aquatic > Freshwater > Lake > Sediment | place: USA: Wyoming | collected...
GACTCCGGGGATCTACGCGGCCGGCGACGTCACGACCGTGCCATTTAAACAAATTGTGATTGCGAGCGGCGAAGGGGCAAAGGTCGCTCTTGCTGCATTTGAAGATCGTATGCGGCATTCATCCTGATGCAATCAGATTATTTCGAGCAACACCAGCGTGGTGTCTAAACTTCGATCACATGACCAATCAATACCAAGAGGAATTATGTTTTCAGGAAGCCACACTGGATTTACCGAGATTATTAGCTTTAAGCAGGCGGTTTAACAGACGCATTGTAAATCTTTTATACAGTTTTCTGGCAATCGAACCATCCCTGTCTAGTAGCTGGTTAAACGCTGAGCGTTCGATCAAGCAAACCTGTGATGGTTTAGTTGCAACAAAGCGTACCGCCGTAGGCTGGTCGGCTAATAGCCAAAGCTCACCAAAACTTTCGAATTCGCCTATTTGATCCACATAGCTTTCTTTGCCAGCAGTTTTGCGATAGCAACTGACAGATCCGCTGATAATAATGTAGAGACCTCTAGCATCGCCATCATAAGTCAAGATGGTATCGTCGGCGCGAAAGTTCAAAATGCTCCCTATCGCCCACAATTTGCTCCGTTGCCCGGCATCAAGATCAGCACAGAAAGCCACCTTGTCCAGAGCAAATAAACCATACTTAGGGTTTAACAACGCCGCCTGAGGTGAGGCATCCGTCTGAGGTGAGGCATCCGTCTGAGGTAAAGCCACCTCTTCCTGCTTGGGAACGATGCTTGCACTCAAACTCGGGGCCATTTTTACGGGAGCATTCGTACTGGCCGCACTAGCCACCCCTATCACTACGGCTACGGCAGGAGCTGCGACAATCACGGTCGCTGCATCGACTTGCTCGCTTGATTCAGCTCCAGCGCTCTCTTGAGGTCCAAGCCCATTCGGCGCAGGGCTGCGGCTCGGAAGATCGGCTAAACTAAAGGCGGACGTCTTGCCGAGTTGCCCCCTACCCTGTGGTAGGGCGCTGGGCTTGCCTTTGTTGCGCAGCATAAGCGCTTCGGCGCCGCGGCCAGCACGCTCATAACAATAGGCAGCCCGCGTCAGGTCGCCAGCTTTTTCAAAGGCCATGGCAGCACGATCAAACGAATTTAGCCGCTCGTAGACCATCCCGGCATAGCCAAAACTGGTGACAGAATTGAACAGTTCTGCCAGCGCGGGAGCACTGGCATCCTGATAATTGACGGCGGCAATGAGCTGGGGACCGAGATCGGATGCGGCTGCCAAAAGATATTCCGCAGCTTCGCGGTGTTTGTTTTTGGCTGCCAATTGCAGAATGACCTCAGAGAGGCGACCGCGACGACCGAGCAGAGCAGCAAGCGGCAAATCGACCGGACCTTCCTTAAGAAAATCGGCGATCTGCTGCACTTCGTGGTCATCGAATTCGACCGTATGCATAGTCGCACTAGAGGCCGTCAGCTTCTGATACATGGCTATTTGACGCAACGGCAACCCAGCCTGCCCAAATAACCTGGCCGCCTTGTGCAAACCACCGGCAAGCTCAAGGCACTCAGCAGCCTCGGCCAAGCGACCAGCCATTTCGTAGTATTCGCCGGCGATTTCCATCTGCCCGAGTTCGCGCGAGCATTTAGCGACTTCCAACGGCATATTGGCCATCTTAAAGCATTGTGCCGCATGTTCCCACATCCCATGCCTTGCGTAGACGACACCGGCGCGGTTGCTAAGCTGCATGCGCATCAGGATTTTTGCAGCGTCGTGGATTAGCCCATTGTCCTCAAGCATCTGGATCGCCTCACGCGGCATATTGAGCTGCTCAAGAATGCGGGCCGCTGGGGTAATCTTGCCTAAGGCGAGCAACTGCCGGGATTCGGCTAGCAGCTTGCGCTCAAGACGGGTTAAATTCTTGACATCGCTAGAGCGCTGGGCCTGAATACGCGATTTTTCTACTGGGGCGCTATTGCGTCGACGGCCGCGCGCACGGATACCGAGGACATTCGTCATCTGCCACAAGGCGCCAAGCACGCAAAAAGTCGCGATGACCAGTGCCGCTAAAATTTTATAGTTGATTGTCAAATGATGCCCCAAAGCGCCCAAAGATGGGATCTCAGAGGGACTATCGGCACTAGCGGCGATCCATTTAGGAAGCCGCCCAGCGCTAAATTTGGTAGGTTAGACCAAAAGAAGTCTTTTTATCCCATGTTGACCGAATGTTCGAGTCACCCGGTCGCAGTACCTGACCGGGGGACGCGGTGATGCTGGCCTTCAATGAGAAGTCTTTGCTCAGGCGAAAGCCGACACCTGCGCCAATATTTGGCACTATCTGTCCTTTGGTATCCTCAAGGTCCTGTACCAAGACGCCATCTTGCGTCGATATAATGTGATAGGTTTTCAGCAAAGCACCACCCACCAAATAGGGCATGATCATGTCGCCATGCCACAAGATCAGTGTCAGGCCTACCCCGCGCTGAATGACTTTAGAGTTTGAGACTACCTTTGTGCAGGTCGACTCCGTTGAACAAGGATTGCTGATCTGCGCCGATGATACCGGGACCACCACCGCACTGGGATCTGCAGCACTCGCGGCTTTAGCCCGGTAGCCGAGCGAATAGGATGTCTCTGATCCGTAGCTGACGCCGATACGCAAAAAGGTGAATATCTCAACATCCACCGTGGCACTTGCGGACTGAGTATTAGTCGCTTCAAGGGGCACGTTAGTTGCGTCCCTGCCGTAAGACCCGGTGATGTAAATTCCAGCATGGGCGCTGGGAGCGAAGCTGCACAGGGCCACTGAGAAACAGTAGCCGACAATGGCCGCACAGGTGCGCACGCATGACTTCTTGAACATGGGATGAACCTCGGCGGGAACGGCAGGCAATGGCAATGCAATAACACTATCGCAGATCTAGAGGCTAGTTTTGCCTCCAGCACTTAGGGTATTATATCACGTTAGTGCAGCACCGTAGAGTAGAACGAGGTAGGGCTTTGGAAGCAAACTATAGACCGTGTGTGCTTGCAGTTTTTACCAACCGCGATGGACTAGTTTTGGTCGCCGAGCGGACTCACCCCACCAATTCATGGCAGTTCCCCCAGGGTGGTATCGACCCCGGCGAGACGCCTGAAGTCGCAGTTCGGCGGGAAATGCGCGAAGAACTTGGGGTCAAGCACCTGAAGATCATCGGACGCACAGCAGGGACCATTCGCTATTTTTTTCCAGCCGGCCTGCAGACAGCGATAGCGCAAAAGTACCGTGGGCAAGATCAGGTATGGTTTCACCTGCAGCTGCCGCCAAACGAGGCCCCCGACCTCTCCGAAGCCACCGATAAGGAATTCCAGGCAATCGACTGGGTCAGTCCAGTGGAGGCTTTAAGCAGGGTTGTCGCATTTAAACGCGAAGCCTATCAGCAAGGTCTGTCCGAGCTCGGCCTACTACCGGCAATAGCATCACCTCGTCCCAAGTTAGGTTAGGGTATATATGCCAAGACTTGGCCTTTTTAATATGATGCTTGGCTTTTGCGTCCTAGCGATTGCCGCAGCAGCTGGTGCCTTTGTCGCTACCGATGTCACCCAAGGCTTCGTCCACGATAAGGAACTCATCGATTCGTGGCAATTGATGCTCGACAAAAGCGCCCATGGACATACAAACCTCTTTGCACTCCTGCATATTTGCTTTGGTCTGACACTGCCCTATTCTAGCTGGAAAGCGCGATTCAAAATGGCTCAGACCGCCGGTTTGTTGCTAGGCACCTTGGCGATGGGGCCAGGAATGATGGTTAAGGCGCGCATCCTGCCGCATGACGGTAACAACATCATCGACATTCTCATTGGCTGCATGCTGTCGGCAGCACTAGCCACCCTTTTCAGCCATAGCCTAGGGATGGGCATGAAATGGTACCGACGCACCTGACGGGCAATTAGCCAGCCTTCTTGATCTCGCGTAATAAGGCCTTCACAGCATCAATTTTAACATCGGGCTTGATGAGCTTTTCTAGCTTGGCTCGCCCAAGCAGCAGCTTGCGGATCTGAGTTTTGTCCTGCAAAAACTCGCCCAGGCGCACATACTTTCCGCGCATCGCCATGCCCTTATCGAGAAAGGCATGCAGATCGTCAACAGAGAAGGGCTTACGTAAAAAGCCATCGGCCTCAGTTTCAGCCACCGCCAACTCAGCGTCGGTCAAAAGCCCGCCACTGATCAGCATCACCGGAATTCCGCCATCGTGCCGCCGAACCCGGCCCATAAGCTGTAACCCGTCCATACGCGGCATCCGGATATCGGAGATGACCAAATCGATCTCCTTCACGCGCATTGCCTCGATCGCCTCCTTAGCGTTCTTCACAACAATGACGCGCGAGAAGAATTTATTCAGATGGATTTTAAAAAATTTGAGGAGCGTGTTGTCATCATCGACCACTAATATGTAACTATTACAGTCGTAGAATCGATCGCCATCGATCAGAATCGGTTGGTCGTCGGCTTTGCTCTGATTATCGTTGCCCATATCTGCTCCTCACCAGAATTGTCTGCAATCCTTATCGGCCAACTCCACAAAGACTTTAGGGTTGTCCTGTGCAAAAGCATTAGACACTTGCAAAATCAGTTAGTAACGGCTACCAAGCGGCACCAAATCATTGATGTAGGAGCGAGCCAAATCCTTCAATTCCGAGCTAGCGGCCGTAGTCTGCAGCACTTCGTAAAAGAGGCGCAGGGCCTCGTTAGGCTTTTTTAGGTCGTCGGCCCTCAAAGCAGCAAGATTATAGCGACCGTAAGCATTATCTGGGTCACTATCCACGGCTTTGCTAAATGATGCCTTGGCACCAATGATATTACCTTGCCGCTTTTGCACTACACCGAGAGCCACTAAGGCATCGACGTTTAGCGGATCGGCTTTGAGCGCCTGCAATAGATCTTCTTCAGCGGCAGAAAATTCTTGATTGCCAGCACTCAATACCGCTCGATTGACCATTGCAGGTGCATAGGCCGGCGAGACTACCAGAGCCTTGTCAAACCAACTGCGGGCGACCTCAACCTGCTGCGACCGCTGCGCTATCACACCCATCAAATTCATCAAGCCAGCGTTTTCATGCACCCGGTCGAGGCCGCGCCTTAAGACGAACTCTGCGACGCTGGTGCGGCCGATAGCAAGATACGATGAAGCTAGGGAGGCGTAGGCTGGAGTAAAGGTTTTATCGAGGCCAATGAGGTCGCTCAGAATCTTGTGCCCCTTGTCGCGCTCGCCGCGACCGATATATGCAAGCGCTAGGGTGTAGCGGTACTTAAACAGCAGGGACTGGGTCACGCTGTCACTGCTACTAATCGTCTCCTTGGCTTGAGTTAAAAGGGTAAAGGCCTCACTCAATTTCTGCTGGCGCAAATACAGTGCAGAGAGTTCGAGCATCGCTTCTAAATCATCGCTACTCGCGCGCAACACCTGACGAAAGGTAACCTCAGCCGCAGAAAGACGCCCGATCGCCATCTGAGCACGAGCTTGGGCGCGCAATTGGGTGACCCCCGTGTCCTGCGGCCAGTGCTCCAGTTTTAGTGCCAAAATCGCAGTATCCTGCGCGCTCGGCGGCGGCTTAAAAAATGACTGCCAGTTGGTGACCGCATTGGGACTAACCTTGACCGGCTCGCTGGTCGCCCCTGCAACAGCTTGAGTCGCCGGCTTCGCCTTAACGGCAACTGCAGCCGGGACCACGTCCATCTCCACGTCGAGACCTGGTTCCGCCGAACCGCCTCCAGGTGACGAAGTACAGGATATATTCCCTAGCAATGTGGCCAGCACCAAGAGCGTCATACTCTGCATACTAGAGGCTCCAGTCCGATGGGAGGGTAGTTTGGACAGAAGCCGGCATGATCTCTCGATGCCGGGATTCCGGTGTGATTGCAGTCTCTGCGCTTAGACGGAGCGATGATTTTTTTACCCAATCGTTGCCGCTGTAGCGTGCCGGATCCTTACGCGCTGCCAAAACATTGGTACTGTAGTAGCGCTGTGCCAATGCCTGCAACCTGAGAATTTGCGCATTGTAGCGGCTATGTGCACGCATATTGACTGGCTCACCACTGCGGGACGGCACTGCCGCGATCGCGTCGGCCAGAGCCTCAGCGCTGCGGCCGAGCTGAAAGCGAGCTTCGCTTGCCCAGCGTGGGTCACCGGCCGCTGCTGCCTTATCGTATTCAGTCGCGAGACTTTGAAAAAACTTGGTCTTTTGCACCACGTTGTCACTGACATCGCCGTTACGCTCTGGGATGTGGAAATCTTCAAACTGTCGGCGCGCCTCGTCGCCAAGCATGGTGTGGATTTCACCGGCAATAGCTGCGTAGTCCTCAGCTTTTAGTTTGATACGCTGCTGCGCTACCTGTTTGCTGAGGATAACCAGGCTGTCTAAGGCATCCTGCTCTTCGCCATTTTTATAGGCCAAACGGGCCACCAGCAATTCAGCACGAAGCCTCTCAGCACCTTGCTTACTGCTGCGCTGGGCCTTTCGCGCTACTGCTAGGGCACGTTTAACGTTGCCGTCCTTTTCGAGATAGTCCGCAGCCCGAGCGTAATCGCTTAAGCGTGCAGCCGGGGTGGCAGCGCGTTCAGCCAAGGCCACTGCGGCACGAGCGGCTACGGCGAAATCAGTTTCGGCAACTGCCAGTCGCTCCGCACGTTTCAAACTAGTGGCGGCACGCGAGTGCCGTGGAAAGCGTTCACCCAGGGCCAAGTACCGCACAGCCGCGTCATGAAGGCGCAACTGATACTCTTGGGCACGGGCTAAAAGGTAGGTCATATCCGCTTGGCTGGGTACCAGACCAGATGCAAAATAGGCCTGCGCTGCCTTCTCGGCGCTGGCCCACTCACCGGCAATAGCCAGCATGTAGGAACCGTCGCGGTATATCCGGTCGCGGTCGGGTAGAGCCGGAAATTCCTCGGCAATCATCGTGAGTAGCAGCCCGGCTTCGAGGACACGCCCGCTATCGTTGAGTCGTTTACCCTCGTCTAGGGTCGCCGCTGAAAGTACCCCGCGCAGTTCATTGCCTATAGTTAGGCCAAGGGCGCTCCAATCCTCCAACTTAAGGTAACGCCGGGCGAGTTCAACCACATCGGCCGAGGTGCCGGTTTTCAGGCTAGCGATAACCATGCCACGCACGGCTAGCGAGCGCTGCACCGGACTAGGCTGCGAGACCAGCACCCTTTGCCAGTATTTGCTTGCGACTTCAAAGCGATTCATATCACGGCTGGCACTGGCTCCCACCAGTAACAGGTCTACAGAGCGACTCTGCGCCGGAAAGCGCGCCGCAAATTCATCGATACTGCGTTCAAGCTCAGCCAGCACCTTCAATGTCGCTGGATTAGTATAGGGGTCTTCGCCGATTTCTGACGCCTTAGCAAAGGCTTCTCGCCAACGCTTTTCATTCGTTAAAACTAATTGGTAGGAGGCGATTTGCAGCGTTTCCTGGTCGACCTTGAAGTCGGTCTTAAGGTGCTCATAAAGCAGTGCGGCATCATCGATTTTGCCAGCAAAGAACTGGCAATGGGCCCGACGCAAACGCCATTGATTCGCAGCAGGGTCATTGGCGGAAAAATCGATAAGAATCTCGAAGAATGAAGCAGCCGAAGAAAATGCAGCGGGGTTGCCGGAAGCTAGGCCTAGGTCGTAGTGGGCCGCGGCCACGGCTTCAGCCGCCTTACTCGCACGCTCCTCCATGCTGCGGACAGCAACTAAATCATGTTTATTTCTGGCTCGCCACAGGCCTTGGGCCGGAAGCAGCAAAGCTAAACGCCCCAAATTTTGGCGGCGTTTGTCCTGGTTGCTAAGTTTGTCCCACCCATCCGCAGTAATTTGTAGGATCTCTGGCATCTCCATTGAGAGCGGCGTCATTTGCACCAAAGCTTCGCCAAGCTCGGTGGCCGAGGTATAAACGCCGTTTGTGCTCTGCCTCTTTTGTGTTCTAAGTCCGATCGCGGCGCTGTATGCCGAGAATTCTTTCCGGCCGATCACTGCCAAGGTCTTGCTCATCACGTTATTTTCATACAGAGAGTCGCCGATCAAATCGATTGCATCCCTCTGTGTTTTCAGCCGTTCCTCTTCTGACTTGCTATGCGTTGTCGGCTGCAACAGATCACTCGCTGCGGTGATCACCACTTCGACTTCACCAGCGCGGTAGGCGGCCCATGCCAAGCGATAGTCTAAACGCAGCCGTTCATACTCCGGATCTTCGACATCGATCGTGGCCAGCAAGCTTAGTGCCTTTTGATAGGCGCGCATCGCTTCACCGGCACGGTCACGTTTAAACATATGATCACCTAGCTGGGCCCGCGCATGAACACCGTAGATAGTTGTCTTAGCCTGTTCTGAAAGCATCTGCCAAATGACTAAGGCTTCATCCTCGCGTCTAAGGGCCTCGAATACAGTGGCCCTCAGATAAATTGCCTGCTCACGGTAGGCGAATGTCTTTGGACCTGCAGCGATGTCCCCTAGCAAGGTCAGTGCCTCTTCCCGAGCGAAGGTACCGCCGCCTTCGTCTTCGGACGCCTGAATATCGCCGATGAGTGTAAGAATCTGGGCCAAGTTCAGCATGACATAGGCACGGTTGGTTGCATCTATGTGCTCGGCTAAATGTTGGCGGTATTTTGCCGCTGATTTCTGTAGGGCCTCTAGTTGCTCATTTGTAATCTTCAACTGTTCTTTAAGGTGGTTGCGCTTAACATCAGCCCATGCCGCACTAAACTGCTTTTGGCCATCCTTGAGCAGGTTTTGCTCATAGGCCTCAAAGGCATTCCAATAGTTCTTAAAAGCGTCTACAGCCTTAGCATCCACTATCTCAGGTGGAAAATCTGGTGGCGAGCCGAGCGCAATTTGCGCCTGCGCAATCAAGCCAAGGGCCAAGACTATAGAGAGGATTAATTTGGCCATGACCAGAGCGCTCCTTGTTGCAAATCTTGTAGATTATCGCGCAGGATCTGTTGCTCGAGATCGGTTTGATCCTGCAGCTTTTTGCTTGCATCAAGCTTACTGTTAAAGGTAAGCCAGTGGATATCGCCCTGCCATTTCTGATTGCGGGCGAAACGCGCATCTATGGCGCGCGAATATTGTTCGATGATCGCGGACATTGAGAGGCCGAGTTCAACCTCGAGCACACCAGTGGTACGCTGCAAAGTCGCCATCAGCTCATTATAGGTGCGTTCTTCACTATCCAACTCCGTTAGCAAGGTAGTCAGACCAGATTTCGTTTCAGTACCCAATGCTGCCAGCTGCTTGAACAGGTCCTGCATCAGAAACTCCCACTGCAACCAGGCCTTAGCACCATCCTCGGCGTTAAATTTCTGGCTCGTAGTTGCAACTTGATCACGGGCCTTAGCCAAGACCTGAGACTCAGCATGCAGCGACGCCGCGTATTGGGCGATGAATTTAGCCGTTGCCTGATGCGGACTGGCCACGGCAAGCTCTTCGACTTTGGTTCTACGCAGCATCTCTAGCCCCTTGGCAACGGCCTCGCGCAGTTTTTCGGTCTTGCCGCTTAGCTCGGCCAGTCGATTAGAGCGACTGATGGCGGCTGGTTTACCGGTCGTAGCCGCGATAAAGCGCGCCGCGGTCAATTGCGCCGATGCGTCCAAAAGACGGTCCTGAGCCGTGCCTAGGCTGCGAGTTAGATCGGCAAAGGCGGCGAATGATCCCCAGTTTTGCACCTGGCGGTGGCTGGCGGCGGCCGGTGATAGCAGGCGGCGACGACGGCCTTCCGATGCGGTCAGCTGCTGCAAAGCAACAGGACTCAGTCGGTCTTGATACAATAAAGTCTCGGCGGCTGACAGGCGGTGCCCGACTTTGAGCAAATCTTCACCAAGGGTGCCCAGCTGCTCAGCACGATTAACCCAGAATGGTCGCAGTTGCTCGACATGGGCCCTGCCGATCGTAAAAATAATGTTGCGAATGTGGCCGCGGATATCAGCCAAGCGCCGGGTAGCCTCAGCTAAACGGCCAAAAAGCTTGGTTGCATCTTTCACAGGTGGTGATAACGGGAGCTGACCACCTGTCAGTGTCATGAGATCAGTGAGGGTCCTCTGGTTGATGGTGTTGGTATTAGATAGTTTTGTCGCCAGGTAGGTGTGGATGTCCTTAAGCCGCGTGTCGGCTGCTTTGATCGAGGCATTGGCCGCTGTCAAGTCGCC
>Ga0315284_10017607_pt1 | contig 10140 bp, 11 predicted proteins | sample YL17G09_16_MG_FD_203696 | JGI IMG/M metagenome (GOLD analysis project Ga0315284, IMG submission 203696) | Sediment microbial communities from Yellowstone Lake, YNP, Wyoming, USA - YL17G09_16 | ecosystem: Environmental > Aquatic > Freshwater > Lake > Sediment | place: USA: Wyoming | collected...
TCGCTCTGCTTGGTCTTGAGACTGCGCGCGATCTTGGACTGCTTATTCTGCCCCCCGGCTATGGAAACCAATATCGAGATGTAGCTGTCGCGATACTTGGAGTCCAGAAGGTCCAGTATGAAGGTGAGAAGGTATTGATGTATTACGCCGTTAGCATTATAGACGAGCCCCAAGATAGCGTCGGCAATAATGCCCATGTCTATATAGTTCGACATGCGACCGGTGGCGATGCTCTTGATGCGGTTTGTCATCTTGTCCAGATAGAATGGGTTTCCGTCGGTAAATGCGATCAAAAATTTCTTTAGCGGTCTCTCTATCTCAAAGCCCGCTAATTTTATATCAATAAATTCACTCGATGTCTTCAGGTCGAAATTCGATACCTTCACAACCTCAAAATTCCCGAACAGGAGCGAGAGCTTCTCCGATATTATCTTTTTAATTGCCGTGTTCCTGGAGCTTGAGACTATATACATCGTGTCCTTCTGGACCATTATCACCTTGCCGAAACTTAAAAACGGGTTTTTCACACCGAGGCGCTCCAGATTATCGAACTCATCGAGTATGACGATGCAGGAGAATCCGGTCTCGTCTTTCAGTATCGAAGTCAATCCCAGGAGATTCAGGTAGGCGTCGTCGAATTCGTCGCGGTCTATGCATGAATTGACATGCTTTATGGCCTGGCTGGTCTTCGGAAGCATCTTTTGGGCTTTAGCGAGGAGCTCGTCCATATTTATGCCGACGCTCTCGCCCATCCGCGACAGAGAATTGAAAAGCAGGGTCGCTATAAATTTATTAGAAAAAGACCTGAATGACTCCTTCACGACCTCTACATAGATAGGGACGAAACCCTGTTCTTTTATCGTATAGAGAAAATGTAGTATGATGGAAGATTTTCCGACGAGGCTCTGTCCCGTGAGCGCCACGTTCTGCCGGTAACCGTCTTTAAGGGCAGAGGCCCTCCTGTTCAATAATTCCAAAACCTCTTGTCTGCCGAAAAATCTTTCGCCCACTGTAGGTTCGCTGAACATATATTTATCCTTTAATGAGAAAGGTAATAAGCCGGATTCTGCGGCTCGCCGTCTTTTCGTATCTCGAAATGCAGAGACGGCTCTTTTGCTCTGCCGGTCCTGCCAACCCTGGCTATCGTTTCATTTTGCTGAACTATGTCTCCTACCCTCACCAAGATATCGGAATTATACGAATAGACTGTCTGATAATTATCGCTGTGGTCCAGAATAACGGTCTTGCCGAAACCCTTTAGACGAGAATCACAATAGACCACCCGTCCTGACCGCGATGCCTTCACGTTCGCCCCTTCCGAAGCCCTTATATCAACACCTTTATTCCTGATCCTGTCGATTTTTGAGCCGAATGGCGCCAGCACATACCCGTTCACCGGCCAAACGAAAGAATCATTCCCTGCTGTATAGCTGGCTGAATATCTCGGAGCAGCAACTTGTCTCGCGGACCCGGGTATCAATAATACCTGCCCCCTATTGACAACACTGGAATCCTGCAACGAATTCGCCCTGACCAGAGCGTTTAAATCTACCCCGTACATTTTCGAAATACTCCAAAGCGTCTCACCGCTCTTAACAGTATGAGACATTCCTCCGACGATCGTTCTGGTTTCTATAGGCGGCATTTTATGCGGTGCCGTAGCGCAGCCTGACAGCATTAAAATAAATAACACGGTCGATAAAAGCTTCGATTCCTGCCGCATTGTTCTTGCCTCTCTTTAACTCAAAATAGCTTTGGAGCGAGCGAGGGGAATCGGTCCTCCGCTCGTATAACTCGCTATGGACCGGCCAAATTTCTTTCGGCCAAAGGCCTCTTCCTCCCTATCCGGTCGGCGAAATTTGGCTTCGATTCCTGCCGCATTGTTCGTGCTCAAAATAGCTTTGGAGCGAGCGAGGGGAATCGAACCCCCGTGGCCAGCTTGGGAAGCTGGTATTCTACCATTGAACTACGCTCGCCCAAGTCTATGCTAAAACTTCGTTATTCGTTTAAAGTGGTTGAATCGGCCGGTGATGTCGCTCAACGAAATTTCCAATAATTTATTGACGCTAAAATCTTCTACTGCAAACGAAGCCATAATGCTGCCGTATATTATGCCTTTTCTTATGCTTGAATCGTTTATCTTTTGGGACTTGCTCAAAAAACCTATCATCCCGCCGGCAAACGTATCGCCTGCGCCTGTCGGGTCAAATACCGACTCCAGCGGATATGCGGGAGCGGTAAAGTAAGAGTCTTTAGAAAAACAGAGAACCCCGTGTTCGCCCCTCTTGATGACGACAGCCTTAGGGCCTCGCGACACTATCAGCCTGGCCGCCTTCATAATATTTGACTCTCCGCTGAATTGCCGCGCCTCAGCGTCGTTCAGCAAAAGTATGTCGACTTTATCCAAAAGCCTTTCAAGGGCATTCCTTTTATGCTCGATCCAATAATTCATTGAATCGCAGGCGACCAGCCTCGGCCTTTTCACCTGGCGCAAGACATCATATTGTAACTCAGGATCTATGTTGGCCAAAAAAATAAATTCGGAATTCCGTAAACTATGAGGGACTTCCGGCTTAAAATCTTTAAATACGTTGAGGTGCGTATATATCGTATGCGCCGTATTAAGGTCGTCCGAGTAGGTGCCCTTCCATCTGAAGGTCTTGCCCTTACAGACGACAAGGCCGCTCGTGCCTATTTTCCTGTTTTTGAATAGCGTTATGTAGCTCTTAGGAAAATCTTCGCCGACCGTAGCTATGATATCTACCTTATTAAAGAACGAGGCCGCAATAGAAAAAAAAGTCGCCGAGCCTCCCAGGACCTCTTCCCTTTTTCCAAATGGCGTCTGCACTGAATCGAGCGCGACTGAACCGACAACCAATATGCCCATAGATATTTATCTCTACCCCTTCTTCAGGCACTTCTCCGCCATCTTTATCGAACAATATTCACTGCACATAGTGCATACGTCTTCAGCGCCGGGCCTTGAAGTATCGCGGTATTGTTTTGGCTTTATCTCGTCGATGGCCAACTTAAACTGTTCCTTCCATCTTCTGGCGCGTCGCGCCTTCGATATGTCCACATCCCACTCTAGCGCGCCCTTTACCCCCTTGGCTATGTCTGCGGCATGGGCAGCGATCTTGCTGGCGACGACGCCCTCCTTAACGTCTTCCATCGTCGGGAGCCTTAAATGTTCCGAGGGCGTGACATAGCATAAGAAATCCGCGCCCTTACTGCCTGCCAGTGCCCCTCCGATGGCGGCTGTTATGTGGTCGTAGCCGGGCGCGACATCTGTCACGAGAGGCCCGAGGACATAAAATGGGGCGCCATTACAAATAGATTTCTCAAGGATGACGTTTGCCTCGATCTGGTTTATCGGAACATGGCCCGGGCCCTCTATCATGACCTGGACGCCTTGTTCCGTCGCCCTTTTCTGCAACGCGCCCAGAGTCAGGAGCTCCATGACCTGCGGCCCGTCAGTGGCATCAGCGACGGAGCCTGGCCTCAAACCATCTCCGAGGCTTAGCGTTACATCATGTTCTTTGGCTATTTCTAATACCCTGTCGAAATGTTCGAACAGCGGGTTCTCTTTATTATTTTCTATCATCCACTCCGCTAAAAAGGCGCCGCCCCTGCTGACGATATCAAGTATACGCGAGCCAGCCTTCAATATCTCCAGGGCTTTTCTGGTCACGCCTGCGTGAATAGTGAAAAAGTCTACTCCTTCTTTAGCCTGTTTTTCTATCACAGCGAAGATATCATCTGTCTTTATATCCTTTATAGCGCCGTGTTTTGCCAGGCCCGCAATGACTACTTCATAAATCGGGACAGTGCCTACCGGCACCTTGGAATTGGCCAGGATCTTTCGCCTGGTCTCTTCGATCTTTGGGCCCGTAGAAAGATCCATTATGGTATCCGCTCCGGCCTCTACGGCGATATCCATTTTTTTAAGTTCTGCCGATATGTCCGAAGAATCCTTCGAGGTACCTATATTTGCGTTAACTTTCGTCCTTAGCCCTTCTCCTATGCCGCAAGGTCTTGAAAAAGAGCGGTTCTTATTTTTTGGTATGACTATCCTGCCCTTTGCTATGCCAGTCCGTATGATCTCGACGTCCACGCCTTCTGTCTTCGCGACTGCATGCATCTCAGGAGATATCGTACCCGCCTTTGCTAATTCTAGTTGCGTCATTCTACACCAACGCCTTCTTTAATAGTTTAGTAGCCTTGAAACGATCTCCGGACTCGCACACAGCCCTGATAACAGCGATCCTTTTAAAGCCCTTGTCAGTCAATCTGCTGATATTTTTACCTGTTATACCGCCTATTGCAAAAAACGGGATATTTAATCTCTTTATATCTTCAAGCAATCTTACGCCTTTCGCAGGGCGATGACCCTTTATCGGCGTTTTGAATATCGGCCCAGCGCCAACGTACGAGGCACCTTCTCTTTTGGCTTTTTTAGCCTGGCCGATGTCGGACACGGAAAGGCCTATCAACTTGTCTTTACCGAGCAGCTTCTTCGCCAAGGATATATCTACATCGCCCTGGCCTATATGAACGCCGTCTGCGTCTACAGCTAAGGCCACATCCAATCTGTCATTTATTATGAACGGGACCTTGTGTCTTTTCGCAATATGCCCAATCGCTCTTGCGGCCTTCAGCATCTCTTTCGGGGAAGATTCTTTGTCTCTTAACTGCACCATATCGGCGCCGGCGATTATAGCAGCCTCGGCCGCGGCTATACAGTCTTTTAAATTTAAAATGCCCCTATCGACTATTACGTAAAGAGCCGACCCGCTTAACAGCCTTTTTCTCGATATCATAAACCTTGAACCTTAGCGTTGAAAACTCTGTGGAGACCTTCTTGTCTATCAATTTGAAAAACTCTTCCAAAGACCTGAGCGATTCTTTCACGCGCTCCATATTCGCAGTGAATATATCTTTTACGTCGAGCCTTTTCATCTCACTTCGGAACTTAGAGACCCGGCCTATGTCTGCCTCGCTGTCCCTAGACTCGAACAACGTCTCGTGCTTGAATCGCAAATAGGCCTTGTCCCTGGAAGCCTTCTCAACATCTTTTAAAATATCCGAAATCTTATGCCTGGTTGCTTTCAGATCCTTCGTCAACTTCGGAGAGTTCAATATGAACCGCGCGATGTCTTCGCATACCCTTAGGCCCTCCCTGGACCTGTTAAAGTTGACGTCGATTATGCGAAATATCTCTTTTTCCATTATCGCGCGATTCTTTCGATCAAAGAGGTAGTGGAGTAACCTTTAACAAAAGGTATTGTCACGACGCTGCCTCCATAAGATTTGACAAAATCTCCGCCCACGATCTCTTCGATCTTCCAGTCGCCGCCCTTGACCAGCACGTCAGGCCTAATCGTCCTTATTGATCTCTCAGGCGTTCTCTGGGTAAAGACGGTTATATAATCCACGCAAGAAAAGCAGGCCAGGACCCCAGCCCTATCACCTTGTTTATTCAAAGGTCTCGCCTTGCCCTTGATCATCTTTACAGACTTGTCGCTATTTAGCCCGACAACCAATATGTCTCCGAGGGCCTTCGCCTTTTTTAAATAGCGAACATGCCCTATATGGAGGATATCAAAACAGCCGTTCGTGAACACTATCTTCTTCTTTTTCTTCCTGAGGCCTGCGAGAAGACGCGACAAGGCCGATATTTTTTTTATCTTTGCATCCATCTATCTATTTAAACATCTCCAGTTCTACAAGCTCGCATATTATATGGCAGATGGTCAAATGGCATTCCTGTATCCGCGGGGTGTCCTTTGAGCCAACCAATATCGGCACATCACATTCTCTCCTAAGTTTACCACCGTCGCCACCAAGAAGACAAACGGTCTTCATGCCGATAGCCTTTGCCGCTTTTATTGCAGCTATGACATTTTTTGAATTACCACTTGTCGATATCCCCATCGCTACGTCGCCTTCTCGTCCCAAGGCTTCGACCTGCCTTGAGAAGGTAACATCGTAACCATAATCGTTAGCCAGGGCTGTCAGGCTAGAGGTATTGGTGGTAAGGGCTATAGCGCTTAGCGGCTTTCGTTCTTTCTTGAATCTTCCGACGAGCTCCGCCACTAAGTGCTGGCTGTCCGCCGCGCTACCTCCATTACCGAAGACGAGAACCTTTCCGCCGGACCTCAGCGAATGCACGATGAGGCTGGCTGCCTTTGCGATATTTTCGACTTCATTATCGCGTATCGTCTCTTTTGCTCTGATGCTCTCTTTTAGTATGTTTTTTATTAAATCTTTCATTTATGATGGCCTCATCCGAAAAATGTTCTTGCCAATTCATACAGCCTCATATCAACCGTCTTTAATGAGCCGACTGCCGCGCTTATCGGGACCGCCTTAATCTCTGTTCCCTGAAGGCTTGCCATATATCCGAATTTTTTGAGCAACACCAGCTCCACGGCCTCAACCCCGAACCTTGTCGCAAGGACCCTGTCGAAAGCGCTCGGCGTGCCGCCTCTCTGTATGTGTCCCAGGACCGTGGTGCGCGTCTCAAATTTTGTCCTTTTCTCTATCTCCTCGGCCAATATCTCGCCTATCCCGCCAAGCCGGACGTGGCCGAACGAATCAAGCCTCTCTTCCTTTATAACCACTTGACCTGTTTTAAACTGCGCGCCTTCTGCGACAACTACGATAGAGAAACTTTTGCCGCGCGCTTTGCGCTTCTTTAATATTCCGCAGACTTCGTCAAGGTCCATGGGGATCTCCGGAATAAGTATCACATCAGCCCCTGAAGCAAGCCCTGAGTATACGGCTATCCATCCAGCATGCCTTCCCATTACCTCTACTACCATTATCCTGTGGTGGCTCTCGGCTGTAGTGTGCAGCCTGTCGATCGCTTCGGTAGCTATGTTCACGGCCGTATCAAAACCGAACGTGAAATCTGTCGCGTTAAGGTCGTTGTCAATCGTCTTTGGGACCCCTATTATATTCAAGCCTTTATTCTCATTGAATAATTTATTCGCCACACCAAGCGTATCTTCGCCGCCGATGGTTATGAGAGCATCTAATTTAAGTTTGTTGTAATTTTCCAGCACTTTCTTAATATCGTCTTTATTCTTATATGGGTTCGTCCTGGAAGTGCCAAGGATGGTCCCGCCTTTGGGCAATATGCCCGAGACAGAATCGAGGTTCAGTTCAACGAAGTCCAGGCCGATCAACCCATTCCACCCGTTTTTAATGCCGATCACCTTGATGTTATCCCTGTATGCCCTCCTGACAACCCCTCGTATAACTGCGTTCAACCCAGGGCAGTCACCCCCGCCCGTTAGTACGCCTATGCGCTCCATTTTCTTACTCCTCCTTATTAATAATTTCCGTACTCTATACTGCCCCTGAATTGCGCCGATTTTTCGTCCTTCTTAACCTCTTTTGGGGCTTCCTCTTTATGCACTATTTTGACTACGTGCACCCTGATGCTTATAGGCTCTTCTACACCGAGCATATCCTGGACACGTGTCTTGACTATATTCTGTATCTTCTCCGTCGTCTCGGGGATATTTATGTCTGAAAATAGAGTTACCCTGTTTATTATGGATATGCCTTTTTTACCTGCCCTGACATTTGGTTTCAATTCTTTCACTTCCGGCAATTGTTTAAGCGCCCTTTTTATAAAATCCTCTATGGCCGTTAACGATATAGTGACCTGGCCGTCGGGATTCTCAAACGCTATCGTCTTCTCTCTTTGAATCTTGCCCATGGCGATCTGCGCGACCATAAGGCTTATAAATATCAAGAGTATACCCGTTATGCCCAATATCAATCTTATGTTAGTAGTCGCATATACGGTGCTCACTGTTTCGGTTACAATCTCTTGAGGTATCAGGTTCAAAGAGACAACTATGAATAACCCGCCTATGAACAAAAATACTAAAGTGTAAAAAAACAATGTCAAACCGCTGATAAATCTCATATACGCCTCCCACGTTCTCTACGTAAATCTTTTTTTATTTTTTGACTGAAGGAGGCTGGCCGTGCACTCCCTCCACCACCACATCTACCTCCGACAATACTAATCCTGTCATCTTTTCGACAGCGCGCTTCACGTTTTCCTGCACCTCGTCCGCTATCCTTGGAACGTCCACGCCGTATTCAACTACTATCGATACGGTAAGCCTTGCCTCGCCTTCCTTCATATTGATCCTCACGCCTCTAGCGCTGGACCTTTTAAAAAGCGAGTCGCACAACGTCCTGCCTATGCCGCCGCCCATTTTATACACGCCCCTCACATCCATAGCCGCGATCGACGCTATGGTCATGATGGCTTCATTATTGATCCTGACTACCCCAAGGTCTGTGGACCTTTCTCTCTGCGCCAACACTTTTGCCATGAAATCATCACCCTCCCGATTATTCTGCCTTTTCAAAAAGTCGTTCAACAAAATCTGTTGAGAATTTTCCGCGTAAAAATGCGGGGTTGCTCATAACCTTTTTGTGAAATGGAATGGTTGTCTTTATCGGCTCTATTAAAAATTCGTCCAACGCTCTTTTACATATACTGATAGCCTCGAGCCTGTTTTTACCGTGGCAGATCAGTTTGCCTATCATGGAATCATAATACGGAGATATCTCATATCCTTGATAAACATGGGTATCTAATCTGACGCCGTAGCCGCCTGGCAAATTCAGCGTGCTTATCTTACCGGGCGATGGCATGAAGTCATTGTCAGGATCCTCTGCATTGATCCTGCATTCGATAGCGCTGCCGTTAAATTTTATATCGTCCTGCTTATAAGATATCCTGTCTCCGTAGGCTATCTTTATCTGTTCCTTGATCAGGTCAATGCCTGTGACCGCCTCTGTGATAGGGTGCTCAACCTGGATGCGCGTGTTCATCTCCATAAAGTAGAAGGACCCGTCTTCGTCAAACAAGAATTCGATCGTTCCCGCATTAACATATCCTATGGCCTTTGCGCACTTCACCGCTGCCTCGCCCATCTTCTTTCGCGATTTACTGTCCAATGCCGGGGAAGGCGTCTCCTCTATCAATTTTTGATGGCGCCGCTGAATAGTGCAATCCCTCTCGCCAAGATGAATTATATGGCCGTGAGTGTCGCCTAGTATCTGTATCTCTATATGCCTGGGCTTTTCAATGTATTTTTCAATATACACATTCGGATTACCGAAAGCGGCCTCGGCCTCTCTCTGCGCTGTGAGGAGCGCGCTTATGAGCCTGACATCATTATGGCAGACCCGCATGCCTTTGCCGCCGCCGCCTGCAGCTGCCTTGACTATGACCGGGTACCTCATTTCTTTCGCGACTTTAAGCGCTTCCTCTTTTGTCTTTATGACCGTTTTACTGCCCGGGATCGTTGGCACACCGGCCTTCTTGGCGCTATCCTTGGCGGCCATCTTGTCGCCCATGCGGCGGATATTTTCCGGAGTCGGACCAATGAATTTTATCTTGCAGGATTCGCATATCTCTGCGAAGTGCGCATCTTCTGCCAAAAACCCGTAACCCGGGTGGATGGCCTCGACATCCGTTATCTCCGCAGCGCTTATGATGCTCGGTATATTAAGATAGCTGTTCGCGCTGGCGGCGCTGCCTATGCATATTGCCTCGTCGGCGAATTTGACGTGTAAAGAATTTATGTCAGGCTGTGAATAGACTGCGACGGTGCGGATGCCCAGCTCCTTACAAGCCCTTATTATCCTTACCGCTACTTCGCCTCTGTTCGCTATCAATATTTTTGAAAACATAGGTACCTCTTAGGCCGGTTCTAGGATAAACAGCACCTGGCCGAATTCAACAGGTTCTGCGTTGTCGACCTGGATGTCCACTATCTTGCCCTTGACTTCGGACTTTATCTCGTTCATCAGCTTCATCGCTTCTATTATGCAGATGACCTGACCAGGCTCTATCACATCGCCGATATTAACGTATGCCGGCGCTTCGGGTGAAGGCGACCTGTAAAAAGTCCCTACCATAGGCGCCTTTATATCTATGACATTCTTCTTCTCGACTGTTTCGGCTGCCGACTGCGCCTTTTCCTGCGCTGGGGACGAAGGCATGTATTCGACTCTCTCTTCATAGCCGCCAGAGCCTTTCTTCAGCCGTATCCTCACGCCCTCTTTCTCTATCTCAAGCTCCGTAAGATTGTTCTCGTTCAT
>Ga0315284_10017608_pt1 | contig 10140 bp, 9 predicted proteins | sample YL17G09_16_MG_FD_203696 | JGI IMG/M metagenome (GOLD analysis project Ga0315284, IMG submission 203696) | Sediment microbial communities from Yellowstone Lake, YNP, Wyoming, USA - YL17G09_16 | ecosystem: Environmental > Aquatic > Freshwater > Lake > Sediment | place: USA: Wyoming | collected...
GCAAAAGCACTGTGAAAGCTCGGCATCCCTCCCCGCAAAGGCATTCCTTTCCCGAAAAATGATTTACCTGCAATTATTAAAATCAACAGGATAGCCAGGCATATAATTACTACATACTCGGGAGCTTCCCGTACTTTTATAAGCACGGGAATTGTCATATTATACCCGAAATACTGTTTTTTGAAGAATATCAGGTAGCCTACTATAACAGCATAAATTGAAGTAAGCAGCACCATGCCTGCAGCCATGTCCTTTATGTTCTTTACAACAGGATGGTTTTTTTTGCTTACCATATTACCCACATGTTCTACTACAGTGTTGAGAATTTCAGTCAACATAACCAGAACAATAGCGGAGATGACTATTATAAAATCAGTCCTGTCCAGGTTTACAAACAAACAGATTATCAGGACTATCAAGGCGATAAGGAAATGTATTCTCATGCTCCTCTGGGTTTTAAAAGTATATATAACTCCCTGTATCGCGCAGTTAAAACTCATGAAGAGGTTGTTCTGCGTATTATTATTTTCAATTTTTTCGGGTTTGTTTTTTATCGGCTGAGGCAATTTAATACTTCCTCCTCTTTACTTTTCATTATAACAGCATCCTTCTTTTTTATATGGTCGTAACCGAACAGATGCAGGACTCCATGTATTGCAAGAATGGTCATTTCCTTTTTCCACGAGTGTTCAAATTTTCTGGCCTGGCTTCCGGCTCTTTCAACAGAAATAAATATATCCCCGCCATTAACCCTGCACCACGGAATTACTCCCGCAGCTTTCGGGGATTTATTCCCGGATTTTTTTCCCGTATTCATACAGGCTTTTGCGGCCTGTGTTTTTCGCGGTACCGGAAATACTGCGGAGAACTCAGGCCCGGAAGGGAAAGCAATCACATCAGTCGCCCTGTTTGTATTCCTGAACTTTCTGTTTATTGCTTTAATCTGCCTGTTATCAACGGCTATCATGCTTATTTCAACCGGGTAAGGCCTGAAAATAATTCTCTTAAGAGTTTTAATTATAACTTTCTTGAAATATTTACTGTTAATCAGCGCTTTATTTTGAAGATTTTTTATCTGGATTTCCACTTTCATCTCTTTCATACTCAACCCGGGTATGATAAATGCCCGTAAGAGTGTTTATAAAACCTTCCGCTATACCGCGCAGGTTCACCAGTGTAATATTGCAGTCATCAAGCTGGCTGTCGGTGAACTTGTTATTAATAATTGTATTCACAACATCTGCAATACGCTCATATGACGGCTCTTCAACAGTCCTTGCGGCAGCTTCCACGCTGTCGGCAAGCATCACAATTGCAGCCTCTTTAGTCCTGGGCCTGGGGCCGGGATAACGATATTTGGTTTCCTCTGCAGGGGACACGCTGTCCTTCTCAAGAGCCTTCATGTAGAAATAATGAATCAGGCTCGTGCCGTGATGCTGTTCAATTATATCCACAATGCGCTTGTTCAGCTTGTGTTCCCTGGCAAAAGTGACACCGTCTTTTACATGAGTAATCAACACCAGGCTGCTCATGTTCGGAGTTAAATCCTCGTGCTTGTTCATAATATTTATCTGGTTTTCAGTAAAATATTCAGGTTTTGCCAATTTACCTATGTCATGGTAGTATGCGCCAACTCTTGTAAGAAGCGGGTCAGCACCTGCCAATTCAGCAGCTGTTTCAGCGAGATTCCCCACCAGCATGCTGTGATGGTAAGTCCCGGGAGCTTCCACCATAAGCCTCTTCAGCAAAGGCTGATTATAATCAGCAAGTTCCATCAACTTAATATTTGTTACTATTGAAAAAACATCTTCCAGATAAGGCAGCAGCCCTATGGCAAGAATGACTGATAAAAATCCATTGCCTATACCCATAATAAAATCATTCCCCATAGAAACGAAAGAAGTATGATGTATAATATTCATCATCAATATGCCAAGCATATTGGCAGCGCTTACATATAGCCCTGCTTTCATTAAGTCACGCCTGTTGCGAACTGAATAAGTGCTGTATATGCCTGCAAGCCCTCCCATGACCGCAACAAAAAAATAGTTGAAGTCAAAATTATTCACCATGGCAATAAGAACACTTAAAACCATAAGTGAAATCAACGCAACAGGAACACCTATTAACATTGTAATAAGCATTACTCCGCAGGCTATTGGAATGAGATAACTCGTAATAGCGAACGACATAAAGAGTATTATTATAAGAACCATCATGATTACTATCAGGCCGAGCAGCATTACTAATTTACTGTCGGTGAGTGTTGAACTTGGATATTTTCTCAGGTAGAACGCATATATACCCATTGAAACAGCAATAAATAAAAAAGTACCCGCCAGGCCCTGCCAGCCGCTTCCCATCCTGCCAAACAGCAGGCAGTTTAACACAAGAAAAATCAACAAAGCCACTGCCCACGCAGGCACGCTAAGCGCTTTTTGCAGAAAAGGCGCATCACTCTTTGCTGTCCTTGAATTAGTTGTTCCTTCTTCACCCGTATATTTCAATAGCCTTAGAAGGAATTTTCTTAATAATATTCTTATTATACTCAAATCATTGGCTCCGTTTTAGGACCCGCAACCACGTCGTTACGTATTCCAATATTACCGTATTCCCGTCCAACAGCAACCACTTAATCAACGGAACGACAGTTTCTATAATTGCTGTCCCACGGATATACAGAAATACGGAACGACGGGACGACGATTAAGTAGTTGCTGTTAACCAACGACTATCTACAAACGACTGCTGTTATTGAAGCCGTTGCTGTTGGCGATCTGCGACCTACGGCCTGCGATCTACGGCTTTATATTTAATTTCAGCCCCAGTTCTTTTAACTGCTTGTCCGAAACTTCAGACGGCGCGCCTGAAAGCGGGCACGTTGCCCTTTGAGTTTTTGGGAACGCAATAACGTCTCTTATTGAATCTGCTCCGGATAATATCATAATCAGCCGGTCCAGGCCAAATGCAAAGCCGCCATGAGGCGGAGCTCCGTAGTCCAACGCATCAAGCAGAAATCCGAACTTCACTTTTGCGTCTTCCGGAGTGATTTTCAGCAGTCTGAACACTTTTTCCTGTATGTCCTTGCTGTGAATTCTTATAGAACCGCCCCCTAATTCCATACCGTTAAGGACCAGGTCATATGCACGCGAACCAAGTTCAGCCATGTTTAGATTTTCAGAATCAAGCATCTCCATGTCTTCTTCTCTTGGCGAAGTAAACGGATGGTGCGTGGCATCAAATTTTTTCTCTTCATCATTGTATTCAAACATCGGGTGCCCAACCACCCACAGAAGACTGAAAACCTTTTTATCAGTAGCCGGTATAAGCCCCTGTCTGGCTCCGAGCTGTAATCTCAGGTTGGAAAGAACCATATAAGCCACCTTGGGTTTATCTGCAATGAATAAAAGCAAATCTCCTTTTTCAGCTTTCAGCCTCTGGGCTATCAAATCAAGCTCTTCTTTCTTAAAGAACTTTGTTATTGTTGATTCCAATCCGTTGTCAGTGGCCTTTATCCAGGCAAGCCCTTTTGCCCCGTCACCCTGCGCCATAACCGTAAGGTCATCTATGTCCTTCCTGCTGAACTTCGTTCCCCCGCCCTTAACGTTTATGCCTGAAACCATTCCGTCTTTTTCAACAATATCCTTGAAAACCTTGAAACCGCATTTTGCGGCAACATCGGATATATCAACGAGTTCCATGCTAAATCTTGTATCCGGCTTGTCAGACCCGAATCTTCTCATTGCCTCCTTATAATTCATCCTTTCAAAAGGCGGGCTAAGGTCAATATCAAGCGCTGTTTTAAAAATGTCCTTTATTAACAGTTCCACTATATTGCAGACATCCTCTTCCTGCACAAAAGACATCTCAAAATCAATCTGCGTAAACTCCGGCTGCCTGTCTTTTCTCAGGTCTTCGTCACGAAAACACCTGGCTATTTGAAAGTATTTGTCAAGCCCCGCTACCATAAGTATCTGCTTGAAAAGCTGTGGAGACTGCGGCAAAGCGTAAAAACTGCCTTCATTTACACGGCTCGGCACAAGGTAATCCCTTGCTCCTTCAGGTGTTGACTTGGTAAGTATGGGGGTTTCAACCTCTATGAACCCCTTTTCATAAAAAAAATTTCTTACCGTTCTGGAAACCCTGCTCCGCAGCTTCAAAATCTCCGTCATCTGCGGCTTTCTGAGGTCTATGTAACGATACTTTAACCTTGTTTCATCGGCTATATCAACGGCTTCAATGCCGGACACCTCAAACGGAGGCGTCTTTGCCCTGTTAAGAATTTCAAGTTCAACAGCAGAGACTTCTATCTGCCCTGTATCAAGCTTTTCATTAATCGTGCCTTCAGGCCGGGGCTCAACCTTCCCTTTTACCGAAATAACCCACTCGCTCCTGATTGACTTGGCGTTTTTAAGCAATTCCGATTCCGGCTCAGTATCATTTTTACCAAAAACAACCTGTGTCCTGCCTTCCCTGTCCCTTAAATCCACAAATATTACTCCGCCATGGTCCCTCCACTTATGGACCCAGCCGGAAAGCACTGCATCTTTTCCTGTATCTTTTATTCTTAATTCACTGCAATTATGCGTCCTTTTTAATCTCATTGGACTGCCCTTTCCCCGTTCATAAAATAATATTTTATACTATCAAATAGGACGGGATAAGTCAAATAAATAATTGTCCTTTGTTGCTCCTTTGTCCTTGAATGTTTATGATTGTATTTTCATTATGATTACACGGCTTTTACTTTGGTGAGGTGGGGTCAGACAAGGTGGCAAACGGCGCGATAAACGTCTTTGCGTTCGGTGTCAGTAAAGTGTACTTGATTTTTCCATTTATTCTAAATATATATTATAAGCCAACTTTAATTCGTTGCCTCGGTTCATGCTTAATGTCCAGCCATTCTTCTTGCCGATTTCTTCTAATTTCTTTTTTTTATCATATCCAATAGCAACAGTAATAGACCCTCCTACTCCTGCAAAAGCTCCAAATAAAAGAGAAAACGAATCTACTGAGCCAGTATTTAGATATTCTAATACAATTGCCGCTCCACCTGCTCCAATAAAAATCAACGCACCGGTCATAAACCCTTTATTATCCTTATATTTTTCAACCCAGTACTCATATGTTTTAATCCAATTATTATAGTCAATTTTTGTTTGATTATCCGGTTCTTGCTTGATATCTATTTTTTCTTTTTCAGAGGAATTTAATTCTAATTTAAAGGTTAATGTTCTTTTTTCATCAGGATTTATTTTCAGTATTTGTTCATTATTTTTATAACCTGAGTGAGTCACTTTAATAACATGCTCAACATTTGATTTTAACTTCTTGTATAAATAACCAAAATCATCCGTTTTTTCACCAAAACCATCAATAAATACAGTTGATTCTGGAGGGTCTGTAATAATGGTTAAACTCCCTGTTTCCGGGATAGGTTGTGGAGTTGATACTTTTGTTTCTGTTATTGGCCGCGTTTTTCCTATCAGATTTTTAATCATTCTGGTTGCTAATTCAGTCGTTGTTTCGTAAAGGTCTTCAGTTTGTTTACAGTTTGCCACATCAGAGTATACAATTTCCCCGGTTTCCACATCAACAAGGTTAATCGTAATTTGATGAAGTTCTCCCAGTTTACCATAATTTCCAGTCACCATTTTTTGAACATTAAGAATTTTACCCATCTGCACTGCACATTCCTGCGTGGTACATCCTGTATTTTGAAATCCTTGCTCAATTAATATTTTATCCATATTTGCCTTATCAACTACCTTAAATCCTTTTGATATAACAACGGCATTCCTAAAAAATTCAGTAACAAAGGTTGATTCAGAAGCGGAAACTCCAAGTGCCTTAAAATCAATTATAGCTATTGTTGTTTTTGGGTTTTCTTGAGGAAAGGCTGGCAGAGAGATAAAGATAAGCAGAAATAATATTAATACTTTTTCCATTGCAAAATTATTATAGCACTTCTGTATATTTTTTTCAACGAGTTTTTGAGGTATGGTTTTTAACGAGATCCAAGTGACAAGCGACGAGGGTTAGGTATTATAATTTATTTATTAAGTCCTTATCCTTCGGACTGTATAAAGAAGATTTGTTTACTCTGTTTTTAATTTCTTTTAAATCCTCAGCTTCAATGGGATTTAAGACCCATGATGGATTTTCTATCAGATCAGTGTATATATAAGAATATTTTTCATTTTTAATCTGTGAAAAATCAATAAAACTCTCTTTTTTTATAAATGGATATGCTTCGGATTTAATGCCCAAATTCAGTTCCAGTATTTGCGGCCTTCTTTTTGCAAAATCTGTTATTTGAGAATTTATATAGAACCCTTCAACACTGTCATTATGCTTATCAACGTTTACTATTAAGAAATATTTCTCTTTGTGTGGAGTTGTTCCTTGTGCATTAATTTTGATTATATTTTTAGGGGTGATGTTTTTTTCTACGAATGTATTTTTATCTTCACCAGAAAAGTATTTTCCAAGAGGGTTGTCCATTAGAAACCGTTGTTAATATATTCAAGTAATTCTTTGCTTTCTTTTGCCTCTAGTTCTGAAATAATATCTTCATATTTTATATCATCGTCAGGGTCGGCTTTTTTGTATCCTATTTCTTCGTGGGATTCATTTACGATGGCACCAAAATCTTTTCCCTTTATTATACTAAGATGTTTAAGTAGTATCTTTATTTCTGTTTCAGAGAATAGGGATATATCAAAACCTTTTTTTGGAATAATCTTATTATCTATTTCATTTACATCAATAAATGACTTCACGGTTTCGTCATCAATATCAGAGTCACCCCTAGCAATTTTAATTATATCATAAATACCGGATGGGACAGGACCGTGCTGCATAGCAATATATCTGTCCCCAAAAATGGGCCTGCCGTATTCAAAAAGGTGCTCCTTGTCCGCATAATAAGCAATCTTAGCTAAATGATAAGTCGTAAGATCTTTCCATTTACTCGCCAAGAGTACTATTCCGTTCAAAGCTTTAATTTTACTAAAAGTGAATTTAATCATTTCTTCCCTTTATTTATTAATATTACCATAAAAATCCTGTTTTGTCAATCGTTTGTTTATGATTATCCTGTTGGATTGTCCTTGAAAAACACCCCGCCTTTTGCTATTCTCAATCGGAAATTGCTTCAGTTGTTAAAGGGATATTTATGAGCTTACTGATTGTTGGAATATCCGGTATCAGGGGAATATATGGCGAAACACTTACGCCTGAAATCGTAATGGAGTTTGCCTGCGCTTTCGGAACCTATATAAAAGGTGAAAAAGTAGCGGTGGGCAGTGATACCAGGCCATCAGGCAAAGTTATAAAGGATGCCTTGTTTAAAGGGCTCCTGTCAACCGGCTGTGAAATCATAGACCTTGGAATTTGTCCCACACCATCAGTTCAACTCATGGTTGAAGCATTAAAGGCTGCCGGGGGTATTGTAATATCAGCAAGCCATAACCCGGCAGAATGGAATGGGCTGAAGTTCATCAGAAAAGACGGTATTTTTCTGAATGAAGCTGAAGGGAAAACATTTTTAAAGTTTCATGACAACCGTAATTTTATAATTTCAGAAATATCAAAGCCAGTACATAAAGATACTACAACAGAAAACATACATATAAATAAAGTTCTTGCCTGTGCTGAAACTAACATCATAAAACAAAAAAAGTTCAAGGTGGTTCTGGATAGCTGTAATGGCGCGGGCAGTATCATAACTCCGAAACTGCTGGAAGCGCTGGGCTGCGAGGTAATTAAAATAAACTGCCTTCCTGATGGATTATTTCCCCATAATCCCGAACCAATCCCGTCAAATCTGAAAGAACTTATGGAAAAAGTGCGGGAAACCGGCGCCGATATCGGATTTGCCCAGGATGCGGATGCAGACCGGCTGGCAGTCGTATCGGAAAAAGGCGAAGCAATAGGTGAAGAATATTCGTTATGCCTTGCCGTAAAGTTTGTATTGAGTAAAACTAAAGGCGTTGTTGTAACGAATCTTTCAACTACCCGGGCAGTTGATGATATTGCAGAAGAATATGGCTGCAGGGTTATCAGGACAAAAGTAGGGGAAGTAAACGTTGCAGAAAAAATGAAAGCAGAAAAAGCCGTTATCGGCGGCGAGGGAAACGGCGGTATAATTGACCCGAGAATCCATTATGGCAGAGACAGCCTGGCAGGCATAGCCCTCATTCTTCAATACCTTGCTGAAACCGGAAAGACATTATCCCAGCTTTTAAATGGGCTGCCAAAATATTATATATATAAGGATAAGGTTCTGTGTTCACGGGAAACTGTTAACATTGCCTTAGCCCGGTTTAAAGAAAAATACAAGAATGAAAACCTGAATTTTACTGACGGTATTAAAGTTGAATGGAACGATTCATGGGCGCATTTGAGGAGTTCCAATACAGAACCTATCATAAGAATCATCACCGAAGCTACCAGCCAGGAAAAAGCAATGAAACTCAACAACGAAATAGCGGAAGAAATCAGGAAACTTGGGGTCAGGTCTTGACATTTGACATTTTGTAACTACATCTTAAATGAAATGTCAAATGTCAAGACCTGACCCCAAAAAATTACCTCTTTGAGTACTGGAATCTCTTTCTTGCTTTTGGACGGCCGGGTTTCTTTCTCTCTACTATTCGGGAATCCCTGGTAAGCATGCCTTCTTTCTTGAGTATAGCCCTGAACGCCGCTGAATCAACTTTCAACAAAGCGCGTGAAATCCCATGCCTTATGGCATCTGCCTGGCCGGTCTTTCCTCCACCGTTGACATTGGCGTAAACACTATAACTGTCAAGCATGTTTACAAGTTTCAGCGGCGCCAGTATCCTGCTGATTAACCTGTCATAACCCCTGAAAAATGTTTCCATGGGTTTACCGTTTACAATAAATTTCCCTTTCCCGGCAATTAGCCTCACCCGGGCAATCGCGGTTTTCCTCTTACCTACTCCCCAAAAAATTATTTTTGAATCTCCCATTATTTTATAGCTCTATCCTTTCCAGTTTTTGTGACGCCTGTCCGTGTTCAGTTCCCTTGTATACTCTTAACCTGGTCAACATCTTGTCTCCCAGTTTTGTATGAGGCAGCATACCCTTAATGGCTTTCTTAACCACCCAATCAGGCTTTTCAACCATTAACCTGTCATATTTCAAAAACCTTGCCCCGCCGGGATACCCAGAATATGAGAAACTTGTCTTCTGAATCAGTTTCTTCCCTGTAAGTTTCACTTTTGCTGCATTAATGATTACAACATGGTCTCCTATTTCAAGATTTGGAGCATAGATTGTTTTACCCTTTCCTATCAGCAGGCCTGCCACTTTTGTAGAGAGCCTGCCAAGCACCTTGTCCGTAGCATCAATAATATACCACTTTTTAATAATATCTTTTTCTTTTGTATTATAAGTTTTCATAATCTAAGCCCGCTTTCATTACTCTGGTTGAATTTATTAAACAGAAAGAAAATATATCATATAATAAAGCAGTTGTCAAATAATTTATTTATAAATTTATTTATAAATGTTTTATTTATAAATATTTCTCAATATTCCCTTTTTTGTTCTTGACTTCAAAAGCAAGTTGATATAAAATAATAAACTTTAAAGTCCCCCAATGTTTTACTTTGCAAAACAATACATGGGGGACTTCGCCAGAGTGGTGAAACTGGTAGACACGCTGGTCTCAAAAACCAGTCTTGCTTAACCAAGGTGCCGGTTCGACTCCGGCCTCTGGCAATCTTGGGGTCAGGTCTTTACATGTTACATTTTCTTCAGTTTCAATTTTAATTTGTTAAGTTAAAAATAAAATGTCACATGTAAAGACCTGACCCCAATTAAAAAGACAAGTTTATTCTAAGTGTTAAAGCATTTATGTCCTGATTAATGCTGTGAATGAGCGAATAATTCTTGCCAAGAGATACCCCCCCGGCAACAGCCAAACCACCCCCAAGAACACCAAACATGAGCCTGTCGCTGCCTTCAAACCATATCGCCCCGTTGATTCCAAGCAATATACCAAGCCCCGTGACTATCCAGCTGGTGCGTATTTCTTTATGATAGTACTTCTTTTTATCATTGAGGTTATTTATCATTCCGCTCATTGCAGCTTTAACTTCAGGAGACATC
>Ga0315284_10017609_pt1 | contig 10140 bp, 9 predicted proteins | sample YL17G09_16_MG_FD_203696 | JGI IMG/M metagenome (GOLD analysis project Ga0315284, IMG submission 203696) | Sediment microbial communities from Yellowstone Lake, YNP, Wyoming, USA - YL17G09_16 | ecosystem: Environmental > Aquatic > Freshwater > Lake > Sediment | place: USA: Wyoming | collected...
CTGTAAAACACAGCTCGACTGGTTTAATACGACAGTAGAAAATATCCCAACCACAGAATGGATATTTGTAATAGGACACCACAAAGCTGACGAAATAGATGCCGAAGATTTTCACTCTATACTAAGCAGCAATCGTGTTCATTTATATCTAAATGGACACAATCATAATTTAGAACAATATTCCATAGACGGAGAGTCAAAGTATATGACAACTGGTGCTGCTGGTATGGTAATAATTGGCTCTAATGGGCATTCAAATGTTAAACTACATGAGGAGTCTACGGAATACAAGCATAAAAAACATGAAGTCAAAAGTATTTGGAGCAAGGTAATAACAGGATTTAGTTCGCATACTTTTATAGACCACGGAACCAAAGTAAGAACTGATTTTTGGGATTCAAATCAGAATATATTACATTCATTTACTATTGGTATAAATGGTATGAACGTGTAATAGTTACTGTTTAAAGCAATATTCACATACGTATCCTTTCTCTTTTTTATCAGCAAGTGAGCGAAGCTGTGATTTAATTAAATGACAACCATCACATTTAAACATAAGAATTGAATTATAGTCTTTGTTGGACAAGTATGATCTTTTGCAAGTTTCAAATTGATTGAGCATTTAATTCAGAGGTATAATATAACTTATATTATTTAATAATATATGTTATTTATTTTTTAAACTTATTTTCGTATTATTATTTTATCTTAAACAGAACTAAACAATTTATTCATATTTACAACTTCGGGTTTACTATCACAGTCAATAAAAAGAGTCTTTATAATTTCATTATCTCTAAAACGTATAGTATAAGTTTGTTGTAACTTATTTCTTCCAACGCGACCCATTGCTTGAATCGTTTTTTCTTGTGTCATACTACTCAAATCTTTGCTAATATAACCATGACAAAACTGATAATTAGTTCCATATACATAGTCAGAAGATGCAATAATAATATATAATTTTTGATTTTGCGCCAACTCTTTAATTATTTCATTATACTTTACATTTGTATGATTTGTGATTGCGCCGATACCCATTAGTAACAGTATCTTCCAATGATTATCGATTTGAAGAAGCATAATTTTTTCTACAACGCTTTCATCTAAATTCGCAGAGAATTCATTTGTATATGCATCTCTTTTCGTCCATCGAATTATATGTTCTAGTTTATTAGGAACGAAAATATCACTTAAAGCAATCCGTTTTACATTATACCTTATCATATCTATCATTTGTTGCTTTTCTCTTATTTCTCTTGTGTCTACAACTATATTGTTACCCCCAGAACCCTTATTCTTCGCTCCATCTTTGTCACTATCTTTTAATTTTTCTTTTTCTTCTTCTATGGTTTGAATTTCCCTTTCCAATGTGTCGATCTTATTCGACAATACATTGTTGTGTTCTATAGCTTCCATCAAATCGTCGATCACTTCGGCGGGAATTTTCGAATTTTGAATTGCGAATTTTGCTATTTTTTCAACATCATTTGTGAGAAAAATTGTTGGTCCATCCGTCAATGTATGAGCATCAGATGTCGTAAAATAAATATTCGATTCGTGAAGTTTAACGCGAGTTACTTTCATTTTATTAAAAATTTCGTCCCACTTTGATGGAATAATATTTCTAAGAAGAATCAAATAGTATAATTTTATATTTGTCATAGTAACATCCATAATATCTGCAAAATATTGTTCCAGTGAATATCTACCATTATTATACATTTTTTCTTCGTTTACAAATATTATAAACTTTACTATCTCGTTCAAGTCAAAATATCTCAAAAGTGTTTTATAATTACTACAATGTTTCGCCGATTTTAACACATCCTCATATGACTCAAAAAGAAAATGCGGCAATTCTACATAACCATCCTTATTCATAATTGGAATAGACTTCGAACAGTCATGGCTTACTATAGATACAACTTCGGTTCCCATAAATCTTGTTCTGAAGTCTAAAATAGTTGTCTGAATTTCATTCTCATGTGGAAGAGTAGCCGACGACAATACTACATTCGGTATTTGATTTTCTATCCAGTTTTTCTTAATTAGTTTATGAAATTCGTGTTCACTATAGTCAAGCGAAATTGTCGGTTCGTCAAAATATGTAATTATATTTTTAACATTATTAAATGCTTTCATGTATAACATGGCATGAATATACGATTTAATATCGCATATCATTATTTCCACCTCATCCCCGATAGTATTATCTACCTTACGAATACGGCCATTTTTATCACGCGTTGCCTCTTTTACAGAATAGTAATGCAACCTTATATCACTTACACTATTACAACCAAATGCAAAAGCAATCTTTTTCATTGCACTTATTGCTGATTTAGCTAACGCCAGACCTACATGTCGCGCAGCACATACAAAAATAATTTTATATTTTTTAGTAATAAATCCGCCAACAGAAGAATCGGGATTTGGAATATTAAAAGGTTCTGATAATCCAATCGGTGTAAGAGTTTTACCCGTTCCTGTTGGTGCAATATATAATATAAGCTTTGGGTTTGGATTTTTACATACAGTAAATATTTGTTTTTGATGTTCATATAATGAAAAGTCTTGATACTTCAGTAGGTATTCGTTTTTTTCAATAAAATTATAAGCATACCGAATAAGTGTCTTTATCTTGAAGTCATTTTCATATTTTTCCAAAACATTATCTACAAATTTCATAACATATTTATTCAAATTTTCAATCTCATTGTTTTTCATGAATTTTAGCGTATAGTAATAATAAAACCAATTCGCCTTTTTATCTTCATGATAATCGATCAACTGTTCTATAATTTCTAACAAAACAAACTCGTATATTTTATCATTGTCATCTTGAAAATTATTATTGACTATCCTCATTTCATCTATTTTTTTTATTTTTAAATTTTTATTTTTACCAATTACTTCATCACAATCAAACCACTTATAGTCATACACTTCGCATATTTCTTCCACCCTTTTTCTGAAATATTTATTAAACAAAAATACCATAATTTCTTCCGTTATGGATGTCTTTAAAACACCTATAATAGATTTTGCAGTATTATATTTTATATTTACGTTTGAAAACCCTTTTTTAATTAAACTAAGAATTTCAATTTCATCTTTAGATTCTGGTATTTCCATATAATCCCATTCAGCTTTTGATAATTTTTTTTGATATAAATCTATGTGTATATCTACTTCATCACTTTTTACTTCTACTTTTTTTGACTCTGATGCTGACATATTGATATTTAACTTAAATTTAAAATACTAAAGGAACTAAGCTTGTGGGGTGTCGTTACATGTTTTTATCAAGATATATTTAACCTGGTTTAATATATTATATAGTAGAAGTTATCAAGATATATTGTATATATTATTTTTGAGTATGTAAAATTGAAAGAATATATTTAGTATATATAATAACAGAAATGTCGTTACCTTTTTCTGAAAACAAACCCATGTCGTCACCTTCTAAATCATCACTCCCCGCTATTATAAGCATTGATGGTAACATCGGATCTGGAAAGTCAACAAACGTTAGAGATATCGAGAAGTATTATAGTGACCTAGGGCGAACCGATATCCTCTTTATTCAAGAACCCGTTGATACGTGGAACTCTGTTGTAGATGACAAGGGTGTTCCGATTCTTTCAAACTATTATAAAGATCAAAAAAAATTCGCGTTCCGTCTTCAAATGCTTGCATATATTTCACGTCTGGCGCTTTTGCGAGATGCAATAAAAAAGGGATATAAATATATTATTACAGAAAGATGTGTTGGAACAGACAGAAACGTGTTTTCAAAAATGTTATACGACAAGGGCGATATAGAACATGATGAATATACTATTTATAATAAATGGCACGATGAGTTTAATAATGATGTGCCTATAAGCGCAATTGTATATATAAAAGCTTCCCCCGAAATATGCTTAGAGCGTATAAATATTCGCGCAAGAGAGGGGGAAAATATTCCACTTGAATAATTGAAGGAATGTGACAAGTATCATGATGAATGGATTAGTAATGAAAATATTCCAAAATTGACTATCGACGCCGACGTAGACTTGAAAAAAAATCCTGATGCAAAAATTGAAATACTAAAACAAATTGATGCATTTATTCATTCACTATAAGGCGCATTGACTATAGAATAACGAACTTAAATATTTTCTATATACTTTACATCAAATATTCTATGTGACTTATATTTTAATATATCTAACTCTTTACTAGTAGTTGGAAATAGTTCTTGGCCATATATATCTTGCAACAGTAGCCACTCGAACATTCCACCGACATATATATACACATTCGTAAATCCGAGCCTAATTAGTTGTTCGTATTTTTTATATGTATTTTCATCATTACAATTTCTCCCGTATATTATAATATTTTTATTTCGAGTCTTTTTTATTATAGAATTTATAATTTGTTCTTCTTGTTCTATTTTAATTGTATTTTTTATTAGACATAGTTGCATATTAGCATCTAGTGTATTTATTATAATATAATTATCCATGTTGCTACCACTACATGCTTTTTGCATATCTTCGCAATTTATTTTTTTTACTGATAATGTATTGCCCATTATTAATATTCAAATTTTATTTCTAATAATAAAAATACTGTATTTATATTTTTATTATTTTTTATCATATTTTAAATATATTTGAATTTTTAATTACTTTAGTTAAAATTTACAACAATTTCTACTTTTTCCTTTTTAATACTCTTCGTAGCTGAAATTGATAACTCTTCGCGTTTTTTTCTTGTCTTATTATTTATATCACTCGAACTAGATGATGCAGTCAAACAGTTATCAATACAATCATTACTTAGAACACAATTAATATCATTTGTTTCACTATTTAATGAGTCATTGGATGAACTAGATACTGCCGAACCCGACAAAGACTTATTCTTTGATGTGCTATTTCTATTATTCATATCTTTTTCAATATTTGCATAGTTTTCTTCTATAAAATGAATTACATTGTTCTCTAGTGCCCACTTGAAAAAATTCAACTGTCCTATAGTTGTCTGAATATATTTACCATCCTTATAAGGAACAGTTATCCGATCCCATCTACAAAATGGATCGAATCTTTTCTTCGAGTATGCTTTTAATTTTAATTTATAGTCTACATATACTTTGAAACGACGTTCTGTATTTGGAATTTCATAAACAGTATAATATTTTTTAGCATAATTAGTAGCAAACCAATCTATAATTCTAAGAGAAATTTTTGATTCGCCATTTATAATTCGCAACATATAGTCCATGTTATTATTCTCTTCGTAAAATTTTAAAAGATTGTTTAATAAAAGGTCATTCTGAGTCGTATAATTAGAATTAGAAGATGATATACTAGAAGTCATTTTTATAAAGATCGGTGTTTATTTTTATTGTATTTATTAAAACAAAATTCATTTTAAATGCTTTTTTGGTAAATTAATTTGTGTTATATACTCAAATATTAAGACTCTATATTATGATCTTTTTTTATAAATTTAAACTGTTTTCCTAGCTTAAATCTTTCGCTATCCATTATCCCTCTTCGCAAGTTACAGTTTAAGCACGCAATAACTATATTTCCTTTATTATGTCCGTAATCATTATCTACTCTATCAACTGTCCACTGTGTTTTTGATAACACTTCGTTGTATATAATATAACATTTTTCACAACAGTAATAACATTTTAATCTACACCCAGTTATTTCAGACAATACATATTCCATGTCTATAAACTTATCTTTGTCATATAACTCTTTTTCTATATCTTGTTGCTTATATCCATTTATTTTTTTCTCGATTTCTTTTATGAATATCTCACGATTCTCAAGCGGCTTTACATCCATATACAGTTTATTTACAACAGATACCTGCTCGTCATGTTTTTCATAAAATGTCATCATTTCTTTTGAAAATTTTTTCATAGAACTTCTTTCGCAAATATTATCAGGATTTTCTAAAGTTTTTATTTTGTCTGTATTTCTTTTTCCCGTGATTGAAACCGATTTCATTTTTTATATAATTTATATAATAAATATAACAAATAGAAAAAAAGGTTAAACTTTACTTTATATATAATATATACAATGAGTAAAGATATGAAAGATTTGAAAAATATAAAATATAAGTCGATGCTTTTAAATAATAATAACTATAATAATTTAAGCCCAAGAGATGCAAATGATGTAAATAATATAAATGATTTTCTTGAAAAAGAAAAACAAACACATACGAATGAGCTTTGGAGTAAGCTAGATAAAACAATAAAAATGCAAAAAATTCGCGCGTTTGTTGAAGACTATTCTACAATTAATAACTTAACTGTAAAAGAATCAAAAATTTTACTTTCTTTTTTAACAACTAGTCTTGACCAAAAACGTCTATCTAAGTCAAAAGATGTTATTTATGATAGAGAAGCAGGTATTATAAAAACAATCCCTTGTCTTTTATTTAATCAAGTAAATAGAAAATTCACTCTTAAACGGTGTGAAAAACGACAGTCTACGCTTAAATCTCTTCCTCCTAAAAAAATAAATAAAACAAGAGATAATAAAGCTGCTAAAAATGCTGGAGTAACTGGAACTCCTGCGAATATAATAGTTAGCGGTGCTAATTCTAAAAATAACTCTAATAATAATAGTGACGATGATAAAGATAGTTAACTATTTACTATAATTTATATTTATCGACTTATTACTATTTTATATTATGTTGTTTTTTATATCTAATATAAAATTGATACTAACTTAGAAATATTTGTTTATTTATATTAACACCATAAACCATACCCATACCAATACCCATACTATAATTTTATATTCTTGCAATTTTCACACTTATCATGCCCGATATAGAAACTCAAACAGAAGATGTTCTAATAAATGGTATACTATTACAAGAATGTATTACAAATCAAACATCATATAGTAATGAAGATAAATCATTGTGGGATTTTTTAAAAAATAATAGCGATATTGAAAATGATACTGATAGTGATAGTGGTAACAATAATAATACAAACGATGATAGTTATACACAAAACGATGTCACAGATAGTAATGATATATTAACAGAATTCGATATACACGGACTTAGAGAGTCTATACTATATTGCATTGATGAAAGTGTAAGAAATAATCCATTATCATTTAGTGATCCAATATTTCACTTAAAATTAGAAAGTTCTGTATATGAAATTGTTGAGTCTACTTTTTCGGATAACTCGTTTACTAATCCTGACCTATTTATATTTAGTGAAGAAATGGAAAATCAGGTAGAAGAAGTTATAAATACTTGTTTAGAAGAATATTTTGATACTATTGTTCCATGTCGCTCTTATCTCAATGCGTGTATTTTGGAGGCTCCAAATATTTCCGAAATAAGTAAAAAAATAGATTATTTAAAATCTATACCACAAAATGAGCAAAGAACAGCGGGGTGGTATATATTCAGAAATGAACTCATAACCGCGAGCGCTGCGTGGAAAGTGTTTAAATCGGAATCGTGTGTAAACCAATTGATTTATGAGAAATGTAAACCACTCAGTGTTAACGCTGCGGGTGACGGAGATGACATAGATGGTGTTGAAAAAGAACAAGTAATGGTAGAAAAAACATTTGTAAATACAAACTCTCCTCTACACTGGGGACAAAAATATGAAAAATTATCCGTTATGCTATACGAAAAAAGAAATAATACAAAAGTTGGAGAGTTTGGTTGTATAAGACACCCAAAATATAGTTTCTTGGGTGCATCTCCTGATGGTATTAATATTGATCCCGCATCACAATTATATGGTCGCATGTTGGAAATTAAAAATATAGTAAACCGCGAAATTACAGGAATACCAATTGAAGAATACTGGATACAAACACAACTTCAGATGCATGTATGTGACTGTGATGAGTGTGATTTTCTAGAGACATGTTTTAAAGAGTATGAAGATGAGGAGGCGTTTTTACATGATTCAGCGTCAGATATTGATTACGAGTTTCATTTAACATCTGCTAAAACACTAAAGGGCGTGATTGCGTATTTTATGAAAGACGGCAAACCGTTTTATGAATATGCTCCTTTATATTTAACGCGTGAAGAATATGATAAATGGTGTGAAGAAATTATTGATAAAAATGCTGGAATTACGTGGTTAAAAAATATATATTGGTATCTTAGTCAGTATAGTTGCGTTCTTATAAGAAAAAACGACATATGGTTTGAAGATGCAATTAAAAAAATAGAAAATGTATGGAATATTATTCTTAAAGAAAGAGAAACAGGTTATGAACATAGAGCGCCTAAAAAACGTGCCCCACGAAAAAAAAATAATATAAATGAAGGAGAAATGACTACCGATTCAGGGTGTCTTATTGTAATATCTGACTTAGAGTTTAACTTATGATAAACAGTAAATAATTTATGTAGAATATTTATTGTTTAATTTTTAATTTTTAATTTTTATTTTTTCGCATTGTCTATTTTCTATTCACATGTGTTTGCGGCCCACCAGTTAATTCGCGTAACATTTGCTTCTAATGGGATAGGTTTTGTTATTATATCTTTTTTCTGTTCTGTTTTTGCATAAGGCGTTCCACAGAATTCAGCAGGCGAACATGTTCCATTGTCGGGAGTTGTCCAGTATCTTTTATTATTTGTTTCTTGCTTATACGAACTAGCATAAACGGGATATTCTTTCCAAATATCAAAGTCATTATTTTTTGTAACATTTGTGTTTTCTTTTACATTATAGTCACCATATAAAAGAGGTTGTGTGTCAGATAGAGGAAATTTACCTGGCTCAAGTTGGTTATTATTATTCATATTTGGAGAGAATGATTCAGCATGGTATACTTTTATAACTCCCATAAAAAATAATACAAGTATTACTAAAATTATAAATAAACCCACATTTAGAATGTGACTTAAAGAAAAATATCCTTTTGTTGTCATATTTTTCATTTTATTAAATAATATAGTCGTATATAATTAAAAAATATTTTATTATATTGCTAGTTTTTTATTATCTTGGTAAATATTATTTATATTTATATAATATATAATATATAATACAAATACACATATAAAAGTATAATGAGCGATAAAAAACCCACAATACCTAAAAAAACTATAAGAGAAATGGAGGAAGAATTAATGGCTCAACAACAAGCTCGAACAGTGCAGGTTAGTCCATTTGCTAGAGCTGCTCAAATACAATATGAAAGATCGCGTATTATGCCTACACAGTTTCGTGAAGCTACCGCTGCAGATTTAGAAAGAATAAGACTACTACAACAACCACAACCGCGTGCTCGATCACCTTTAAGAGGACCAGGAATGATGAGTGCAACGTTAGCTAGACCTCGTGCAGTTGAAAGAGCTCGCGAAATGCAGGCTAAATTTTATAGTATGTTGGAACAACAATATGGTGCAAAAAAAGGGAACGAGCGTAGTTATCTAGAGGCGATGGAACGATATCATAATGATAAGGAACGAAAACAAAGAGAACATGCCACTAAAAGTGCACGAGAAAGAGAAGAAATTGACCATAGAAAGAGGGAAAAAATAGAAAGAGAACGTCTTAGAAGGGAAGAAGAAGATTTTACCTCGGAACAACAAAGACGTATGCGCCAGCAGCAAGAATATATACGACAACAACAACAACAACAGCGTCAACAAGAACAATCATGGCAACAACATCAACAATATCAACAACAACAGTCACATGCACAAGGACATGCGCGTGCTGCTCATGCTGAACAACCCGATAGTCCACGATCAATGCTAGCTCGTAGATATCCAACACCCCAGTCTAGACAGGATGCGTTAGTTGTTTTGGAAATAGATCCTCGTTCAACACCTACAGCACGAGAAATTAAAGAAGCATTTAATAAAAGGGCATTACAGTTACATCCAGATAAGAATTTAGGTAATCCAGAAGAAGCATCTGTTAAATTCAAACAAGTGCATACAGCATATAAACTTCTTAGGCGCCAAGGTGGTGGTAGTAGACGCATTAAATACACTCGCAGATTAAGATTGAAAACAAAACATCATCGACATCGCCCCCGTCGCGGAAAAGCATATAAGTCTTCCAGAAGATTTTCAACCAAAAGTCGCAAGTAA
>Ga0315284_10017612_pt1 | contig 10139 bp, 7 predicted proteins | sample YL17G09_16_MG_FD_203696 | JGI IMG/M metagenome (GOLD analysis project Ga0315284, IMG submission 203696) | Sediment microbial communities from Yellowstone Lake, YNP, Wyoming, USA - YL17G09_16 | ecosystem: Environmental > Aquatic > Freshwater > Lake > Sediment | place: USA: Wyoming | collected...
TCTCTCTCTCTCTCTCTCTCTCTCTCTTCGCTCTCTCTCTCTCTCTCTCTCTTCGCTCTCTCCCCCCCTACCCGTCTCGTTCTCTCTCTACTCGTTCGACGAAGCGGCCAGCGCCTCCTCCATCGCCCGGAGCTTCTCCTCCATCCGCTCGTACTCGGCCTTCAGCTTGGCCTGCTCGGTGCGCAGGGCCTCGACGTTGGACGAGGGCTCCTCTCCTGAGTCGTCGTCGATTTCGTCGTCGATTTCGTCGTCATCGTCGTCGTCGTCAAAGGAGGCAAAGTCGCCGACGGCGGCGGCAGAGGCGGCGCGGGCGGCCACGGGTTCGGGCTCGGGCTCTTCCTCCGCTTCTTCTTCCAGCGCTCCCGCGGCCGCTTCAACGAGAGCAGCGGCGGCGGCGGCTTCAACAGCTTCAGCCTCAGCTACCACCTCAGCCCTCGCCCTCGCCGCTTCGATCGCTTCCTCCTCCAGCGCCCTCCGCTTCTCCGCCGCCGCGGCCTCCTCCGCCGCCGCGGCGGCCCTCTCGGCCGCGGCCAGCGCCTCCCGCTGCTCTGCGAACAGCTCCCTGCGCCGCATCTCGGCGAGCGGCGCGAAGGCCTCCTCGTCGACGATCTCGCGGCGCATGTCCGACCAGCGCAAGTTCGAAGCCGATCTCCGCCTGCTGCCCGCGGGCGCAGAGTTCAGCACTCGCGCGATCGAGACCGACAGCAGCGCGGCGAACGCCGACTCCCTCGCCGCTTCTTCTCTCTTCGAGTGGAAGCGGCCGCGCACGTCCACCCCGGTCGCGACCGCGGCGATGAACCGGGGGTCCGGGGCCCACTTGGTCGCTGCTGCCTCCCAGGATAGCGAGGTCAGGGGCACGGAAGGGGCCCCCGAGGAGGAGCCTCTGGCCTCCTCGCTCAAAAGGGTTTCGTATCCGCGCCGCGCCAGCTCCGCGCGGCGCGCTGCCGCGTCGGCCAGGGCGTTCGTATAGGCCTCGTAGAGGCCCTCGGCCGCGGCGGCGGGCACAGCCCTGAAGCGCCTGTCCCCGCGGAGGCGAGGGGCGACCTCCGAGTCCCAGTCGGCGCCCTCGGCGGGCGGGGGGTCGAGCTCCCTCAGCGCGTCGACGAAGGCGAGCCCCGCGGACCGCTCGACCTCGGGCACGATCTTCTTCGCTCTGGCTGTCGCGTCGGAGGCGGCGGCCTCGGCCTCCGCGGTGGCCTCCTCGGCGCTGGCAGCCACCAAGGAAGCCAGAGCGGACGCGACTTTGAGGGCAACGCCCATGTATTTCAGCCCCGAGTAGACTCCGCCGACCGCGACCGCCTTGATCGACGAGCCGACTGGAGAAGAGGAGGAAGCGGTGGCCGACACTTCCGACTCTTGCTCCTCGGCCGCGGCCGAGACGTCGGCGGCGAGCGCGGCGGCGGTCCTCACTTTGGCTCCGCCGCTGCTCTTCGTCGCCTTCACTCCCGACGACGCAGTGGAAGAGGAGGAGCCGCCGCCGCCCCCCCAAAACCCGGCGAGCGTGTCAGAGGCGCGCTTGGCGGTGCGCTCAAAGTCCGAGGCGAGCGACCGCAGCCTCTTTGTCGCAGACGCGAGCTGCTCCTCCTCGCGCGCGAGCTCCGCCGCCGCGGCCGCCGCCGCCCTCTTCTCGTCGCTGCTCGTCCCCCCGGCGGCCTCGACCTCCTCTGCCTTCGCCCTGGCGAGCTGGACCCGCGTCGTCTGCGTCGACACGACGTCGCTCTGCGCGACGAGCGAGGCCTCGAGGTCGAAGAGGCGCCTGGTCGCCGAGCGCCAGACAGAGGAGACAGCGCCGGAGAGCACGCCGGCGGAAGAAGAAGAGGAAGCTTTCGTCGCTGCTGCTGCTGCTGCGGGCTTCTTCTTCTCCGCCGCCGCCGAAGGAGAGACCGCCCTCTTGGTCGTCGCCGCCGTCGCCGTCGTTGTAGAAGGAGAGACGTTCAGCCCGGGGGTCCTGTCGGCGAGCTCGACGGCCCCTCCGGCGATAAAGGGGTGCCGCAGCGCCTTGTCTGCCCCGGGGCGACCCCCGCTCTTGCCGCCGCCGCCGCCGCTCCCCTTCCCCTGCCCTCCTCCGAACTCGATGTTCCCTTCGCCGTCGTCCGTCACCCGGGGCCTGGCGCGCAGCAAGGAGGCAGCCAGGTCCCACCCGGCGCCGTCGGCGGCGTCGAGAACACCCGAGTCGAGGGATCCCACCGCTTTGTCGCCCTCGTCCCGCAGCGCGATCAGGTCGTGGCCCCTCTTCGCCAGCGCCTCGTTGAAGGCCTTGAGAGCGTTCGCGGTCCTCAGCTTCGGGACGGCCAGCTGCATCAGGACCACCCCCGCGGAGTACGAGTCGAACGTGTCCGGCCTGTGCCTCCCCCACAGCACGGACCCCAGCAGCGCAGAGACGCCGGGGACGCGGGCGGCCCCGAGCGTCGACAGCGACGGCGCGGTCGTCGGGAGGATGAAGCGCTCGGGCGGGGAGTAGCGCGGGTCGAGGACGCCCACGTCGGGCTCGTAGCCCGTCCCTCTCCGCAGCTCCGCGGCGGCGCCGAGGTCGATGAGCTTGAAGCGCGGGGCCAGGAGCTGGCGCTGCCTCGAAGCCTTGGGCCGCTGCGAGACGGTCGAGGAGGCGCCGCCGCCAGAGGAGGATGGCCTCTCGGCCTCCTCGCCGCCGCCGCCGCCGCCGCCGCTCCCGGAGCCGTAGAGCGCCGGCTCGGCCAGGATCAGGTTCTCGGGCTTGACGTCGCGGTGCACGATGCCGGCCCTGTGCAGCTGGGCCGCGGCCCTCAGGACGTCCCGCATCACCGTCGCGGCGACCCTGTCGACGGGCACGCCCAGGTCCGCCGCCAGCGCCGCGTCGCAGTCCCGCCTTCTCAGGTAGTAGCTCAGCGTCTTGAACCCTTCGTACTCCCACACCAAGTAGGTGGCCCCCTCGACGAGGCGCGAGTAGGTGGAGAACCCGGCGGTGGAGCCCGAGGGCACGGTCGTGAAGCCCAGAAAGTTGGCGACGGCTCCCGGGGCCGCCCGCGAGGCGTAGGCGTTGAGCAGGTGCTCGGCCTCGAAGAAGCCCGCGGCGCCGTCGACGGAGGGCTTCATGCGCTTGAGGACGACGCGCGCGGGGCCCGAGGGCGTGGAGAGCGTTCCCTGTTTTTGTTTTTGTTGTTTTGGGTCGGAGGTGGAGAGGTCGGGGTTGAGGGAAAGAGAAGAGGGGAAGTGCCCTTGGTCCGAATTTCGAAACTCGAAAAAAAAAAACGTTCTCACCTCAAACACCTGCCCGTAGCTCCCTTCGCCCAGGGACCGCTTGATGGTGATTCCGGAGGCGTCCACGCGCGTTCCCCTTTCTGTCAGGGCTGCGGCGGGAGGGGCCGGTCCCCGACGGGAAGAGGAATTTTGACGTCGGGGAATCGGAAGCGCCGTCGGCGTCGTCGTCAGAGCTCGTCGCCATTGCCGCCGAATCGGCAAAGCTGCTTCTTCCCCGCCAGCTGCCACCGCGCCAGCGCCGATCGACTTGCTGCTGCGCGAAGAGGTCCCTCTTGAGACTGACATCGACCCCGCCGTCGTCGTCGCTGAAACGAGCGGAGACCCCGCCCTCGTGGAGAAGGCTCGCATCGGATGAAACTCGAGAAGGACACAAAAAAAACTCGGAAAATGAAACTCCCTACTTGCACACTCGAAACCCGAAATGACAACTCTCTTTCTCTCTTCCGCGACGCCCCCCACCCCACCCCACCCCACCCCCGCCCACACACACCGATTTCAAACCCCGCTTTTTCTTTCACGCGTTCTTCACGCAGTCCGCGATCGCAGCAGCCAGGTAGGGCGCCTTGGCCGCACTCAGACCGGCCAGCGAGATCCTCCCGTCCTTGGTCATGTAGATGTGGTGCTCGCCCGTCATCCGCTCGACCTGGGCCGGGGTCAGCCCCGTGAAGGAGAACATCCCGATCTGCCGCGTCACGAACGACCAGTCCTTGGCGTCCGAGGCCTTCTCCAGCTCGCTCTGCAGCAGGCCCCTCACGGACCTGATCCGGTCGGCCATCGTCCTCATCTCGTCCTTCCACTGCGCGAAGAGCAGGGGGTCTCCGACGACCTCGGCGGCGATCCTCGCGCCGTGGACCGGCGGGTTGGAGATGATGGCCCTCGCGATGCGCTTGGCCTGCGACAGGGCGCGCGCGGCCGCTCCCGCGTCGGAGAGGACAAAGTTGAGGGCGCCGACGCGCTCGGCGTAGAGACCGAGGTTTTTGGAGTACGACTGCGCGACCAGAATCTCGAGCCCGCGCTCGTGCGCGAAAAAGCGCGGCGCCCAGGCGTCGTCGTCGAGCGAGCCCGAGGCGAATCCCTGATAGGCGACGTCGAAGAACGGGAGGTGGCCGTTGCGGTCGCAGGCGTCGGCGATGGCCGCCCACTGGTCCCGCGTCGGGTCGACGCCCGTCGGGTTGTGGGCGCAGCCTTGAGAACGTTTGAGTTTTTTTTTTTTTTTTTTTGAAAAAGTGTTTTCGAGTGAGCGAACAAAAAATGGGAAAAAAAATGTCGGCGGGCGTTTCATAGATTGCCGAGCAGAGTTTGAAAGAATCTCTTGCGCCGGCCAGTACGACTCCCAATCCATTCCGATGTCGCAGCGATTTGATTGCTTTCGGGTTTCCTCGGGCATAAGAGGTTTTAGTAGTGCCACGGGCCGACGGACTTGCTCACTGCTTTTATGTTTTTGAAGGAAGAAGAGGCCGGAGAAAAAAGGGGAAGAAAAAAAACCATCCTACCGTGCAACACGATCACGCTCCCTTTGGGCACCGAGTCCAAATCGGCGATCATCCCCTCAAAGTCCAGGCCCACGGTCTTGGCGTCAAAGTACCGGTACTTGCCGCACTCCAGGCCGGCGTCGCCAAAGATGTTGAAGTGGTTGCCCCAGGTCGGGTCGGACACAAAGACCTTGGTGCCCCTGGGCAGAAACTTGGCGATGAAGTCGGCCCCGATCCGCAGCGACCCCGTCCCGGAGAGGCACTGGATCGTGGCGCACCGCTTCTCGCTCAGGGCGGGGGAACCGTCCCCCAGGAGCAGCCTGGCGGTGGCCGCGTTGAAGGGGGCAAACCCCTCGATCGGCAGGTACTCCTTGTCGTTGCCCGCGGCGAGCATCCGCCGCTCGGCCTCGACGACGACGGGGAGGACCCAGGGCTTGAGCTCCTCCGTGCGGTAAGCTCCGACGCCGAGGTTCAGCCTCTGAGGGGAGGTGTCCGCGCGGAAGGCCTCGGAGACGCCCAGGATGGGGTCGGGCGGGGCCTGGGGGACGGCGTCGAGGCGGGAGAGGGCGTTGGTGGCCGTGGTGGTGGAGGTCGACATTTTCTTCAGAGACGAGAACCGGCAGAGAGATGACGGAGGCAGAGGAGGAGAGAACGTTTTGTTTCTGACCGATGCGACCTGTTGTGAACGTTTTTTCGAGTAGATCGGCGACAGAGGCGAGTGTTAGCAAGCTCGCGAGAGCAGGAAAAGAGCAAATATAGGCCTCGCCGTGGGGCGATGCGGGGTTAATAGGGCGCGAGCGGTGAGGGCGATCGACGTGCGAAAAAAAGGGCCGAGTTCGGCGGCTTCCTTCAAACAAGGAAAAGAATCGCAATCTTCCCCTCGCCTTTCACCTCGCTCACCTTGCCCAACCTGCTGACACTGCAACCGCTGAGCTGGTACGCGTGCATGGGCGAGCAGGGGAGGAGACTGAGTGGCTGCGCTCGAGAGCTGCGGTCGAGGGGAAAGAAAAGTGTGTCTGTTGTTGTTTTCCAGACGAAACGCTAGCCTCGAAAAAAAGAGTGAGAGAAAAGTTTTTTCCTTTTATTCTTCCGCCTTTGACCTCCTCTCTCGAGGCCAGCTCATTTTGCTTTCGAGCTGGTCCTCTCTTTTATCTTCTCGAGCGAGCAGCAACACCCGAGGAAAGAGAGCAGCAGCCCCTCCGTCAAGGGAGAGAGAGAGAGGGAGAGCGAGAGAGATAGAGAGAGAGAGAGCACCGCGAATGAAAGAGGCCGCGGAAGCTGCGCTGCCTCTGCAGCTGCCGGCGACTCCCGCTCGCGCCCCCTCGCGGCGGCGGCCTCCTTCCTCCTTCCTCCTCCTCCTCGGCCTACTTTCCGGCGCCTTCCTCTCCCAACCGGCCCGGGCGGTCCAGGTCATCGCGGCATCGTCCCTCGAGGCCTGCGCCAACGACGGTCAGGTAAAGAAGAAGAAGTAGTAGAAGAAGAAACGTGGTTTTTGGACGGAAGAGAGAGAAAAGGCATCTCTCTCTCTCTCTCTCTCTCTCTCTCTCTCTCTCTCTCTCTCTCTCTCTCTCTCTCTCTCTCTCTCTCTCTCTCTCTCTCTCTCTCTCTCTCTCCTCGAGTGCCCGCTCAGAAAGAGCAAAAAAACCAAAGAGCCTCTCTCTCTCTCTCCCCTTCTCCTTCCAGTTCGACGCCGCCCTCAACTGCACCCAGAAGCTCGTCGTCACCCTCGCCGTCGAGTCCGGGGCAGCCCTGGCGACCACCTCGCTCGCCTTTGACGTCGCGTGCGTCTTGGTGCAAAACGGCAGCAGCAGCGGCAGCAGCAGCAGCAGCAGCAGTGGAACAGCGGGCAGCAACAGTGGAACAGCGGCAGACTCAGCACCTTGTCCCTGCCCGTGCCGCTACGGCGCCGACGCGGGCTGCTCCTGCCGCGACCTCGAGGCCCCGCTCCGCGTCTCCGTCACGAAGACGCCGACCTACGCCACCTACCCACTGACCTACCTGCGACCCTTCAACTACGGGGCCCGGGAGGCCGTCGTCAGCACGGGCACGGGCTGGCCGAGCCTGACCTGCGACGCCGGCGCGCTCTCCTCGAGCCCGACGTGCGGCTGGGCGACGACCGGCTCGGGGCTCTCGGTCGCGGACCGCGTCCCGGACTCGCAGGGCTTCTGCTGCGACTGCAGCCTGGACCAGCTCGGTTCGGGCACGCTCGGGGGAGGGTCGACGCAGGGTGAGTGGGCGAGAGGCGGTGCGGGTGGCGACGGGAGAGAGAGGGAGGGAGAGAGAGAGAAGAAAACGAGAAACTCAGAAGAAAAACCTCGAAAAACCTCGAGAAAAAGAAAACTCACCAGGGACTCGAGGCAACCTCAACTGCAACCTCTTCTCGTCCTTCTTCATCGCCGCTGGCTCGGCCCACTGCCTGAGACACGACCCGCTCTGGTACGAGGGCTACGAGGTGGGAACCTCCCTGGTCGACTTTGAGATCACGGTCAACGCGACAACGACGACGACGACGAGCCCTTCTTCTTCCCCGAGCAGCTCCTCTGCTTCCCAAGACCTGCTCCTGACGCCGGCGTCCCCCGCCGGGGTCCTCCCAGCCGCGGGCGTCGCCGCCCGCCTCCTGGGCGACCTCTCTTCCTACTACTCCCCGCCGGACCTCGGCGGGTCCGTCCTCCTGATCCCGCACCCTCCCGACGCGACGTCGCTGACCCAAATCCTGACGCAAAACACCTCGGAGTGGCTCGTCGTCGACAAGAGCCTCGTGTCGCTCGACGGCCGCGACTGCGACCGCGTCGGCACGTCGTACCCCGCGTTCCGGTCGCAGGCCAGCGCATGCTCTTCCGCCCAGGGCGCGTGCCTGCACAACCAGATCAGGGACCTGAGGGCCTCGGACGCGGCGAGGGTCGCGCAGGGGCTGCGCCCGCGGCACCTCGTGGGGAGGTGGGGCGCCGGGCAGCCCGGCGCGGCGCAGGCGTTCAAGAGGGGCGGGGTCGGCCCGCTGTGGTTTGGGCTGCCGCTGCCGTCGACCTCGGCGTCGCTGGTGACGCTGAGCGTCGACGCGGGCAGCCTGAGGGTGGTGACGAACGTCGCGAGGGGCAAGGTGAGGTCCGCGAGGGTGTGCGCCGGGGCGAGCACGGCAGCGGCAGCGAGGGCGGCGAAGGAGGCAGCCAAGGCGACGGCGGCGAAAGCGACCTCTTCTTCTTCTCCGACTTCTTCTTCTCCGTCTTCTTCTCCGTCTTCGCCCCTTGCTCCTCCCCCTGCTCCTCCTCCGACCAAGAACGTCACCACCGCCGCGGCAGCGGCCACCTGCGGCAGCTTCCAGGCCCTGACGCAGACGGGATACCTGACGGCGACGATCGCGAACGAGGGAGCCGTCGCCGCCGACTTCACCGTGACGGTGACCGGCTGCGGCAGCGCCTCCCCTCCCTCCGCTTCGTCCCCCTCGACCGCTCCGCTCCCGGTGCTGCCCCCGCCCGCCGTCTACCTCTCGCTGCAGCCCGGGGAGGCGCGAGACGCCGTCTTCGAGCTCCACGCCACCTCCGACGCCGCGGGCGGCGTCCCGAGCGCCTCGTGCTCCGTGTCGGTGCTCGACGCGCTCGGCGCCGCGACGGACCTGCTCGCCGTCGCCTTCTCCGTCAACGCCACGGAGTACCAGCCGCCGCCGGTCGACGGCGGCGGGGACGGCGACGGCGGGGGGAGGCCCGGGGCGCCGCGGAGGACCTGCTCGCAGCGCTGCCCGTCCTGGACGAGCCTCGCGTGCCGCCTCAGGGCGAGGTGCTGGAGGGAGCTGCTGCTCTCGGCGGCCGCGGCCGCGGCCCTGGTCGCCGCGGCGGCGCTCCTCGCCTGCGGCTTCGCGAAGGGGTGGTGGTCGAGGCTGTTCTCGTACTGCTTCTGTGGCTGCTGCTGCTGCTGCCGCGGAGGGAGCAGCGGGCGGAGGAAGCGCTGGCCCTCGGGCCTGCAGGAGCTCTACCGGCAGCAAGCTCGGCAGCAGCAGCAGGCCGTTGCGCCTCCTCCTCCCCCTCCTTCTCCTCCTCCTCCTCCTGACTCTCCTCCTGCTCTCCCTTTTTTTCCCTCTGCTCCGGCGACGCCGCTGGGGGCCCAAGGGAGCGGGGCAGGGCTGCTCTCGTCGTCCGCGTGAGCTGGGTTGTAAAAAAAGGAAAAAGCAGACCTTATTCGGTTTCCGTTGGTACAGTTTTGGCCGGGGGTCCAGGTTTTCTTTTCCTCTGTGAGCGACTCTATCACACTTTTCCCCGGTTCTTCGACTCTTCTTTTTCTCGACGCGACGGGGACTTAAGCGAAAAGTGGGAAACAGAAAAGCTCCACAGCTTGGAGAATGGCCCCTGCGGCGCCAATCTTCACCGCTGCTGGCGCGGCCGTGCCGTGCTCCGCCTTCAGGCGCGGAGCAGCAAGGCACGCCGTGGCAGCGGCGAGGGAAGCGGCGGCAACGAAAGAGTGCGGCAGCGTCGGCAACGATGGCTTGACGGCGACGGCGGCTGAAAATGCGGCCTCGCCAACCGCCGCTTCCCTGCTCACCCGCCGCGTCGTCGCCGAGTACCTCTATCTGGGGGGCTCCGGCACGGACATGCGCAGCGTGACGCGTATCGTGGAGGTGACCCGTGGAGGCACGCCCGGTTCCTCCTCCGCAGCAGCAGCCCCGGTCGCCGCGGCTGCCGTCGCCGCGCTGCCGCTGATCGCCGTCGATGGCGCCGCGACGAGACAGGGCGGGGCGGCTGGAAACCACTGCTCCGCGCTGTTCCTCAAGCCGCGCTCGGCGTGGCTGGACCCGCTGCGCGGTGGCGGAGCCATGCTGGTTCTGTGCGAGGCGTACTCGCCGCCGGCGGCGCTGGGCGAGGCGGCTGCGAAGACTGCCGCGAGGGCCTCTCCGAGCTCGTTGCCCGCCTCCTCGGCGCTGCGGCCGAGCACCTCGTCGATGAGCAGGCACCCTGCTGCTGCTCCCCTGAGCCCGCACCCGACCAACAACAGGGCCTTTGCCGAGCGCGCCGCGCGCGCCGCCGGGCGCGAGGAGCCGCTCTTTGCGGTCACCCAGCAGTACCTGCTGTGCGAAGGGGACGGACGGCCTCTCGGTGAGTGGAGCGCGGGGGCGGAAGGGGAGAGAGGGGGAGAGGGGGGAGAGTTGGAGAATGGCAGAGGGTTTTAGCCGAGAGAAGAGACGACTTCGCACCTCCGCCCCCCCAAGCAGCGGCCAATTGCGCTCTTTCTCGCGCGCCCCTCGTGCGAGCGACGACGATGGACCACGAAGCACGAGGTCGCACGGAAAGGGGAGACGCTCCGTGGGCGAAAGGCGGAAAAGTTCGCGCGACCAAGTTTCGCCGCGTCAGTTCTTTCCTCAAAGAGTCGACAAGCGAGGACCTCGGCGCGACCTCCGGGCCGCCGCTGACCTTTTCCTTTCTCAAACCCCTCTTCCTTTCTCGA
>Ga0315284_10017614_pt1 | contig 10137 bp, 8 predicted proteins | sample YL17G09_16_MG_FD_203696 | JGI IMG/M metagenome (GOLD analysis project Ga0315284, IMG submission 203696) | Sediment microbial communities from Yellowstone Lake, YNP, Wyoming, USA - YL17G09_16 | ecosystem: Environmental > Aquatic > Freshwater > Lake > Sediment | place: USA: Wyoming | collected...
TTCTCGAACTGGACGAAATCCTTGTACTCGGGATTGTAGTCCGGATCGAACTGCTTCATGTAATGCTTCGGAATGTTGTACTCGTCGCACCACCAATAGCCCGTGGCCAGCCATAGAGGCACAAGCCAGTTTGGGCCCGCGAACTCCATCACGATCGTGTAATCGTCGGGCGTCTCGACCTGCATTTCCTTGCCGTTCACGCGGCACCACACGGGCGGGATGTAACGGTGACGCTTGTCAAGACACAGGTGATACCAGTACGCGAGGGACTCGGAAGTGAACGGGTGCCCGTCGGACCAGCGGACGCCCTTGCGAAGGTGCAGCGTGAACACCGTGCCGTCGTCGTTGAACTCCCAGGACTCGGCAAGGCCCGGCTCGAGGTCGGAACAGTCGAACCTCCACCGGATGAGCGGCGCATAGCCCGCGACCATCTTCCACGTTGCGAGGTCGGGGGCCGTGTGGAAGTAGTGCCACGTGCCGCCGTATACGCCGGGGCCTTCGTAACCGGCATAGTCGTGCTTGGCCACAAGCGGACGTTCCGGCAGCCGTTCGTTGAGCGGCGGAAGGCTGCCCTCGGCAACGAGCCTCGCGAGCATCGGCGCCTCTTTCGCTTCAAAGCCATTCGGGGATGCGCCGAGATCGGCGTTGTCCTGCCGTGTGGCGGAACAGGCCGCCAACACGAACGCGAGAGTGAACGTCAGGTAACGCATCCTATACGCCTCGCAAGTTCAGCTTTTCGCTGAGGTGGCATGCGACCCGCGTCTGCGGCGTAACGTCTCTCAGTTCCGGGATTCGTTCGCGGCACACGGCCTCGGCATATCGGCACCGCGGATGGAACGGACACCCGGGAGGCGGGGCCGAGGCGTCGGGCACGTCGCCCTCGAGCCGGATGCGTGGCCGATGCCGCTGGATCTTCGGATCGGGAATGGGCACCGCGCTGAGCAGCGCCTCGGTGTAGGGGTGGCGCGGGGCGCGGTACAGCGTGTCGGCATCGCTGACCTCCGCGATCCGGCCCAGATACATCACCGCGACCCGATCGCTTATATGTTCGACGACGCTGAGATCGTGCGCGATGAAGATGCAGGAGAATCCCAGCCGTTCGCGAAGATCAGACAACAAATTCAGTATCTGCGCCTGGACGGACACGTCCAGGGCTGACACGGGCTCGTCGGCGACGACGAGCTGTGGTTTGAGCGCCAGGGCGCGCGCGATGCCGATCCGCTGGCGCTGCCCTCCGCTGAACGCATGGGGGTAGCGCCGCATATCACGTCGCCGCAAACCCACGGACTCGAGCAAGACGCTGACGCGATCGGCGAGTTCGGCGCCTTTCGCCACGTTGTTCACCATGAGCGGCTCGCCGACGATATCGCCCACGGTCATACGCGGATTCAGCGAAGAGTTCGGGTCCTGGAAGATCATTTGGATGTGCGGGCGGAATGCCTTCAACGCCCGAGGAGACAAGCCGCGTATGTCCACCTTGTTGCCGTTGCTGTAATAGGAGATCTCGCCTTCCGTCGGTTCGATCAGCCGCAGCAGGCAGCGGCCTACCGTCGTCTTGCCGCATCCGCTTTCGCCGACAAGCCCAAGCGTCTCGCCGCGGCGCACATCAAACGTCACGCCATCCACCGCGTGAACGTAGCCGACCGTCCTCCGAAACAGACCTCTCCGAATTGGGAAGTGCTTCTTAAGATGCTTCACTTCAAGTAATACATTCATGCCCGTACCGGTACCGAAGTATCTCGGTGAAGCTCCACTTCTAAAACCACGAACGTCAAGGCCCCCAACTTTCCGGAATCCACTCCCCGATCATGTGACAACAAGCTAACCAGCCATAAGCAAGAATGAGGCAATTCAGGACTGTCCAAGTAATGAGATTTTCTCTTCGCAAGGGTGGAGGGCAGACGCGTTGCACGATGAGAAGGCACGCCAGCGACATGCCCGCATCGGCGACGGAGCTCACTAGAGCCCACGCCTCAGCGCGCGGCGACACGAAGCTGGCAACTAGTCCTATCGCTCCGAGTGCGGTGGTCACAATGGCGACACACAGCATGACCGCTCTTAGAACGGCAAGCATTCTCTGAGACATTGCGTTGGCCTCCATTATTGGGGCGCGGCGCCCACGTTTCGTACCCCGGTTCCGCTATATAGCCAACACCGCACAACGTGGCCCTTCGCTTCGACAGTCCTCAACTCGGGAAGCTCTGAACACTTCCGCATGCACTCCGGACAACGCGGTCTGAAAGGACACCCCTTCGGAAGCATTAAGAGGTGTGGAACTGTCCCTGAGATCGAAGTCAGGCGCGCCTTTGACCGCTTGCCGAGGATCGGGATCGAGGCGAGCAGTCCGCGCGTGTAAGGATGCAGAGGACTGTGGAAGATCTCTTCGGGCGCTCCCTGTTCGACCACCCGGCCCGCATACATGACAACGACCTCGTCGGCGACGTCGGCAATCACGCCCATGTCGTGCGTGATCATGAGAATGGCCATGCCGATATCCTGTTGCAGATCCTTCATCAGATCGAGCACCTGGGCTTGAATCGTAACGTCGAGGGCCGTCGTGGGTTCGTCCGCGATGACGAGCGCGGGCCGGCAACACAGCGCCATGGCGATCATCACCCGCTGCCGCATGCCCCCCGAGAGTTGATGCGGATATTCGTCAACCCGCTGCCGCGGGTTCGGGATGCCCACCTTGGCCAGCATCTCGATGGCGCGTTCGCGGCCTTCCCTCTTGCCGACCTTCTGATGCAGCGTAACGGACTCTGCGATCTGGTTCCCGACCGTGTAGACAGGGTTCAGCGACGTCATCGGTTCCTGGAAGATCATCGCGATGTCATTGCCGCGGATCGAGCGAATCTCATCCCCGTGCGGCGCCAGCCGGGCAATGTCGATGGTGCTCGGAATAGACAAGGGGTTGCAACCCCTTGTCTCCGCCGGCGCGCCCTCTCCATTCCGATGATAGAGGATCTGTCCCGCCTCAATTCTCCCGGGCGGCGGAACAAGGCTCAGAATGGACAACCCCGTCACGCTCTTGCCGCAGCCGCTCTCGCCGACCAGCCCAAGCGTCCTGCCGCACGGAATCATGAAGCTGACATCATCGACCGCGCGCAGCAACCCATCGTCGGTAGGAAACACCGTCGTCAAACCGCGGATCTCCAGCAGCGGGGCGGCTTCGTAGAAACGCCCCATTTGAGGCGGCCTCGTCAAGGTGATCTCCTGCGGGCGAAGAATGCGGACCTTCCCGGCTTCAGAAGCCACACAATAGGCAAACGCCCTTCCTCTTATCAAGTGCTGTTGCAGAGAGCCGAATAGCCGGGCAGGGAAGGCCCAGTAGCAGGTCCGAAATCATCCCGGACCTACAGTCCGGTTCGGGCGCGGCTCGTACGGTTGCCTTGGCGGTATCCGTGGTCGAGCGCCGCGGTCCACACGGGCCGCGCCGAGCCGACGGGATTGCTGGAAGCCCCGACTGGAGCTGAGAGATATCGCCGAAAGAGTGGGAGGAGGTCCTGACGGGGATTGACGATGAGGAAATGGTCCGCCTGCTGCGAATCCGCACGCAGACGGGACGGCCTCTGGCAAGCGACCGTTTCATGAGCAAGGTGGAGGCGTTTCTAGGACGCCGTGTCCGCCCCCTTCCTGTGGGCCGGCCACGCGGCTGGCGCAAGGACAAGACTCGCGGAAAGGGCAAATAAAGGGTAACTGTCCCTTATTACCCGCCACATGCGTCAAAGACGCTCGTTGGAACGGCAGAGCCTCATGAATTCGCACCGGCAGAGCCGGCGGATTAGCTTTGATTTATTGTGACGCGATTCGGCGCGTTGACGTCGGCCGTCACTGCACCTACAATATCCGACAACCCGACAGGGGAGATCGCACACGGTTCTCTGTACGGGGGAATCTTAGGACGGAGAGGCTTGGGATGAGCTCGTTGTTGTATCGGGAAGACATGGATCCAGTGAGAACCCGGCTGACCGCATGGTGGAACGGAGAGGATCTGGGGAGGCCGATGATGCAGATCACGGCGCCGCGGGAAGCGCCGTTGGAGCGCGTCGAGGTGATGCCGGAACCACCAGGGTGGCTGACGCATTACTCAACGCGGGATTTCGCATATCGTGTGAACTTGTCGGCGCGGACCTGCGTGAACACACATTACCTCGCGGAGGCGGTCCCATTCGAGTGCCCCGACCTAGCGCCCAATTGCCTGGCCTTGTACCTGGGGTGCGTTGGCGAGGAAACGGAAGGCACCGTTTGGTGCCAGCCTTGCATGGCGCGTCCCGAGGATGCGCGATTCGTCTTCGATCCGGCCAACTTCTATTGGAATTTCACCCTTAGACTCGGCCGGGAACAGCTTCGCATCGGCAAGAACAAGTTCCTCATCCAGATTCCCGATTTGATTGAGGGGCTGGACACGCTTGCTGCTATGCGCGGTACGTCCGAGTTGCTGCACGACCTCATCGAGCGGCCCGACTGGGTCCATTCATGCTTGCGTCAGATTACGGACCGCTACTTTCACTACTACGACATCCTCTACGACATGTTCCGCGATGAGGTGGGCGGATCGATCTTTTGGGCATGGGCGCCGGGCAGGATGGTGAAACTCCAGTGCGACTTCTCGGCGATGATTGGCCCTGCGATGTTCGAGGAGTTCATGGGGCTCGTACTTGCCGAGATGTCGGAGCGGACGTCCTATTCCGTATATCACTTGGACGGGCCGGGGGCCATCTCGCACCTGGACACCTTGTTGTCTCTACCCAAGCTCGACATGATCCAATGGACGCCCGGCGCGGGCGTGCCGCCTCCGGAAAATCCCCGCTGGTGGCCGCTCTACCACCGGATCTTGGATAACGGCAAGAAGGTGTTCATTCTCGATCTGGAATGCAGATCGAGCGAGCCACTCAAGGCAATGCGCCGCGAGTTCGGCCCGGGGCTGAATCGATTCCTCATCCGTAAGTCTGTCGGATCAGTCCGGGAGGCTGACGAGCTTCTGCGTGCGATCAGTAGCTGACACCGAGGGTGAGCGCCTCATGTTGTTCGCTTAACCGAACACATGAGATCGCCAGGAAGAACTGGAACCGCATCCTCTATGAATCTTCCTGATTGACATGCACGCAGATATCCGGTATGATGAAAACGGCGCAGGTGTTTGGTAAACGGAACACCGGCAACAGGCCCGCACCTTCGTGGAGGCGCGGCGGGAGTAATCGCGTATGGACGTAAAGACGATTGGACGGATGATCGCCCGCCTCAGGAAAGAAATGGGGGCGGGCCTGCGCGAGTTAAGCCGGAAGGCGGATATGTCAGCCGCGGCTCTTTCAGCGATTGAGAAAGGCGAGAGCAGCCCGACCATCGCTACTTTGTACAAGGTTCTGAAGGCGCTGGAGACCGATTTTGCGGAGTTCTTTTCGAGCAACGGCGCCGGCGACTCCTCGCCGGCCTTTCGGGCCGCGGACATGCACACGATTGAGGATGCCTCGCACAAGTGCATATTCCTTCTACCGAGACGGGCGGATATCCGGTTTGAAATGTTTCGCGAAACCCTTGCTCCTTCGGATGCGGGGCGGGAATGGGAAGTCTATGATTTTGACGTGGGGGGAACGGTCCTGTCAGGGGGGCCGCTGCGGATTGAGATAGAGGGCGCCGGCGCATTCACGATCACGAAGGGCGACGCATTCCACATCAAGAGGGGACTTCGGCACTGCGTAACGAACGTAGGTCGTCGGCCTGTTGAGATGATTACTGTCGTTACGCCTCCTGGCTATTGACCCGCTTTTTTCAGCATGAGTCAATGGGGAGGTGCGTCCAAGACCGAACGTGAATATGTCCTTTGGTCCCTTTTGCAGTTTTCGTCAAGAAAGGAAATACCTGTGATGGCATTGATGCTCTGTTCGACGTTTCTGATGATGACCCGGTCCGCGATCTTGGACGCCGGCAGTTCTGAAAAGGAGTATGCGGCTGTCCTGATAGACGCCGCCCCATTGCGGTTTCCGGGCGTAGTTCCTGAAGGCTCGCCCCTGGACGCAGTTGGCGATGTTGACTGCAACAGCCCCATGCACTGGGACGGCGATACCGTGTACATGTTCTATTCCGTCCAGCATCCGTTTCGTTCATCGGGCTCGGACCTGTTTCACCTTAGCCGGCCTTCAAGAAGGGTAAGCTTCGACAATGAGGCCGGGTGGAAAATGGGCGGACGATGGATTGAGGCCACCCACAAGGCAAAGGACGGCACGCTTTATATGTGGTATCACAACGAGCCGTTCGTCTTGCCCGCCAAAACTGCGCCGCGGATAGGTTGCATGGTCTCGAACGATAACGGCATGGCGTGGCAAGACCTGGGAATAGTCCTTGAAGCGCCCCCCGATTCCAACAACCTCGAATCCGTCAACCACTATTTCGTTGGAGGCAACGGTGATTTTTCGGTGGTTCCCGACCATAACGGAGAGTACCTTTACTTTTTCATCAGCACCTACAACAGGGACGTAAGCGAACAAGGCATTGCTGTGGCAAGGATGCAGTATGGAGACCGGGACAAGCCCAGCGGCAAAGTTCTCAAGTGGCGCCAGGGCCGGTGGGATGAGCCGGGTCTCGGGGGACATGTTACACCGATCTTTCCAGCGGCAGTCGACTGGCACAGCGCCGATGTAGATGCGTTCTGGGGCCCCTCGGTTCATTTCAACACTTACCTGAAAGTGTGGGTGATGCTCTTGAATCGGGCCAAAGACAAGGATTTTGCGCAGGAAGGAATCTACATAAGCTTTAACAAGGAGCTGTCCGAGCCTAGCGGCTGGACAAAGCCGGTCAAGATACTGGATGCAAGTGAACTTGAAAAATCAAAATGGTACCCACAGGTCATTGGTACAGACGCCGCAAAGCACGAAACGGACAAGACAGCCGGCAGAAGAGCACGACTCTTTGTCTCGGGGTTGTCCAGATGGGAAATCGTGTTCCTGAAGCCGGGCGAGAAGATCCCCGTACACGAGAGCGGCTCCTCCGCGGGGCAAAAATCCAGCGAGCCGCAACAATAGTGTCGTTCCGTCGGAAATACGCGCTTGAGGTGAAAGCTTTGCCCGGACAGTGCAAGGAAGGTGCGCCCCGGTGCAAGGGATCCGAAGTAGGGAGGGGCGTGGTCGGCGGCTCGCAGAGATGCACGGGGGGGACAAACCTCAATGTGAGTGCTCGCCGGAAACTACGGGCGCTGTTTGGCGGCGTTGAATATTCCGGGCCGGTCGTGTGCCTGCACACATGGGGTACTTATCCTTTCAAACTGCTGGGGAAGGAGCGCCTATGGGAACGCAGCACCGGCGCCCCTCTGGCGGACGTCTACGAGGAGTTCTGGCGAATGTTCCCCTGCGACTGGCTACACGTGTGCGAGGCAATCTCGCCGCCGCAAGGGGAGCAACGCGACGGTCATCGGATTGCCGGACGGCGCGGCTTCGGCTCGTCACAACTATCCCTCGAAGCCGTCAACGCCTGGGTGCAAACGAACGCGGATGGCCTGACCGTCTCAATAGAAGAAGCACTCGCCATGGGTCTCTACGACCACGTCAAGATCTTGTTCGAGCGGATCGGAGAGGGCGTGATGATCACCCCGAATCAAGAGGCGCCAGGGAGCCACATGCCAATGCTCTCCTGGGAGGACGAGATGCTTCTCATCCAGGAGCGCCCGGAAATCGTCGAGCGGTTTGTCCGCCTGGATAGCAGGCGGTTCCTGTCCAGGGTGCATGCCGCGCGCAAGTGCGGAGCGGATTGCTATATCTTCTCGGAGGGATACGGCGGCGCATTCGACTTGACTTCACCTGAACAGTTTCGTCGCGTGTTCCTTCGTGCGAAGCAGGAGTTTTACGGCGCGGTCAGAGACGCCGGGGTGCATGCCATCGTGTACGGTCTTGGCAATGTCCTCCCTTATATGGATTGGATCAACCAAATAGGCATCGACGGGTTGATGATCGAGGAAAGCAAGAAGGGCTTTGTCCTTGACCCGGCCGAGATACGAATGCGGCTCGACCCTCGAGTCGTCCTATTCGGCAACTTGCCCAGTCGCCTGTTGCTCGAGGGAACGCCTCGGGAAATCGAGGCGGAAGTGCATCGCCAGGCGCGCGCCCGCGAGCACGGCAAATTCGTGTTCATGAATGGAAGTCCCATATGTCCCGGTACACCGCCGGCCAACATTCACGCATTCCTCGAATGCGCGCGGAACGGGAATAGGTCGTGAGATGTTTACTTTTCCGTACGCCGATGCTATCGCCGGAAGATGCCGCCTATGACGTAGCCAGCAGAAATGGCTTGACAATTCAAGTCTTCTGTGGTTTACTACTCTCCACCGATGGTGTTTGGTTTACCTAACGATTGTGAAAAGCGACATCTTGCAATGCACGGTTTTCCAGGAAAGCAGGGCGGCTTGATCGATTCTTTGAGGCGGCGCGCGACTGCTCTCCTTGGGTGTGCCGACTGGGGCGCTCTTGGCGCGCCGGTGACGACTGTCCTCACCGGAATTGGCGCCAATGCTTGTCATAAATAGAATGAGAAAGGACCAACGAGAATGAAGACAAGAAGAGGTTTCACACTGATTGAACTTTTGGTGGTCATCGCGATCATCGGCATTCTGGCCGCTATTCTGTTGCCCGCCTTAGCGCGTGCGCGGGAATCGGCACGGCGCTCGAGCTGCGCCAACAACCTGAAACAGTTTGGGCTCATCTTCAAGATGTACGCAAATGAAGCAAAAGGCGGTAAGTTCCCTCCGGGGATCCGCTACGCGTATGGCGAGAATTCGTCAGGAGGGAACGAGTTGGCGTACATGGGATTTGATGGAAGCGCCATATATCCTGAGTACTGGACGGACCCTGCGATTGCGCGCTGTCCTTCCGATGCCACGGGCGGCCAGCAAGCCGGATGGGAAGGGATAGAGAACGACTATCCCGGGCAGATCGCGCGTCTGGCAAAAGGCGTAGGCCCTGACGCGAAGGCGTGTCTGTACCATCACTTGTCCGTGCCGATCTCCTACGCATATAATGCGCACGCAACGAGCAGTTGTTCGCAGTTCGCTTACGTGCACTATGGGCTTTACTTCGACCCTCCGAATGCGGACGCGACATTCGACATGACGGCGGCCGGGGATGCAAGCTGCGTGTCGACCTACTGGACCACGGTCATACGTTCAACGATGTGTGACAAAGATATCACCAAGTCTGACTATGATTGGGGCTCCATGCCGCCCGATGTTGATGACGACGGGGTCAGCCCATTGCCCACGACCATCATGCGGCTCAGGGAAGGCATCGAACGGTTCTTCATCACGGACATCAACAATCCAGCGGCGTCGGCCAAAGCGCAGAGCGAACTCTTCGTCATGTTCGATGCGTTTGGCAACGCGAATGATAATTGGGGCGACAACGGCGTGACCCAGTTCAACCACGTGCCGGGAGGAAGCAACGTCCTGTACATGGATGGGCACGTCGAGCATGTGCGCATCAACGACAAAGCGCCGATCATGGCGACCCTTCCCGCATCGACCTTCGCGGGAGCTTTCTATGTCGGCGAGATAAGCGCTTTCGCTGGTTGCGGCTGATAATCGTCTCGCCCGTCCCAACGCGCGTTCGGCCATTTTCCGGACGTAGGGCGCGGGCTGGGCAGGCACGAGTTGGATCGGGGTGCCGGGTAAGCCCTACCCGGCATCCCGCTTTGCATGAATGCAACTGCGGCAGTCGCTGGCGCAAGGACAAGACTCGCGGAAAGGGCAAATAAAGGGTAACTGTCCCCGATTACCCGGCACATGCTGGACGGCGCGCGCAGCCGCCGCTTGCTTTCTCCAAAATGACAGTCTATCCTCACCGGACGGGAGGAACGTTCCATGAAACCCAGACGGCTTTTTCTGCATTCATTTCTGTTGGTGGCCCTCATTCTCCTGAGCCAGGGACAGGATTGTGCTCAGGGCAAGACGCCCAAGGCGGCGTTCACGACTGACACTCAAACCGGCTTGGCGCCTTTGACTGTCACATTCACGGACCAGTCCAATATCGGCAGTTCCACGAGCGCCACTTACGCGTGGGACTTTGGCGATGGCACGAGCAGCACGGACAGAAATCCCACGCATACCTACACGGCGCGTGGCAACTACTCCGTCACCCTCACTGTGACAACCGAAAC
>Ga0315284_10017615_pt1 | contig 10137 bp, 13 predicted proteins | sample YL17G09_16_MG_FD_203696 | JGI IMG/M metagenome (GOLD analysis project Ga0315284, IMG submission 203696) | Sediment microbial communities from Yellowstone Lake, YNP, Wyoming, USA - YL17G09_16 | ecosystem: Environmental > Aquatic > Freshwater > Lake > Sediment | place: USA: Wyoming | collected...
CGAAGAAGCTCTCAGAGCCGCGCTACAAACGAACCAACGCGAGATCGATCCAACCTGGAACCCGCCGGGTTGGGGATGGATGATTTCGGAGCCGTGGACCGGTCCCTGCATTCCGGCTGTTTCGCCAAAATGCGACATGGTTGTTCTCGACGGGGAGATATATGACGCGGAAACAAAGGACGAGGTAGGTCTGAAAATAGCAGAAGCCAAACAGGCAGCTCGAAAAACTATGGAGGAGATCTCGTTGGAGAAATCCGAACAATTCTTCATCCAACGTGTTGAATATCTTCTTACCACCCATTTTCCTAATTCGACGCACTCCTGCCATCAAGAAGGAGATAGGTTCGTAGTAAGCATTTCCGACCCTTCATTTAAAAAGTTGACACCGTCCCAACAACAAGACGCGGTTTGGAAAGTATTTGACAGAACGTTAGTAGCTGAAGACCGTGTTCGTATCAGCTTCGTATTTTGTCCCCAAACGGTCGATGCATGCGCCAAGTAACTTTGGAAGAGATAGTTAAGTTGACCCGAAACACTATGACTACCGTAGGATCGGATGAAGTGGGGTATGGAAGTTGGTGCGGGCCGCTTGTTGTTTGTGCCACCTGCCTCCCATCAGACTTTCGAGATCCTGACATTAAGGATTCGAAGTCGCTAAGTCGAAAACAACGTGAGATAATTTTCGAACGGTACTCAGCTAACAAAAAACACATCGTAGTGGTCGACTCAGAAACGATAGACCAACGAGGCGTGTTCCCATCCCTCTTAGACGGCCATAGCGAGGCCATAACAGCTATTGAGATCGGACTCCTTAGCGACTTTACTGTTGTGGTAGACGGCACGTTAAAAATCAAGCTAGGGTCATCAGTGAGAGCCTACTGCGTACCGAAAGCTGATACGATGGTTCCCGCCGTAGCCCTCGCAAGTATCTTTGCCAAAGTCACCCGAGACAGAATGATGGTCGAATATGCAAAACAATTTCCGGGTTACGGATTCGAAAAACACATGGGGTACGGGACCCCCCAGCACCAAGAAGCTTTAGAGAAATTAGGACCGTGCCCTATCCACAGACGCAGTTACGCCCCGGTAGCTGACGTCATAGCTCGGTTGAATCCCGAGCCCAACATCATGGATTTATTCGACTGAGTGGGTTTTCGCCACGACTTAAAGCTTCGGCGAGATACCGTCGTGCACCTGTGGTTTGGAGATCTTTTGCCAGAGGCGATCCTTGCAAAGATCCTTTTAGTACGGGCAGTGTTATTGCCCAACGGGGTTTTTCTTCAGGAACAGGTGCGAAACCGATGCAAAGATTTGCAGGATCGTCAGTGCTCTGAATGATAGCATTGGTCTGTCGTACATGATCGACAATATCGGAGAACATTGCGGGCAAGTCGGTGTACATTTGCATAGATATAAATCTCCTCTCACTAGAGAGATCCTATAGAAAGAAAACCATGGCTGCTATTTCAAAAAAGACCCCAAAACTAAAACAAGGGAGTGTTGTAGGTTACCTTGTTTCAGTTTGCTGTAATTGTGGCGAATCGTATCGATTATCCGACACGATCGAGTGCAAGAAGTGTGGTACCCCTGTCTCGCCAGGGGATAAACGAGACCAACCTATTCCATCTCCTATCACTATCGATAGTTCGAAGCCATTTTCGGATAATCCGTGGCCTGACATAGAAGTGGAAACGATACCGTGTACCGGACTCATGAAAGACATCATCCATTTTGCTCAGCTACTCGATGAGAGGAGCAAAGGATTGGTATATGCCCACGTTGTTCGCGTTCCTTACGATCGCCCGTACCGGATCGAACCAGATAATTGGACGTACCCCAGATATGAATTTCTCATCAGAGCAGCCCTACATAGAAAACATAGCGCCGCTTTGTTTCAATTTGGTATTACTAATAAAGACGTGGTGCATGTATACGAACGCATTGACACAGTATACGGACGTGAACCAAAGCCAAATCGTTTCACGTCTCAGCAAGAATTATGGGACTTTCTAGTAGAGATCACAAAGGCAGATCGTACCAAATCGGAAATACAAAGGCTACAAGAGCTATCGTTAGAAAGGCAGAAAGCTTAATTATGGAATATGTTGTAGGTGACGCAACCAATCCTATTGGGAACGGTCCACGTATTATCGCTCACGTGTGTAACGACGCCAAGAAATGGGGGAAGGGATTTACCTACGCGTTATCCTTACGTTGGAAGGTGCCTGAAAAGGCCTATAGAGCTTGGTCTGCACTTAAGACGCCCCATGCCTTTGGGTTGGGTCTGGTGCAATTCGTAGCTGTAGATCAGGACATAATGGTAGCCAACATGGTGGCCCAACACGGCATCAGAACTGACGACGGACCTCCACCTATTCGATATGACGCGTTGGAAAAATGTCTGGAAAAGGTTGCGACATTTGCCTCGAATAAAAAGGCATCCGTCCATATGCCTCGAATTGGGGCTGGATTATCGGGTGGAGATTGGAAAGAGATTGTGAAAATAGTCGAGAGGGTATTTTCCAGTCACAATGTTTCCGTATACATTTACGACCTTTAAGACGCCTGTCGACAACTCAAACATTCCGCAACGTTCGAACGCAATGAGATCAATTCCTCTTGCCTGGTTTTGTCTAGTTCCTCGGTTAGTTTTGAAACAGACTTACTCAGTTGCGCATTTTTGGCTTTGAGCTGGTCGTAAGCGTCCCGCATATCTTGATTATCTTTTGAGGCGTCTTCGCTAAATATTTCTAGGACGTGTTCCAAAGCGCGTTGTAGTGCGAGTCGCCCAGCTTTTGGCATGGTTTCGAATGGATTAATCGTTCCGTAAATATTCGCCCACACTCGTGTTTCGTCGATCAATTCTTGGATCATTTACCGCTCCTCAATATGGTCCGATTCAGTTCCGCAATGGTACTCTTGCCAGGTGGCGCTTGTTTGAGGCCGATCTTGGCTTGATACCTAGTACTTAATTCTACACCTCTTCGCAAAATACGTTCGATAGTGATTCCTGGGTGGATCCCGTGTTCGTCCGAGAAATTCAAAATCTCATCCTTCGTAGGGGTATCATCCGTCGCATGCAAAAACATAGAGACGGCATTATCAGTAGGAGAAAAATGGGACGTTGCAAAAGCTTCTGCTTCGTCATGTTCTTTTTCTCTACTGCAAAATGGCGTCATCTCGATATGCCCCTCATGTTTCAAAATGAGATGACCTAGCATGTGCTGGAGCAAACACCCAAACTCCCCCACCTTTCGCTTACGTAATGTTACACCAAGGACGGGGCCTTTACCGGTGGCCCCTTCCAGATACAACTTCGGCAGAGTTTCGAGGGCAATAGCTCTAATACCGTATGCACTTAATTTCTCGGCAATGTCCCGGAAATCGATTCGGGTTTGCATCAACCCCATTATTTCAGGAATAGACTCATACAAGCGGTGAGGCTCGAATTGCCCCACTACCGATTTACGTTCGCTTTCCCAAGTCAGGCGCCTCAACCAAGCTGTAAGAGCCCCTCGCTCGTATGAAGTGAGAGCTGCTATATTTGAAGGTCTGGCAATGCTTGGGATCTCTTCTTCGAAATCGGAGATACCAAAAAACTCTAGAACTCTACTTTCCAGAGCCTTCGTTGATGCGGCCTTGCGGATCCAGCCACGGCGCACCAACTCTGCAACCGGGACCCAAGAAAACAGCCGGCTAACCCTTTCAATGTTACCCAACCGATCCGACTGCGCCAAATTCGAAATTCGGAAACGGGTTTCTAGTACGGCGAAGTAATCCCATGGAGCACCTAAAGCTACCCCAAGGTCGACAGAAAGCTCGGCTGAGACCCTTTGGGTTCCATTACTTATATCTCTGACATAACCCACGGGTTTTCCTATGACTAACGCCAACTCCTTTTCCGTCCACCCCTTTTCTCGTAGGAGTTTTTTGAGAATCAGGCCTGGGCGTACAGGTTCGTCAGGTATTTCGAAGGTGTGTTCCACAAAATGCAATACACCGAAAGATTTCTGACTCAGATTTCTGGTTCGCGTCGTTATACCAATTAGAAGGACCCCATCAAGGCGATTGACGTCTTGTTTGAGGGTGAAGGAGAAATTCGATGAAAAAGATGTACATTCTATCCCTGGCATTTATCGGTGCGTGTTCTGTCGAGGCAACGTCAATAACACCTATTGACGAACCTGAGACCGAGCAGGTCTCCCTCGCTGCCTCAGACAAGGCGGAGTCCCCGTCTTGCTCGTCACCCAAGACCTGCGATACAGATGGGATACCCCAGACATGTAAGAACGGGCATTGGAGCAAGGGCACTCCTTGCCCCTTCGCATGCTTGGGTGGAGATTGTGTCGCCTGCAAACCTGGGTCCTCCAAGCACGCTAACAATGGCAAGAAGAAGCAAGTCTGCGACGCCACGGGTCAATGGCAGGACGTTGAAGAAGCTGCTAAGGCGCCTAGCTGTGGCACGTGTGCCAACGGCTTGGATTGCTGTAGCAGCATTCAAGTCCCTGGGGGATCTTTCCTCATGGGCCGTGGTAACGCTACAGATAGCTGCCCCAAGGGCTACAAATGTGATATCGATGAAGCGCCAGAACACAACGCTACAGTAAATTCCTTCTCTCTGGATACCTTCGAAGTTACGGTAGGTCGTTACCGTAAATTTGTTGAAGCCTACGATGGGACTCCTCCAGCAACCAACGCTGGCGAGCATCCTTCGGTTCCGGGTAGTGGGTGGCAAGCGGCTTGGAACGCTAAGCTACCGGTCTCTCAAACTGCTCTCAAAACGCCGCTCCATTGCGACCTTGGTACCTGGACAGACACACCTGAAAATAATGAAAATGCGGCTATATCTTGTGTAACATTCCACGAAGCTTTCGCTTTCTGTATCTGGGAAGGACAGAGATTGCCTACCGAAGCAGAATGGGAATACGTCGCGGCAGGTGGTGCCGAAAACCGTCGTTATCCCTGGGGTGCCGAACAACCAACAGCAGCTACAGCAAATTGTAAAGACACGACCTATTCCCCGACCGTAGAAGTTGGGAGTTTCCCAGCAGGTGTTGGTAAGTGGGGGCACTACAATCTCGCTGGTGGAATGTGGGAGTTTGTCAGGGACACGTTCGACACTCTCAAGTGGTACAAGGGTGCTGGAAACAATTGCAACAACTGCATCAATCTCGGTACGGGAATCGGGCCAGGAGTTAAGGGTGGCGGTTGGACTAATTCATGTGCAACTAAGGTTCGATCTGCCGAACGCGGTGACGCTTCGAGACGGTATCCGGAAGTCGGTTTCAGGTGCGCTAAGAGTCTCTAACACGCTTGCAAAAAATAGCACAGATCGCTGCTTTCTGTGAGTCTTCAAAATCGACACCGGAGGTCGACATGAATCTAGACAGACTGTCGGAAGAATTAGGATTCGAACATATCGAGTTTCGCCACACATATCAAAATGACCCAAGCTCTAGCTGTCCCGGAGACTATGGCAGCGAGTTCATCAAGAAGTGGAGCACGCAGATCGTCGGCATGGTCGCAAACTCCGAAGGCATAGAAATAGGACACGTGGTCTCATTTGTCTTCTTGACCAGCTACGCCGTGAATGCGGACAAGGACATCATCGAAGCAGCCGATGAATTGTCACAAGAATTGTGCAACTGTGCCGAAATAATGTACGGCTCGGACTCGTTAGAAAGTACCGAAATCATCGAACGATCGTGGGACAATTGTCTCTATATCGACTCGCTATTCGTCAATCCTAAGTATAGGGGCCACAATCTAGGTGCCTTGGCACTGCGGCGGACCATCGAACACCTAGATCCAGCTTCTCTATGTGCTGTCATTCTTCGTCCTACAGCTAAAGCACTCTTGAAAGATAACGATCCTCTCAAAAAAGTCCCAGACGATGAAGCAAGCAAAAAACTTGTCGCGTTCTACCGCCAGTTGGGATTTACTAGATTCAAAAAGACACCGTACATGTACCTGGACATGGAACGCTATATCTACGATTGGCGCACGAAAAATCTCCGAAGTCCAATATGCCGAAGAATCAGAAAGTCTAGGCAAAAGTGAGTAACTAGAAAGCAGGTGTGTTATGTCTTGCTGTAAATGTGATGCCGATTACGATGATGCTAATATGCATAACGTAATGTTGGGAGATCGTCAAGTCAAAATATGCTCGGAGTGTTATTGCAGTGTCTTAGTCCAGTATTTTAAGGATGACGAATTCCCGTTCCCATATCAAAAAATGAGTCAATTATTTCACAAATTGGCTGAATATTTGAGCCATATGGCCGCGCAACCATTCGCCGCGTTAGCGGTTGAAAAACTGATGGAGGTGCGAAAGACCGCATTAGCATCGTTACTAGTCGGGCCAATAACTATCGATGCTGCCTATAAAATATGCCGGCGTCCTAAAGCCGAGCAACAAAAAATTGTCGAACAAAATCCGATCGTAGTGTTAGAACAAATAAACCGCGAACTCGATCTGAATTCCTCTGTCAAATAGACCCACTCTTTGACCCACTTTTTGGTGTAAGAGACGATCATGCACATCCCCATCAACGACGCCAGAGGTCTCACAATTTCCAGAATTGTCACAGTAGAAGACGACTGGATCGAGCACCCAGCAACTCTCATGCTACCACCCAGCGATCGCTTCTTTACCTTCGATGTGGAAGTAGGCGGTCGTCACTGGTTGGTGTTGGACCCCTACGGAAATGACTTCTTAACCCCTGAGTTCGTGGAGAGGCTACTTCGCTATTCCGATACGGATGACTATACAATTGCCATTGAAAAGACAGGTCATCTTTTTACTACGCATGTGGACAAGGACGCTGAAAATACCGATTTGGTTCTATGCGGAATTACAAACAACAGCTTTCTCCACGGGCAACCACGTCTACGAATTCCCGACTCGTATGTGGCTCGATTAGACGAACTACATTCAAAAAAACGGCCGTACAGTATCACGGTAGAAAGCAATTCTCTAATCTCCTTTATCGACCGAGAAATAGGTTTCGGAGACTTGATCGAAGATTTGATTTTCAGCTTCAATTTTGACGGTATGCGTCTGGAAGTATGGGGAGAGAGTTTCCGAGAAACTACAGAGTGGAGCGAAGCTTGTGCTTGAAGAAAATGGAGGCCTGCCGTGGATTCATCAAAGTATCTTAATCTCGAACAGTTTTCCGAAGCTACAAAAATGGATCGGAAAACATTGATAGAAAAGTGGATACCAGCCCACAAGAACGTCAAAAAAATTGGTAGAAGATGGCACATCCCTATCGAAGAGGTAGAGAAATACCTTTCCAAACCTACCCTCAAAAGATGGGCAGAGACCCACGGGTACCATCCCGGTATCGTACGGAATTGGGTCCACCAAAAGCAGATCGCGTTTTGGTATGAGGACGGCCGAATCATGATCGCGCCGGATACCCCACCGGTCAGCGAACGCGGGATCTCGGCTATGGTTGTGGCTCAAGCCATGCGAAAAAAGTGCAATAAACTGCACTACAAAAAACTCTTAGCAATAGCCCATAGCGCGATAGAACATATAGGTAACGCACTGGTCCGAGGCGAGGACGTTACGATTGCCAATTTCGGCACGTTCCATCTTCACGTGCTGCCAGGGCGCCAAGGCAAACGAAAGTATATTCCTGTCAAAGGCAAACCTAAGTTCAAACCGTCGCCGCTTCTTCAAGAAGCTGTGGCCGCATCACCAGTAGTGCCTGTGCCGACTCAGAAACGGGTCAGAAAAGCCTCAACTGGAAAATTGAGGCCTAAGCTAACTGAAGTTAAATAAAAGCGGTGGCGACGCGTTGGAACTCAACAGGAAGGACACGTCGCCACCACCCGGACTACCAATTTCAAGGAGGGCACTGGCCTTGGTAGTCCTACTTATGACTACCTATAAGATTAGCCTCAAGGATCGTAATAAATGCCCGTTTCCCCGCGCCAATTTCGCAAACACGTCTCTTTACCATTTACCGCCACTAAGTAATCTGGCAACAACGGAAGTTTGCCTAAGCCTTGCGGCCCCTCGACCACAAATGTGGGGATGGCTAATCCATCGACGTTCCCTCGTAAGAAGTCCATAATGTCTAGCCCGCGTTGAAGCGGCGTTCTCAGATGTTCCACGCCCTGCACCAAATCACATTGGTACAGGTAGTATGGCCGGATCCTCGCTTTAACTAGCCCCCGAACTAACTGTTCCATTGTATAGTAATTGTCGTTAACTCCTGCCAAAAGAACTGATTGATTGTTCACTGGAATTCCGGTATCGATAAATTTAGCACATGCTCCGATTGCTTCGGCGGTCAATTCTTTTGGATGGTTGAAGTGTGTGTTGATATAGATAGGCGAAAATTGTTTGACCATAGAAACTAGCCTATCCGTTACTCGGTTGGGCCAAACCACCGGTACCCTGGTTCCGATACGAAGCAACTCAACACTGTCAACAGAGCGAAGCGTGCGCAGGATGTACTCGAGCCGGTCGTCGCTCAACGTGAGGGGATCGCCACCAGATACGATCACGTCTTGGATGTCGGGGTGATTCCAAAGATACTCCACAATTCTCCCAAGTTCTTCATCCGAAATAGTTTCTGGATTTTTTGCCACGATGCGCTTGCGGGTGCAGAAACGACACACAACGGCGCAGTAGTATGTGGCGAGGACTAATGCTCGATCCCGGTACCTATGCACCAGTCTAGATACTGGGGTCTCCTGTGCTTCGTGTAGAGGATCGGACGAGGTGAACGATGTGAGCGTGAGTTCGCGCACATCCGGCACCACCATTTTGGCGATAGGATCGTCGAAATCCTGCGGATCTATCAAGGACAGATAGTATGGCGTGACCCGCGCCGGATAGACGGCGGTGACCGTACCAAAGCAGGCGATTCTTGGGTCACTTTTGAGCGTGCTCTTTTCGAAGTCCACAACGGACGGTATGTCGCGCATCTTAAGGTCTGTTTAGAGCGTTTCTATTAGGAAAATCGTATCTTGCACATTTTTGAAAAATAACTGACTCATTTTTCTTCCAACCGTCGTTATACAAGTGGAGGACAAATATGAAGGTTCAACTCACCATTAAGGTTGACTATCTGCCTAATTGGGACGCGTATTGCGGGGTTAGGGAGATAATTCAGAACGGCAAGGACGCCGAAGTGGAAAATCATGCCCCGCTCACAGTAAATTGGTACAACGACACCCTTCGTGTCGAAAACGAGGGGACAACGCTCCCCCTCAAGGCTCTTCTTTTGGGACATACCACGAAAATCGGGAACTCTGAATTAATCGGTAAGTTTGGCGAAGGTCTGAAACTTGCCGTGTTGGCCCTGGTTCGGGCGGGGCATCCTATCAAAATCAGGAATGGCTCCGAAGTCTGGATCCCCACTATCGAACGGTCACATCCATCAAGTCGAAGAGATTTGGAAGAAAATAGTCAAAAACCTTCGGAGCAAAAAGTGAGCCGATTATCCGATATCCCCGCAATCATCAGCTCGTTGCAGGATGATTGCGGATTGGCAAACTGCGCCGACGTGGTTCGAAGTCTCGATCCAATTCCGGCCGCGACAGTACACGAAGAGTTGTTCGCCCTTTACGCAGACGGGGATATCGAATTGCGTCCAGAAAGTGGCGTGGGCTTGCTGAGTGAGGAAGATCGAGCATTATGCCCCAAGGGGATTAAAGGAATGGCTTTATCATATGTCCGAATTTTGCGAAGAAAATGAAAGGAATGTAGAATTTTTCAAAAAACTTTGAGAAGTCGGAAACTTTTGGTGTAATTAAGATTGAAGGAGTTCGTGTGGAAACAGCATACCTACATCTCAAACTATTCGGCTTTGACGCTACGGAGATCCAGCAGCGTTTCTACGCTTCTGACAATCTAGGTATCCTCGATAACGGTATCTGCGGTCAACATATGGTCGCGGTATATCTACGAGCCTTCCACAAAACTCTACCAGAACTCGGCTCAAAAGCCTTCAATAAAGTCATCTTTTACACGCTGGAACGTAACCGTCTCCAAATTCGCGAGATAATGCGCAAAATCAATACTTTAATATTCCTGAACTTAAAACCTGTCGATCCTCCTGGTAAGGAGACAAAGGCAGCCAGAATCGTTAGAGAACGGCAGAACAAAATCAGTAGTGA
>Ga0315284_10017616_pt1 | contig 10136 bp, 9 predicted proteins | sample YL17G09_16_MG_FD_203696 | JGI IMG/M metagenome (GOLD analysis project Ga0315284, IMG submission 203696) | Sediment microbial communities from Yellowstone Lake, YNP, Wyoming, USA - YL17G09_16 | ecosystem: Environmental > Aquatic > Freshwater > Lake > Sediment | place: USA: Wyoming | collected...
GAGTTTTTTATTAATGAAATCATCAAAAATCAAAAGGAATTTGCCGATAATATTACTGTTGAAATCAAAGAAATTAGGCAATCAATCAATGATTTACGAATTGATGTTGCAAAAAATCAATAAGACCGTTGATATATAAGGATTTTAGCATTTTCTCTTAGACCTTCTAATATGGCGTATACGAGGCGTATTTAAAAAATACGATGAATCATACCAGCCAACTTAAAACAGGCGCTTAAAACACGCTCAAATTGAAGATTATTTTTCATGGTTCCTGTAATTCCCCGCTTTTAACCTTCTTTTCTCTAATATCCTCGCTTTTTCCTCTGTTATCTCTACTTTACTTGCATATTTACCTTTGCGTTGCACGTAAACAGGTTACAAGAAATTATATTAAAATATTGAATTTTCAATTGGTTTTTTTAGTAACATTGACATAGAAAAGAATGATAGTTATTATATAAAGGGGTATAGCTATGAACAAGGGAACAAAATTTGAGCAAACAAAAGATGAATTAAAATTTCACTTAAGAGAGCAGATCGAGTTTTTAAAAAGGTCTTCGCAAGCTTATGACGAAGGATATACAAGTGAAGCCAAGAGATTAGCTGTCGCAATCAGGTTATTACTTCATGATACTCAAAATTCAATTTCTTTGTTAACTCTCTTAAAAAAGAAAGACATATTATTCTATGATACTTCACTAGATTATAACCCAAATAATTTAATATCTACAATGGGGCTTATTATGACGAAGTTTACCATAACGGAAACAGGACAAAAGAGCGCTGAATATGTCCCACCATTAGATGATGGACCACCAACAAGATATCGTAAAGGGAAAATCACGTTTGAAAAATGGTGGAATAAAATAGTATTTGCAGATAGAAAAGGCAATAAATTAACAAGAAAAAATTTAGTTCTTGCAGTTGCTAATAAGGATGGAGGAGCGCACGTTGACCATGAATTAGATAAAGATTATGCTGATATGACAAGGTTTGATTCTTTGGGATTCATGTTCGTACAGGATGGCAATAAAAGACATTTTGCTACACATCCTGAATTAGCAAGTGTTCGTCAAATTAGCCATGAGGTATTGAAATCTCTGAAAGATGAGTTCCCAGAGTATTTTTAGAAATTAATACGTCATCTAACAGCGGATAAAAAGAAAAATAGAGTAGAGAGGTGATATTTAAATGGATAGCATCCAAAAAGAGTTTATCTTATCGTTAGAGGAAATTGGAAAAGAAAAAGACTTTCGTTGTCAAAGATATGAAAGTAAAAGACGATGGACTAAAAATATAATCGAATTAAATGGATCTTTGAATTGCTTGCTCTACTTTAAAATCCGGTCTGGAAAGCCCTATCGCTGGGCAACAACAAAAAGCAGGATTGAAGAGTTGCAAGTATCCGGTAAAAAATGGTTTGTGGTCCTGTTGTTTGAAACGCCTAAGAATGGATACCTCTTGACATCTAAAAATGTAGAACAATATATAAACGAGGGTCTTTGGCCGATGGGAAGAGATAAGAAGAATAAAAATGAATATAAAATTAGTAGAGGAAAACCTCTACAAAACAATCATCCCTTCAGTACATCTGAAGATTTTATTAATTCCCTTTAGGTCATTATAGAGTAATTACTACTGAAATTTATCTTAATTTGTCTCCAGAAGATGCCATCAGAGGAATTTTAAATAAATAGTAAAAGGAGAAGGATTTAATGATTAAATTTCCAGAACAAGATTATAATCCTTTTAATAAAAAAATATCTAATATACAAAAAATTGATTTAGAAAAACTTATCCAAAATGAAGTTGCAGAAGGTTGGTACGTTGAATACAAAGAAACTTTCCCTTTAAATGAAAGAATTGGTCACTCTATTGCTTCTTTTGCTAACACTGAAGGCGGTTGGTATATTGTTGGTATTCAAGCTAATGAAAATAACTCAGCTAAAATAATAAAAGGATTTGATCTCAAAGCATTTAAGGCTCCTAAAGAAAAAATAGGAAACATAATTAAAACCCATATTAGCCCTATCCCTTTTTTTAGCTCAAAACTTATAAAACTTCCCAATAATAGAGCTGTTTTAATCGTTCATATTGAAAAAGGAATGGAGGCCTATGTAACCAAAGACGGGAGAATATATGTAAGGGTAGGCGAATCTTCAGATCCTATACCAGAAAAAGATTATTACTCTATTCAGAAAATATTTGAAAGAAAAAAGTTGAAAATTGAACAAATAGAAGAATTTTCGAATAATGCATTCTATTTCTCAGAAACAGCAAAAACCCAGTCTCCATATTTAGAAGCATATTATTATACTTTACCTCATAATAATTTTATGTTTAAAGATTTTTATTCCGAAAAATTTTTTTATAAACTCTGCGAAAATTTTAGGTCTCCTCTACAATTTATTTTAAGCCCTATGACTGCTGATTTGAAATTTAATAATTTTTATGCATCTTTATGCTCTTATATATTAAGATCTATCCCTGAAGGCAATATCCCAATTGATGTAATTGATAATACTTCAACAATAGAAATATTTGAAAATGGTAATGCAAAAATACTTTATCCTATCCCTCAATTAAATATTGATCTCTCGTCAAATTTTTCTTTTGATTTTCTTCCTGAAACCTACAAGCATTCAGAACGATTTATTAAATTTCTCAATATATTACAAGAGTATAAATTTAGATATAACTCCATAAGCATTATAGATGGGTATAATTTTTTCCTTTACCATATAGTTTTAGTAAATAAATATCTTAAATTCCTCAACTTTAATAAGTTTAGAGGTAATATGGGTGTTCGTATTAGGATTTCAAACATTCAAGGAAGATTATTATATTTTGATGATGATAACTACCTTTCTTTTTTAAAAATATACAAAATCCCCACTCTTATAAAAACAGAAATTGAGATACCAAAATTTCATAATGGAAATTACATATTAATAAATTCTAATCAAAGCTTAATATCTCCGAATATTAACCTGAAAAATAGCTTGTTTTTACTTATCTTTGAATCATTGGGTTTACCTTCTGCGGTAGCTGGTAAATCTTTCAGTGAAATTGGAGACTATATATCTAAAATAGCAAAAAACCCACCCGCGTAGCAGGTGACTTTAAAAAACCTATAAAAGAGGCGTAAATCTTATTGGCCACTATTTCCTCTTTTTTTCCTCTTGATACCTTGTATATCTTATGAATTATTCGTTCAAATCAATATTTTTTATATTATTTTCCCAATTTCAAAAAATATTTACTAACATATATTTCTCTAAGATAAGGCAAGGGGAGATAAGGCAAGAGGATGTTTCATTTGTCATATTTAAATAAATTTAGAAGATATACCAAATCAATAATTCGGTAAATATTTCTAATTTTTCATAGAAGATTTGATTATAGTAAGGTTAGTCCGGAATAAAACGTTTAAGTCTAGTAATTTATAAATAAAGTTCCAATGTACACAATAGGAGAGCCAGACAATAACCAGTCCTTTAGCATTTGCCGATGGGCTTTTTTATTTTTTATTTATAAAAAGAAGGGTTTTTAAAATAAATGTAGTATATAATAAATAAAGATGTTTAAAATTATTATTCATTTTTTAAGATAAAAAAGGGAATAGATAGTGAATATTTTAACGAATGAAGACGAGTTGTTTAAATTTAAAATTGAATTACTAAAAAAGGAAATTGATATATTGAGTTCAACCATTGGTCGATATGATGATATATTGTTTAAAATAAAAGGTTGGACAATTACTTTGTGGATTGCAGTTGTTGGGTGGGGAATTCTCTCAAATTCTATGTTACTCCTTATCTTGGCTCTTTTTGTACCAATATTATTTTGTTTTTTAGAAGTACAATTTAAAATGATCCAACGGCAATATATATTTCGTGGGAATTATTTACAGAAATTTTTTCATAATGACGAAAAATTAAAAGAAGTTTTTAAAGAAAAGAATATACCTCAAAATCCAGGAATATACGATCTTAATGCTCATTATATTGGAAAAATAAAAGAGTTATCTGAGAAGTATAAAAAGATGACAAATTTCTTTTGGATTATTAGATTCCCAAATGTGTATTTATTTTATTTAACTATTTTAATTCTAACCATTATTGCAATAATTATTGTGTACTTCGGTTGTATTCAAATGCAAAATAAAGAAATAATTGCAACTTTGGCTTATTTAAAATAACAAAATAGAAATTAGATAGGTTATTTAAATAAAAATGAAAAAGTTTAAAAGGACAAAAGATACTTCTGTAATTGTATTGCTTAGTGGAGGAATAGATTCTACTGCATGCGTTCAATATTATTTAAAAAATGGTTTCAGTACGAGTGCTGTTTTTATTGATTACGAACAACTCCCGGTAAAGATGGAGGAATCTAGCGCAAAGAAAATATGTTCTTATTATAATATACATCTAAATACTATTCGAGTTAATGGTCCCGAATACTGTAAAAAAGTAGAAATTAAAGGACGTAATGCGATATTTGTTTTACTTGCTTTAATGTTCTATCCAAAACATACAGGCATTATTTCATTAGGAATTCATTCCGGAACACCTTATTATGATTGTACAGAAAACTTTAGTAATGATATAAAAAATATTTTAAATGGTTATTCTAATGGTCAAATTAGATTTGAAGCTCCTTTTTTAAAGTGGAACAAAAAAATGATTTATGATTACTGTAAATTGCAGAGAATACCGGTAGAATTAACCTATAGTTGCGAAATTGGAATAAATGGACCATGTGGAGAATGTCCTTCATGTAAAGATAGGAGTAATTTTAATGTTAGCTAAGGTTCGATCTATTAAAACTTCTAGCGAAACTATTACTACTCCATTACTAGTTCCAGCATTTTCTAGTAGAGCAGATCCATATATTCAAAGAATCTTAAAATTTATGGAAGAGTTTATTGTTGGCCCAATTCTAATCAGTGCCTATGATGTCTATTATAAAAGATCAATAAAAGATACAACTTACCCAAATGCGATATTTTTAGATAGCGGAGGATATGAGTATTCAAAAGATTTTGATATTTCAGAAGTTTATTACTTCAAAGATAAGCCAAAAAAATGGAATATTAAATTATATGGTGAAGTATTAAATTTCTGGCCTCATAATATTCCAACAATAGCTATTTGCTATGATTACAATAAAAAGGGAATGAGTATAGATAAACAAATAAGTTCAGCTAAGAATTTTTTCAAGGGAAAATCCTATTTTTTAAGCGATATCTTGTTAAAACCAGAAAATAAGGAGCTAGGAATTATTGAAGTCGATTCCGTTATAAACCAAATAAATTCTCTCAAGGATTTTGACATAATTGGCTTTACTGAAAAGGAAATTGGGGATTCACTTTTAGATAGAATGACTAATATTGCGAAATTACGAATTGCTATGGGGAAAGCCAATATGAATAAACCAATACATATTTTCGGTAGTTTAGATCCAATCTCAACTCCATTGTATTTTGTTTCAGGTGCTGATATATTCGACAGTCTAACGTGGATTCGTTTTTCATATTTTAAGGGTATGACAATTTATAAAAATAATTATGCTGTTCTTAAGCAATACCTTGAATATAAAACAGATAGACTAATATATCAGTATTATGTAGACAATATTAATTCATTGGAATCCTTACAAATGCAGATGAAAAAATATATGTCGACTGGTGGCAATTTTGAAGTATTCGAATTAAATAGTAATCCTATCGAAAGAGCTTATCAAGCTTTAAAGTCCAAAATAGAGGGGGAATTATAATGAGTGGAACAGGCGGTGGATTTCCCAAATATAAAAATATTGAAGACATGCAAAGAAAAATTAGAGAAACTGAAAAGGAAACTACTGATGAAGCGTTTGAAGTTGAGGTTTCAGTAGTAATCGATACATTATTAGCTAATTATAATAATAGAGATACCAATGCAATAGAATCTCATATCGATACTATAGTAAAGGCAATCCAAAAAGAAATTGATGGAACTTGTAATATTGTTTTTGGTGGTTCTTACCAAAAACATACATATGTTGATGGATTAAGTGATATCGATTCACTTGTATTATTAAATAATTCTGAATTGATTAATAAAACTCCTAATGAGGTATTAAAATATTTTAGTAATATGCTAAAAAAACGTTTTCCAGAAAGTAATATTGAGATTGGCAAAATAGCAATAACTGTTCGTTTTACAGACGGAAAGATAATTCAATTACTTCCTGCCGTAAAAAGTGTCGATGGATTTAAAATTTCGAACGCAAACGGAGATAAATGGTCAAAGATAAATCCAAGAAATTTTACTAATAAGTTAACTGAAACTAATAAAAAAAATAATAACAAAATGATTCCAACTATTAAGATAGTTAAAGCAATTAATTCATATTTACCAAAAAGCAAACAATTAACAGGCTATCATATTGAATCTCTTGCGATTGAGGCTTTTAAGGCGTATTCAGGCGAAAAAAATATTAAAAAGATGCTTCAGCATTTTTTTGAAAGTGCAAAGAATTTAATAAAGTCTACAATTAAAGATAAATCAGGCCAGTCTGTTAATGTAGATGGGTATCTTGGCCGTAATAACAGTATTGAACGGAAACAAATAAGCATAATTTTGGATCGTATTTCTAGAAGGATGAAGAACGCAAATTCTTCAGCTTCAGTCGAGCAATGGATGGAGATTTTAGGGCAGTAATTTGGTGAAAAATTTATTATATCGAATTAAAATAATATTTATTAATGTTGGGAAAAATGATTAAAAAAGCTGCAATATCAATAATTAAGCCTTATCTAAGCGTTATAAAGGAAAATCGTAAAATAAGAAAGGCAAAAATAGATACGATTAACATAGATTATAATAATTTATGGGAACGTTATTGTTTTTCTATGATTACAAGTCAACAAAAAATTAGTGAATTATTTTGGACTCATGTTTTTCAAGATAAGATTTGGCAAAAAATAAGTAGAATTTATCCAAAGAAAAAACCGCAATTAGATCTCGTTAAAAATACACTACATCATCTAAAAATAAGATTTGCGGATAATAAAGCCCAACAAATTTGTAATGCCTGGGATAGAGACTTTAGGTTAATAGCTGAAGAAATTAATATGATTTTAAGCCATAAAGCTAATCAAAGTTATTCCCTCTATATTCGTTTATATGAGTTAGAATTAATAGATATTATTTTAAGAAATTTATCTGGATGCGGGATTGGTCCTAAAATAGCCCGTTTGATGATGTTGTGGGATCCAGAAAATGGGATGGGTTTAGAATTTCAACATATAATCCCTATCGATTCTAGATGGTTGAATAGCTTAAAAAAAGCAGGCGTTAATCCTTCATTGCTAAATGTTTCTACAGAGAAAAAGTATCGTCAAGTTGAAGATAATTTAGTTGAAGCCTCTTATGAACTTAATATTTTCCCTTTTGAAGCAGATGGAATAATATTTGGATGGATATTGAATTAAAGTAAATAGAGACAGGTGTACTAGCTCAATAATTCGGTAACTTTTTCTAGCTTTTTGTATAAATGAGATAATCGATTTCTATTCCCTCATAAGTGATAATAACTATAATATTAAATTTATTTTAAGAATTGTACTTTCTTTTTTTATATTGCCCTCAATTCTCAATAGTTATTGATTATCTCTTCTAACTTCCGATAAACTTTTTCAGTTCCATCACTTATATAAAAGTTGCGAAAATCGTATTTCTTGAAATATAAAAGCAATAAGCTCTTTAATTTTGCCTAAATGCTTTTTTTCAGATATTAAATCCAAAAGGAGTCATTTATGAACAAAGAAGAAAAAAATTCCAACAAATGCCCGATTTGTGGAAGACCATCCCATAAAGAATCAAAATATTGTATTTTTCATGCAATTGTAGAGGAGAAGACTGAAGAAGAATTTATAGAAGCATTAAAGGAATATATACAGGAAATTAAAGAAGAAGATAAAGACTATGATTTTGAAAGATTTATTTTTATTGGAGATATGATCTTTGAAGAAGATCTAAAAATTAATATTTTTAAAAATACTAACTTTAAGGGAGCAACCTTTGAGGGAGAGGCTAACTTTAATAAGATAAACTTCAAGGGAGATACTAACTTTGGGGAAGTAACTTTCAAGGGAGATACGAACTTTTGGGAAGTAATTTTCTACGGATGTGCTTACTTTAATAAGATAAACTTCAAGGGAGATACTAACTTTGAGGAAGTAACTTTCAAGGGAGATACTACCTTTTGGGAAGTAATTTTCTACGGATGTGCTTACTTCAATAAGATAAACTTCAAGGGATATACTACCTTTGGGAAAGCAAACTTTGTGGAAAGTGCTTACTTTAAGGAAGTGAACTTTAAGGGAGATGTTAGCTTTGAAAAGGCAACATTTAAGGGATATGCTGACTTTGAAAAGGCAACCTTTAAGGGAGGTACTGAATTTGAAAAAGCAATCTTTAAGGGAGATGCTGACTTTGAGGCTGCAACCTTCGAGAGAGGTGCTGACTTTAAGGAAGTGACCTTTAAGGGAGATGGTGGCTTTGAAAAAGTAACCTTTAAGGGATATGCCGCCTTTAGGAAAACAATCTTTAAGGGATATGTTGAATTTGAAAAAGCAATCTTTGTGGAAAATGCTGACTTTAAGGCTGCAACCTTCGAGGTAGGGGTTGACTTTGAAAAAGCAACATTTAAGGGATATACTGACTTTGAAAAGGTAACCTTTAAGGGAGGTACTGAATTTGAGGAAGTGACCTTTAAGGGAAATGTTGACTTTGATGGAGCAATTTTCGGGAAATATGCTGACTTTTTGGGGACAACCTTTGAGGGAGATGCTAACTTCAAGGTGAAATCCTTTATAAAATATGTAATCTTTAAAAAAATTAGAGTATCACCTGGAAAGAAATTGTATCTCAAGGTAGCGAATGATGATGTAAATATCTACTTTGAACGTGCTTACTTAGAAAATGTCTATTTAGATATAGATTTAGTTGAGGGTATTTTTATTGATTTTACTGATGCATTACTTAAGAATACAAAGATGAAAAGAGATCAAATAGAGAATCATATTCTCCAGGAAGAGGAAAGAGGATTTTCTGAAGCTAAACAAGTCTACTTGCTCCTTAAAAATAATTTCCATTCTATCGGAAGATACAATGATGAAAGCTGGGCCTTTAAAAAAGAAAAAGATATGGAGAGATTGTCTTATTCATTTTATTCTTTTAAGAAAGATTTAGCAAAGAAGAAGAAAAGGAAAATATTCCCTATCTTAAAATGGATGCATACAAAAGATTTTAAAAAATGGATAATATCAGCTTTTTCAAATATGATTTACGGTTATGGAGAGAGACCCTGGAATGTCGTAAGAACAGCAATAGTGATAGTATTTATGTTTACCCTACTTTTTAGTTTAATTGGTATCGGCAATCCTGAAATAATTGAATTAACTGGAACTGTTATTCATCAAACTTCCAAAAATATTGTTGATTTAGCATCTAAAGGATTATTAAAAAATAATGTAATAAGAAATTTTCCGGATAGTCTTTATTTTAGTTTGGTTACTTTTACCACTTTAGGATATGGTGATTTTAGACCTCTTGAAGGATGGGGAAGAATTTTAGCAGGCTCAGAAGCATTTATCGGTGCTTTTATGATGGCACTTTTTGTCTATACTTTTGCGAGAAGGACAGGGGGAAGGTAAATATACAGGAAGAATTTACATTTATGCTTAGATATAAAACATTTTTCAGGAATTAATCAAAGACTAATGACTTCTTCCAATCTTTAATATACCTTTTCAGTTTCATCACTAAAACAAAAGTTGCGAAACTCGTCTACTAGCCTCCACCAAGTTTAAAAGCTTAAAGCTCTTTAGTAATAAAATTGTAAAGTTTTTATTTAGATACATTTTACAGATTATAATTTTTGAAGATTTCCTTTAATATTGAAGAATTACCTGATTTAATCTAATATTTTCTATGGTCATATTCCCCTTAAAAGTTCCAAACGTTTCCAATAGGGGGAGCCAGACAATTCCAGCCCTTTGGCCTTTTGCTGAAGGGCTTTTTTATTTTTAAAGAAAAGAAGGATTTAATCATTTTATCTTAAGAGGAACTGCCTTATTGAACTTA
>Ga0315284_10017617_pt1 | contig 10136 bp, 12 predicted proteins | sample YL17G09_16_MG_FD_203696 | JGI IMG/M metagenome (GOLD analysis project Ga0315284, IMG submission 203696) | Sediment microbial communities from Yellowstone Lake, YNP, Wyoming, USA - YL17G09_16 | ecosystem: Environmental > Aquatic > Freshwater > Lake > Sediment | place: USA: Wyoming | collected...
TGGATGGGGAAACTTCACTAGAGCCATTCACATTAAGGATTCTGACAAAATAAGAATTGGACCTAACAACGAATTCAACATTGGACAAACGCCATCGACAGTCACCGAACACATTTACATTGAAAGCGCCTATGGCAGTCCATTCATCCCGAACCAAATTGACATACACGACAACTGGGCTTACAGTGAAGGCGCAAACAATAAGTGGATTCGAATAATTGATGCACCAACCACAAATGTCTGGGGTGTAAAATCAGTTGACAATACGATCCAGAATGGATACAACCCCGATTTCTTCGTCAACTCGCCTTATGCGGTTTCTAACTGGACAAACCTTGTCGCACAAGACACAACGTATCCGCCATGTCAACCAGGCAACAATCTTCGAGATCTAACAGTAACTTGTCCAGCTGGATCGACATATCAAAACAAGTGGTCGTCTGTCTCACTCTATTTTCTGTTTAACATGCCTGCCGCTAGTGGAGTTGCCGTCAAACTAAGCAGAGATGGCGTAAATTGGGCAACAGCTTACCTGAACGATGTCGCAGCAAATAACACAGCTACATATCTAGTTGTTCCAACGTTGTGGTATTGGCACGTTGAACTAACGGGCACAGCGACACAGTACGGACTCTGGGGAACCTATGGCTAATAGACAGGTTTGGTTCGCTGGTTTCCTATGCGTTTATCCAGTCTGAACGCGCTATCCAAAGGTCGTCAACTCTCACTGCGACAGCAGTCTCTCCAACTGCTTCAACCACAACGTACACGCTCTCAAGTACGTCACCTGGTCTCAGCAACCACGCCGAGTTGACGTATCCAGTCAACTCCAGCGAATAGCTTCTCCAGTTTCCCAATGGCATTTGATCTACTTTCCACTCAACTACGTTTCCGCCTCTGTAGACTAGATTGCCTCCCGAGCTGACGTTCCCGTCCGGGCATGCAAGCACAATTGGGCTGTCCCAAAGATCCATTTCAGTATATACCACTGAGCTGTCACTCCGCTGAATGGCACAGGCAAGAGCGATCCGTAACCATTCATGACCTGACGCATACTCAGTAGCTACGACATTGGCTCGGAAACTCGCGAGAACCTTTGCTGGTTTCGACGCGAATAATTGAATCTTCTCATTCGACTCGAAGCTGGTTGTCCACCAAGCTCCGGCAGCTACATGTCCAGCTTCGTCCGAGGCTGTTTTCAGAAAAATCTCCGTTTCACCGTTGAAGGTGACTTTCCACGTCGACCTATTCGTCAGTCCTGTTGCGTGTGGGTTCCAGTAGATTCTGTTCTGCTGCTCTGTCAGTGAAACATCGCCGTCGATGTTGAGTATTGTGGCGCTCTGAGCTGTGAAGTTCTGAGATGTGTGTTCTCTTGCATCGAGGTTTGTCGGACTTGAAACAGAACAGTTGATAAGCATTAACGCTGGCAACATTGCCAAGAAAAACGGACCCAGCGTGCAACGTTTATGCATATTAGATGCCTGAACATGTTTTTGTGTTGTACTGTTCTGGAGTTGTACGTTCATACAATATGTCCGTTATTGGACATATCGAATCTTGACATAACCTTCATTTCGATATAAGGATTATTCACGATTCCGACTTCGAGTAAAGGACGCTATTCATGTTTCGGAATGGGTGCTGACACCTCATATAGGCTTCAGATCAGGAGAAATTTCAGTTTGCCCTCTTATCGCCAAATCCAGTATTGCCAGAACGTTCAAACATAGTGCACGCTACAATCTATGACGTGTGCGCTAACTTGAGACATGTTGACTACTAAAGCTGCAAACCTTAACCCGGGAGATTTCCGATTCCAAATTCGAATACGGAGAAGAAGCTTCTATAATTTATTTCCACAAAGCAAATTAGACAGAATCGCCCATCAATGATGGGCTTCGGTGAAAGAATGGGCAAGAAGGCCACAATCGTCATTTCACTCGTAGACGAGAGCAGCGAGAGTTCAAGTGAGGAGATTCAGAAGGAGATATTTCAGGAACTTTCTAAAGGAACCGCCAGGATTCCCTGGTGCAAAAAGATTGAAAACGTCAAGGTTAAATAGCTCGATTTGGGATAGGCTCGTTTCCTTTCAGCAAACGTGTCAAGAAACTCTCGAGAACTCCGCTTGATTCACGTATAGCCTTGATTGTTGCTTCGCCTTTAGGGGTTAGTGTGTAAATTCTCTTTCTATCAACACCTCGAGCTTTTGTCAGCCCGTTCCTTTCCATGGAATACAAAACAGAGTAGACCGTACCTGGACTAACTAGGAGATCAAATTTCTGATGAAAATAAGTCAGTATGTCGTAGCCGCTGGTTTCTCCTTCCCGCATCTTCGCCATAATCAAAATATCCATGAACTCTTTCAACAACCGCTCATATATCTTGTTCACAACGTCTCTTTCCAAACCTTCCACCGACTTTCAATGTTGTCTACATGAAGTCTAAAAAATAGTTTAGTATAAATTCGGATTCGGAATATCGACAACGCGCGCTAGAACCAGAAAAACTGAGAGAAGCTTCGACAAGCGCGTACCAAAGTTCAAATTCCAAATCCGAATTGACAATGCTGACAATTCAAATCCGCCTTTCACAAATGATATACGCTGCCTGATAGACTTTGTGAGCAGGGTCCTTCCCCCTGGAGACTCATCGGGTATGATTTGCCAAGAATTCAATGAGGCCTTGCTAGAGGCAGTTGACTATGCTTTTTCCTCTCTTGGCGAATCATGCCGAAGGGCCCTATACTTTCATTTGGAAACGACTTTCCGCTTGCCCAGACGGCAGATTCCGGAGAGGCCTGAAGAGTTCGATGAAGCCCTAAAAACAATCTTCAAGAGAGGCGCGGCGTTTCTGGAGAAACTGATCTTGAGAAAACTGCGCGAAATGTTGGGAGTAAGCGCTGTCGAAGATGATGCCCTCGATTTTGTTGAGTCAATTTCCATGATCAGAAGCATTTCCTCATCCAGTGTGACTTCGGTTCCAAGCTTCAGTGAAGTTACTTCAACAGCTAAGAAAACAAGGAGGTGAATACTTGAAACAAAGACCTAGCGTGCTTGTTGTAGACGACGATGCCGTGATAAGGAAAACCCTTTCGCAAATTCTGAAAACAGAAGGTTACTCTGTTTTGACAGCGGAGACAGGTAAGCAGGCAATTGCAGCCTCAAAGAAGCGATTTTTCAATGTTGCTTTGATTGACGTGCGACTACAGGATATGGAGGGGACTGCCCTGATAGACAAGTTGAAGGAAACGGAGCCAAGAATGATAAGAATAATTGTCACAGGGTATCCATCAATGGACAGTGCAATCGAAGCCGTGAACAGAAACGCCGATGGTTACATTTTGAAGCCAGTTGATGTGCAAGAGTTACTGGCGATGGTTGAGAGACAACTGAAGAAGCAGCGCGAAGATCTTGAGTACAGTGAGGGAAAAGTTGCGCAATACATTGAGACACGAGTCAAGAATCTTGAGCTTGAAATGGACAGGAACCGCTAGAGTCATTCAACCTCAGCGCTGGAAAAGATTGACGAAAAAACGGCGTAGCTACGTTCGTGAGTGAGGCAGATCTTTTTCAAGAATTCTTCGCCCTGCTTAGTCAGTTTGTAGACCCTTCTCCTTCCATCAAAATTCCCTTCTAAGAAGCCTTGTCTTTCCAGGGAGTACAGTATCGAGTATACTGTACCTGAACTCACAAGCATGCGGAATCGTTCGTGGAAATGTCTGATCAAGTCGTATCCGCTTGCAAGATGATTGTTTCTAAGCAGTTTGAGGACGATTATGTCCATAAAGTTCTGGATCAGTCTGACGTCAAGATCGGTTACTATGTCTGACTTCGAAGCTGACACCTCTACGAAAGCGGTATATTATATAGTTAGACCTATAACGCTTGTGTAAGTGTGACATTACAGTTACACGATGATCGAGAATCCGCCAAAAACCATTGACTGCAATGGAAATACCAGAACTAATAGGATGCAATCGGTGATGAATCGAGCTTCGCACTCAATACTGATAGTGGATGATGAAATAGGCACACGCGACTCTCTCTCAGCCATACTGCAATCGGAAGGATATGTGACGACAAGCGTGGCAAGCGCAAAAGAAGCAATGGAAAAGGCAAGGACTAGATTTTTTGACCTTATGTTGCTTGACATTAGACTGCCAGACACAGACGGGACGCAGCTACTGTCGCATCTTCAAAAAGTCGCTCCGGAAACAATAAAGATCGTAATTACCGGCTACCCTTCAATTGAGAATGCTGCCCAAGCGCTCAACATTGGTGTTGATTCATACTTGACGAAGCCGCTTGATCTGGATAGTCTGCTGAAAACGATAAAAGATAAGCTGCAAGAACGCGAACAAAATGAAAAGATTACAGCGAAGAGATTGGCAGATTGGGTTAAGCTACGTGTGCTCAAGACCCAATCATCTGACTTCCAGGAATTCTTGGAGAAAACCGCAAAAGAGCTAGCTCTTTTCGGGGTGACAAATACCCAGGCAAAAATCTACATTGGACTAAATGTTTTGGGCGTGGCTTCAGCCTCAGAAATTGCTTCTCTGTCAGAAGTCCGCAGAGAGGAAGTCTACAGAGTGATGCCAGAACTTGAAAAAATCGGCTTAGTAACAAGAAAATTGGAGACACCAAGAAGATTCTTAGCTATCGAAGTGAAGACGACCCTCGAAACCTTGATCAATATCAAACGCAAAGCCATGGAAAAAGAGATCACAAACCTTAGACAGAAAAAAGTTGAGTTGATCGCCCAACTGAAAACAATAACTAGGTTGAAAACGGAAGAAGAAGACAGTTCAACTGAGGTTTTTTCTGAACATATAAGCGTACTGGCGAAACTCGTTCAGATGATAAAGAAAGCTAAACGGCGGATAATGTTGGTAAGCTCACTTGATCAGGTAGGAACGGTGCTCGTGAGAAAAATAGAGAAGACTATAAAAATGGGCAAAAATCGGATCAGCACACAGATAATTATCGATGACTCTTGGCTGAACGAAACGAACACTTTGAAGCTCATGCGGTCAAAGATAGCTGACAAACAGATTGAACTGAGACACGTGGAAATGTTACCCTTCAATCTGCTAATAGTTGATGAAGAAGAAGCAATTTGGGGAGAGTTTCAACCCAGAAATGCAGGCTCCAAGATTTTTCTGACAAATAACCAAACGCAGATTGGTTTGGTAAAAATGGCCTTCAATAATTTGTGGATGCAATCGCAGAAAGTCGACGAGAACTTGAATTTGTTCATTGGTGAAAACAAGACAAGTGCTACTTCGGAAGGTGAACGTGGTGCCCATATTTGAATTCTCGACATGTGTTTGCATTAGCGCGTTCGGCGACAATGAGAGCGAGTCTTTGCATTCTGAATCTGAATTTCAAAGCTCGCTGAGTCGTACATCCGGTTCAGAAGACTTAACTTTCGAACCTGGGATTAGAAACAAGTGTCCAGCGCGCACTAACCTCCACTGCGATGAGAAGGAAGGACTCTTAAAGATTTTGAGATGAAGTCAATCTCCGAGTTTGTCTTCGTTACAAACAAGCATATAGTGACATTCAGAATCTGAGTATGAAATTCCAGTAGTTCTTATCCTGTTTTCATAATTGCTATATTACTTCAACCGAGCAATTGAGATTGGTTCTATCATTGGAGGATTGTCAGAAATGAAAAGATCAGAAACATGGGGAGAACGTGCTGCGATCGTAGCTGAAACGTACGAAGGCAAGAAGGAATGGCAGAAGATTACGGGAAATCGTCCTTCGGAGGGACGAAAGCGGCGAGCGCTAGATGTACAGCGAAGGGATTTATCATGACGCGCCATTATGATGGAGATAGTTGCATGATTCAAACTTACCCAACTTCAAAGTTTGCGTTGCTTTGTCTGTTGATCATGGCACTTTTCATCTCTGGTTCTACACATCTCCTGGAGGTCAACGCACAGCCGCCGAGTGCAGCTATCGTCATAAATTCCGATGGAACCGTCACTCCACTCGATGCACCTGTGCAGAGGAACGGAAGCGTCTACATTTTCAGCGGCGACGTCACCACCGACCTGGACGGCCTACTTGTGCAGAGAAACGACTCGGTGATCATCGGGAACGGATTCTCGATCTTGGGCAACGGGACGGATGTAACGGGGGTATACCTTGTGGGAGTGAACAACGTCACAGTGACTGGTCTCAACATCACGGGCTTTGATATCGGCGTACTGCTCGATCGTGTCACAGGCTGCACAATTATGGCAAATCATCTCGTCAACAATACGTGCCACATTGTGCTTCAAGGGGCCAGTGGAAACACTGTAAGTGGCAACAATGCGGACCTCTACAAGCCTGGCTCTCTACCGCCGTGCGGAGTACTTGCGTTTGGAGGGGCAACCAACAACCTTGTGTTCGACAACGCGTTCTACAACGGTCTTATTGGTATCGCCTTCCTATACTCTGCCAACTCCAACCGCGCAGTCAAGAACGGTGTGTTCAACTGCACCTCCGCCGTCTTCGTCTTGCAGTCCTCGAACGAGAGTATCGTTGACAACAACTTGGTCTCAAGTCAGTTTGGAGTCATGTTCCAGGACTGCACCGGCTCAGGAAGCCTCATCGAAGGGAACAACGTCAATTCAAGCGGACTCTGCGGCGTCTACCTCAACTACACGTCTAATGATATCGTTCGTGGAAACAACGTAACCAACGGTGCCAAAGGAGTCTACGCAGAGTTTTCGACCAACATTACTGTCTTCCACAACAACCTCATCAACAACATAGACCAAGCGTTGAACAATGCGTCAACAGTCGTCTGGAACGAAGGCTACCCGTACGGTGGGAACTACTGGAGCAACTTCACCGACACGGATCTATATGGTGGACCCTACCAGAACGAAACGGGAAACGACGGTATATGGGATCACCCATACGTGATAGATGGGAACAACACCGACAACTACCCTTTGACCGAACCGTTGCGATCAGAATATTACGCGCTAACGATAACGGCGAGCACGGGAGGGTCAACGTTTCCAGAACCCGATGTGTACACTTACGAAGTCAGATCGGTAATGAACGTGACGGCTAGGACAAACACAGGTTACTCCTTCATACATTGGCTGCTCGACGGAGAAGAACAACACGGAGACACCATAACCCTGTTCATGTGTTCCAACCACGCTTTGGATGCCGTTTTTGCCGACATCACTCCGCCGAACATAACCGCTGTCTCGCAGAATCCCATAAAAGACAACGTGACTTGGAACGATGTCGTTGTGATCAACGCCACTGTCATCGATTTGGCAAGCGGGGTCAAGCGGGTATCTCTCTCCTACAGTAATGGAAGCTTTTGGACCCCCGTGAACATGACTTCAATCAGCGGAAACGCTTGGGTTGCGAACATACCGACGTTCCCGCAGTGCACGAACGTCACATATGCGATCACGGTGGAGGACAACGCGGGCAACATCATAACCTCGGAGAATTTGGGATACGAGCTTGGCTACCAGGTGGTTCCAGAGTTTACTCTTCCGATAATGTTGGCACTGTTCGTGGTAGTCACGTGCTTGACCGTCGCTGTGCAAAAAGCGCGCGCCTAATGCTGTTCTGACCAGAGCGCGACGCTTCTACCTCCACTGATTGGGATCAAATGTATTCGGAGTCGGAATTCTGAATAATGCTTAAATCGTAAGACACAATATATCGTTATTTGATATGTCTGAAAACAGACATATCGTATATCTGTACAACAGAAAGACATGAGTTAAGAAAAGGTGTGAGAGAATGTTGGAAGAATTAGTGTTTGGTTTCTGGTTCGCACTAGGAGTCTATGTCTTCTGGTACGTGGTCAAGGCTAAAGATTTTCAACCGTTGACCTTGGATGACCTTGCTTTGACTTGGAAGCTACATAAACATCAATCTGGATGCAAGTCTTCTTGCATTCATGATTTGCTAGTTAGGAACAACGAGGTTGTCGGGTTCAAATGTGAATGTGGCCATGAGTTTCTACAGAAACGTCTGATTACACAAAGGGCCAAGATCGCCACACAATCTGGCAGACTGTTCTCATTCCAAAATACGAGTGGCGCAATGGAGAATCTGGGCCTCACTTACCTGCATATCAAGAAAATCCAATGATATCTCGCCATTCCCTATTTTCTGTTCTTGAAATCTCCGTCCACTAGGCATGGTGTTACAAGAATGTTAAACACAATAGTAATAATTGAACTGAAAAGATACGGATGGAGACAGAAGGTTGTTAAGAGCTCTTTTGTGATATTCGGGAAGTCTCCGTATGTCGATTTGATTAAACCGAAAAAACTGTGGAAAAAGGCGTTGCCTAATCGAAAGAGAAGGTGTTTTGTTGGCGAGTATTTATTCTTTCAAACACGCTGAATGTGCGTGCGCGTCGAGAGGGTTAACATTGGTTGAACCAGAATTTGATGTTCTTCTGCTTGAGGCGATAGACGAGGCGCTGTCTGCGCTGGGTGACTCTATAATGCAGACGGTTTACTTTCATGTTGAGAGAAGCTTTCACATCAAAAAACACGAGATACCGTATAGGCTCGGGGCGTTCACAGAAGCTGTTGAGAACATTTTCGGGGTCGGCGCCAACTTCATCGAGATTCTAATCATGAAAAAACTTCACGAAAAGGTTGATGCGCACTTCATGTGGAACGAGTCTGAAGGATTCGGGTTAGCCCAATACTTGTCCTAGGCCAAACGTGTCTTCCAAAAGAAAAACATGATCAAGACCGTGGAGGAGCTGGTTGAATGCGAAGAAATAGTGGCAGAGATCTGAACGCCTCATTCCCCGATCCACTCCGAAACGGATGGAGGTGAGAATGCATGGTTGAACATGCTAGAATCCTTGCTGTGGACGACGACGAAAGCATAAGAAAAACATTGGAGGCAATACTGAGGGGAAAGGGTTACCACGTAGATACAGCAGAGAACGGGAAGCAGGCTATTGAAAAGCTAACAACGACTTCTATAATGTGGCATTGATAGATGTTCGCCTTCCTGACATGGAAGGGACGGAGCTGCTGACCAAGATGAAGGACACGACACCCAGGATGCGGAAGATAATCATCACAGGCTATCCGTCCCTGCAAAACGCAGTTGAAGCCTTAAACAGCGAAGCAAACGCCTACGTGCTGAAGCCATTCGACGTCAAAAAGACTCTGGAAACAATAAGAGAACAACTGAGCAAACAAGCAGCAGAGAGAAGATTTAGCCAAGACAAGGTTGCCGAGTTCATAGAAACAAGAGTCAAGGAAATAGAACCTTAGAAAATTGAAGTCGCCCGAGAATCTCAACGAGACTGACACGTTCATTCGTCAGCTCCAGCCCAAGAGACTTTTTCAGTGCGCGCTACGCCAATGTTTTTAACATTGCGTCGAGAATAATTATGAAGGTTAAAGCTGACCTTTTTGACGAAGTGGTTGGAATATGGGGGAACGTGCTTGTTCTGTTCGGCTCGATCGAATCAGAATCAGAGCCTGCTCTAGTTCCAAGGTCAACCGCTTAGTTCGCGTCATGTCTCTCATGACGCATCTGCTTCGCTTATTTGGGGTTGAACAGCTTAGAATTCTTCGATTATCTTGGGCTTTGTATGCGATATGTAAGCGAGTGTTTGCTTTCGACTCCGAATTGCAAAGCTTATAAATCTACACAATCAATTCGCAAGCATTTAATCTCTCAAACGCGAACTAAGCTAGTATTCGATAGTCCCAGTATCATGTTTCAGGCTGCGTGAGGAATTGGTGGTTTGAATGGTAGAATCTATCGTTGAATCTTCTACAGAAGAATTTTTGAATGTAGCCAAGACTGAGAGAATTAAAGTCTTGCACGTTGATGATGACCAGACATTTCTGAAAGTTGCAAAACAATGCTTGGACATACAGGGCGGATTTGAAGTTGATACTGCGTGTTCAGTCAACGAAGCCTTAGAGAAATTGAAGAAAACAGATTATGATGCTGTTGTTTCTGATTATCAAATGCCTGGAAAAGATGGTTTACGATTTCTCAAAGAACTAAGACAGAAGGGTGACAAGATTCCTTTTATCGTATTTACTGGAAAAGGCAGAGAAGAAATAGCCATCGAGGCATTGAACCTTGGTGCCGACGGATACTTCAACAAATCTGGGC
>Ga0315284_10017619_pt1 | contig 10136 bp, 9 predicted proteins | sample YL17G09_16_MG_FD_203696 | JGI IMG/M metagenome (GOLD analysis project Ga0315284, IMG submission 203696) | Sediment microbial communities from Yellowstone Lake, YNP, Wyoming, USA - YL17G09_16 | ecosystem: Environmental > Aquatic > Freshwater > Lake > Sediment | place: USA: Wyoming | collected...
GCCATCCATTGGTTTCCCAAAATGGACTTGGTAGTGGTTCTCTAGTTTATTAGACTAGATAGGCTCTAAGGGACTTCCCGCAACAAGGTGTTTCACGAATCCACCTTTCGGAAAGGTGGAGCCAAATAATTCCATTTTATATTATTTTGGCTCCACCTTTTGGAAAGGTGGATTCATTAGGGGGTAACACGTTTTTAACGCCCCCTGTTGCCAACACAAAGTCTATCGGCTACATTCATCCTAAATGTGTCACCGCGCTTCATAATGCGCGCAATATGACACATCATACTCATTCTATGCAACGTAGGCTGACGATTAAACAGCACAGGGTCGCCGTCCATCATATGACGATGCACGATATCACCCTCTTCCAAAACGAGCGATTCTCTATCAACATATCGCAAGGTAATGGACTCACCATTCTTCTTCTCAAGAATCTTTGCACCGGGGTGGACGAGAGGCCCATTTAGAACAAGTTTGGTCAAGAACGCCTTGTTGATTTTATTAACAACGACAGGCTTGGTGATATTTTTGGCGATTTTCATCGGAATGCCCAACTCGCGAATGGAGATGTTGGGGTCGGCAGTAATAACAGAACGGGCACTAAAGTCCACGCGTTTTGCCATCAGGTTGCCTCTCATTCGCCCACCCTTGCCATTCAACCTATCCTTGATTGACTTGAGCGGTCTGCCTGAACGTGTGCAGCACTCGCCACCAGGAATCTTGTTGTCCACGATGCATGCAACATAGTATTGCAGAAGCGTCGTCCAATCGTCGATTACGGGTGCGTTGCTTTGGATTTTTTCTTGAAGTGTTTTGTTTGTTTTGATGATATTAACCAAGATGTGACTCAAATCGTCCTCGCTGCGTTGCTGGGCGTCGTGCTTGACCGAAGGTCGGACAGCAGGTGGGGGAACCGCCATGACCTGACAAACCATCCAATCTGGACGCGACCACAATGGACTGAAACCCATGAAGGTAACATCTTCGTCTGATATGCGCTTGAAAATCTTCAATACAATTTCAGGTGTCAGCTTAATAACGATATTTTGTTTGTCCTCACCTTCGCCAGTATTTTCCCATTCGGCGATAATGCTTGCGAGGCCTTCTTTGCGAATCTTTCCGGGCTGCAGGCAACCGCATCCGTCTTCAGTATCTTCACCACAACGCTTCACCTTGCTCGCTAAAGGAAACACGTACTTCCATCTTCCATCACCAACCAACTTTAAAGCCTGTTTATATTTTTCCTTACTGATGAGCAACTTACTGCATTTGAAACATACGCAACGCAAAATTTTTTGTATGGTGCTTAAATATTGTATGTAAAAGACGGGCCTGGCCAACTCAATATGTCCAAAGTATCCAGGGGTTTGCATATAATCTAACCCGTCCGTGGGACAAATGAGCCCTGGCTCGAGCACACCCATGCGAGGGTCAAAGAGCCCACCGATTACTGGCTTGTTGTTAATATATGTATCGCGACTCGTAATCTCTGCAACAGAGCCTTTACGAATCTCATCTGGCGATAATATACTAAACTGGATGCCAATAATCTTTGAACTAGTGTGTTGCGTTTCCATCTTGGACATCTCCTTATAATACAATAATATATTTAGATTATTTTCAATCAATTTTTATTTTTAATTATATAGTTAATATAGAATATATGGCTTCTGCATTTTCTTCTACAACTTCTAATTTTCCTGAACCAATTCGTTTGACTTGTGCAGAAATATCTTCCACTGGTGTAGGAAATACATTAGAATTTATAAGAGGAGACTATCAATATATTGTTCGCGTACCTGTAGGTTCAAGTATAAACAGAGAATATATAGATAAAATATCCCCTCTTCTATCGTTGTGGGAATTACCAGGCGCAGAAAATGGCGTGTATACATGGTTATTACTTGATTTTGGCGACGAAAGCTCAAAACAAATTGTGGTAAAACAAAATATAAATGTCACTGAACTAGCAACAAAACATACAGATATATTAAAAGATATATGTTTAAACAAACAACATACAGACAAACGTCGGCAAGATCCACTTCCACTTGAAACTACTATTCGTGTTTATTTTGGTGGCGAACTTTCTAAATCAATAGATGCAAGAACAGGACGTGTTCAATATATAATAAATTTTTTATCTGGCACATATTCAAGCGAACAAATAAATTCAGTGGATTTTTCTCCTGCAATTGAAGAAGAATTAAAACATATGTTTGAAATTGGTATATGTAATGGTGTTGTGCAATGCCCACCATTCGATATTGTCATAGCAAGAACATACGAGACTTTAATAAGCAAAACTATGGGAACCGATCGCGAATTCGAAAATTCCATGAGGGAATATAATGTTGCAGGCACAAGCATATATAGATTTGATAAAAACGACAAAAACTCATCTAATCGCGCGAGTTTTTTAGCTCAAATAAAGTATGATGCAAAAAAGGGCATATTAGACAGAACGTATAAAGCAATAGGCAAATCGACAGATGGCGACGACTATAAACGCGAGCTTGCTAAATTAGATGCAGAATGGAGACCATTTACTGCGGATGAATTCGAACAATTTCGTATACTGCGTGGAGGGGGCAGAAAATCCCGAAAAACACGCAGACACCGCAGACAACGTAAATCGCGGAAAATTCGTAAGTCGCGCAGATCCAGGAAATCACGCCGGTCGCGCAAATAATTTATACATATACTATAAATGGAAATAATACATCATAGTGCAGGGCTATCCTTGTTTATACAAATAATTACTGGCTTAATTGACTACTATGTGCTAACTTTACCCATAGCACCAGACCTTAAATTGTTGCGCGAGCTACTTTTACTTGAATTTATAGTTCAAATAGTAGAAGGCGCCTTCTATGTGTGGCTTGTCTTCTCTATATCTAGCGCCCCAAATATTACACGTTATCGATATTGGGACTGGTTCATTACTACGCCGACCATGTTAATTACATTTTCAACCTTTTTAATTTATTTAAAGTTTAAGGAAAGCGGTGCAACCGACATTCCGTCATTTACAAGCATTATAAGCGACAACTTCAAGACATATTCGTCCATAGTTTTATTAAACGCATCTATGCTTCTATTTGGGTATTTAGGGGAACTCAAAAAAATATCCTTGTTTACATCGGTTTTTGGTGGATTTGTCCCATTTTTCATCATGTTTTATATTATTTATGAAAATTTTGCAAAATATACTGATTTAGGGACCACGCTATTTTGGTATTTTGCTATTGTTTGGGGCTTATATGGTGTCGCCGCATGTTTATCTTACAAGTTAAAGAATGTATCATATAATATTTTAGACTTGTTCGCAAAGAACTTTTTCGGATTGTTCTTGGCTTATCTATTGTATTCAAATTACACGAAATAAGTATGATATGTGCCAATAAGTTTTCCATATTTCCAAAAAAAAATGATTTAGAATTACGATTATTATTTGTATATATAGATAATAATCATGGCGAGAGAGATTCAAATCAAGCGTACTAAGAAGGTAAAGGAGCCGGTCCAAAAGAAAAAGAAGGTGGAAAGTTCTGACAGCGAGGGTGATAACGGGTCGAACGATGATGAAGACGAGGATGAGATGGATGAAACTGAATACAGAAAGTTTTTAAGTAAGATATTCCCGTCTAAGCATCTTGATAAGAAGATTGCTGCTGGAACCCGTTTGAAGAAAAAGATCCAGGAGTTGGAAGAGGGCGAAGAGGAGGAGGCTGACGAGGAGGAAGAAGAGGTGGAAAAGCGCCCACGTAAAAAGGATACCAAGAAAAAGAAGGCAAGTAAAAAGAAGCAGGTGGTTGAGAGTGAGTCTGACGAAGAGGAGGAGGACGCAGATGATGAGGAGGAGGAGGACGATGATGAAGATGATGACATATCACCCACTTCCAAGAGTGCAAAGAACTTCAACATCATATTTACCATTGGTAATGGTGGTAGCGGTGAATACGAAGACGATGAGGAGGGCGAGTGGGAAGATTATGATGAGGATGAAGATGATTCCGATTATATGGAAGAAACCGAAGATGAAGATGAAGATGTCTCCGATTCCGATACAGAAGATGAAGATGAGGAGGAAGAGGAGGAGGAAGAAAACGTCGTCATTAAGCCCAAAAAGACCGCCAAACAAGGTAAGAAAGCTAGCGCAGTTAATAAGGAGGAACCTGTTACTGCTAAGAAGGAGTCTGCTCCCGCTGCTGCTGAACCTTCAAATAATAGTACTGAATTTATTAACCAAATGAAGGAGCTTTATGAAAAGAACAAAAGCAACACTATGGCGAAGGAATGTCTTAAGATGTGTGAACAAAATATCAAGAAGATTGAAAAGAAGGAAGAGAAAAAGAACGTGAAGCGCCAAGCTAAAAACACGCGAATCTTCCGCAAGATCGTAAAGGACAAGAATACGATGAACGATTTTGAATTCTTTAACAAGTTGCAGGTTGAAGAACAAAAAAAGATTATCAAAGAGCTTCGCGAAATCAACAAGATTACGCGCATTGAGAAGCCTTATCGTCTTACATTGCTCGAATCAGACATGCCTGTGTTATTTAAAGGCGCGGCCATGAAAAAGATTAATTCGTTGCGATATATGGAGCCAGGTTCCGGCGAATACTACAAAATCAAGAACTGGGTAGATACGTTCATGCGCATCCCATTCGGAAAGTATCAGACGTTGCCTGTTAACATTGACAATGGAGTTGAGCAATGCCACGATTTCATGGAGAATGCCAAGAAGACGCTTGACGCGGCGGTATATGGTCTTAACGATGCAAAGATGCAAATCATGCAAATGATGGGTCAGTTGATTACAAACCCGTCAAGTATCGGAACGGCCATTGCAATCCAAGGCCCAATGGGAACCGGTAAGACAACACTTGTCAAGGAGGGTATTAGTAAAATCCTCAACCGACCCTTTGCATTCATCGCGCTAGGTGGCGCAACAGATAGCAGTTTCTTGGAGGGACACTCGTATACTTATGAGGGTAGCACTTGGGGCAAGATAGTGCAAATTCTTGTGGATAGCAAGTGCATGAACCCGGTCATCTATTTTGACGAGCTTGATAAGATCAGCGATACACCAAAGGGTGAGGAGATTGCAGGCATTCTAACCCACTTGACCGATACGTCACAGAATAGCCAATACCACGACAAGTATTTTGCGGAAGTTGATTTTGATTTAAGCAAGTGCTTGTTCATCTTTAGTTATAATGACGAGTCAAAAGTTAATCCCATCTTGCGCGACAGAATGTATAGAATTCATACGAAGGGATATGATAAGAAGCAGAAGACCATTATTTCCACTAACCATCTCCTACCGAAGATTCGCGAGCAAGTAAAGTTTAACGAGAGCGAAATTATTATTCCGGATGAAACACTTCATTACATCATGGAAAATCATTGCAACAAGGAAGACGGCGTTAGAAATATGAAGAGATGTTTAGAAATCATCTATACCAAGTTGAACCTTTACAGATTAATGAAGCCTGGTACCAATCTGTTTGAAGAGAGCATGACGCTCAAGGTGGAGTTTCCGTTCAAGGTAACGACGGATATCGTTGACAAGTTGATAACAAAGGAAAAGGAAGATAACACATCGTTGCGCGGAATGTATGTTTAAGCACGTTGCGTATCAAATTATTCAAAAAACAACCAAAAATAAAAAAAATAGTATTAATCTATTATATAATGGCAGCAATGGATTTTAGTCGTTTTTGCACACCCGCGCAATTATATTTGATTTTAGCAGGAATCAGTTTACTCACTGCTTTTTTCAATGATTTCAAGGTAATTACTTTGGTCGTGAATGGTATCTTCGTTTTAATTTGGGGATGGATTTTGAACTGGTTGTGTTCAAAGGGACTTAAGGCTATTTCTTGGATATTAGTCTTGCTTCCTTTTATCCTCTTCATCTTCACTTTTTTCTTTGCAAAGGACATAGTCTCTAACGCAGTTCGTGCAGAGGGATTTTGCAGTGCAGATGATATTTCAAGCCTTAACACCGCGTTCTCCGCCTTGGAGAGTTCGTTGAAAAGTGACCCTAAGCAGGGTGCAACTGCATTAGCAACGTTTAAATCTGTTTTGACGGCTATTCAACCTGCACCAATGGTAAAAGAAGGGGCTAATGGTAGTATGAGGGATGATGGTAGTATGAAGGATGATGGTAGTATGAGGGATAGGTGACCCAGGTTGTTAATAAATTATCACAAATAACACATATATAATATCAAAAATTAAATGATATTATATTTACCCCAATAATTTAGTATTCAGAGTAAGGAACATTGTTTCCACCACGAGAAATCAAGTAGTTATATTGGTTGGTAGTCATGCATGCACAACCACTTCCGTTGGAATATGCATTCGGGCAGCACTCAGGTTTAAACGGCGTGTTTGCAAACATATCCAATTGTCCCTCAGGCAAAGGGATTTGTTGAGGAGCGCGGTTTAATATATTTGCGACACCAGGGGGTATTGGTTGCCCAGGAGTAACGACCAAATTTGGAGTAAACCAGCTGTCCGTATTTACAGGAGTATTATGATCCAAGCTATACATGGCCGATTCTCCATTATTTGAACTTGCCCCAAAGAACCCTTCTACATTAGAATACCCTAAACTAGAAGCCATTTGACCGGGTATACTACTCGAGCAAGACATACAGGTGTTTCCAAATATTAAAAATAAAATTATACCTATCGCGATGATGATTTCTAACCTAAATTTTATTCCTCCTACAGATATTTCCATGTTATACATATTTAATAGATAATAATTTTAATCGAGATAGTTCTAAATACGCGAATCAACGTAATCGTTATAATCGTTTACCTTCTTTCCGCCAACATAAAAATAACCTTTATTTGTCAATAAATGATATACCACATCTGTATTTTTTGCTAAATTATTTGGTTTATCTATATTTTTGTATATATTTGCGGTATTTTTAATCCGTGTTTTATCAATTTTCACTATACCACGCACAACGACCCCGTCCGGAAGTCTAATGCAAACCCGCATTGTACTAATTGGGCATGTCTCGCCCGATTCCAAGAGGATTTCAACATCTTCCTCAAACCCGCCATCATAGTGTTCGTGTATATAATCCAATGACGTTGGAACAACCCCGTGCTCATTTTCATATGTCTTGTCTAAAACAACTTTCACATCGTCATATATTTCATCCCAGTCAACAAAGAGTGTATTCTTTATTGTGAATTGTTTTGTCGTGGTATTCATGCAATAGATATATGGCTCATTGTAGCGTTCGATTAGTTTTGCTTGCGGATGCTCACACACAAAGACCCATTTATTGTTATGTTTTACGGCATGTTTTGCACTTACTATAACACCATTCAAATCGTACATCTTCACTCCTCGCGCATCCAATACTAATGTAGCCGTTACTATACCACCATCACTTAACACGTCTCCTACACATACCTCACAAAATAGTTTAGTTGTCTTGTTGAGCAATACTACGGGGGTATCTTTATCGAAACACATACGCGGTACATCAGGTAATCCAGGAATAACACCTTGTTGTTGGATCCCTAAATTAATTTGCAAAAAGGCAATGATAAATAACAAGAGACCAACGATTGTCATATAAAAGGATGAATATGTGCCTACAAGCGCAGCAACATAGAAAAAATAGCCTGGCAAGAAAAAGAAAACTACCACCATGATAATAATGAGCGCAATCAATACTGCAACCATAATTAATAATACTTGTATTGCGCTAGTAACTATTACTCCTAGTACAGATTTCATTGCAAATATAGAACCAACACATGTATTTATACTAGCTTGCATGATACCAATCACTTTTTCCATAATGTCCTTAAATGAAATTATTATTTGCTGAATTGGTATCAAAAAATTTATCAGCCGTCCCATGATATCTTTTAGAATTACCGCAACCTTCTCTCTTACAGAGTTTGACAACTCTCTTATTTGTTTAACTGCGAGTAAAATAACTTGAAAGACTTTTAAGAATGAACTAGTCATATAATCAAACGGGCTGACTGCGCGTTTTGTAATGGGTTTAAGCATTTCCTGAACACATTGTGTGAAATTATCTTGTGTAAATTGAGTAGCCGTTTTATCATCCGGTTTATTGATCAGCCCAGCAAAGGGTATTACTTTGGGGTTGCATCTGTATTTAAGCCAATTATCTTTTATTGGTTGAACATTTGTCATAATGGTATAATATCCATGAACCCAAAATAAAATGGTTAACAATATAATACATATTATTATTGATGTTCCATATTGGTCAAAGTATGATAAATTCTTATATAATTGTTTTATTTTTCGTGCACTTTCTAGAATAGGTTTATCCATATAATATGTTAATAATAAAAGAACCACTCATTAAACTATAAAATATCAAATAACGCTCATTTGATATTTACGCCATTAGATATTTACGTAGTCAGGATTTGCGACTTCCTAAATATGATAATATTTGTTTTAACGAATCTTTCTACTCCGACGTCGGCGTGAATACGACTTTTTAGTTCGCTTTCTTCGCTCGCTTCGCACAGAACGTGATCCTGCTTTGCGTGTTCGCTTTTTGCCACCCTTGAAACGTCTGTCGTGAAATCCCCAATCATCCGTGCGGTCTTTTACATCGGTACCTAATGACCTTTTATAGTCCATGTATGTGGTAGGAGAGCCTCTGTCTTTTTTGGTTGAAGATTTTCTGAATACGGGCTCCGGCCTCTGCGCAATTGGTTTAAATATATTATTGGAAGCGCGCCCCAAACTCAAACTTTTGTTCACCTCAATCGGACTAAAGGGACGGCCTAAATCGCCGTCGTATGTTATAATAGGCGGTGTACCTCTTATTCCATACATAGCAGTCATCGTCGAAGGCGACGCATTTGCCCTTCTAGTTTGCACAGGTAGCGGCGGTTTGCTCATTTTGGATTGTTGAACTGCAATAGGCGAAAATCGGATAATATTTGGTTTGGGTTTTTTTGAACCTAGTGGCACAAAATTCTCACTCTCTTTTTGTGATTCTTCTTCATATTCATCCCTATCTTCTTTTAATCCTTGTATATATTCAGGGCTATTCATATAGTCAAACGCATCATATATACCCGCCATATTATAGATGCAGAAAATCTATAATATGTTAAAAAAATCATACACCCTTAAAATTTATTTTTGTAATGTTCATCATCTTCCCAATCCCAAAACATTAAATCGCCAATCTTCATTTTATGGTCATCCGTAATTAAACAACTAAACCACTTCACCTTTTTATTTTTAGCGATTACAGCATCAGGATGGTTCTTAACTTGAATAAATTTACCATCTGCATCTGCTACCAAGTGAGAACCCGTGACATAAATAGTTTCGCCATCGACACCTTTCTTCGGGAACTTATAATATACTTCATTCGCATAATTGTCAATCTTCATGACAGATTGAACCTTGCTGCCATTTTCCAATATATCGCCTAAACCCATGTCTTTCATTTTTTTAATGGTGCCGTCTTGTAATTTTAATTTGGTAGTAGGCAGGAAACAAACCGCGCGAACCAAAACACCTGGAGGGCCGGCCCACATGCTTCTAACGGATTTCATCGACCCGTCCACCATATACATCAGCGCCAAGGTTATGCCCATTATTTTGCCCACCACATCTTTTATCGCCAAAGTTATACGCTGAAATTCAATAACAATATTTGAAAATACTCCAAAAATACCACCAACTATACCTGAAATTTGGTCTCTTATATAACTGAACATGTTGCGAATATTAGAAATATCGCCTACAAGATTTCCTGAAATACTAGATAATCCGGATAATATATAATTAATCGGCTGCAATAGATATGACATAAAATTGGTTTGCATATTTTGCACACAATATATAAAATCGCTTGAAATATCATCCGATAATGGCATATACATGGGATTACACCGATACTTCGGCCAGTTATCCTTAATTTCTTTTATTTTTGTAAAATAATACATGGCAAATATTTGTAATACAAATGCAAGATTAATATATATAAAATTTATCCATGCACTTCCTTTCGGCATACTTTATATTATTATTATATATTTCTTGAAAAAAAATACATAATTTGACTTGTTTACCTTATTCT
>Ga0315284_10017620_pt1 | contig 10136 bp, 11 predicted proteins | sample YL17G09_16_MG_FD_203696 | JGI IMG/M metagenome (GOLD analysis project Ga0315284, IMG submission 203696) | Sediment microbial communities from Yellowstone Lake, YNP, Wyoming, USA - YL17G09_16 | ecosystem: Environmental > Aquatic > Freshwater > Lake > Sediment | place: USA: Wyoming | collected...
GACCTGTATCCAGTCAGGAGCCAACACAGGTGCTGCATGGCTGTCGTCAGCTCGTGCCGTGAGGTGTTAGGTTAAGTCCTGCAACGAGCGCAACCCTCGTCGCTAGTTATTTTCTCTAGCGATACTGCCCGTAAAACGTGGAGGAAGGGGAGGATGACGTCAAGTCAGCATGGCCCTTATGCCTTGGGCTACACACACGCTACAATGGGTGATACAGACGGTTGCGAAAGAGCGATCTGGAGCTAATCCTAAAAAATCACCCCCAGTTCGGATTGCAGGCTGAAACTGCCTGCATGAAGTCGGAGTTGCTAGTAACCGCAGGTCAGCACACTGCGGTGAATACGTTCTCGGGCCTTGTACACACCGCCCGTCACGTCATGGGAGCCGGTAACACTTGAAGTCGATGGGCTAACCTTCGGGAAGCAGTCGCCGAAGGTGGGACCGGTAACTGGGACGAAGTCGTAACAAGGTAGCCGTACGGGAACGTGCGGCTGGATCACCTCCTTTCTAGGGAGTTTTTTCTCCTAGGTCGGTCGATAGCCTAGTTGCTATCGCTTTAGTTTGCAATTTAACTTCCTTCCACTATCCAGTTGTTAATTTTTTTATGCCAAACTCGTCCAAACAGTTGACTGGGATGATAAAATGTAATCAGGAATATAGCGGAGTTATAACGTTAGCCAAGGACGAGTCTCAACTTTATCCGTAAAAGTTCTAGCCGGCAGCAAGAGCTTGCGACCAGGACGAGTAAAATCTTGGGAGACATTTAGCCATCGCCCTTGGCTGGGTTCTGCAAAGGACGATATTAGTTGTGATTAGCGTTGAAGAAGCGTTAACAGAAATATTAAATTCAATCCAAATTCTCGACAGTCAGGAAAAAACTCTTCTGGATTGTTTAGGGCAAGTTTTGGCCGAGGATGTTTATTCTCCCCTAGATATCCCTCCTCATGATAACTCTGCCATGGATGGCTATGCAGTACAGGCAGGAAGCATAAAGGGAGCAAGCCATAAGAATCCTAAAATTCTACGAGTTATTGGTGAAATAGCCGCAGGCAGTATCTCCGACCTGAAGGTTGGACCGGGACAGCTATTCGGATTATGACCGGTGCTTTTGTACCTGACGGAGCGGATGTTGTAGTTCCTTTTGAAGACACCGATGAGGTCGACCGCAAGAAGGTCGCTGTCTCCAAAGCTGAGATCGGTGTCCGTGTCAGTCCGGCTGAAGGCTGCAATATTCGCCGGAGAGGTGAGGATATCTCTAAAGGGGAGCTGGTGTTGAAGAAAGGGAAATTACTCCGTCCGGCTGATATAGGGGTGCTGGCTTCGCTGGGGAAAAGTGTGGTTTCGGTTATTCGTCGCCCGCTGGTAGGCATATTAGCTACGGGTAACGAGGTAGCAGAGATTAACCGACCTCTATCACCCGGTAAAATATATAACAGCAATAGTTACAGCCTGGCGGCCCAGGTTCTCAAATACGGCGGTATTCCCAAGGTCCTGGGGGTGGCTCCAGACGACGTGGAGCAATTGACTGCTGCTATCCGCGAAGGACTGGGATGCGATTTATTGGTAACTTCCGGTGGTGTTTCATTGGGTGATTATGATGTAGTCAAAAAAGTTTTAGCCGCCGAGGGTAACGTATCTTTTTGGACAGTTCGCATGAAGCCGGGCAAGCCTCTGGCTTTCGGCATGTTCAAAAGAAGTGACGGGAAAGAGATACCCCATCTAGGATTGCCGGGCAATCCTGTCAGCTCGATGATTACCTTTGAGGTTTTTGCACGTCCTGCCATTTTCAAGTTGATGGGCAGGAACCATTTGAGTAAATCCAGTATTACCGCGATTATGGAAGACGCGGTAGAGAACAAAGACGGGCGCCGTATTTTTACTCGAGTCGTGGTTGCCAGGAGAAATGGTAAGTATTTGGCGCACATTACGGGTCCTCAAGGTTCAGGGATTTTGAGCTCTATGAGTAAGGCTAATGGATTAGCTATTATTCCTGAAGATACCGGGGAACTTGAACCTGGAACACCTGTTGAAGTGATGATGCTTGACTGGGACGAGGTTAACGATTGATTACCAGGTTATAAGCTTTGGAGTTTACGCAATATATATAAATTTGAGAATCAGATTTGCACCAGAATGTAAAAAGTGAGGACTGATAGGTGATTTTCGAAGCTTCCGAATTTGTTTTTCAGCCGCCACCTTTAGTGGCCAGAGCTAGACGAGTGCTAATCAAACCTAATGCCGGTCATTCTATGCCTTACCCTATTAGCACCAGTCGAGAGACTATGAATATGATAATAGAAAGTATTAAGCAAGTCAGTGATGCCGATATTATCATACTCGAAGGAACACATAATGGAGAGTCTATATATCCTATATATCAAGCTCTAGGTTACGATTTCCCAAGGGTTCTGATGCTGGATGTCAGGGATTGTATTTGGGTCGAGGTAGAAAATCCGCTACCCCATCCTCTTGTTGTCCCGACGTTTTGGGTTCCCAACGTTGTCCTTTCCAGTGATTATCTAATTAGTGTGGCCCCGTTTAAAGTTCTTGGCGGCAGAGGTCAGTTCAGTGTATCAAACCTTTTGAGTTTGCTGCCGATAAGTAAGTATCGTGGAGACGCTTCCAGCGGATGGGGGACATTATATGAACTGGGAATTGACAAGGTGATTGCCGACCTCTATTTTACCCTGCCGTTTGATTTAGGTGTCGTGGATGCTCGCCAGATATTTGTCGGCGCTGAAAATTCGCCTCAGGGAAAGACGGAAGAATACGGGAAAATAATTGCCGGTGAGCCGTACGAGGTCGACCGTGAAGCGGCACAGGCGAGTGGAGTTTCAACCAGCTATCTGAATATGATTGAAGCCGGCAAATCTGAACTTGAAGCCTGAAATAGCCGAACGATATTTAAACCTGTTTTTCCCTCGAAAACGCCCGAGTTAGTATCTAACTTCAAAGTTGGAGAATTGCCCGCTGAAAGCAGACCATTCTACATCTATATGGTCTACCACACTCTCAGGCGGTCCCACCTCAAGATGTCTTAATAGCTCCTCAAGTTTATCTCTCGGCCCCTCAACATGAATTTGAACGGCGCTCAATTCAGGCATGTTACGCACATAGCCCCGCAAGCTCAACGATTTAGCAAGCTGAGAAGTGAACGCCCGATAATAGACGCCTTTAACGTGGCCGTAAATTGTAGCTGTTAGATAGGCTAATTCGGGCATTTTATCTCTATTTAACCTCCATCTCTGATTTACTGGAGAGACCAGTTTTTTCTATTTCGCTGCCCTGATTAAATCGTCCTGACAATAAGCTGACATCCTGGCTCTGGCTGGTTCAACGCTCAGCAAGCTTACCGCTATAGCAAAGCTTTCAATAAGCGGTCGTCTTATTCTTCCGGAGGAGGTGTTTTCTTACCCTTCTTGATGACTTCCACTTCTACTTGAGGTGTGATGATGGTGGTAGTCGGCTTTTTGGCTCCCTTTTTAACCTTTTTGCGCTCTCTCCATCTCAAATCTCTGTTACCCATATCAACTCCTCGTAGCAGTTTTAGTGACAATAAAAGTTTAGCAGAGGCCAGTTACCTTGTAAAGGATTAATAAGAATTTGCCACAGGTTTGCGGTTAGTGTATACTATCAAATCTTGGAGGAGGTGGAATAGTGGAACAAAATCCCTTTCCTAAATGTCTGAAGTGCAAGGTCGGTGATTTGGTGCCGCTATCGGATTTCGGTAGCCAGGGCGCGCCAATTCATTACAAGGCCTGGGTATGTACCAATCCTGATTGCGGTTACAACATTAAAATCAGGAATGGCGATGTATATTTGAATGAGCCTATTTTCAGTGGGACAGGTCCTAATCCTCGCTCCCGTATGTAGCTCATTCAAGTAGTCCCACAGCTTTCCAGTACTTTTGGTGTAGGCGCTTTGTCTTTAATGACGGGGCAGCTCCAGGAGAAAGTAGCTGATTTTTTCTTTCCGCGACGTTGTGTTGGTTGTGGAAAGATAGGCGATCTCCTGTGTCCCGGTTGCAGTCAAAAACTACCGCGGCTGTTACCACCATTTTGTCAGAAGTGCGGTAAGCATGAGTCAAGCGGTGTTTTGTGTCCAGCCTGTTGGGGGCAACAGACTAATATCGATGGCATTCGTTCGGTTTTTCGCTTTGAGGGAACAGTACGCCGCGCAGTCCATGATTTGAAATACCGCAATCTTAAGTCGATAGCTATTTGCCTGGCTACATTAATGGCTGATTATATGAGAGATAATCCGGTACCGGGCGATGTCTTAGTGCCTGTGCCTCTCCATCCTCGAAGGTTAAGGGAACGCGGCTATAATCAATCGAGTCTTTTAGCCAAGAAATTGAGTAAATTGACTACTTTGCCTGTACTCGAAGGTCAGCTGCACCGGCTTAAGGATAGCTTACCTCAGGCCAGGACGACGACCGTTGAAGAGCGCAAAAAGAATGTACAGAAAGCTTTTGCCTGTCCGCATAATGGCCTGAATGAAAAGGCCTTTATCTTAATAGATGATGTGTGTACCTCGGGAGCTACGTTAGAATCCTGTGCCGCAGCACTTAAAGCTGCCGGAGCAGTTTCGGTATGGGGCTTTACATTGGCCAGGGAAATTTAACAGGGAGGTAAAAACATGGAACTTCAAATTTTCAGCAAAAACATGGAAATCAGCCCGGATATTCGAAGTTACGTGCAAAAAAAGATTGGCAAACTGACTCACTACCTGCCTAATATCACCGAGGGTAAGGTGGAAATACATGAGCAGAATACTAAATCACCTCAACATCGGTATACGGCACAGGTTACCCTGACCAGCAAGGGCATAATATTGAGGGGAGAGGAGAGGGGAGAGGGGGTACGCGCAGCGGTCGATGCCGTTGCCGAGGTGTTGGAGCGGCAGATAGAACGTTATAAGGGGAAGCTGCAAGATAAAGGACGAGGCCCTTCTCTTGCCCGACAGCCTGAAGAGGAAATAGTTGTGGAAAAAGAGCCCAGGGATTTTCCGAGAATCGTAAGATTGAAGCGGTTCGCGGTAAAGCCGATGTCCGTTTCAGAGGCATCGGAGCAAATGGAGCTTTTGGGCCATGCGTTCTTTCTCTTTGTCAACTCCGAAAATGATAGGCTATGTTTGCTGTACCGTCGGAACGATGGAAATTACGGGCTGATTGAGCCGGAGCTGGCTTGAAGTCCGCTGTAAGATGGCTATGAGCGGCGCTAATAAGATAATTGTGGGCAGGGCAAGTCTTTCCCTTATACAGGGAGATATAACGAAGCAGGAAACGGATGCTATCGTAAACGCTGCCAATTCCGGCCTGATGGGTGGAGGTGGAGTGGACGGCGCTATTCACAGAGATGGAGGGGCGGCCATCAAGGAAGAGTGCCGTCAAATTATCGCACGGATAGGGCGGTTGCCTACAGGTAAGGCGGTAATAACCACAGGTGGGAATCTTAAGGCGGGGTATATCATACATACCGTTGGTCCGGTATGGCATGGTGGAAATCGTGGTGAAGCCGAACTGCTGGCCAGTGCATATCTTGAAAGTCTGAAGCTGGCTGCTGAGCATAAGCTTAAAAGCGTGGCATTTCCATCCATCAGCACGGGAGTTTACGGTTATCCGGTAGCCGAGGCGGCTAAAGTAGCTTTAGACACGGTGATTACCTTTCTTCGTGATGAGTCAACATCCTTGCAGCATGTAGCATTCGTTCTTTTTGATTCAAATACCTATCAGACTTATGCCGCACGAATGGATGAACTAGCCGGCTAGTCGGAAGATTTTACACAGTATTGACATGTCAAAAAAAGCTGAGGCATTAACCTTCGCGGTATGTGAAACCCGTCTGGGGTGGATAGGGGTTGTGGGCTCTTCTGACGGACTAAAAAAGGTCATCTTGCCACTCAAGTCTAAGGAGGCGGTGCTTGGCCGAATTGCCGGTTATGGATGTTGTGAAAATCACGATAACACAAGTTTTGCTGACCTGACAGATAGAATAAGGCGTTATTTTAAGGGCGAACCTGTGGAATTTGCCGACAAGCTGGATTTATCGGGCGCGACCCGCTTTCAACAGAACGTGTGGTTGACGGTTCGCAATATTCCTCGCGGTGAGACAAGGAGTTATGGATGGGTAGCCAGCCAGCTGGGTTTACCTGGAGCAGCCAGGGCTGTGGGGCAAGCTTTGGGCAGGAACCCTGTACCGATTGTAATTCCGTGCCATCGTGTGATAGGCAGTGATGGAAAACTCGTTGGTTTCGGTGGTGGTGTGGAAATAAAGAAATTCTTACTACAACTAGAGCAATCAGCTTAATTGCGTTTTATTTAAGGAACCACTTCAAATTGTTCTCTCCGAGAATACCATCTATTTCCTTAGCTAAATCCGGACAATAATTTATGGTTTTCGGCATTTTCATGTTGACTGATTCATCCGGGGTGACTACGCTGATCAGTACGGTATCCTGCCCGGGATAGCGGTCAAGAGCCTCCATGACCTCTTTGAGGCGTATTACGTCGTCATCCGATCTCTCGCTTTGGGTAATATTGATTACTATTTTGCGCGGCACCGGTGGTGGGGCAGCGGTTGGCTCCGTCTCCTTCTCCTTCGATGTTTCACCATCGGTCTGATACTGGCGTACCTTAAAACAATTAATACTTGGGCGGTCGTCTCTTGCCTTTACCATGCCCTCCACCAGCAAGATTTTACCTTCTTGCCACATTTCTTTTGTCTGACCGTAGACCTCCGACCAGGCGGCGACTTCAATGCTGCCGTCGAGGTCTTCGAGTGTAGCGATGACAAAAGGCCGCTTATCTCTGGTGTAGAGTTGGCGTATAGACGTAACCATGCCGGCGATAATCACTTTCTCGCCTGCCATTTCGATGTCTATTCCGCCACATAATGCCGTAGCAGCGTTAGCCAGCGCAGGTGCCATTGTGGAGAGCGGGTGTTCAGAGACGTAAACACCTAAAAGCTCTCTCTCCCATTCCAGCTTATCTTTTAAAGGCGTATCAAGATCATCCAGGTTCAAGTTGGGGAGCGGCGTTGGTACCGTATCGCCCCACAGGTCAAACATGCTTGTCTGTCCCGACTCTCTCAGTCGTTGTTCCCACTGTGCCAGAGATATAATTCGGTCGATAGCCTGAAGGAGAGCTCCGCGCGAGGCGAGTTTATCAAAAGCTCCGGCTTTGATTAAACTCTCGATCACTTTTTTATTTACGTTGCGCAGGTCGACACGACGACAAAAATCTTCTATGGATTTGAATTCACCGCCGTTTTTCCGAGCAAGTATAATCGGTTCGATGGCTGCGTAGCCCACATTTTTAATGGCGGTCAGGCTGAAGCGGATGGCTGCTTTGCCGTCTTCTTTCTCGATGGCGAAGGAAGTCTGGCTTTTATTAATATCCGGAGGTAACACAGGAATATTCAGACGGCGGCTTTCGGCGATGGCTGGAGGAAGTCTATCGGAATGAAAGGCATACGTGTTCAGGAAGGCAGCCATATATTCAAGTGTGTAATTGGCCTTAAGATAGGCCGTCTGATAAGCAATAAGTGCATAACTCACGCTGTGAGCCTTGTTGAATGCGTAGCCGGCAAAAGGCTCTATTAAGGCGAAGATTTCAGCCGCCAGTTCAGTGGAGACGCCATTTTTTTGGGCGCCGTTTATGAAATTTTGCTTCTCTTTTTTCATCACTTCGGGTATTTTCTTACCCATGGCTTTGCGGAAAATATCAGCTTGCCCCAGGCTGTAGCCGGCTAAAGCTCGGACTATGTGAAGTACCTGGTCCTGGTAAACGATAACGCCGTAAGTCTCCTCTAGAATCTCCTTGACGGCCGGATGAGGGTAGCGGGTCGATTCGATGCCATGCTTGGCTTTAATAAACGTAGGTATGTGCTCCATCGGTCCCGGCCGGTAGAGAGCCACCATAGCCGCGATATCGTTGAAGGTGTTCGGCTTCAGTTCCTTGATATAGCGGCGCATGCCGGCGCTTTCCAATTGGAAGATGCCGCCTGTTTCTCCAGAGGTCAGCAATTGAAAGGTGACCGCGTCATCAAGCGGAATACGCTGCAGGTCGATAGTGATACCGCGATTCTCAGCTATGATTTCTTTGGCTTTAGCTAAGAGGGTGAGATTCGCCAGTCCCAGAAAATCAAGTTTCAGCAGGCCAAGTTGGGCAACGCTTTCCATGGAGTATTGGGTCACGGTCATGTTCTGGTCGTTGTCTTTGGTAGCTCGTTGTAAAGGCAAATACTGTGTCAAAGGTTCCCTGGATATGACTACTCCAGCAGCATGAGTACTGGCATGGCGGGCTATTCCCTCCAACTTCTTGGCTGTATCAACCAGGTTTTGCACGGTACTATCTTCGCGATATATTTCATCAAATTCCTTATTTTCAGCCATAGCCTGTTCCAGGGTAATATTGGGTCTGGGTGTTACCAGTCTGGCTACTCTGTCAACCTGGCCATAAGGCATACCCAAAGCTCTGCCTACATCCCTGAGGGCTGCCCGGGCACCTAGAGTACCAAACGTGATAATTTGAGCTACATGGTCAGGCCCGTATTTTTGGGTTACATAGCTTATCATCTTGTCCCGGCGGTCGTCCTGGAAATCCAGGTCGATGTCTGGCGGCTCACGGCGTTCTATGTTCAGGAAGCGTTCGAATACAAGCTTGGTAGGCAGAGGATTGATGTTGGTGATACCCAGGCAATAAAGAGCCAGGCTGGCGGCAGCGCTGCCACGAACGCCGAAGAGGATGTTTTGTTTTTTAGCAAAGGAAATGAGGTCCCAGACAACCAGGAAATAATCGGCAAATTGTGTTTGCTTAATGACCTCCAGTTCATAGGCTAATCGCTGCTCAATTTCCGGCGTTGCTGACGGAAAGCGTTGTTTAAGTCCCTGCCAGCATAGTTCCGCCAGGTAATCATCGGCTGTTTGACCTTTAGGTAAATCCAGTTGAGGAAGATGAAGGCGCTCGAACTCTATCTGTAACTGGCACATATCAGCGATTTTCTGTGTATTCTCAATAGCTTGCGGCAGGTCGCTAAACATTTCCGCCATTTCGTCCGGACTTTTGAGGTAAAAGAAATCGCCCGCCATCTTGAAACGTTTTTCGTCGTAAATTGAGGTATTGGTTTGAATACACAGTAGTAGCTCTTGACTGGACGAATCTTCCCTGTTTACGTAATGTACATCGTTGGTAGCCACAATGGGTATATCCAATTTTGAAGACAGTTGCAGTAGACCTTCATTAATTTTTTCTAACTCAGGAATAGGATGCCTTTGGATTTCAAGGTAAAAATCATCGAAGGTCTTTTTATACCAGGATGCTTGTGCGGCTGCCTCTTCTAGCTGTCCCGAGAGGATGAGCCGGGGCAGCTCACCGTGAGCACAGGCGGATAGAGCGATGAGTCCTTCTCGATATTGCGTCAGAAGCTCTTTGTCAACTCTAGGTCTGTAATAGAAGCCTTCAAGATGGGCTTTGGTAATAAGCTGTATAAGGTTGTGGTAACCCTGCTGGTTTTTGGCGAGTAATACCAGGTGATATAGACCTTTATCACCGACGTTCCGGCTATGCCGGCTGGTTTCGGCAACATAAGTCTCACAGCCGATAATGGGCTTTATGCCGGCTTCTTTAGCCGCCAAGTAAAATTCAATTACGCCGTGCATACTTCCGTGGTCGGTAATGGCCAGACTGGTCATGCCAAATTCTTTGGCCTTAGCAATCACCTGGTTGATGCGACACAGACCGTCAAGTAAACTGTACTCGGTATGGACGTGAAGATGGGTAAACATAGTGATTTTTCTAACGATAACTTCTGTTAATTATAACAGGATTTTGGGTCGGCGCGTTGATAAGTTGAAAGAAAAAAATAAAAAAGGTTTCAGTTGACAGAGCATAATGAAAATGTCTACTATCAATGAAAATTTATGGTGGTAAAATGAAAATCTTCCGAAGAATAATCTACTGGTTATTTGCCTGCTGTTTGCCGGTGCTGCTTGTCACCAGCACAATTTGTTGGGAGATAAATGAACTCAGGCTTTACGAGTATGGCTTCGAAAAGTATGAAATAAGCCAGGTTACCGGCCTGGACAGCCAGCAATTATCTACAGTGGCCCAACATCTGATTGATTATTTCGATTTG
>Ga0315284_10017621_pt1 | contig 10135 bp, 14 predicted proteins | sample YL17G09_16_MG_FD_203696 | JGI IMG/M metagenome (GOLD analysis project Ga0315284, IMG submission 203696) | Sediment microbial communities from Yellowstone Lake, YNP, Wyoming, USA - YL17G09_16 | ecosystem: Environmental > Aquatic > Freshwater > Lake > Sediment | place: USA: Wyoming | collected...
GGTCTATGTTGGGACGGGCATCTTACTAAAATGGCTTCATTTCGGGGAATTTCATTTAGTGGATTGCTGGAAATAATTTTAAAAACAGCAGAAGAACGAATATCTTCAGAAAAAAAGGAAGAAATCGGTCATCAACAAAAAAATATTAACGATTCTAAACTAATAAAAAAAGTTAATACTAATAAAAAATCGATAAAAGAACTTTTACTTAAAGATTATACGAATTAATATACCATTACAATTTAAAGGGGGATTTAAAATGTTATTCAAGTCTAAATTAAAAGATAAAATTCAAATTCACTATCAAAAAAAACCGTATAAATCCGAATCTAATAAAAAGGAACAAGTTAAACAAACAAAAGAATTAAATACAGATTTCTCTTTTTGCGTTAAATCGTGCGATGGTCATTGCTGTCGAGAATACGCAATTCTTATTACAGCACAAGATGCTCGTAGAATCTTAGACGCTATTTCCGAGTTAGACGTTCGGAAATTTATTTATTTTTATTTAGGTGGAATCGAACCGGGCAACGAGTATGCTAAAATAAAAATCAACGGAAAAGAGTATTGTCTTGGAATGCTATTTGTTCCTAAGACGGAAGCTTGCCTATTTCAAACTCATTTAGGCCTTTGCGGAATACACGAATTTAGTCCGATGATCTGTCGAGCGTTCCCATTCACTTTAAACGATAAAAATGAGGTAATATATAAGGAAGATATCATTTGTAAACAATTGCTTCCTATGTCCAATCTTAAGGAACTTAAAGATTTTCTTGTTAAGCGCCAAAGCGAACTAAAGGAATATCGTAAAATAGTTTCGGAATGGAACGAAAAATATCCCTCTGGAAGTATGATGCAATTTCTTCAATTTACAGGTTTATTAAAATAAGATTAAAACAACAAAACTTTTTCAACTAATTTCAAAAGCTTAATTATTTAATTGATAAAATAGTATAATAAAAAAAATAAAAATCTTTAAAATTTCAAAAAGTTCAATTTAAAAATCTATTAAAACTTAAATTTTATTAGTTACATCGATTTTTGAAATAAACCAGCAAAGTTGATCGTATTTTTTAGACGATCTGTTAATTTCTTCTGCTTTCTTCTTGATATCTTCTGCTTTTATGTTTCCTTTTTCAGTATTTAACGCATTCAATTGCTTTTCAGCAAGGATCCAGCATAAATCGTTGTAATTAAAACCCTTTCTAGAGAAGAAATATGCGTTTTCTCTAATCGTTGTTTCGTCGTCTTTTTTGCTTTCAACTGGTTTACTTTTTTCCGTAACCTTTTTATAACTTACATTTTTTTTTGTTTCTAATACTTTCACAATTTTCACCAATGTTAAATAAATTTCTTTGGATATTATGTAATATCTAGCATAATCTCGCTTATAAGCCTTTTAATCTATATTTAAACTTATCGATTTTTCCCGCTTTTTTCCCGCTTTTAAATCTATCGGTCATTTTAACGTTAAGTATCTGACTTAAAACACAAAAAAAAGATTTTAGGTTATTTTAATAAAAAGCGTTTTAAGAAATCCATTCCTAAAAAATTCTTTAAACATAAAACCATAACTCTTTTTTAAAATTCCTTCTTACCATGGTAAGGTTATTTTTTTTTGAGAAATAAGCTTTGCTAAAAACTTTATATTCTTCGGGCGATAATATTTTTTTAAAGTTATTAGCGTTTATTTTCGTTTTTTCAAAAGCATTTTCAATTTTAACGCATGGATAACTTACACACATTCCACAGTTTTTAATCTTTCTTTCTATGCAGCATTCTTTAACTTTATATTCACAAGATTTAACATCTTGACATCCACGACATTTCATTTTTTTCGGATCTTCTAAATTATACGGCCAACCAACCTTTTTCATTATTTCCGCGGCTCTAGTTAGTTCTTCCTCGTTGCCGCTTAATGTAGCAATGTATCTTGGACAATAATTACATACGTCCCCACAGAATGCTAATTTAATAACACACACTATTGTTAATATCAAAATAAATTAATTATTTATAAAAATACATTTAGTTATTCTTTCCAGATTTAAATCTTTTTTTTTAATTTTTTGTAGCGTAAAGCATAAATACGCCCATTTTTGCAAATCGTCCATCATTTTCTAAAACTGTGTTAAAATTCTTACTTTCTAGTATCTTATTGATTCTATTCAATAAACCCTCCCCACCCTTAATATGTTCGTGGACTTCCATAGAAATTTGGTTTATTTTCTTCCAATCATTATCCAAAATCCCAGCAAGAACTTGGCTTTCATAATTTTCAGCATCAATTTTTAAAAAATCAATTCGATTAATGTTGTTCTCTTTTATAATTTCTGAAAGTGGTCGTATTTGACACGTAGCAATCTCTTTTTTATATAATCTATTAATTACTGATTTAACTAAACGTTTTCGCAAAAATCTTGGTACTAATCGAGCTATTGGGACCGCTTTGCAAATAGTTTCCTTGTAATTCTCGACATAACGATTAACTTTTAGATCATAATCGAATGGTATAATCGCAGAATCGGCGCTAACTCTTGGATAATAATTAATCTCAATTTTTTCAGTTAATTCGCCCAATCCTATATTATAATTTTTAACTTCCGCTTTAATTTCAGCAAGATTCGCTTCTAATACTTCAAATATAGCCGGGACAGGCTCAAATGTAAAGATCTTAAGATTTTGAGCTTGTTGTGCAATAAAGCGAGAAAAAAGGCCAATATTAGCACCTACATCAAAAATTACGTCTCCCTCTTTAACTTTAATTCCATGTTTCAAGTAATCATTATCGTTATAAATTTCATCATATGAATCTAATGCAGTTAATTTATCAATATAAAAAAGCTTTTGACCGTTTGGTAATATTAATTCATTCATTTTTATTCAGATTTTCTCTACACTTTTTCAATCTCTAAATATTCTATCCAAAAAATTAAACAGAGTGAGAATTCTAAATTAATAATAACTTTAATCTTTAGTGTTTTTATTTTTTTAAGAACTTTTTTCTAAAAATACCATAATCAAATTTTTATTTATTTGCTCGGATTTAAATTGGTTATATCCTAACTTTTTGTAAAGATAAAGATTTTTTTTATCTTTAAATCCTGTAAAAATCTCGAATCTTTGAGCTTGGTTGAAAATTGTCTCAATTTCTATCATTAATTTAGTTCCTATACCTTTATTTTGCAGGTCCGGACGAACGATAAGTCTACCGACGTAACACGTCCCGTTTTCTAAATATCCCCTGACAGAGCCAATTATTTTTCCATGTTCAATTGCTTTTAAATAGGTTTGTTTTAGAAAATCGCGTTTAATTTCGCCTAGAGTTTGGATCATTGGGGGTATACTAAAATCGTTATAAATCTCTGCTTGAGACCTAAAAGCAAGCTTTTGCAGTTCTAATATTTCTGGTAAATCTTTTTCTTCTGCTTTTTCAATTATCATAATACCTTACGCCTTAAATTTTTTCAAGATTTTAAGTTTAATCTCATTTTTTTTTATTAGATAATTCTAAAAAGGTTTTTAATATATTAAAGAAATAAATTAAAACCAAAACAAAACAAATATCGGGCTCCATTTCCTTTTTATTATTATTTAATTTGTACTTATTAAGTCTTTTAAAAAATACAAAATAAAACATTTCAAGCGAATTTAAAACTGAAAGGGTGAAAAAGTGGAACAAAAAGGTAAAATGAACGCTGTAATTTGCAAAAAATACGGGCCTCCTGAAGTTCTGAAGATAGAGGAGGTAGAAAAACCAATCCCAAAGGATAACGAAGTTCTCGTAAAAATTCACGCTTCAACAGTAATAGTTGCAGATGTGATACTTAGAAGTGGTATGAAAGATTTTTCTCTCGCAATTCGATTTGTCGCGCGTATGATGTTTGGTCTTAGAAAGCCAAAAAGATCCATTATAGGGACAGAGTTAGCCGGAGAAATTGAAGAGGCTGGTAAAAATGTTACAATATTTAAGAAGGGTGACCCAGTATTTGGAACTACTACCAATTTGAAATTTGGATCTTATGCCGAGTATGTGTGCTTGCCAGTGGAACCGCCATCTAAAAGTATAATGCTTGGAAATAATATATTAGCAATGAAACCGACTAATATCTCCTATGAAGAAGCTGCCGTCGTTTCTATTGGGGGAACTACTGCTTTACATTTCCTTAGAAAAGCAAATATCAAGAGTAAGCAAAGAGCTCTCATCTATGGAGCTTCTGGAAGCGTTGGTACTTTTGCAATACAGCTTGCCAAGTTTTTTGGGGCAGAAGTTACAGGGGTATGCAGTACTACCAACTTAGAATTGGTGAAATCTCTAGGAGCTGATAAAGTAATCGATTACACAAAAGAGGATTTTACCAAAAGCGGTAATACTTATGATGTTATTTTTGATGCCGTCGGAAAAAGTTCGTATTCAAATTGTAAGAACGCACTAACTCCAAAAGGAGTATTTGTGACAGTTAATAAAGGGATAGCAAAAGAGAACACTGAAGATTTGATCTTTCTTAAAGAGATAATTGAAGCGGGAAAGATAAAACCTGTCATAGATAGGCGCTATTCGTTGGAACAAATTGCCGAGGCTCACGATTACGTCGATAAAGGGCACAAGAAAGGAAATGTAGCAATAACAATTCTATCGTAAATAAATCTTCTATTTCCTTAATTTCAGTTCAACACCTTCTTTTTTTGAAGCATAATTTAAATATTTTTTAATAATCTCGGATTTTGCTTTTATATTCAAAACATTTATTCCATTATTCTTTATTTCTTCTTTAGCTTTCTCTAAAAATTCTTCTAAAATTTGTATAGATAGTAAAGCCACAGCTATACAATAATAGCTTTTTGATCTACCTTCGTTATATTGATTTAATAATTCATTAAGAATAACCATTCTCTTTTTTTGTTGTTCAATGAATGCTTCAATGCCTCCTTCTTTGATAGATCTTAAATTAATTAACGCTTTTTTATGGGAAATAAATGAATCTCCTTGATCCCACTTATCGATTTTTGAACAAGGATAATCACTACAATCCGCACATACTTCATAATTTTTTTGTTTGACGCAGCACGTAATAATAGAGCACGATGGATGCTTTTCAGAAAAGTCTAAACCGTAACATCCAGGGCATTTAGAATTTCCAGTAGAGTTGTAAGTTGGGCATAATCCACAATCCAGACCACAACATCCTACTGTTGGATATTTTTTATTAAGAGTTATTTTCATTTTGCTCACGCAATAATTATAATAATTAGGATAAAATTTTTATTATCATTTTTCTCTCTACAAATCTTAGATAATGATTGAAAATTCTAAGGAATTAGTAAATTGTGGTCAGTGTAATAAAAGAATTCCGAAAGGAGAACTCAAGAGAATCTTTTGTAAATGGTGGTGTAAACCACCAGCATCAATAGATGTTTGTCCTGATTGTTATGACAAAAATAACTATCAGTGTGATGAATGCGAAGACATACAACGGAGGTTGATAGATACTTACTCAAAATAAATTTAACATAAGATAAAAAGGGGAATTGAGTATTAATTATAATTCTGAAAAATTTTTCAAGATTTGCATTCCATAAGGTTTCATTTTTACGACCTCTGGATGAAATTCTATATTCGATTAGGATTTGAAGTAATGGCAGAAAAAGTAGTAGATTGACCTAATGTTAAACTATATTACTTACTAAGATCAAAAAAGAATTAATAATTTCTTTGAATTTTATCTATTTTTCATCGCTTACTTCAAAAACTGAAAATGACTTCTCTATTTTTTTTACTTCGAAAATTTTTTCAAAAGCTGTAAATTTAGCGCCTTGCCCTCCGCCAAACTTTGCGATGGTTCCATCTAGATTAACAGAAAATCTAACATTACCAGTTTCTTCAATTTGTAAAATTTTAATTTCTAAATCTCCTATTTGTTTCGAGTGACCTTTTTCAATTTTTATCGTAGTCATTTATAATCACTACTATTTAATAATCTCTTAGATGATGTTAAAGTTTCCTTTTTTTAATCCTTATTTTTGATTGGATATATCTTCGTAGATTGGACTTGATTTTCTCATTTCTATACTTCTAAGAAATTTTTTAATATTTGCATTCCATGAGGCTTCATTTTGATCGATTCTGGGTGAAATTGAACGCCTTCAAGTAGATATACCTTATATCACATCCCCATTATTGTACCATCATCCACAATAGCAATAGTCTTGAGATCTTGAAATGCTATCTTTGATTCTATTTATAAAATTAATTATTGAATAATATAAAAAAATAAATTATTAGGTCACCTATTTTAAACTATGGAATTAGATAATTTTCCTGATATAATCAAATTATCAACTAAGGAGAAGATCTCGCTTGTTGAAAATTTATGGGATAGCATTAGATCTGAGATTAATTCTAACCCTATACCTAAAAGTCACGGGCAAGAATTAGACAAGCGTGAAAAGACGCTCAATAAGAATACTCTTTTATCTCTTGAATATCTTAGGAAGCGATTTAAAAAATGAGTTCGGTCCATTGTTTAAGATTTAATCCCGAAGTTGAAGGAGATCTTAAAAAAAGCTCTGATTTTTTTAATGGTAGATTTTTCTAAAATCATCTTAATTCTTTTAACCTTTCTTGAAAGATTTTTTCATTAAATTTCTCCTCGATTTCGAAGATTAAGGGAGGATCAAAAACAGGATCAATTCTTTTATAATTTTCAAGGATTAAAATATTTTTATCGTGTGTATAAATTGTTGTAACTTTTAATCTATCCATAGTTGCTAAAATCAAGGTGTCTCTACCCCCTATTCCTAAACTTGAATAATTCTTCATTTTATTTATAACATCTACCAGCAACACAGCATCAATATCTATTATCTGGCAATTATTGCTTGATATTAAAGATAAAAGTAAGTCTTCTATTGTGTCTTTGTCTAAATTTTTACTAGTATTAGCCTTTTTGTATAAATGATGAGCTATTTCTATTGGGATGATTGCACTTAAAATGATTTCTTCATTAAACAGAATACCATCATTGTCTCCTCCATTTAATAGAGATTTTACATTCTTATGTTCGGGAGAATTAATATCCCAATAATAAATCCAAATCTGAGAGTCTATTGTAATCATCTTTAATCGAACATCTTCTTAAATTCTATCGGTTCTTTACTGGATGCTTTCAATTTGTCGCTGAATGTTTTGGATTTTTTAACAAATTCTTCCATAGAAATGGATTTGCGTAGTATAATTTTATCTTCTTGGACTTGAAATAGAATTTTTTCTCCAGTCTTTAAATTTAAGAGTTTTCTGATTTCAATTGGGATAATAATTCTTCCTTTATCATCTATTTTTGATTCTGCATTCACTTTTATTCAATCTTTTTTCTTATATTCCACTAAGTGGATCATAGTGGGAGTGGTATTTTAATTTTATAGTTTTAATAAATTCAATTTATATGCATTATCTTTATAATTCTAAAACATTTTTTAAAATCTGTATTCCATAGGGCTTCATTTTAATTGATCTGAGAATGATAATTAGAAAGATTTATTAATTTTTGAGGGTAATATAATATGGGTAAAAAAAAATGGGAGAAAATAAGATGGTTGAAAAAGTCTCGATTGATGAAAGAGGTAGAGTTACCATTCCCAAGAATATTCGTGATAAATATAACTTCATTCCTGGAGAAGAATTTGAAATTATAGATGAAAACGATAAGATTATCCTTAAAATTATTGTTCCAAAACAAAAAACAGTGAAAAGTTCTAGGAATTGGAGTAAAAATACATTTTTAAAAGCGGGAGAATCAACATTTGGTGATTAAATGATCCGAAAGTTGATTGATATTAATTTTTTTTCAATTTATTTTGTAGAAGATCATCCTGGATTCAGTTTTATTAAAAAAACAATGGATGAAGGTTTAGCCGGTGCGTTTAATTTACTAATTCCAGAAATTCTTCCTTTCCGTGCTTTTTGGATCTTAACAACAAAATGGGAAATCGAAAAACAGATTGCAAAAGAAATTATTTTAGATTTTGTAAAGAATTATTCAGTTCCAATATATGTAGGTTTGAAAAGAACGACTATTGTCGAAGCTTTTAAATATTCTCGTGAACTAAACCACGATATTTATGATTGTTATTATTTAGCTTTAGCTAAACAAGAAGAAGCAACCTCGATTTTGACAACAGATACAGATTTTGATAAATTATGTAAGAGCGTTGGATTAAATTATGAAAATCCTGTACCTCTTGATATCTTAAAAAAATTTAATAGATTTAAATGAAAAATTAAACATTATAGGTATTTCTGAATTCCTTTATATTTTTTTTAGATATACTTTTTGTTATTAATATTCTTTCTCTTCTGTTTATTAGTATTGACTTCTCTTTTTTAAATTATGATCTAATCTCTTTAAAGTATAAAATCTTTCAAGATTTTAAGTATAATCGTATTTTCTTTCGTTAGATAATTCTAAAAAGTTTTTTAAAATAGCCATACCATATGGTTTCATTTTTATAGCTTCTGGATGGAACTGTACTCCTTCGATCGGATATTTTTTATGTCGCACGCCCATTATCGTACCATCGTCGGCTGTTGCGCTAATCTTTAGACTTTGAGGCAATATGTCCGTTTTAGCAGCTAGCGAATGATATCTAACGCCCATTAAGGGATTAGGAATGCCTTTAAAAATAGTTTCTTGATCGTGGAATATTTTTGAAATTTTACCGTGCATAGGTCCAACTTTTGCCCTCCCAACGTATTCTGTATTGTTATTAGGATTTTCTAATTCGCCAAACGCCTCCACTATTGCTTGATGTCCCAGACAAATGCCTAATATAGGAATTTCCGAGTAAAACGCTTTTATAATTGGAATAACATTATTAGTATCGTATTTTGGATGACCGGGACCTGGTGAAATAATTATGGTTTCTATTTTTAAATCTCTTATTTTTTCAATTGAGATTTTATTATCCTCTATAATTAATTTAGTAGAAGAAGAGGGCTGCAATTGACAAATGTAATTAACCAAATTATAAACAAAACTATCGTTATTATTAATAAAAAGGATATTCATTATTCTTTCGCCTCCGCAATTAATATTGATTTTAAAACGCTATACATCTTATTTGATGTTTCTTGATATTCTTTCTCGGAAACACTATCGGCTACAATCCCACCACCTGCTTGCGCAAAATATTTTCCTTTATTTCCAAATAAAGTTCTTATTGAAATTGCCATATCGAGGTCTCCGTTAAAACTTAAATAGCCGACGCAACCGCCGTAAGGTCCCCTCGATTCTGTTTCTAATTCTTGAATTATTTGCATCGCTCTAAGTTTTGGAGCACCTGATAAAGTACCTGCCGGAAATACGCTCTTGAGAACTTGAAAACAGTCTAGAGGCGTCTTACTTCTTACTTTGCTAATAAGATGCATCACTTTTTGATATTTTCTTATTTTGAATAGTTCAAATTCGTCAACGCTTCCAGGATACGAAATTTTAGCTAAGTCGTTTCTCGCAAGATCGACTAACATAAGATGCTCAGCAATTTCTTTTTCATCTTGTATTAATTCTTGTTCTAAGTTATTGTCCTCTTCAATAGTTTTACCACGTGGGCGAGTGCCTGCGATAGGAACCGTAGTTAAGATATCTTTGTTTTTAGAAACTAACGCTTCGGGGCTACTACCAATTATTTTAAGGTTATCAATGTTAATATTATACATGTAGGGGGAGGGATTTAGAGACCGCAATATTTCGTAAATAGACAATGGATTTACTTTCGAATCGTAATATAATCTCCTTGAAATAACCGCTTGAATAATATCCCCAGCGTAAATGTATTCCTTTGCTTTTTCTACCATTCTTTCGTGAGCAGATTTGCTGGTATTCGAACGAAATTTTGACTCGTCTATTTCTTTTATATCGGTTGAGAAATTTTCGTTTATTATTTCGCTATTACTTCTATTAAACAGAGACAATTTATAGCGAATATCCTTATCTTTCGAATAATCGTCAATAGAATTGTCTATGAGATAAAGGGCGTTATGAGAATGAGAAAAAACAAGTACTTTAGTAAATAAACCCATTAATATTTCTGGAAAATCGCTGGTAGATTCAAAACCAACGTAAGGTGCAACAATATCGTA
>Ga0315284_10017623_pt1 | contig 10134 bp, 6 predicted proteins | sample YL17G09_16_MG_FD_203696 | JGI IMG/M metagenome (GOLD analysis project Ga0315284, IMG submission 203696) | Sediment microbial communities from Yellowstone Lake, YNP, Wyoming, USA - YL17G09_16 | ecosystem: Environmental > Aquatic > Freshwater > Lake > Sediment | place: USA: Wyoming | collected...
TTGCTCTCAAGGTGGCTTTTGGCGGCCTGGTAAGCTTGATCCAGCGGCAGGCTGTCGAGGGCACGGAATAGGTGCTGTGCCTGAGGTGCAACGGGCCCTTCTTGGCTGTAACGGCTGGCGGCCCACGCAGCCAACTCCTCGTCAATGGCACCGTCGGCGCGGACTACAACGGTGTAGGAGTCGAACAGGTACTCGTTTTCGTCCTGGCGCTGCACGCGCGAGCGGACAATAAAGTTGAACTGCAGACCCGCAGCCCCGCGCCGCGCCAACCCGGGAGCCTCAATCACCCGTACCGCCGTATGCCCTCCGAAGCTGTAGTCACCGACGTGTTGAAGCATGGCGTCCACGAACTGGTGCCCGAGGGCGAAGAACTCCGCCTGAGGGTTCCTGATGGCAACCGAGCGATCGAAGGTGACGCCCTTGAACCGCTCTGGCAGCCCGCCTCCGCCCAGCGCCTCGGGCGTCAGGAACTCGCAAAACCGGTCCTTGCGTCGCACCTGCCGCCGCTCGCGGGCCAGGTACTTTAGCGTGAAGTCCTCCAGGTCCTTCAGATTCACCGGGCTCGCCAGTTCCTTCTGATACTTGTCAAAACTGTAGCTTGAAACGTCACGGAACAGGCTCTGTGTGGCGATCTCATAGGCCCTCTGCGCGCGTCGGACCGCTTCCTGGATCTCCTCTTTGGTCTGCTTGTTCAGCGTCCCTTCCACCAGCGCGCGCTTATAGATCTCCTCCGGCTCAATCTCGGCTTCCAACTGCCCGTTCAGGCTGGCGATCAGCTCTTCCGGGTCCTCTCCCGTGACCGCCCTCAAAGCCCCCGCGGCGACCCTTAGACGCTGCTCGAAGTAGGAGCGGACCGTGTCCTCGACGGTGTCCTTGGCTCTCAGGTTGTAGATCTGCACCACCTTGTCCTGCCCGTATCGATACACGCGGCCCACCCGCTGCTCGTAGCGCATGGGATTCCAGGGCAGGTCGTAGTTCACCACGATATAGCAGAACTGCAGGTTGATTCCCTCGCCGCCGGCCTCGGTCGAGACCAGAAACCGCACCGAGGGGTCCTCGCGGAACAGGCGCTGGCTCCGCCGCTTGCTGTCGGCCTCGGCGGTCTTGCCTTCCAGTTCCATATCGCCGTTGATCAAAGCAACGGTACTCGGCCCGTACCAGTTCTCCAGCCGGTCTTTCAGGAATTCCTGGGTGCGCCGGTATTCGGTGAAGACCAGCACCTTCGCGCCCGGGGTTTCCCGGTCGATCTGCTTCAGCAGGTCCCGGAGGCGATCGATCTTTTTCTCCCGCGTCACCGCAATGGATAGGAGCTTCTTGAGGACCCTGATTTCGTCCTGGAGGATCTGCCGGTTGTTCTTCAGTACGGCCTTCTCGTCCAACTCCCCCTGGTAGCGCTCGTCCTGTTCTTCTTCCTCTTCCTCTTCGGGCGGCAGTTTGTCCAGCTTCTCTTCCAGGCGGCCCAAGCGGCCCTCCAGGGCAGCCTTTATAGCCCGCACGGAACTCGCGTTCAGCTTCTGAAAGGTGGTCAGGATGAACCCGACCGCGCGGCGGTGCATGGGGTCTTCGACCTGTTCCAAGGAGTTGTAGCCGGTTCGGATGTAGTCCTCGACGGCGCTGTAGAACTCCTTTTCGTCGGGATACATGCTGAAGGACAGGGGATGAGTGAGGCGGCCCTTGAAAACCACTTTCCCCTCGGCGTCGGTCACTTTGAGTTTAGGCGTGCGCAGGATGAGCTGGCAGTAGGGCACCGCGCCATCGGGGCGGAAGAGGCCCTCGTCAATGAGCGGCGAAAAGTCGACCTTGGGTTCCAGCAGCCGGACGAGGTTGACGAAACGGCTGTGGTTGGGGTCGCCGGCGTGCGGCGTGGCCGTCAGCAGCAGCAGCGCGTCCGTGTAGTCGCGCAGGACTTCGGCAAGCTGGTAGTTCTGGGTCTTGTCCGTCTTTCTCCCGTATTCCTTGGCGCTGAGCCGGTGCGCCTCGTCGAAGATAATCAGGTCCCACTTGCGGTTTTCCAGCAATATCCTCTTGTGTTCCTTCCGCTTCAGGCGGTCCAGCGAAGCGATGGCCGAGGCCCGCAGGTCCCAGGTGCGCGGGTTCGTGGCGGTGAAGTCCCGCCCGAAGATTTCGAAGTGGGCCTGGAACTTGTCCTGGAACTCCTCCTGCCACTGGCGGGTGAGCCCGGCGGGCGTGATGACCAGCGTGCGGCTGGCGTTGCCACGCTGCGCGAGCGCCTGCCACACCATGCCTGCCTCAATCGTCTTGCCCAGGCCAACTTCGTCGGCCAGCATGAAGCGCCGCCGCGGGCTTGAGACCACGGTGAAGGCGGTGAAAATCTGGTGGGGCAGGATTTCCGTGCGGGCGTTGGAAAGCTGCCCGCCTTTGTTCAGCGTCAGGAAGCGCGCCGCCATCTGCCGCAGGTCAAACTTCCAGGCCTCATCCCACTCGCCGGCTTGCGCCACTTCCAGCGGCGTGGGGCAGACCTCGAGCTGAGGGATTCTCAGCAGATAGTTGATGGAACGATGGGGCGGCTGCGAGAAGACGGCGGGGTTGAATTCGACTTTGCAGATCTGGTCCCGGATCTTCTGCACCCTGCCGACGCCGAGGGGCCGGAAGAGGGGGTTGAGACTTCTGACGTGCGCGCCAGGTTCAACGACCACCGGCCCATGGGTCTGTCCGGTCAGGGCTGCCACAGGGAGGATTATACAATGCCTTCGTGTCGCGGCGTTGCGGGGCCTACCGGCGATCGGAAGCCCCCCTCGCTCCCGGCGCAAGCCAGGGCAATTATTTATTTGACTGACCACTTCGGTCCGTTGTAGTCTTAGGCCCGCTTCTGAAAGGAAGGGGGGCTGAGCATGCCCGAGACGATCCCCATCGGTCCAGCCGACCTGCTGATCGACGAACAAAACCCGCGTATTTCAGAGCCGAACGCTGGCCAACACAAGGCCCTTCAGGTGCTCGCCGAACATCTCGGCACGAAGCTTCAAACGCTCGCGGCGGACATCGTTAGCAACGGCCTAGACCCCTCGAATATGCCCATCGTGATGTCGGTCGCTGGGACTCCGTTGCGATACGTCGTCCTTGAAGGCAATCGCCGTCTTGCCGCCTTGAGAGCCCTTGAGAATCCTGAGTCGCTCGTCGGTGCTGTGTCGAGTCAGGTTCTCAAGCAGATTCGCGCACTCAGCCGATCGTACCAAGATAACCCCGTTGAAACGATTCCATGTGCCGTGATGAACAACCGTGAAGAGGCGCGGCATTGGATCGAGCTTCGCCACACAGGAGAGAACGCAGGAGCGGGAATCGTGCCGTGGGGTTCTGACGAAGCGGCGCGCTTCCGGGCTAGGACTGGCGCTCCAGAGATTCACTCGCAGGCGCTCGACTTTTTGCAGCGACGTGGAGATCTTTCGCCAGACGTCCGACGGAACGTACCAGCGACGAGCCTCAAGCGTTTAATGGAGACCCCTGACGTCCGCGCGAAGCTCGGGGTGGAGCTACAGAAGGGAATGTTGCATCTGCTCGCTGACGAAAGTCGCATTGCAAAGGCACTGATGTACGTGGTCAACGACCTCGTCACCAAAAAGACGAAAGTCGGCCAGATCTACACAAAGGGACAACGGCAGGAGTACGCTGAAAAACTTCCGGCCGACATTGTCGTCACGCCAACGGTGAAGAGCGGCCAAGGCAAAGCCGCAGAGACCACAGGCGCAGGCGATAGAGCGAAGCCTCGCAAGACGAAAAAGACCGGCCGGAAGCGTGACAAGTTGATTCCCAAAGACTGTGTGCTGAACATTCCCAGCGGTCGTATCAACGACATGGAGGATGAACTACGAAAGCTTAGTCTTGAGGACCACACGAACGCTGTCAGTGTCCTTTTTCGCGTCTTCATCGAATTGAGTGTCGATGCCTACATCAACGGTCACACGCTGTCGCTCACTGAGAATAACTCGCTCAGAAAAAAGATGGACGGGGTTGCAGCCGATCTTCAGGCCCGCCAGAAGCTCACGCCACAACAGGCGAAACCGGTGAAGCGCGCCTGCCAGAACGATTCATTTCTGGCTCCATCGGTGTTGCTGATGCACCAGTACGTTCACAATCAGTACGTATTCCCAGCGCCCAGTGATCTGCGAGCGAATTGGGACAGCCTGCAACCATTCATCGCCGCCATGTGGACTACCTAAAGAAAACGCTGGCCAAGCACGTCGAAATCTTCTAGGCTGGTGCCGATGCCTTACTACACGCCGCTGCGCTACCCTGGTGGAAAACGCCGATTGGCCACTGTGGTGATGCGACTCCTAGAAGAAAATCGCCTTCACAACGTGCAGTACGCGGAGCCATACGCTGGGGGGGCAGCGATTGCGCTTGCCCTGCTGTTGGGAGAGTACGCGTCTACCGTCCACATCAACGACCTGAGCCGTCCGGTCTTCGCCTTCTGGCACAGCGTGCTGAACGACACGGCTGAATTGTGCCGGCGGATCGAGCGCGTCGACGTAAGGATGCGCGAATGGCACCGACAACGAGCCGTCTACGACGCTCGAAACACCGCGGATCTTGCCGATCTGGGATTCGCCACGCTTTTCCTAAATCGCACGAACCGCTCGGGGATCATTGGGGGCGGTGTCATCGGAGGCAAGCAGCAAACAGGGGCATGGGCATTGGATGCTCGGTTCAACAAGACGGAACTGATCCAGCGCATTCGACGCATCGGCCGGTATCGCAGCCGGATTAGGCTGTACCAGTTGGACGCGCTCGACTTCACCAATCAGGTGCTGCCACAGCTCGGGGCGAAGACATTTGCTTTTTACGACCCGCCCTACATCGAGAACGGCGAGGATCTGTACCTGAACGATTACCGGATTGACGATCATCGCGAGCTGTCCGCGCGCATCATGCACGTTGAACAGCCATGGGCCGTCACCTACGATTATGCGGCGATTCGTGAGCGCCTATACTGGTCGCATCGGCGTATCGTGTACGGGCTTCCCTACAGCGCACAGAGCAGGTATCGCGGTCGCGAAGTCATGTTCATCTCACACCATCTAAATCTGCCGAGTGAGTGGCACGGACGCAGACGGATTCTGCTGACATCTCCGCGCAGCGACTACCCGTTGTATGGCATCATGGAGAACATGAAACCGCATCCCGAGATGGAGGAGGGGCCGGAAGCCTTCGAGCGTTTCCGTAAGGCGGTCAAGACCGTGCTTTCTGTTCCCAAGGGCACCCTACCGCCGAAGCCCCATCGAAAAAAGAAAAAGCCGGTCAACCGCAAGGGCTAACCGGCATCCTGTCGCCGCTTTCTGCGGCCTTGCCGCGTTCGTTCCTTTTCAGTTAAGCGACGTGTGATGATGGCCTTGCATGCCGATGGCTTGCTTCCACGTCAGCCGCTTGCCCACGATCTGTGACGCCGCTAGCTTGAAGCGATCGAAGTCGTTCATCGCCTGCCGATTGTTGTAGCGGTAGGCTTGCTCGTCGAGATACCGGGAAAGTGGAACGGCTCCACGCTCAGGTAGGTGCCGCTCAGCCCGCGCTTCAGCAGACTCGAGAAATTCTCGAGGCCGTTCGTGTGAATCTGGCCGTCCACGTACTGCGCGGCATGGTCAATCACCTGATGGGCGCAGCGCCCTTCGAGTCCATCCTAGGAGAGCAGTTCGTCGGTGTAGAGCGCCGAACCCGCTTCGACGTGCCTGACGACTTCTGCTTGGAGCGTCTTGTTCTTCCGGTTCGGAATGCCCGTGGTGCGCACCCTGCCGCCGCGCTCCAAGATGCCGACGACAGCGGTCTTGTCCTTCCCGCCCGTGCCGGTGATCCGGCGCTTGCGCTGCGCGATGTGCATATTCCGCGCTTTGCCGCCGATGAAGGTCTCATCGGCTTCTACCTCACCGGATAGCTTGTCGAACGATCCCATGTGCAAGGCCAGCCGCAGCCGGTGCGCCATGAACCACGCGGACTTCTGCGTGATCCCCAAGTCGCGGGCAATTTCGCAACTGCTGAGGCCATTCTTGCAGTTGACGAGGAGCCACAGCGCCACTAGCCACTTGTCGAGACTAAGGGGCGAATCCTCGAAAATCGTGCCCGTCTTCAGGGAAAACTTCGCGCGTTCGTGCTTTCCGTAGCACTTCCAGAAGCGGGCATTTTCGAGATAGACCACATCATCGGACTCGCACTGCGGGCAGCGGACTTTGCCGTCCGGCCAGCGAAGATCCATCAAGAACTGGCGGCAGCGGTCGAAGTCGGCGAAGTAGAGGATGGCGTCTTGCAGCGTCTTCGGCGAAGTCATGCCTACAATATAGCCGCGGACGGCTGGTCTGTCAAGTAAATAGTTACCAAAACTAGCGCACCAATTGCTCTTCCTCGCCGTCTCCCGTGGGCTCTTTGCAGCCTTTCGTTTCTGCCAGAGCCTCCTGGATGGCCCTCAGCTCGTCATCGGTGATGCCCCATAGTTTCGCCGCGGCGATGTCGATTCTCTGCTCCAGCGCGCACACGGCTTTCCCATCGCCGCGTGCCGCTACGGTGTGGCACTCGTCAGCAAGCTCAGCAAGACGCGCGTGGACCTTGCTTTGCGGGGAAAACTCGGGGATGCCGAGGTGCTCCAGGACATGCGTTGAAGTGGAAGTCGAGAGGACGTACGAGGCCACTATAAGCTTGCAAGGAGACGACCCAAACATCGCGGACAGATAGTACGCCTCCTGCAAGGAGCGACAAGGCACGGTCATCAGCTTGTGATCTGCGATGACAGGTTTCCCCCCGGCGCTCCCTACAACAGCCGCCTGGAACTCCGCCGATTGTTCGCGCCAGACCACTTTGCATGGCGCGAGTGTATAAGGGCCGACGTTATACATGGACCAGAAGGGATCGCTCGACTGGAAATACTGACGGTACCCCGATCTGCGTCGCAACTGATCTTCAAAGCGCTTGAGGTACGCATGAGTCTTGGGGTAATCCTTCTTCATCACCTCTTTGGAAATTCCCGATCTTGCCTGGGGGTCTTGCGCGAGGATTATACGAGCAGACGGTGATGCCCTCCACCGCTCAACGTCGCGCCCACGCAGCAAAGGGTAGACCAAGTCAGGTTCGATCGTTGTCTGAACGGCTTCAAGCTTGATCTTCCCAACGTCATGCAGGTTTTGGATCAGCAATTCGCCGTCCTGCAGCCGTTTCAAAACTCGTACCCAGTAGACGCCGTTCAGCCATGTGCACGATCCAGCAAATGCTGAATAGTGGCTCTGTCCAATTACCTTTCGGATTCCGTCGAGAGCCTTCGGCGAAACTGTCAACCATGGAGAGCTTGGCTTCTCGCGATCGACCGGAATTGCCGCCACGTTGCGCCGGCTGGTGTGCCTGAGGACGTTTGGCAGCGTCTCCTCCTGCTCGATGCGCGACGGACCGGACCACTGAACGTACGAGACCGGGTAGGCGAAGTCCTTTCCTGTCTTCTCGCAAACGAATACTGCGGTGCGGTTTGTGGCCCCTTCGAAGACCTGCATCGCGCTCAAGTCATGGACCACGAGGGGCTTCAGCACGACTCGCTTCCGATCGCGCTCAAACCGCAGCCGCCTGAATCCGTCGCCAGCACCCTTGGTTTTGAATACGGTCTGTGTGATGACAAACCCGAGCCGTCCTCCACTGCGGAGATACTGATCCACGCCCGTGTAGACAAAGAGCATCGAAATGTCTTTCTTGCCTCCCCCAAGCCTGCCTGCGGACCCGGAGAGCGAAAAAAGCCCGTAGCTTTGCCACAGGGGTTTCATGCTGTCTCGGTAATCGCCGGGCAAGCTCTCCCAGTTTACCCAGGGCGGATTGCCGGCAACGTAGTCCACCCGGCCAACGAACAGCGGCGCGAAATTGTTCTTGATGATCCTGGCCCAGATGCCGTTTTTGTTTTCCTTATCGAGGCGCACCAGCTCCTTGTAAAGGCGGACGTGGGCTGGAGTGGCGGTGATCGTCAACCCCTCGTCCTTGCAGCGCGTGAGGAATTCTCCGGATGCGTAGCCGTTCTTGACGCAGTTCTCAAGCACCTCGGCGTACTTCGCAACTTCCTTCGGACTGCTCGCAATCTCCTTCGGGACGAACAAGTGCGGAGGTTTCATGGCGCTGCACGGAACCTTAGCCACTTTCCCCTGCCCTGTGAACAGGTCGCCGTATTCGGCCGGGGTCATGATGGAATCGCACAGGTAAACCGGAATCTCGACGCTACCGGCATGGCGAACCAGATCCTTGATCGCTACAAGGTAGTTGGTTCTGGCGGCCATGACTGCCAGCGGGTTCAGGTCAAACCCCACCACGTTGGCCAGAATCTTCTTGAGCAGATCTCCTTCGTCGTAGGCGCACTTCTCGCGGTTCGCGTCATACCAGCGGCGGATTCGGTTGATCGCCATCACCAGAAATGTGCCCGAACCGCAGGCCGGATCCAGCAGGCGTTTGTCCGGATCGCCCTCATATCCAAGCTCGTTCAACACGTGCTCAGCCAGCCAGTCCGGCGTGTAATACTCGCCCAGGTCGTGCCGGACCGATTTTGGAAACAACTGCTGGTAAAGCTTCTTGAGCAGGTCGCGGGATTGCGCCGGGTCTTCCGAGAACGTGCCGGGGTTGTATTCGTCCAGCTTGCTAATCATCTTCCGGGTGAGTTTTTCGATAGGGGCATTCCAGGCCGCGAGATACCACGAGAACAGATCGCCCTCCAGGAAGTTGGTGATTCCCAGCTTATGAAAGACGCCGCCCCGCTCCAATTCTTCCAGTTCCCTTCTGAGTTTCGCGGGAGTCGTCGCGCTCTGCAGTGTTTCCACCTGACGGGTCATCCAGGGGTTGAAAAAGCTCACGATCTCCGCCGCCAGCAACTTGATCAAGATGGCGTAGTAGGTGTGAACCGCGAACAGAAGTTGGGCGGGCTGGGGCTTGCCTTTCCCCACATAGAAATCGGCCAGCTTCTTCAGCTTGTCGGACAGGTTGTCAACATCGTAGCCGCAGACCTCGCCAAACAGGATTTTCCACTGGTTGAAGAACACCTGCGCTTTGGGGCTGTCGGTGGCCAGGATCTCCTCGTAGAGCGTGCGCACGCCGTCCCGGGCTATCTCGCTCTCCGCCCCGAAGTCGCCGTGCAGGTACTCCGGCTGGTAGGGCTTGCCCTTCTGGCCCAGGTTGTAGAGCGCCCACAGGAAGCGCACGGCGGAGTAGCGGTTGACTTCCAGCGGCTCCTGGTCCGTCCACTTGTCATCACGGAAGCGCAGAAAAATGAGATAGTTTCCGTCCGTACCGACGCCGAACATGCTGTTCCAGGCGCGGTGTTCTTCGCGCCGCATGTCGTAGAAGCGCTTTTTGAGCTGGTCAATCAGGGCCTTGTTGGCGCTGCTCTCTTTGCTCGACGAGAGGGTGCCGGGCGCCTTGTATTCGACGACCACGCTGTTATAAACCGAGTCGGGCCGCCCGGTGGCGATGGTGACGTTGTGGTGGCCCTCAAGCGTGATTCGTGCTCTTTGGCCAAAGCTCTTCAGGGCCGCCGCGACCTCGATCTGAAGATCCATCTCCGATTTGGCCCAGGCTGCGGCGGCGTGAATCTGCTCGGCAAGAGTGACTGCGCTGTGGCTGACAATCTCATCCAGGGATTCCGGCTTTGGAGAACTGGAGAGCTGATTTGGCATTTTGCGCTCCGGCAGGACCCGACCCGCTGATTGTATTACACCTGGCGGTCAACCGTGCCTTCAGCCCGGTGAAGCCCGGCAGGCGGACTAGCGCCGCCCTCCCGCCGGGCGGCCGGAACCCGCAGGGGGGACGCGTCATGGGAGCGCGGGCGTCCCGCCCGCCCCGCGATCCTGAGGTTACGCAGGGCGGCCAAGATGGCCGCGCTCCCAGGGCCCGGCGCTACGTGGAAGGCGATTGGTTTATCAAAACGCTCACTCGGGGAGCTGTGAGGGAGCGGATGCTGTTCCGCAGGCTGGCGGAGGCCAGCATCGAACTGCCGCCATGGAGCGTGCAGACAGAAGCCGCGGCTAGACTAACACTGGTGAGGACCGCCGCCGAGACAATGGCGCGGCAACTTGCCGCCATCAACGCACTGCCGGCGGCGCTGTTGCGGCCGGCCTTCAGCGGAGAGCTCTGATACGGACTGGCGACGGCGGGTTTACACAGACTGAAGTCTGTGCCACT